>JAAUXY010093829.1_pt1 | contig 15499 bp, 13 predicted proteins | sample 7278121 | NCBI WGS metagenome assembly JAAUXY01 (sample SAMN14350117, study PRJNA611818) | marine sediment metagenome | isolation source: surface marine sediment (1.8m) | place: French Polynesia: Moorea | collected 2018-08 | reverse complement strand
CAGGAAGTCACCGCGACGCCCCGCGTGGCCGCCGGCGACCGAGGTGTAGAACCCGTGCTCGCCGTACAGGGCCAGGTCCACGAACCGCTCGAACGGAATCGGCCCGTCACGCCGGATCTCGTCGCGTATCTCGTCGCTCACGACCCCATTCTCCTCTTCTTCCTCGGCAAGACCGGATCACGGTTCGTCGCTCGCAAGGCGCGGGACGAGGAAGCTGACTCAGGTCAGCGACGAGTTCCCGCAACGCCGCGAGCGGCGAAGCTGGACGGTCACGGGGCGAGGGCGCCGGTGAGGTCTTGCAGGTCGCCGAAGCGGGCGACGAGGCCTGGCAGGACGCCGAGGACGATGGTGCCGAGGGCGGTGATCCCGAGCGCCGTCACGACCGGGCGGGGCACCTGGATCGGGCTCGTGTCGCCATCGGGGGCGTCCTCGACCCACACGACACGCAGCACCCGCATGTAGTAGGCCGCCGCGATCACCGTGTTGACCGCAGCGATCGCGGCCATCACGTAGGCAGCCGTCGTCTCCGCGTCGAGCACGGCTCGGAAGGCGTTGAACTTCGCGAACCAGCCGGCGAGCGGCGGGATGCCCGCCAGCGACGCGAAGAAGATCGTGATCGCCACCGCCAGGCCGGGGGCGTACCCGAACAGCCCGCCGAAGCTGGAGATCTCACCGCTCTTGGTCTTGCGGGACACGGCGATCACGCAGGCGAAGGCGCCGAGGTTCGTCAGGGCGTAGATCAACAGGTAGACGACGACCGCGTTCAGCGCCGATCCGGCGGCGTTCTCGTTGCCGGCGAACGCGAGCGGCATCAGGATGAACCCGCTCTGGCTGACCGAGGAGTACGCGAGCAGGCGGACGATGTTCGTCTGGCGCAGCGCCAGCACGTTGCCGATCGTCATCGTCAGCACGGCGAGCACCCAGACGAAGGGTTCGTAGATGTCCGACGCTCCCGGGAAGGCGACGAAGATGATCGTCATCAACGCAACGAAGCCGGCCGCCTTCGAGGCCACCGACAAGAACGCGGTGACCGGGGTCGGCGCACCCTCGTACGTGTCCGGCGCCCACTGGTGGAACGGCACGGCCGAGATCTTGAACGCGAGGCCGGCGACGATGAACACCACGGCGACGATCTCGAGGCCGATCAGGTCGCCGTCGAAGAGCGCCGCCCCGATGTCGGTCAGCAGCGTCGAGTTGGTGGCGCCGAACAGCAGGCTCATGCCGTACAGCAACACGGCGGAGGCGAACACACCGAGCAGGTAGTACTTCACGCCGGCCTCGTTCGACTTCTCGTCGCGCTTGCGCCACGCCGCCATCATGTAGGCCGGTATCGACAGCAGCTCCAGGGCGACGAACACGCTGACCAGGTCGCGGGCCGAGGTCATCACCACCATGCCGAGCACCGAGGCGATCATCAGGACGTAGAACTCGCCCTGGTAGTAGCCCCCCTCCTCGAGCTCGGTCTGGCTCATCAGGATGACGATGTAGGCCGTGACCAGGAACAGCGCCTTGAGGATCAGCGCGTACTCGTCGACCACGTAGCGACCGCCGAAGAGGATCCGGGCGTCGTCGCCCGTCACCGCCAGCGTCACGACCGGGACGAGAGCACCGAGCATGAGGAAGCCGGTCAGCGTGGCGATCGCCCACTTCTTCGACTCGTCGATCAGCAGGTCGACGGCGAGCACGACGTTGACCCCGATGACGAGGACGAGCTCTGGCGCGATCGCGTGCCAGTCGATCGTCGGCGCGACCCAGTCGCTCGATTGGGCGAGGAGCGAAGCGAGCATCAGCCCAGCGCCACTCCCAGCCGGTCGACCAGGTCGACGACCGCGTCATCCATCACGCCGAACAGCAGCTGCGGGTACACGCCGAGGACGACGATCATCACGAGGAACGGCGTCCACGAGATCCACTCGATCGGCGTGACGTCGTAGATCTCGGCGTGCTCCTCGTGGTCGTCGTTGACGGCCGCACCGACCGGCTGCGGCGTCGCCGACTCGTCGAACTCGGGGCTGACCTCGCCCATCGCGGTGCGCTGGTACAGCCAGAGCAGATAGCCGGCGGCGAAGACGGTCCCGACGGCGGCGATCACCATCAGCGTGCGGTACAGCGGCTCGCTCAGCCCGAAGTTGGGGCTGTAGGCGGAGAGGATCGCCGGGAACTCGCCCCAGAACCCTGCGAGTCCGGGGAGGCCGAGCGAGGCCATCGCGCAGAAGCCGAGGATCCAGCCGAGGCGCGGCATCTGCAGCAACATGCCGGACAGTCGACGGATCTCGAGCGTGTGGTACCGGTGCTTGACCGACCCGGCGAGGAAGAAGAGCATCCCCGTGATCAAGCCATGGGCGACCATGCCGAAGATGGCGGCGTTGATACCGAGCGGCGTGAGCGTCGAGATGCCGAGCATCACGAAGCCCATGTGGGCGACCGACGAGAACGCGATCAGTCGCTTCATGTCGGTCTGGGCGAGGCAGCCGAGGGCGCCGTAGATGATGCCGGTGACGGCGAGGATGGCGATCACCGGGGCCCACGCCTTGGCACCCTCGGGGAGCATCGGCAGGGCGATGCGCACGAAGCCGTAGGTGCCGAGCTTCAGCAGGATCGCGGCCAGGATGACCGAACCCTGCGTCGGCGCTTCGGTGTGCGCATCCGGCAACCACGTGTGGAACGGGAACATCGGCACCTTGATGGCGAAGCCGAGGAACATGCCGGCGAACAGCCAGATCTGGACGTCGCGGTCGAGCAGCCACCCGTTCGCCACCATGTACTCGAAGCTGAAGCTCTCCGCTCCGGTCTGGAAGTAGAGGGCGATGAAGGCGACGAGCATGAACGCCGACCCGAACATCGTGAACAGGAAGAACTTCAGCGATGCGTACTTGCGGTTGTCGCCGCCCCACACGCCGATCATGAAGTACATCGGGAGCAGCACGACCTCGAAGAACACGAAGAACAGGATCAGGTCCTGGGCGACGAAGGTGCCCGCCATGCCCGTCTGCAGGATCAGCATGAGCATGAAGAAGGCCTTGGGATTGCCGGCGTCGGGCATGTTGTCCCACGAGTAGATCATCACCAGGAAGGTGACCGCCGCCGACAGGATGTAGAGCCCGAGGCTGATCCCGTCGAGTCCGACGATGTACCGCGAGTTGATGACCTCGATCCACTCTGCGTCGACGTAGAACTGCAGGGTCTCGGTCCGGTCGTAGTCGAACAGCACCAGCGTGACGATGCTGACGGCCAGCGTCGCGCCGGCGGTGACGATGCCGACCAGCTTGTTCATGACCTCGTCGGAGCGGGGGATGAACATCATCACCAGCACGCCCGCCAGGGGCAGGAAGACGCCGACGCTGAGGATCCAGTTGTGTGCGGAGTCGGTGGGGAATTCCAACATGTTCGAGCTCGCTTAGAGGTTGATGATCACGAGGGCGATGGCGCCGATGGCGGCTGCGCCGAACAGCAGCGCGCCGTACTGGCTGACCTTGCCGGACTGGACGGGTTGGAGGGCGTGACCGGTCTCTTCGGCGACGGTGCCCGAGCCGTCGGCGACGCCGTCGATCAAGCCCTGGTCGACGTACTTGTAGACCCAGCGACCGGCCTTCTTGGAGTTCTCGCCGGCCTCGTTGACGACCTCGTCGATGACGTGCTGGTTGGTCCAGTAGGCGGCCTTGGACACCGGGTAGGCCATCACCTTGAAGAAGCCGTTGTAGAGGTCGTCGAGGTAGTACTTGTTCTTCAGGAAGAGGTAGCCGGCGCGCAGGCTGCGGTGCCGTTCGGTGAGCCCGACGAGGCGCGGGTTGCGGCGCCCGTAGAACTGGATGCAGAACGGGATGGCGATCGCGAACGCCGCCGCCACCACACCGACCGAGAGCATGATCTTGCCGAACTCGGGCACGGCGTGGGTGACCTTGGGGAAGAAGCAGACCGAACCCGGTTCGGGATCCTCGAAGCCGCAGCCGGACTTCTTCTCACCTTCGGCCTCGTCGGCCTGCGGCACGACGAGCTGCAGGCTCTCGCCGGGCCCGCTCGCCCGTACGTCCTCGATCAGCACCGCCTCCGGGCGGGGCTCGACGTACTTCTTGATCTGCTCCCACTCCTCGCCGAGCGGCGTGGCGTTGAAGAACCCGGCCACGATCGCGAAGAACGTGAGGATCAGGATCGGCACGATCAGCAGCGGACCGGACTCGTGCGGTCCGTGGTGTGCGCCGTGGTGATCGTCGTGGTCCTCGGCCCCATGGTCGCCGTGACCACCGGCGGCGCCGTCGTCGAGCACGTTGGCACCGGCGCTGAGCGACATCGGCGCCCCGACGGTCGCCTCCTCCGCCTGGTGCTCCTCGTCGTGGTCGTCGTGGTGCTCGCCGGCCGCCGCACCTCGCGGCTCACCGAAGAACGAGAGGTACGTCGCCCGCGTCATGTACAACGCGGAGAGGGCAGCGCCGAACAGCGACCCCCAGAAGAAGAAGGTGTAGCCGTTGTTGCCGACGTTGTCGATGATCTCGTCCTTCGACCAGAAGCCGGCCAGCGGCGGGACGCCGCAGAGCGCGCCGGTGCAGATGACCCAGCACCAGAACGTGATCGGCATCGGCTTGCGCAGCCCGCCCATGTCCTCCTTCATGTCGAAGGAGTGGTGCGAGCCGGAGTGGCTGACCGAGCCGGCGAGCAGGAAGAGCCCGCACTTGAAGAAGGCGTGCGTGAAGATGTGGAAGACCGCCGGCAGCCAGGCCGCGGTGCCGAGGCCGAGCATCATGTAGCCGAGCTGCGACACCGTCGAGTAGGCGAGCACCTTCTTGATGTCGTCCTGCACGAAGGCGAGCAGCGCGGCGATGATGATCGTGATGAAGCCGATGACGCCGATGAACGTGACGGCTCCCACGTCCAGGTCGAATCCGGTCCAGAAGACGGGGAACAGCCGGGCGACGAGGAACACGCCGGCGACGACCATCGTCGAGCTGTGGAGCAGGGACGACACGGGAGTGGGGCCGGCCATCGCGTCGGGGAGCCACGTGTGCAGCGGGAACTGGCCGGACTTCCCGATCGCCGCGATGAACAGCGCCACCGCGGCCCACAGCAGTACCGAGCTCGAACCCTCGCCGGAGAGCGCCCAGCCCTGGATCGCCTGGATGCTGAAGCCGTTCGAGTCGAGGTTGTCGGCCGCCCATGCGTTGGAACCGAAGAACACGATCGCGACGCCGACGAGCAACCCGACGTCGCCGACGCGGACGGTCCAGAACGCCTTGAGCGCGGACTCGCTGTTGTACCGCTCCTCCCACCAGTGCCCGATCAACAGGAACGAGCAGAGGCCCATGATCTCCCAGCCGAGGATGAACTGGACCATGTTCTCGGCGAGGCCCATCACCAGCATCCCGGCCGAGAAGAGCGTCAGGGCACTGAAGAAGTGGGTGTACCGGCGGTCGCCGCGCACGTACTCGGTGCTGTAGATCTGCACCAGCAGCGAGATGAACGCAACCAGCCAGAGGATCAGGATGGCGAGCCCGTCCATGTGGGTGCCGATCGTGAACTCGAATCCGCCGCTCTGCCACCACGTCCACGTCCGGATCACCGGCTCGACGTACGGTTCGGCCTCCCCGTCGCTCACGCGGGGCACCACGGCCTGGGCGAACCCTGCGATCCCGGTCGCCCCCTCCTCGCCGGCGGCGTCGTCGGCCGAGTCGACCCGCTGGACCCACTGGACGAGCGCGCCGGTCGCGAGCACGAGCGAGGCCGCCATCGAGGCGATGCCGAACTCCGAGCCGCCCCGGGGCATCCGCTTGCCGAACAGCAGGATGAGGAAGTAGGCGAACCCGGGAACGACCGCGATCAGCCAGGCGTTGTCCAGGAACCAGCCCGAGGAGAGCTCGACGGCGTCGGCGGCGATCATCTCAGCCCTTCATCTCCGACAGCTCGTCGAGGGCGATCGACTTGCGGTTGCGATAGACCATCAGCACCATCGCCAGCCCGACGCCGACCTCGGCGGCAGCGATGGCGATGACGTACAGCGCGAACACATGGCCGTCCTGGTTGTCGTTCATCAGCGCGAACGCGACGAGGTTGAGGTTGACCGAGTTGAGGATCAGCTCGATCGACATCAGCACCATCACCGCGTTCTTCCGGGCGATGACGCCGAACACGCCGATACAGAAGATCACTGCGCCAAGCAGCAAGAAGTTGGCCGCGAGCATCAGACGGTCACCCCCTCAGTCCTTCCGGGCCAGGACGATGGCGCCGATGGCGGCGGCGAGCAGGACGAACGTGACGGCGATGAACGGGACGAAGTACGGGTCGAGGAACCGGTCGCTGATGCCCTCGGCGCGGAACGGTGCGGCCCGTTCGGGGATCACGCTGTCCTCGGTGAAGTCGAGCACGACCCAGGCGAGCAGCCCGAAGAGGATCACTGCGACGGGGATGCCGAGGCCCCAGTTCGGATTGTTGAGGTTGCGCTCCTCGCCGATCTTGGCCCGGGTGAGCATGATGCCGAACAGGAACAGCACCATCACCGCGCCGATGTAGACGAGCACCTGCGAGACGGCGACGAACTCGGCGGCGGCGAGGATGTACTGGGCGGCGAACCCGCCGAGCACCAACACCAGCCACAGTGCGGCGTGCACGATGTTCTTCGAGCTGACGACGGACAGCGCGGCGACGATCATGAAGAAGGCGATGATGCCGAAGCCGATGTTGAGCGCGACGTTGACGTCGTCGGCGGCCAGCAGGAACGCATTCACTTCTTGGCCGCTCCCGCTTCCAGCTCGGGCGCCTCGGGGACGGTCTCCATCCACTCGCCGAGCTTCTCCTTGTCGTGGAGCAGGTCGGCGATGCGGGGCTCGGAGTACTCGTACTCCGGGCTCCAGAACAGCGCGTCGAACGGGCACACCTCGACACAGATGCCGCAGTACATGCACAGCGCGTAGTCGATGTCGAACCGGTCGAGGTGGTTCACCTGGCGGGGCTTGCCGCCGGCCCGGCGCGGCGGGGCCAGCTGCTTGTGGCCCTCGATGTAGATGCACCAGTCGGGACACGACCGCGAGCACAACATGCAGGCGGTGCAGTTGCCCTCGTGCAGGGCGATGACGCCGCGGGCGCGGATCGGCGGCGTCTCCTTCTCGTGGGGGTACTGGACGGTGTTGGCGCCCTTGGTCACGGTCTCGACGAGCGTCCCGAACGTGACCCCCAGTCCCTTGATCAACCCCGGTGTCTTCGGCATCAGATCGCGACTTTCAGGATGGCGGTGACGGCGGTGTTCGCCAGCGCGAGGGGGATGAGGAACTTCCACGCGAAGGTCTGGAGCTGGTCCTCGCGGAAGCGGGGGTAGCTGAAGCGGACCCACATGATGATGCCGGTGAGCAGCAGCATCTTCGTGAACATGATGATCGGGCCGGCGACGTTCATCCAGTTCGGAACGTCGTCCAAGGTCTCCCAGCCGAACCAGGCGAACGGGATGCCCCACCCGCCGAGGAACAGCACCGAGGCGAAGAAGGCGAAGATGCCCGCAGTTGCGAACTCGGCGATGAAGAAGATCAGGAAGCGGAAGCCCGAGTACTCGGTCATGAAGCCCGACACGAGCTCGGACTCGGCGATCGGCATGTCGAACGGCGCCTGTGTCAGCTCGGCCTGCACGGCGATCATGAAGATCAGGAAGCCGACGATCTGGGTGAGGATGAACGGGTTGCCGAGGCCGTCCCAGCCGAAGATCGACCCGGTGTTCTGGGCGACGACGATGTCCTGCATGTTCATCGAGCCGGCCTGGATGACGACGCCGAGCGTGGCGAGGATCATCGGCAGCTCGTAGGCGATCAGCTGACCGGCCGCCCGCAGGCCGCCGAGCAGCGAGTACTTGTTGGCGCTCGCCCAGCCGGCGATCAGGACGCCGAGCACGCTGAGCGAGCCGATGGCGAGGCCGAAGAAGACCCCGGTCTCGAAGTTGGTGAAGTAGGCGTCGGGCCCGAACGGGACGACGACGACGAGCAGGAACGTCGACAGCAGGACGACCAGCGGCGCCAACTTGAAGACCGGAGCGTCGGCCTTCTCCGGGACCAGGTCCTCCTTCTGCATCCACTTGCCGACCTCGGCCACGAGCTGGAGCGACCCGTACGGCCCGGCCTCCATCGGCCCCAGCCGGCTCTGCATGAACGACATCATCTTGAACAGGAACAGGTAGACGATCGTGCCGGCCGGGAGCAGGACGGCGACGAGCCCACCGAGCACGCGCAGCAACGACTGCCCCCAATAGGGGATTTCAACCGCGAGCTGGATCACCTGTCTATGTCCCCCAAGATGAAGTACAAGCTTGCCAGGATGGTGATGACGTCGGGGACGTAGACGCCCTTCAGGACCCAGGGGACGATCGAGATGTTGTTGAAGCTGGCCGAGCGGATCTTGACCCGGAACGGGCCGAGGTCACCCTTGGACACGACGTAGTAACCCATCTCCCCGAGCGGGTTCTCCGTCGACACCCAGGCCTCGCCCTCGTTGACCTTGATGATCCGCGGGACCTTGGTCATGATCGGCCCGGACGGCAGCTGGTCGAGCAGCTGCTCGACGATCAGGCACGACTCACGGGTCTCCTGCAGGCGCACCCAGCAACGGGCGAAGCTGTCGCCGTCCGGGTGGGTCCAGACCCGCCAGTCGACCTGGTCCCACGCCATCGGCAGGTCCTGGTCGCGTCGCAGGTCCCAGTCGACACCGCTGGCCCGCAGGTTGGCGCCCGACAGCCCGTAGCTCTTGGCGACGTCGGCCGGGATGACGCCGATCCCGCGGGTCCGGCTCTGGAAGATCTCGTTGCCGAACAGCAGGTCCTCGATCTCGTCGCAGAACCCGATCAGCTTGCGCATCACCGTGCGCGTCTCGTCGATCCAGCCCTTCGGGAGGTCGTCCTTCAACCCGCCGATGCGGTCGAAGTTCGGGTGGAAGCGGCCGCCGGTCGCCCCCTCGATGAGGTTGAGGACGTACTCCCGGTCGCGGAAGGCGTAGAAGACCGGCGTGATGGCGCCCATCTGCACGCCGAGGTCGCCGAGGAACAGCGACACGTTGGCGATGCGGGAGAGCTCGAAGAGGATGGTGCGGATGACCTGGGCCCGCGGCGGCGCCTCGATCTCCATCAACTTCTCGGCGGCGAGGATGAACGGCACCTCGTTGGCGAAGCTCCCGAGCCAGTCGATGCGGTTGATCAAGGTCGTGACCTGCGGGAACGTGCGGACCTCGGTCAGCTTCTCGTACCCGCGGTGCATGTACCCCGCCGACGGCTCGGCCCAGACGACCTGCTCGCCGTCGAGGCGGCAGATGATGCGCAGCGTGCCGTGGGTCGCCGGGTGCTGCGGCCCGATGTTGAGGGTCATCCCCTCGGTCTCGAGCTCGACGTTCAGTCGCGCGTCGGCCGCCTGCCCGGCGATGTACGAGAGCTGCTCCCGGTCGGACAGTGCGGTCATGACGAGGCCTCCGAGTCGGCCGCAGGCTCGGGCTCGGGCTCGTCCTGTTCGGGCATGGGCTCCACATCGACGATGCCGGGCCAGGGCTTCACCATGCGGGCGAGCAGCGGATAGTCCTTGCGCAGCGGGTTCCCCTCGAAGTCGGTCGGCAGGTACATGTTGCGCAGGTCGGGGTGACCGTTGAACCCGATACCGAACATCTCGTGGCATTCGCGCTCGTGCCAGTTGGCACCCGCGTAGCTGGCGATCCAGGAGTCGACGACCGGGGCGTCGTCGGGCACGTCGGCCTTCACGGTGACGCCGACGTGGCGGTCGATGTCGGTAACGCGGGCGAAGACCTGCATCCGCGTGTCACCGCCGGTCACCCCCTGCACGATCTCGGTGTCGGGCTCGGTCGGCTCGGCGGTCGGGTCGTCCTCACCCTTGCCGTAGGGCGACGGCAGCCAGTCGATCGCGGAGAGGAAGCAGAAGTACGTGAAGCCGGCCGCCTTCAACGCCGCCCCCGCGTCGGCCCAGGCATCGGTGCGCACGCGGACCCAGAGGTCGTCGTTGGGGTTGAGGTGCGTGTCGACGAGTGCATCGCCGAGGCGGCGCCGAAGGTCGTCGACGATTCCCTCGCGCAGGCCGTCACCGGGCAACGCGAGGGGTGCTTCCTCGGTTGTGGTGTCGTCACTCAATGGGTCCCCCGCCGACCACGATCGGCTCGCGCTCGGGTTCGGGGATCGGGTCGGCAGCGGGCTCGGGCGGTGGGTCCCCCGCCTCCGCGGCTCGCTTGCCCTGAAGTGTCTGGAACTCGTCGCCCTTCCACTTCGCCTGCATGTCCTCGTTCTTGATCCGCTGCTGGAGCAGCACGATGCCCTCGAGGAGCGCCTCGGGCCGAGGCGGGCATCCCGGGACGTAGACGTCGATCGGGATGATCTGGTCGACGCCCTTGGTGACCGAGTAGCTGTCCCAGTACGGCCCGCCGCAGTTGGCGCAGGATCCCATCGAGATGGCGTACTTCGGCTCGGGCATCTGCTCCCACAGCCGCTTCACCGCCGGGGCCATCTTGTCGGTCACGGTGCCGGACACGCAGACGAAGTCGGCCTGCCGAGGGCTGGCCGGCAGCGGGATCACGCCGAGCCGCATGACGTCGTAGCGGGGCGAGCCGAACGCTGCACCCATCTCGATCGCGCAGCATGCGAGGCCCCATTGGTAGACCCACAGCGAGTACGAGCGGCTCAGGTTGAACAGCTTGGTGAGCCCGGAGGGCAGCCGCCCTCGTTCGACTAGACCCATCGCAGCAGCCCTCGCTTCCAGGCGTAGACCAGTCCGTCGAGCAGCAGCACGATGAAGACCAGCATGGCCACCAGACCGAACGTTCCGTACCGTTCGGCCGAGGCGGCCCAGGGGAACAGGAACACCGCCTCGACGTCGAAGATGACGAAGAGCAGCGCGAACACGTAGTAGCGGATCTGGCTCTGCGACCAGCCGAGCCCGACCGGGTCCACGCCGGACTCGTAGGCGATGGCCTTGTCGAACGACGGCTTCGAGGGCCTGATCGCAGCGGCGAGCCCGAGCAGCAGCCCGCCGATCAGGAGCGCGGCGATACCGAACCAGACGACGGTGAGCCAATCTCGGAAGAAGAGCGACATCGGGCCACGAAGATACCAGGGCTCGTGAAACCCTTCCCAAACCCGGCGGGCCTTTCCCGAGGCGGTCTGCAGACGGCGCGACGACCGGCCGGAGAGGGCTTCAGCGGGTGGTGATCAGCGCGTCGAAGAGCAGCGCCTCGACCTCGGCGGTCGGGAGCGGCGGGGAGAAGAGGAACCCCTGGGCGAAGCCACACCCGCGCTCACTGACGTAGGTGAGCTGCTGTTCGGTCTCGACGCCTTCGGCGACGACGGCGAGATCGAGACTCCGACCGATGGTCAGCATCGCATCGACGAGCGGTTCGTCCTGGCCGTCGGCGAGTGCGTTGGCGAGGAAGGTGCGATCGATCTTGATCGCATCGATCGGCAGGTCCCTGAGGTAAGTCATCGAGGAGTAGCCCGTGCCGAAGTCGTCGACCGAGATCGTGATGCCCCGCCCCCGGAGCTCGTCGAGGACGGCGATCGCTCGGTCCACGTCCTCGAGGAGCTGGGTCTCGGTGAGCTCGAGGACGAGGGCGCGGGGATCGACCCCGGTCTGCTCGACGACCGCGTCGATGTCCGCGGCGAGATCGCCGTCGACGAGGTGCCGGCCGGAGATGTTCACGGCAACGGTCTTGTCGAAGCCCGGGTGCCGCCGGCCCCACTCCGCGACCGTCGCCGACGCCTCGCGCAGCACCCAACGCTGGAGATCGACGATGAGCGACGACCGCTCGGCGACCGGGATGAAGTCGTCCGGCGGGATCAATCCGATTCCGGGCCGGTCCCACCGGACCAACGCCTCGACCCCACAGATTCGGTCGGTCGAGAGGTCGATGATCGGCTGATAGTGCAGGAGGAGCTCGTCGGCCCTGATCGCGTCGCGGAGAGCGAGCGCCAGATCGGCGTCGTGTTCGATGCTCGCCTGGAGCTGCGCGTCGAACGCCTCGACGCGCCCCCGACCGTGCCGCTTCGCCACGTAGACCGCGTTGTCGGCTCTCCGGACGGTCTCGAGGGCCGGGACCGATCGATCCATGATCGCGACGCCGATGCTCGCCGAGAGCGCAAAGGTGCTGTCGGCCTCGATGTACGGCCGCTCGATCTCGGCGATGAGCCGGCGGCCGAAGGGCTCGGCGTCGGCGACGTGTCGAACCCCTCGTGCGAGCACGACGAACTCGTCACCGCCGAGACGGGCGACGTAGTCCTGCGGGCGGACGTGGTCGGCGAGTCGTCGACCGATCTCGGCGAGCACGCGGTCGCCGGCCGCGTGACCCCGCGTGTCGTTGACGCCCTTGAACCCGTCGATGTCGATGAAGAGGACGGCCACGGACTCGTCCGCTGCGTAGAGCTCCTCGAGCCGTTCGAGCACGGCGAAGCGGTTCGGCAGCTCGGTGAGCGCGTCGTGACGGGCCTGATGGGCGAGCTGCTCCTCGAATCGGAATCGCTCCGAGAGGTCGCGGGCGATGACGGTCACGAGGTGGTTCGCGTCGGCGACGCTGCTGGCCACGTGCACCCGCACCTCCGGCCGCCCGACGACCGGCGTCTCCCCTTCCAGCGTGGGGAGGAAGTCGGCGAGCGCCCGGCCGACCTGCTCCCCCGTCGGGACCTGTAGGAGTTGCTCGCTCGCCTCGTTGGCGGTGCGGATGATCCCGTCGCCGTCGATCGCCCAGATCGCGTCGGCGGCCTGCTCGACGATCGCGGAGGCCCGCCGCTCACTGCGCTGCCAGCTCGCGGTGACGCGAGCGAGGTGATCCACCGAGTGACGCAACGAGTCGCCGATCGTGCCCGGGATCTCCTGGGAATCGTGTTCGGTCGTACCCGCCGCCATCCCCGCGATCTGCCGGTCGACCAGGTGCAGGGTCGACAGCATGTCGTTGACGGTCGCGGTCAGGGTGCGCACGATGCCCGGACCGCGGATCGGGAGCGGCTCGAGTGCCAGCTCGCCGGCGCCGATCGCCTCGGCCCTCCGACCCAGCCGCCGGAGCGGAGCCACGGTCGAGACGGCGACCACGACGATGAGGGCGAGCGTCGATGCGCCGATCGCGTACATCACGAGTTGGGTCTGCGCAGCATCGCTGCGAATCTGGGCCGCGAGCGACTGGGCCTCGTCGACGATCTCCTGTTGCTGGATCTCCGCATACCGGCCGAGAGCCTTCAGGTAGTCGAAGAACCCCACCAGCGGGGCGGCTGCGACCGTGACCAGTCGAGGGTCCGGCGACGCTGCCAGCGGGACCGTGCCGACCACCTCGTCGACCGGTCTGGTCACCTCGGCGAAGCTGGCCCGGAGCTCCGCCACCGATGTCTGCGTCTCGGCGTCGATGAGCAGCTGTTCGAACGCGTCGAGCCGCGTCTCGTGGACCGCACCGGCCCGTTCGAGGGCGACGAGCTTCTCGAGATCGAACCCGATGAGCCCGTCCATGATCGCCGAGGCGTAGACGTTGGCGCTCTGCACGACCTCGAGCAGTGCGTCGAGGCGAGCTCCGGCGGTCACCACCAGGCTGGCCTCGCTCTCCCGGAACCCCACCAGTTCTCGGGCATCGAGGGTGATCTTGTCGATCCGGTCGAAGACGGCGGTGATGCCGTCCTGGTCGCCCTCCCCTCGTTCGCTGCGCGCCCGCTGCCGCTCGAGTTCGGCGCGTGCCTGTTCGACCCTGATCCGCAGACCGCCTGCCTCCCGGCCGTCGATCTCGGCGAGCCGACCGGTCAGCTCGTCCAGCTCGAGGTCGAGCCGGCTCTGCTCGTCGAAGAACATTGCTTCGAAGTCGATCCCGCTGAGCTCGACCACCAGGTCGCGCGGCACCCCCATCCGGTCCGCCATCACGAGGCCCGACAGCGCCAGCCGCTCGCTGTTGGCCGCCTGCGAGATCGCGTTGACGTTCCGGCTCATCTTCGCGTTGAGGACGACGAACTCGGCTTCGTCGACGGCATCTTCCAGCTCGCCGAGTCGGATCGTGCCGAGCCAGAGCAACCCGAGGACCGGCACGAGACACAGCACGACGAGCCGCGCCACGAACGAGCCACCGCCGAGCCGCCGAACCGGGGGGACGCGCCGGGCCGACTGGGGCTCGGCGGTCCTCGACATCGTCGCGATCGTCCGGAGTTGCTTCAGGGGCGCCGGGTAGTTTGCCGAAAGTGACCCAGCCGTCCGAGAAGAAGACCTCGAATGGCCGGGTCGAGGTCACGGGGCGTGGCCCGATCCTACTCCTCGTGCTGGCGACGACGGCGACCGGCATCATGGGCAACACGCTGCTGGCGCCGGCGATCCCCGACATCCTCGACGACTTCGGCGTCGGAGGGGGCGGCGCCGGGTGGTTGATCGCCGCGACCTCGGCACCGGGAATCGTGCTCGCACCGGTGATCGGCATCCTCGCCGACCGGTTCGGGCGGCGTCTCGTGCTCACGCCCTGCCTGGCGATCTACGGCGTGTTCGGACTCCTTGCGGCGCTTGCGCCGACCTTCCCCTTGCTCCTCGCCGCACGCTTCGGGATGGGCATCGGCGCAGCGGGCCTCATCAACATGTCGGTCGTCCTCATCGGCGACCACTGGAGCGGCGAGCAGCGGACCTCGATGATCGGCCGGAACGCAGCGTTCCTCACCGTCTGCATCGCGCTCATGCCGCCGCTGGGCGGTGTCCTCACCGACCTCGGGAGTTGGCGCCTGGCGCTTGCGCCGTACGCGTTCGGCGTGTTGACCGCGGCGCTCGCTTGGCGGATCCTGCCGCCCGACCGGCCCACCGATCCCGAACCGGTGCGCAGTCAGGTTCGCGAGCTGTTCGGCGTCGCCCGCCGGCGGTCGCTGATCGTCGTGTTCCTGTCGGGCGCCGTGATCTTCGCGCTCGTCTTCGGCGTGTTCCTCGCGACCCTGCCGGTTCACCTGGAGGACGAGTTCGGCTACAGCGCGACGGTGCGGGGGCTCTTCCTCGCGATCCCGGCCATCCCGTCGACGATCGCCGCGTTCAACCTCCGCCGGTCCCGCTCGGCCCTCGGGGCACGCGGACTGCTCGTCGCGTCGTCGATCGCGTTCGTCGTCGGCTTCACGCTGATCGGCGGGGCGACGACCGGCGCCATCGTCGCACTCGGCTGTGCGGTCTACGGCGCCGGCGAAGGGTCGGTGATCCCGACACTGCAGGACCTCGCGGTCTCCGACGCGCCGGCGGCCCACCGGGCCGGCGTCGTCGCCGTCTGGGTCGGGTTCGCGCGGCTCGGCCAGACGATCGGCCCGATCGCCGCGGCGGCCCTGTTCGCCGCAACGTCCACGGCAACCGCCCTCTTCGCCGGTGCGGCGATCGCCGCCGCCCTCGTCGCCCTCTTCGCGTTCGCCCCCGTCGCGACCGACGAGTCCGAGTGAGCGAGCCGCAGGACGCGGCGAGCGAACCGCCTACGCGGCGAAGCGTTCGGACAGGCGGCGGGCGGCCTCGGTGACGAGCTTCTCGACCCGGTCGCGGTCGCCGTCCTGGGGGAATCGGTAGCTCGGCCCGTT
>JAAUXY010010921.1_pt1 | contig 15503 bp, 12 predicted proteins | sample 7278121 | NCBI WGS metagenome assembly JAAUXY01 (sample SAMN14350117, study PRJNA611818) | marine sediment metagenome | isolation source: surface marine sediment (1.8m) | place: French Polynesia: Moorea | collected 2018-08 | reverse complement strand
GAGCGCAGCAGCGTCGACGGATCGAGGTCGACGAGCCCGGCGAAGATCTGCACGCTACCGGTGGTCGGATCGAGCTCCGAGGAAATCCGCTCGACCACCGCATCATACGAGATCTCCGTCGCGCCGACGCGCCACGTCACTCGGGCTTCGCGGCCGATCAGCCCACGATCGGCGGTCAATCTTCCGAAGGCCGCGGCGGGGAGTTGCACTTTCGCCTCGAGACGGCGCGCGTCGATCAGCGTGGCGACCCGGTCGTTCACATTCAGGCGCTGACCGACCTGGGCCGCGGGGTCGACCACGAAACCGTCGAACGGCGCAATCAGGAGTGTCTCGGACAGGTCGCGCTCGGCCCGCAACAGGGCGACCTGGGCGCGTTCGACGACGGAGCGCTGCTGTTCCAGCTTGGCCCGCTCGATGGTGAGCGTGTTCAGCCGATTGGCGGTCTGCAGGCGCTGCGTGATGTAATTTCTTTTCGATTCCTCAAGGGATTGGAGCGATACGTTGCCGCGCTCGTTGAGCTGTTCCTTGCGGTCGACCTCCTTGGCGAGCAGTGCCAGGATCTCCCGGTCCTGCGACAGGGCCTGCAGTTCCAGTTCGACCCGCGCTTCCTGCTCGTTCAGCTTGGCCTTGGCTTCGGTGAGCTCGGCCGCGGCCTCGTCGCGGTCGGCTTTGTAGTCGAATCCGTCGATCGCAATGATCAGATCGCCGCTGCGCACCACGCCACCGCTGATCAGTCCGTCGCCGGCTTCCACCACCTCACCGGCGACCAGCGCCCGCATTTCGGCCGTCCGGCCGGATACGATCTCGCCGAAATAGGTCCGCGAGGGCTGCGCACTGGCGATCTCGACCGGCGCGGTGGCAACCAGCCAGGTGCGTTCAACCGGCGGCTCCGGCAGCACCACCGGCTTGGTGGCGACCAGCCGCGCCGCGCCGCCTATCCCGGCAGCAAGCACCAGGATCGGCAGCGCCGCCTTCAACAACAGCCGCAGCCGACCGCCTTTGCGGGGTAATTGTGTTTGTCCGACCGATCTCGACACGGGGTCACCAGCGACTGCTCAATTCGTCAGCCTTGCCTCTACATAGTACGCGCGCCGGCGTAAATCCCTGCGTTGGCAGGACGGCCATGCGTGCGCCGGATAGCAGAATGTGTAGTTCTGCTATTTAGAATACGAGATTAACACTGCACGGATTATTTTGTGGTCGCGACAAAGACGCCATCCCAGCCGGACGGGGGCGGATTCTCGGCATAGTGGTCGAGACGGATCTGATATAGCCTATAAAGCGCGCTCAGGTCGTATACGGGCTTGCTGCGTTCGCGGCACGCGGCCAGGGTCGCCGCCGCCTTGTCGAACTGCATGGTGCGATAGGCGGTCATCATGATGTCGTGCCGTTCGGCTAGGGCCTGGAACTCCTCGTTGCCCGCCAATTCATCATCGCCGATCAAGCCGTACACCATCACCGGCTCCAACTTGCCCTTAACCCGCAGGTAGTCGAGCTGCAGCGCTGCCATTTCGGGGACCTGGGCTCGGGTTTCCTCGCCGATCACGATGTCGACGCCGTACGCCTTGGACTGGCCCTCCAGGCGCGACGCGAGGTTCACCGTGTCGCCCAGGACCGAATAGTCGAAGCGCTGGCTGGAGCCCATATTGCCGACACAGCACTGGCCGGTGTTCAGCCCGACCCCGATTGCGATCGGATGGTGCAGCCGACCGGCCGCTTCTGCGTCGGCCCGCATCTCCTCGTTCCAACTGCCGACGCGTGAGATCATGGTCAGCGCGGCCCGGCAGGCGTGGCGCGCATGTTCCGGATCGCCCAGCGGCGCGTTCCAGAACGCCATGATCGCGTCGCCCATGTACTTATCGATGGTCCCTTCCTGCTCCAGAATGATGTCGGTCATCGGGGTCAGGAACCGGTTGATGAATCCGGTCAGGCCTTCCGGATCGGCGCGGAACTGCTCGGAAATGGTCGTGAAACCGCGGATATCGCTGAACAGCAGGGTCATTTCGCGCATCTCGCCGCCGAGCTTGAGCTGGCCGGGGTCCTCGGCCAGCTTGCGCACCATGGCCGGCGCCATGTAGTGGCTGAAAGCGTCGCGGATCCGGCGTTTCTCGGCTTCATCCCGCATGTAATTGGCGAACACCAGAACGGCGAAGACCGCGGTGGTGGAAAGCGCGGTCATCCCGTAGTCGATCAGCACCCGGTGCTCGATAAACAGCCACCAGCACAGCGCGACCACGGCCGCGATCGAGGCGCCGCCGAGCAACAGGGTGCGAAGCGCGCCAAGCCGCGGGACGAAAAGGATCAGCAGCAGGCAGCCGACCAGGATCATCAGGGCCTCCACGCTGTTGGCGTAGTTGGGTCGGCTCAACAATGCGTCGGCGATCACGTTCTCCAGGATGTTCGCGTGCACCTCGACCCCGGGCAGCAGCGGGCTGACCGGCGTCGATCGGATGTCCAGAAGGCCGACAGCCGAGATCCCGATCAGGGCCAGCTTGCCGGCCAGCCGGGTCGGGTCCACGTCTCCGGTCAGGATCTTAGCCGCCGAGACATAGCGCTTTGGCTCATGCTCGGAGAAATGGACGTAGATCTTGCCGCGCTCGTCGGTGGGCAGCTCGAAGCCGGCATTGGCCGGCCCGCCCTGTAAGCCGATGGACTCGATACCGGCTTCGTTGACCCGCACGATATAGCGGCTTTGTCCCAGCACGACCCGCAACATCTCCAGGGTCAGCGCTGGATAGACCCGCGCGCGCTCCGGACAGCCCTGCCCGGCCGCCTGTTCGGCCGAGTCCGCGACGCACGACAGCATCGGGACCCGGCGGACCGTGCTGTCCTGCTCATCGGACAGGGAAAACAGGCCGTAGCCGGCCGCGTTCTGCTCCAGCTCCGGCACGTTCACGACCAGCGAGGCAAAGGTGTCGAAGTTCTTCAGGGCGTCGGCCTCGCTCAGGCCCTTCGGCCTGAGGATCACAACCCGTTCCTCGGCCGGCGCCTGCGCGCGATCGGCGACGATCCGGGTGAAGTTCGCCCGGCCCAGGACGGTGCGGCCGGTCTGCCCGATCACATCGGCCAATATGGCATCGTTGGACTGCATCCCGCGCAAGGAGTCTCGAATGTCTTCAGGCACTTGCGCCAATGTGTTGGCAACTTCGTTGGGTGAAAGCCGGTCGGCTTCGGCGAACACGATGTCGAAGCCGATCACCGCCGCGCCGGCATTGGCCACGCCGGCGATCAGATTGGCGATCACCGTGCGAGCCCACGGCCATTGGCCGTACTGGGTCAGGCTCTCCTCGTCGATGTCGACGATGACCACGGGCGAGGCCAGCGGGTCCTGCGGCCGCGGCATGATCTGCTGGTAGAGGTCGAAGACGCGGAACTGCAGCAGCTCGACCGGCCACGGGTTGAGCAGCCGCAGCGCGACCGCGGCAAAGGTTAAGACCAGCGCAGCCACGGTGGACGGTCGCGGCCGAATCCAGCGCGCGGCGGCTGCCCATCGGCCAAACCCGCCGCCGCTTCCGAGTCGCGGCGCCTCAGCCGGCGGGGGGTCCCGGGTTGGCTCCCCGCCGGTGTCCTGACGCAGCGCCGCTCCCGTCAGCGTCTGATCGCTGACCGCCATGGTGTGAAATCCCGCCTTTTCGACCGCCGAACGCCGGAATGCTAGCAGCCCCGGTTTGGCGGTACAAAAAATTGCGCCTATCATCCGGCCTATCCGCCCCGAAGGAAAAGGCCCCGGCTGCGTGCAAGCCCGGCCAGGCCGGGCGGCAGGCTGACAGAGCGGAGGGACACGGGCAGAGCCATGTTGGGGCTGCTGCGATACAAATGGCTGCGTCAGGCGCTTGGGCCGGCCCTGCGGCATCTGGGCGAGGTCCTGATGATCTCGCTGTTCGTCAACCTGCTGGTGCTGGCGACCCCGATCTTCGTGCTGCAGGTCTATGACCGGGTCGTGTTCCATGCCGGGCTGGCCACGCTGCAAGGCCTGGTCATCGGCATGGCCCTGGTGGTGCTGTTCGATTTCGTACTGCGCGAAGCGCGCAGCCGGATCTTCCAGACGGTGGCGCTGCGGGTCGACGTCAACGTGGGGCGCGCCCTGTTCGCGAAGCTGCTGGCCTTGCCGCTGCGTGCGCTGGAGGGACGACCCGCCTCGCACTGGCAATCCCTGTTCGGCGACGTCCAGATCGTTCGAAACGGACTGGCCGGGCCGAACGCCCTGTTGGTCGTCGACCTTCCCTTCGCGCTGCTGTTCCTGGGCTTTATCTGGCTGATCGCGACGCCGATCGCCTGGGTGCTGATGATCGTCCTGCCGGTGTTCATCGTGCTGGGCTGGCGCTCGGGCAGTGTCCTGCGCTCGCTATCCAGCGCGGAGCGTACCGCACAGCTCGACCGGGATGCGGTGGTCGCCGAGCTGATGGCCGCGCGCGAGACGATCAAGTCGCTGACCCTCGACCAGGCCGTCAGCGAGCGCTGGTCCGATCGCCACGCCGATACGGTCGCCCGATCGCTCGATCGCGGGGCGCGCGGCGACCGGTTCTTCAATCTCGGCCACTCGATCACCATCGTCACGACGGTCGCCCTGACCGGGCTCGGTGCGCTGGCCATCCTGGACGGTCAGATGACCATCGGCGCGTTGATCGCGGCCAATATCCTGGCCAACCGCATCGTCGGGCCGTTCAACCAGCTGGTCCGCGGGTGGCGTGAATTCGGCCAGCTTCGCCAGGCGATGGAGCGTCTGAATGCGCTGTTCGCCCATCCCGGCGAACGCGCCGCGGCCGGTGTCGAGATGGAGCGCCCCTCCGGCGTCCTGCGGCTGGAGAACATCGCCTACCGCTATGAGCAGGACGGACCCGACGTGCTCGACAAGATCAGCCTGCAGGTCGGACCGGGCGGCGTGCATGCCATCGTCGGCCGCAACGGCAGCGGCAAAACGACGTTGCTGAAGGTGATGCGCGGGCTCTATGTCCCGGCCGATGGGCGCCTGCTGCTCGACGGCGCGGACCTCGCCCAGTTCACGCGTGCCCAGCTGACCCGGTGGGTCGGCTATCAGAGCCAGGAGACCGTCCTGTTCGGCGGGTCTTTGCGCGACAACATCGCCATGGCCATGCCGGAGGCCAGCGATGAGGCGATCATCCGGGCCGCCGAGCGCGCGGGCGCGCACGAACCGATCGTCGACCTGCCGGACGGCTATGCGACCGAGATCGGCGAGCGCGGCGCCCGGATCTCGGCCGGACTGCGGCAACGAGTGGCTCTGGCTCGGGCCATGCTCGGCGACCCGCCGGTCCTGCTGCTGGACGAACCCTCCAGCAATCTGGACCGCGAAGCAGAACAGGCATTGGCCGAAACTCTGAGAGAACTCGGCCAGGCGCACACGGTGGTCGTGGTAACCCACAGCCCGGTTCTGCTCAACGTCTGCCAGAACATGGTGGTGCTGGCGCGCGGCCGGATCGACCTGGCCGGGTCGTCGGACCGGGTGATGGCCGAGCTTCGCCGCCGGCGCGAGGCGCGCACGCCGACCGAGGTGCCGAGTGAGGTGCCGAGCGGCGTCATCGGCGCCGCCGACTGAACGGAGCCAATCACGATGCAGACGCCGAACCAGGCAAAAGACCCACTGGCCAAGCTGATCGACCGCAACCGGCGTCCGCCGTGGCGCGGAGCGGCCTGGGCGATCGTGCTGGCAGTGTGCGCCTTTGTCGGCTGGACCATGTGGGCCCAGATCGACGAAGTCGCGATCGCGGTCGGCGAGGTCAAGCCGCAGGGCCGAACCAAGGTGGTCCAGCATTTGGAAGGCGGGATCATCCAGGAAATCCTGGTCTCCGAGGGGGATGCCGTGAGCCCGGGCGACGTCGTGGTGCGGCTCGATCTCGCCGCCGAGGGGATCAACCGCGAGGACATCCTGGTGCAACTGGATGGGCTGGCGCTCAAGCGGACCCGGCTGCAGGCCGAAGCGTCGGGGGCCGAACTGTCCTTGCCGGAGGAACTGGTCCAGCGGCTCCCCGATGTCGCGGCGAGCGAACGTCAGAGCTTTCAGGCTCGCGCTGCCCGGCAGAATTCCGTGTTGTCGGTCATTGAAGAACAGATCCGCCAACGCGAGAGCGAACTGCGCGAGCTGGAAGCGCGCCGCCGCGCAGTCGCGCAGGACTACGCGCTGTCGCGCGAACGGTTCGAGATCTCCGAAAGCCTGCTGGTCGATGGCCTGACGTCGCGCATGGAGCATCTGCAATTGCAGCGCGACCTGAAGCGGCTGAGCGGCGAGATCGCGGTGATCAAGCAGGCGATGCCGCGGGCGCGCGCCTCGATCGAAGAAGGCAAGGCCAGGCTGGTCCAGGAGCGCGATCGGTTTCGTGACGAGATCGCCGACGAGATGTCCGAGGTGGAATTGGCGATCGCGCGCAGCCGTGAGCTGCTGCAGCGGGCGACCCGGCAGATCCAGCGCGCGGACATCCGCAGCCCGACCAACGGTGTGGTCAAGAACATGCGCTACAACACCATCGGCGGGGTGGTCCGGCCGGGCGAACCGATCATGGACATCGTGCCGTCGGAGGACAGTCTGATCATCGAGGCGCGACTGCACCCGGTCGACCGCGGCTACGTACGCGCCGGCCAAGACGCGACGGTCAAGATCTCGACTTACGACTTCGTGCGCTACGGCAGCCTCGACGGCTCGGTCCAGCAAATCTCGGCCGACACGATCGTCGATCAGGACGGACAGCCCTATTACCGTGTCATCGTTGCAACGGACCGCGCTTATTTGGGCGAGAACGAAGGCTCGCTTCCGATCTCTCCAGGGATGCAGGCGACCGTCGACATCCATACCGGACAACGTACGGTGGCAGACTATCTGGTCCGTCCGGTGCTGAAACTAAGGCATGAGGCGTTTCGCGAGCGCTGAAACCGAGTCGCACCGGCTCGCGCATTTGGCAATAGGACGAGAATGTTACACGGTTGCGGGCCGGACGCCGGCCCATTGACCCGTAACTCTCTTGCGCTATAGATGTTTTTGGGCGGACAAGTAATTGAGTGACGGGGGCATTCATGCGAGTGGGCCTTTCTACGTCGCCGTTTATTCTTGTTGCGGCTTTGCTGGTCGCACCCGCCCCGAGTCTTGCGATCACGCTGGCTGACGAGCTGCGCCGCATCGTGGACGACAATCCGCAGATCAAAGCCGAAGACGAGCGCGTCGGCGCGACCGACGCCGAAGTGGACGCCGCGTTCTCGGGATTCCTGCCGCAGCTGGTTCTGGACGGTGACATCGGCCACGAAGTCACCAACAGCCGTATACGCCGCGAGGTTCAGGGCACCGATGCGCGGTTTACACGCAAGTTCGGCGCGTTCTCGCTCAACCAGTTCATCTACGACGGCGACCGAACCAACTCCACAGTCGATGCCGCCCGTCACCGTCGCAGCGCCGCCGAAGCGGGCCGCCTCAGCACCACCGAAGAGGTGCTGTTCGAGGGCACACAGGCCTATCTGAATGTCCTGCGGCAGCAGAAGCAGCTTGAGATCGCACTGCGTAACGAAGCGTCCATCCGCAGGCAGCTGCAGTTGGAGGACGAACGGGTTCAGCGCGGCGCCGGCATCGAGGTCGATGTGCTGCTGGCCAAGTCGCGCTTGCAGATCGCCCGGGAGCAGCGGGTCGGCATCGAGGGCCTGCTGCGGCAAGCGGTCAGCGTCTACAAGCAGGTGTTCGGCATAGAGCCGCAGATTGGCTTGCTTGACGAGGTCGATCTGCCTTTGGACCTGGAACCGGAGACGCTGGAAGACGCGCTGTCGCTGGCGTTCGATGAGAATCCGAACATCGAACAGATCGACCGCCTGATCGATGTCGCGCAGCAGGAACGCGACATCGCGGCCTCAACCTATTATCCCGACATCGATCTGGTCGGCGAGGCCCGGCTGGAAGACGATTTCGACGGCACCTCGGGCCTGACCACCCAGGGCTCGATCCTGGTGCGCGGGACCTGGGAGCTGTTCAACGGCTTTGAGACGCGGTCACGAGTCAGAGCTGCGGTGCGGGAGAAGGCCGCGTTGAGTGAAGAGGCCGACCAGATCGACCGCGAGGTCGAAGAAGCGGTGCGGATCGCTTGGGAGGGCGTGAAGACCGGACGCGAGCGGATTGAACTGCTCGAGAACGCTGTGACCATCGCTCAGTTGGTGTTCGAAGATCGCCAAAAGCTGCGCGCCGCAGGCAGGGAGACCGCGCTCAACGTTCTGGACGCCGAAACGGAAGTGTTCACCGCGCGGCTGAAACTGATCGATGCTCAGACCGACACCAAGATCTCGTTCTACCAGCTGCTGCTGGCGATGGGCATCCTGACGCCGGAAGTGCTGAACCTCTGATCCGTCTTTCACCTCAGCCGAGAAAGGTGACCTGCCAGTGCGCTTCGCCGCGCGTGGGCGGCTGGTGCACGGCTGGTAGACCGTTCGGGATCGCGTCGCCGAGACGTTGCCCAGTCTCGCCGTTCAGCGCCCAATAGACGCCGCCATGGGCGACGATCAGCACCGGCGGGGCACAGCGCAGGGCCTGATCGATCGCGGTGCGCGCCCGGTCGATGAAGCGGTCGAGCGGCTCGACGCCGTCGATCGCGGCGCCGGCCAGCCAATCCCGATACCAGGCGCCTTTGCGCTGGCCCTCGAAGGGACCGAACCCGCACTCCTGAAGCCCGTCGAAGATCTCGATCGGGCAATTGCGCCCGCCCTTGATGATCCGGGCCGTGTCCACCGCGCGCTGCAGTGGGCTCGCACAGATCGTGGCAAGCGGGACGTCGGCGAGCAGCTCTGCCGCGCGCGCCGCCTGCCGCCGGCCGGTTTCGTTGAGCGGGGTGTCCACCCTGCCCTGCATCAGGCCGCGCCGGTTCCAATCGGTCTCGCCATGGCGGACGTAGTAGAACGGCCGTGCGATCAGCGCCGGACCGGGCGTCTGCGCGGCTTCCGAGAGCGCGATGTTGTGGTACGAATGACCGACGTCTTGGAGGCGCTTGGCGAGGTCCGCGCTGTCTTCTGACATTTGGTCTCCTGTCCTGGGAAGCGAGATGGGCGAGCCCGCTCACACTAGCTCTGTTCAATCGCACGCCATAGCGCGGCCCGCCATTCGATCATGACCGATCCGCTGTGGAACAAGGCGCTGGCCGCCTATCAATCGGGAGAACGCGAGCAAGCGCTGATGCTGGCAGAAGCCGTGCTCAGCGATGCTCCAGCCGATGGCCAGGCCTTGCGCCTCGTCGGCCAGGTTGCGCTGGAGCTGGGCCGGTTCACGCAGTCTCGACACGCCTATGAGCGCCTGCTGGAAACCGACCCCGGTGCCGATGGCGACGCGGCCGTGCAGACCAACTATGGCAACGCCCAACTGCGTGCCGGTGACGCTAAGGCTGCCGCCGGCGCGTTCCAGGCCGCGCTGTCGCTGGATCCGCGCTTTGCTCCGGCACTGCTCGGCTGGGGGGCCGCCGCGCGGGATCTCGGGCGCAGGGACGAAGCCGAGACCGCGTTCCGGCAAGCCTGTGAGGCCGACCCGGAGAATGCGCTGGCCTGGGCCAACTATGCTCTTGCACTGATCCGGCGTGGGGCGCTCGGTCCGGCAGAGGAAGCGGTCCAGAGGTCGCTGAAACTCAACGAGAACTCGCCGATGGCGCTTGCGGCGCTGGCCCGGATCTGCCGCGACCAGGGACGCCATGACGAGGCCCTGTCGCTGTACCGAAAGGCCCTGGCCCTGGAGCCGAACAAGGCGGTGCACAGCGCTTATCTGCTGGGGCTGAGCTACGCGGCTGGGGTCGAGCCTGAGACGCTCTATGCCGCACATCGGGAGTGGGCCCGCCTTCATGCGCCCAAGCCGCATCCGGCCGCGTTCCCGGCCGCCGAAGCGAACCGCCCCCTGCGCGTTGGGTACGTGTCCGCCGACTGGCGCGAGCATCCGGTCGCGTTCTTCATGGAAGCCGTCCTGCGCCTCCACGACCGCGCCCGGGTGACGCCCTACGTCTACTCCAACATGACCGGCGCCGGCGATGAGTACACCGAGCGGCTGCGCGCCCTGGCCGGCGAATGGCGGGATATCAGCACCCAGGACGATGACGCGGCGGTCGCCACGATCCGGCAAGATGCGATCGACGTCCTGATCGACCTTGCGGGCCATACGCGCGGCAATCGCCTGGGCGTGTTCGCGCGCCGGGGCGCGCCGGTGCAGGCGACATGGCTCGGCTATCCGGCGACGTCCGGCTTGGACGAGATGGACGTCCGCCTCACCGACGCGGACGCCGATCCGCCGGGGCAGACCGACCCCTGGCACAGCGAGATCCTGGTCCGCCTGCCCACCGGCTTTCTGTGCTTCACGCCGCCGAGCCGGCCCGAGATCACGCCGCTTCCGGCGCAGAGCAATGGACACGTCACATTCGGCTCATTCAACAACGCCTTCAAGATGTCCGCCGCCTGCGTTCGGGCGTGGGCCGGCGTGCTGCAGGCGGTGCCGGACGCCAAGCTGCTGCTCAAAGCCCGCGCGCTCGACGACGAAGCCACGCAGGACGCCTTTCGCGGTCACTTCCGCGCCGCCGGTGTCGATCCGGACCGCATCGCCTTCCTCGGCCGCGTGGCCGGCCATGGCGGCCATCTGGCGGCCTATGGGCACGTCGACATTGCGCTCGACACGCTGCCCTACAACGGAACCACGACCACATTCGAGGCGCTGTGGATGGGCGTGCCGGTGGTCACGCTGGCCGGCGCGCTGCATGCGAACCGGGTCGGCGCCAGCATCCTGCGGCGGCTTGACCTGGGCACGCTCGTCGCGGAAACGGCCGAGGCGTACGCCGACATCGCCGCGCGGCTGGCATCAGACATTTCGGAGCTTGCCGAGTTGCGGGCCAGCCTGCGTGGCCGCATGGAGGCAAGCCCGCTGATGGATGGCGCCGGGTTTACGCGCGCGCTCGAGGACGCGCTCGTCGACCTGCGGCGGACGCCAGCTCGGTCTAGACCTTGAAGCTGTAGCTCTTGCTTGGATCGCGCTCGATATCGGGCGGATAGCTCGCGCGCTTGTCGGCATAGTACTGGGCGCGATGGTCGCCGGCGGAGGCCGCGTTGTAGGTCACGTACAGTACGCGCCGCTTGAGTTCGGTCAGGTTGGGGCCTGAACCGTGCGGCGCGTAGCTGTCGAAGAACACCACGTCCCCCGGCACGGTCTCGCACGGCTGCATGTCGAGCCGCGCGCAGAGCTCTTCGTCGAGTGGCTTCCATTCCTCGCCGATCAGGCCGCGGTCGTGCCACCCTGCGGCGAGTTCCAAGCAACCATTCGAGCCCGTCGCATGATCGATGCTCAGCAGAGCGGTGATGAAGAAGTCGGCGTACGTGCTCCAGCCCGCCTGCTGGTCCTGGTGCGGCTTGAACCCGTCGCCGCCCGGAAGCTTGAAGTTGACCTTGTCCTTGTACAGCACGGCCGGCTCTCCGAGCAGCTCGGACACCGCGCCCATCATTCGATCGCCGTCGAAAAGCTTCCTTAATCCAACATGATAGGGCTGAATATTCTCCAGCCGATTGAGGATGCGGCTCTGGCCGTCCAGCAGGCTTTCCTCGAAGTACATCATGTACTTGCCCGGGACCTCCGGCAGCGCCTCGCATTCGTCGATCCATCCGGCGATCTCCGTCATCTCCGCGGGCGAATACAGGCCACGCTTGACGAGAAATCCGTCGCGCTTGAAGGCCGCGACGTCGGCATCGGTCAATACACGCTGCTTGAGCATGACATCCCTCTTGGCTGCCACGGTGCGCCGCTAGCGGCACGGCTGGCCGCTGGGGGTCCCCACCATTAGGCACGGGTCCTTAACCGTGGTCCGGCGGGCTGTAAAGAGCGTTTGCGCTGCGCGTCGCCAAGGGCAAATCGGCGCGGCATTTTTGCCGCGATCGGTCTTGAAGCTCTCGATTGCGGGGTCTGCGGCAGGCCAAGGCGTTTGTTTAAGTCGCCGCGCGCCTTTAAAAGTGCTGCGGCGCGCGTCCGCTCGCCGCGCCAGCGGAGCCATGCGCAGATGCGGGAGTCCGAAGATAGATGAAGGCCGTCATGCTCGCCGCCGGAGTCGGCGCCCGTCTCAGTCCGGATGACGCCGCGGAGCACCATCCGCCGAAAGCGCTGCTGAACTTCCGCGGCCGCTCCCTGCTGCACCGCCATATCGAGAACCTGAAGGCGCTCGGCGTCGACGCGCTGATCGTCGCGACCGGCTATCACGAGCATGAGATCCTGGCCGAGATCGCACGGCTCGGTGCCACGGACTTCGTCCGCACGGTGACCAACCCGGACTACCGGGAAGGCAGCATCGTCAGCATGGCGGCGGTCGCGGCCGAGCTGACCGACGGCGGCGACGTTCTGTTCATGGACGCCGACGTGCTCTACGACCGGCAGATCCTCAGCCGTCTGGCGGCGACCCGGCACGCCAACTGCTTCCTGATGGATCGCGACTTCGAGGCGGGCGAGGAGCCGGTCAAGTTATGCGTCCGGTCGGGCGAGATCGTGGACTTTGGCAAACAGGTGGGCGTCGACCACGACACGGTCGGCGAGTCCGTCGGGTTCTTCCGCTTCGATGCGGCCGGTGCACGCGACATCGTCGCCGCCGCACACGCCCGCATCGGCCGCGGAGAGCGCCTGGAGATGTATGAGGAAGCCATCCGCGACGCGGTCAAGGCGGGCGTGCCGGGCCGCTTCGGCTATGAGGACATCACCGGACTGCCCTGGATCGAGATCGACTTCCCGGAGGACGTGCGCCGGGCGGCGGACGAGATTCTGCCCCGCATCGAGCCCGAAGCGGGACGCGCCGCCGCGGCGGGATAGAGGACTGGCCGGTCCCGGCCTGGCTCAGCGTCCGGCCAAGCGGCTGACGAACACCCGGTCCACGTAGAAGATCTGGCGCATCCGGCGGCCGAAATACTCGGCGCGGTCGGCGGGCATGCCGGCCACTTGGATATCCAAGCTCAGCTCGTCCTCGGCCTGGAGGTGCAGCTTGCTCGGCACCATCCCCTCCTTGGCGAACAGCTCGAGCACGCGCTCCAGAACGCCGGGCATGGCGGCCGCGACGACGGAGAAACAGGCGGTATCGGATTGGTGATTGAGGTCTAGCGCTTCAGCGCTGTGGGTAACAGACATGGCCCAAAATCCCGTACAAGGCGTTGATAGATCACGCGAATACCGTCCCGGCCCTCAGCGAGAGCCGGGTCAATAATTCGCGCGATGCGCCCGGAGTACGGGTTCGAAACCATGAATGTAGACTACGGAGCTTTGGGCCGGCATTCAAGCCCACCAGGCAAGCACAGTATGCACGGCCAGACACAACACGGCCGCCGCCAAACCGATCGAGATGGCGGAGGGTCGACCATGACCTGCCTCCCGGCTGCGCAGGACCACCGGCCAGCCAAGCGCCATCAGCATGACGACCCAAAAGGTGATCCCGGTCAGATGGTCCGACAGGCTTGCGTCCGGCGATAGAGCGGCGACCCGCAAAAGCGTTTGCCAGTCGAACCACTCCCTCACCACCCATTGGGCCGGCAAGCCTGGAATGACGATGCGGTAATAGGCGTAGTAGAGCTGCGGCGCCAACCCGACCGCCAGGGCCAGCAACACCAGACTGGCCAGCACGTCTGCCAAAGCGGCCAAGGCGGCCGGAATGCTCCGGGCTCCAGCCAGCCGATGCAGCAGCACCGATTTTGCGGCCGCCGTCCACCACAGGGCCAGGACCAGCGCGGCCGACAGCACGATCAGGCCGGCGCGGGCCGCAGGGTCCAGGGTGTAGAAGCTGTCCCCCGCATAGCCGCCGAGCGCCGCCAGCCATAGCGACGGCGCCCCGAGAACGACCGCGACGAGGCAGACGCCTGCGAGGCCCGCGATCCGGGCCGGATGCAGAACCGATCGGGGCGGCGCGAAAGATCGCACCCAGAGCCGCCAGACGACCGCGGCCCAGAGCCCGACCAGCGCACTGGGCAGAAGTGCGGCCAGCGCTCCGCTCAGCATGGGCGGGGCGCCAGAAGCGCCCCCTCACCCTTCAATGCTGCGTTGAAACAGCTTGCGCGCATGCGGTGCCGATTCCTGATGGATATGACCCGCAGGGACCCTATCTGCCGCGAAGCCCCATGCCCATCCAGGAGCTTGCCATGCCCGAGAAATTGATGCCGCGGCAGTCCGTGCCGGAGCTCAGCGTGAAGACCGTCGCCGGCGATGCGTGGACTTTGTCCGAGCGCAAGCCCGAGACGTTCTCGATGGTCGTTTTCTATCGCGGCCTGCACTGCCCGATCTGCTCGATGTATCTGAGGGAACTCGACCGAAACGCCGAGGAGTTCAAGAAGCGCGGTGTCGACGTCGTCGCGGTCAGCAGCGACAGCGAGGAGCGCGCGCGCGAAGCCCAGCAGAAGTGGCGCATCGACAACGTGCCGATCGGGCACAGCCTGGACCTGGACAGCGCCCGCAAATGGGGCCTCTACATCTCGACCGGCAAGGGCACGACGTCGACCGGCATCGAGGAGCCCGAGCAGTTCTCCGAGCCAGGGGTGTTCCTGATCAAGCCGGACGGCACGCTCTATTTCGGCAACGTCAGCACGATGCCGTTCGCCCGCCCGCATTTCGACGAGATGCTGAAGGCGTTGGATTTCGTAATCGCCAACGACTATCCGGCGCGCGGCGAGGCCGCATAGCCGCGGCAGCGTCCCGCATCGGGACTGGGCTGAGGTCGGGGTTGCCTACCCGGTCGCGGTGGCCCGGTCCGACCTCTGGCGTCCGCCGTCCGGCTGGGCCGCGGCCAGAAGTTTGGCCGTGTCGTAATACTCGTTCATGCCGACGATCTTGCCGTCGCTGAACCGCCAGATGTCAATCTTCGGGGTCTCCGTGACCTTGCCCGTGCGGCGGTTGCGCCAGGCGCATTCGCCGATCGCCACGACCCGATTGCCCTGAGCGATGTAGTCGTCGACCAGGTAGTGCATCATCTCCCACTCGGCGGCGAAGCCGTCGAGATAGCGCCTCACATCCCGGCGCGACGAGCAGGTTGCGGTGAACGCCGCGCCGTCGCGGCCTTCGGCCAGCGAGACCAGATGCACCTCCTCGCTCATCAAGCTCAGCCAGTAGTCGCCGCTGCCGCCAACGCTGTCGTTCCAGCGCGCGTAGGCCTCTTTGAGGATCTCGACGTTCTGCTGTTCCGTGCCCATCTCATCCTCCTGATTCCGTTGCGACTGTTCTACAGCATGTTGCAACTATTGTTGGAAAAAATGTGGCGACTTTTCGCCTCATCCGGAGCGATGACCAAGGGGTCACAGAACCGGCGCGCCGGTCATGCTGGATGGCCGGTCCAGTCCCAAGAGGCTGAGCACCGTGGGGGCCACGGCGATCTGATCCAACGGTTCGGCGGCTCCGTTGGCCTTGCGCCGGCTGACCACGTAGAAGGCCACCAAGCGATGAATGTCCATGTCGCCACCATGGTGGCCAAACTCGTCCATGCCGTGGTCCGAGGTCACCACGACGTCGTAGCCCGCCGCCACCCAGTCCGGCACGAAGGTGGCCAACAGAT
>JAAUXY010048842.1_pt1 | contig 15510 bp, 16 predicted proteins | sample 7278121 | NCBI WGS metagenome assembly JAAUXY01 (sample SAMN14350117, study PRJNA611818) | marine sediment metagenome | isolation source: surface marine sediment (1.8m) | place: French Polynesia: Moorea | collected 2018-08 | reverse complement strand
TTATGGACTTCCGGGCCGTTCTCGACCACGACCAGGTGCGTCGGCCCCATGTCGATGCCCAGCTCGGCGCAGGCGGCCGAGCCGTCGGCCAGAAGGCGGGCCTTGAACGCGGGGTCGCACCAGGCGCGCGCGACCACTCGGGCGCCCTGGGCCGGGCTGCGCGCATCCATGGCCTCGACCGTGGCGCGGACCTCGTCGGCGGTCAGGACGCCCTTCTCGATCAGCAGCTCCCGGACCGCGGTCTCCATGACCTGGTAGTAGCTGAGCGGTCCGCCCTGGTCGGGCGGCGGCGTGTGATCGTGGCTCATGGCGCGCTCTTACCTCCCGACAGGGGTTCCAGCCAATGCTCGTAGATCTCGACCTCGACGCAGTCGCCGTCCCGCCCCCGGTAGTCCGGCCAGATCTCGCCCTGGGCGAAGCGGACGCGATAGAGCGGGCGGGCCGGGAGGCCGTCGCGGCCGTAGGCCAGCTCCTCCGGGTTGGGAAAGCTGCCGCAGATCCGCTCGATGACGCCCGCCTTGCCGCGCACGTAGGTCGGGGTGCGCAGGTGGCCCGGCGGATGGGCGAAGTGGACGCGGACGCGGTCCCCGGGGGCGAAGCGGGCCATGGCGGTCAAGACCGGCTGTCCGGATCGGCCGCCTCGCGGCCCTCGACCTCGGCCATCTTGCGGCCGAGTTCCTCGCTGGTCAGGACGCCCTTCTCCAGCAGGTTACCGGTCACCGAGGCGATCCAGCGCTCGTAGTAGGTCATCTCCTCGTAGGCGGTCTCGCCGAGCTGCTCGATCCCGCGGCGCAGCTCGTCGACCCGCAGCAGGCGCCGCCGCTTGTCCGACAACAACACCAGCAGGGCGTCGACCCGCTTCTCCCAGAGCGCGTAGTCGTGCTCGCTGCGTTCCACCGGCCCGGCCGGCAGGCCGCCCATGTCGTGGACCCCGCGCCCCGGCTCGCTCATCGCCTGCCTCCTGTGTTGTGCCTTCAGATTGCCCCAGCGATCGTGACCGTACAAGCGGGCGTCGCGGCTGTTCCGGGGGTTTACCCGGCCTTAACCGCAATTGCCGAAACTCTTGGATCCGCGGGCGCCGCGGTCAGGCGGCCGCCGGCGGCCAGGCAATCCCGCGACACAGATTGGGTGATCAAAGATGGGCAGCATGTGGACGGGAGCGCTCGGCGAGCTCGAGACCGAGGTGCTTTCCAGCGGATCGATCAGCGCCGAAGGCGTCTTGAAGCTGCGCCGGAAGATCTACGGCGACGGTGAGATCAAGCAGGACGAAGCCGACTTCCTGTTTCACCTGAACCAGAAGAGCGACGGTAACGATCCCGCCTGGGACGAGTTCTACGTCGAGGCCCTGACCGACTACTTCGTCTGGAAGCGCGGGCCGAACGGCGCCCTGAACGACGACGATGCCCGGCAGCTGATCGACCGCATCGGCGGCGACGACATGATCGAGCATCCGACCGAGTTGAAGCTGCTCAGCAATATCCTCTATCGGGCGCAGAGCGTGCCCCAGAGCCTCTGCGTCTTCGCCCTCAAGGCGGTGCGCGACAGCGTGCTCTCGGACAATCCGAAGGTGATCGGCGCGGGCCGCCAGCCCGGGGTGATCGACTCCGAAGACGTGCAGATGATCCAGCGGATCATCTACGGCATGGGCTCCGACGGCGGCATCGCGGTCGACAAGGAGGAGGCGGAGCTGCTCTTCGACCTCAACAACCGCAGCGCCAAGGCGGCCAACGACCCCTCCTGGACGACCCTCTTCGTCAAGGCGATCACCATGTATGTCCTCTTCAAGGGCGACTCGCCCAACCGGATCGACCAGGACGAGGCGGCCTGGCTGATCGCCCATATCGAGGCGGACGGCCAGCACGACGCGGCGGAGAAGGAGCTCCTGGCCTATCTGAAACGCGAGGCGGAGTACATTCACAGCGACCTCGATCCGCTGCTGGCGAAGCTCGGGGTCGAGTGATCGCCAGACCTCGATAGAGATTTCTGCAGGGGAAGCGGGGGCGGTCGGGCTCGGGCTCGGCCGCCCTTCTTCCGTCCGGGACGCCTGGTTTCGATCGCCTTGGCGGTGGTCCGAACACGGCCCGGCGCGGCGACGGAACTCCAGAGAAGAGTTTGGTTTGCGGCGGCAGGGCTGTTAATCTCTTGCTAACAATAACCCGCAAGAATTCCGTTGCCGCAGGCCGCAGCGACGGATGCCGGTTCTCTGGCGGAACGGCAGGGGTGCGAGGAACAGCGAAGTGGCGGACGGCGCAGTGCCTTCCCAAAATGCCGCCACAATCCTCGCGCAAGCTCAACCGCAGTCGACCGGCCTTGCCGGGGCCTTGACGCGGGGGTTTCGAGAGCATTCGACGGCCATGCGGAGGATTCATCGTTTCGGCAGAAGCGAAGGCGCTTCGCTGATGAGGGCGCAGCGGCTCCTGCGCGCCGTCGAGCAGCGCACGGAGGCCCGGCGTCCCGCCCGGAGCGGCGCGTCGGGTGTGACCAGGGTCGGCCCGGACCTTGTGATCCGGGGCGTGGTCGAAGGCGGCGGCCAGATCGAGGTCCAGGGCAAGGTCGAGGGCCAGGTCAGATGCCGTGAGGTCAACGTCGCCGAGGGCGGACGCATCGAGGGCTCGGTGATGGCCGAGCGGGTGCAGATCGGTGGTGCCGTCGAGGGCCCGGTCCGGGCCACGACGGTCGAGATAACAAAGACGGCTAGGGTCGTGGGCAACATCACCCACCTCAACTTATCCGTCGAAGCAGGCGCCTACCTCGAGGGTCGGCGGCCCTGGCGGCCGCGTCCCTTGGGTGACGAAAAGGAACAGTTCACATTTGCGGAGACGGATTGACATGTTCAGCAAGAGCGATAAGCCGACCTCGACGGAAACCACGAACACACCCGCGCCGACCCCGGCGGCGGCACCCAAGGCGGCGGGCGTGCCCTCGATCATCTCGTCGGACCTCAAGGTGATCGGCGACCTGGAAAGCGACGGCGACCTGCAGATCGACGGCACGGTCGAGGGCGACGTGCGCAGCAAGAACGTGATCATCGGCGAGACCGCGAACATCAAGGGCTCGATCGCGGCGGACACAGTGCGGGTCTGCGGCCGGGTCGACGGCGAGGTCCGGGCCGACAAGGTGGTGCTAATGAAAACCGCCCAGGTTACCGGCGACATCGTCCACAAGAGCCTTTCGATTGAGGCCGGCTCGTCCTTCGAGGGCAACTGCCGGCGCATGGAGGCGGGTTCCGGCAAGGCCGCGGGCAGCGACAAGGTCCAGGCGCTGAAGCCTTCGCCGACGGGCAACGCCCAGCCGGCCGCCGGCTGAAGCTCGGAGCCGGGGTGTGCCCGCGGGCGCACCCCGTCCACATATCCCGCTTTCCTCAAGCGATCGAGACCGCGATTCAGATATGAGGTCGGATCCACCTCAGATCATCATACTCCAGGCCGCGCCGATCCGGTCTCAGCGGCGACGCAGCTCGGCGACCACCGGCAGGTGATCCGATCCCAGGTCCGGGCCGACGCGCCGCGCCACCGCCTCCATGCCCCGGCCCAGCAGAATATGATCGATGGGCAGGCCGAACAGCGGGATGCGGCTGACCCAAGTCGCGGTCAGCGGAAACCCCCGGGCGCTGTCCCGAAGCCGGCCGCGCTCGAGCGCCTCGGCGAAGATCGGCGCCCAGGGCGAGGTGTTGAGATCGCCCAGCAGGACCACGGCGCCTCCCGGGGCGCGTTGGGCCTTGCCCGCGGCGAGCCGGATCTGCTTGTCGCGCAGCGGGCTGGAGCCGAGGGGATTGGCGGCGTGCAGGCCGATGATCGTCACGCAGCCCTTGCGGCCCGCCGGCGGATCGGGACAGACCCGCGCGCTGAGAACCGGCAGGTTGGGGGAGATCCGGCGGTCGAAGCGGACCGCCTGCAGCGGCAGGCGGCTGATCAGCACGACGTCGAAGGTCGAGCCCAGGCGATCCACGGCTTGGTGCGGATAGTCCTTGCGCAGCCGCTCCAGCCAGGGCCGGACGTCGGGCGGCAGCTCGGTCAGCAGCGCGAAGTTCGGCTTCTCGTCGGCCAGGTAGGCCTCAATGGCCGCCAGGTCGGCGTGCCGGTTGTGCAGGTTGAAGGTCAGAGCCTTGAGGCGCGACGGTTCGGCGGCTTCGGCGCGCTCGAAGGGATCCGAAAGGTAGGGCCAAACCGGGTAGAGGTTGACCAGGAGAAGGGCGCCGGCCAGGGCGGCGCCCGAGGCCGAGCGCAGGGCCATGGCGATGACCAGCAGGATCGCCGAGCCGGCGGCGAGCTGGACCTTGAAATGGCTGAACAGCGCTAGCCCCCAGTGCAGGCCTCCGACCAGGCCGGCGAGGGTGGCCCCCAGCCCGCCCAGCAGGCCGAGCAGGAGGATCGTGCGCAGCGACAGCATGCCCAGGTGTCTCATCCTTCGTCTTCTGCCTCAGGATCTTGGCCAGATCATGGCCGCCCGGGTCATCGTCGACGCACCCTCGCGCTCTCCGATCGGATGAAAGATCGGCCGCCGTTCAATTGAAACCGGATAGGCATCTCTATCGCTATGAGACGGATCAAACTTCGCACATCCGACTTCGGTCTGGCGGACGCCGGCCTGGCAACGCCGGGGGCGCGATGCGGGCTGGTCAGTCGTAGATCCGCTCGAACATCAGGCTGAAGATCTCCAGAGGCCGGCGGATCAGCCGGACCGGCGCGCGATGGCCGTGCAGCTCGGAGAAGTACCATTCGTAGCGGGCGAAGGCCGCACCGCGCATCGTTCGCGAGGCCTTGTCGCTGAGCGCAGCGGCGCAGTGGTAGGCCGCCGTCGCCTCGGCCAGCCGCGGCGGCACGCGGAGGCGCTCGCTGCCCAGGTGCAGGCAGGGCGTCTCCTCGATCGTCAGGACGCTGTCCTCGGCATCCTTGGTGACGAAGACCACGCGGGCGTGCCGGAGAAAGAAGCGGCTGCGGTTGTCGAGGTCGATCAGCAGCGCCTGCTGCGGCGTCGGGTGCGGCAGGTGCAGGCCGACCCGGCTGTCCTGCCCGTCCAGCACCTCGACCTTGCCGCCGACCTGGTAGATCGCCTCCAGGGTCACCGGCCGGGGCCAGTAGGCGTCGTAGAAGCACCACAGCAGCCCCAGGGCCAGAGGCGCGATGATCAAGGTCGCGATGACGGGCAGGTTGCCCGATTTGCCGTCACGTGACGCCATGGCGATCGCTCTGCTGGATGGCCGCGCCCTCGGACCGGCTCCGGGGCCGTCGGCGGACGACGAAGCTCTCGTCGACGAACCACAGGCCGCCGTGGCGGCGCAGGACCTCGGCGGTGACTTCGACGTAGCGGCCCTCTGCCAGGACCGCGCGCAGGCGGTCGTCGGGGATCTGCGCGACGTAGATCGCCGCGTTCCAGGCCGCCAGCAGGGTCGAGGTGCCGATCGACCGGCCGACCTCGGAGGCCATGACCCGCAGGTTGAACTGAAACAGGGAATCGCCGTCGTCGAGCGGATCGAAGACCAGGTCCGCGCCGGCCTCTCCGAGTCGCTGCTTCAGGGCTGCCAGCAGGGCGTGGCGCGGGGTCGGGAAGGGATCGTCCTCGGGCCAGAGGGCCTTGACGATCTCCATGCTGGGTCCGCCCTCGGTGGACTGGATGCCGATCAGGCGCCCGCCCGGCGCCAGCGCCCGGCTCAGCGGCTCCAGGACGAAGCGCACCTTGGTCTCGGCCGGCAGGCGCGAGCGGTAGGGCTGAGCCGCCAGGATCAGGTCGTAGTCCGCCTCCCGTCCGGCCAGGACCTCGGCCTTGCGGGGGATGATCCCATCCAGGATGTAGCGCTGCTCGCGCGGGTAGAGCACCAGGACCGAGGGCCGGACGTAGAGCGGGTTGCCGGTGGTCTCCGAGGTGGTGACCTGCCAGCCCTCGTTGAGCACCGGATGCAGGGCTTCGATCTGGCGGTCGTAGTCGTAGGCGGTCCGGCCCTCCAGCGGCACCTCGACCCAGTTCAACTCGTCTATGCGCTTGGCCGCGGGCCGCAGCCAGGGCGCCTGGGAATAGTAGAGATTGGTCAGCACGACCACGCTCTGCGGGTGCTCGGTGAAGCGGTCGGGCAGGCGGGCCAGGGTCAGGCGGACGTCCTCCAGGCTGACCTCCTTGCCGACCACCAGAAAGGGCACGGTCGGGAAGTGGTGGTGCAGGCGGCGCATCACCCGCGCCATCACCGTGCCGTCGCCGGTGCCGGCGTCGAAGACCCTGAGGGCGGGCGGCTGCGGCTCCAGGCTTCCGAGCTCCCGGCCGATCCGCTCGGCGATGGCCCACTTCTCCGAGGTCGTGGTGACGAACTGCAGGTATTTCTCGCGGTTGTCGAAGAAGCGAAAGTCGTGCGCGGGCTCTGCCGTCGAGGGCGTGGTCATGGGCGCCGGACTCCTCCGCTTGGCTGGCTCAGGCGACCGCGGCCGCAGCGGCCGTCATGTTGCGCAGCTTGGCCTGGACGGTTCCCCGGTCGAGCATGCCGAGGCCGCAGTCCGGGGCGACCATCAGGCGCTCGGCCGCGATATGCCCCAGGGCGTCGGCCAGCCGCGCCCGGATCTCGTCGCGCGTCTCGACCCGGGTCTGGGAGATGGCGACGGCCCCCAGGATGACGGTGGTGCCGCCGAAGCGCTCCAGCAGGGTCAGGTCGTTGTGGCGATGGGCGTCCTCGATCGAGACCGCGTCGACGCCGCTCTCGTCCAGGGCTTCGGCCAGGTCGAAATAGGCGCTTCGATCGGCCTTGAGATAGTCGGTCTCGTCCAGTTTGTCCGGGTAGCCGCAGCACATGTGCAGGACCCGCCGGACCCCGGCCGGGGTGCCCTGGAAAGCGCGCTCCAGGTTCGCAATCCCGAACGCGAGCGCCTTCTCTGGATAGCGGGCAAAAAGCGGCTCGTCGATCTGGATCCAGCGGCAGCCGGCGGCGGCCAGGGCCCGGACCTCGACGTTCAGGGCCTCGGCCATGGCCGCGCCCAGGCGCCGCTCGTCGCCGTAGTGCCGGTCGGCCACGGTGTCGGCGACGGTCAGCGGGCCGGGCAGGGTGATCTTGACCGGCCGATCGCTCGCCGCCTGGGCGCGCCGCCAGTCCTCGACCAGGAAGGGCGCGCCGGCCGCGATCGGCCCGGTCACCGCCGGCACCCTGGCGGTCCAGGCGCCGGTGCGCATCGCCTTCTCGACCAGGTTCTCGAAGTCGAAGCCCTGGAGGTGGCGGCAGTGGTAGTGGATGTAGTTGTCACGCCGGATCTCGCCCTCGCTGGGCACGTCGATGCCGGCCCCGACCTGTTCGGCCACCGCCTCGCGGGTGGCGCGGTCCAGGTCGGCCTCCAGGTCGGCCGGGGCGACCTTCAGATAGGCGGTGTAGGCGGCCGTCGGGTCCTTGCCGCTCGGCCCGCCGACCCGGAACCAGTCCGGCAGGTCCAGGTAATCCGGCTTTGGATAGGCGCCGATCGTCGTGGTCAGCAGCGGCATGCGTTCCCCTGTCTGCATCCGACGCGCGGAAGCGACGGGGCAGACTAGGGCATTATCCGGCCAGATGGAATCGCTTCGCGATCCATCTGGCCGGATAATGCCCTAGCGTCTGAGTGTTAGTGCACTACTCCCGGCCAGACGCCAAGGCGTCTGATCGGGAGGTGCGCCAGCGCCCGCCGTCCCGGGAGCAAGCCGCCGCGGTCGCGCCGGAGCCCGGGTCTGACCCTATCTAAAGAGTTAAGCGCGATTTAACCCAAATTAGATATGCATTTGGCCCGTATTTCCCGGCCTTTCCCCGGCCCGAGGACCTCGATGTCAGACAGCGCTCGCGACAAGGAGATCATGACCCGGCTCGCCGGCGAAGCCGGCGCGCTCGCGATCGAGATCGTCGACGTCGCCGGCAATGTCGATGTGATCAGCGAGGCCGTGAGCCGCCAGGCCGAAGATTTCCGGGGCCTGCTCTGCGACGCCGAGGAGGTCTCGCGAAGCAACGCGCGGATCGGCGAGGCCGTGAGCCACACCCGCGACGTCGCGGAAACGGCGGCCCGGGACGTCGCGGCCTCCCGCGAGGCGGTGAGCCGGGCGGTCGGCGAGATCCACGCCCTGGTCGAGGCGGTCGGCAGCATCCAGGCCCAGCTCGGCGGTCTCCAGGACGCGCTGAACCAGGTCGCCGTGGTCGCCTCCGGCATCGACGCCATCGCCAAGCAGACCAACCTCCTGGCGCTCAACGCGACGATCGAGGCGGCCCGCGCCGGCGAGGCCGGAAAGGGCTTCGCCGTGGTCGCCGGCGAGGTCAAGGCCCTGGCCAACGAGACCAGCCAGGCGACGGCCGAGATCCATGGGACCCTGAAGTCCCTCGAGGATCAGGCCGCCAAGCTGATCGCCCAGGGGACCAGCAGCACCGAGCGGGCCGAGGCGGTCCACGCCGGCACCCAGACCATCGGCGAGGCGATCGAGACCGTCGGCCGGGCGATGGCCGGCATGCAGAGCCAAACCGGCGACATCTCGGAGGCCGCGACGCTGATCAAATCCCGCTGCGGCGGCTTCCTCTCGACCCTCCAGGGCATGGCGGCGAGCGTCTCCCAATCCAGCGGGACCCTCCAGGAGGCGCGCAACCGAATCAACACTCTGATCGACGCCACCGAGTCCCTGGTCAGCCAGACCGCCCGCAGCGGCGCCGAGACCAGCGATACGACCTTCATCCAGGCCGCCAAGGACCGCGCAGCCCGGATCGGCGCCGCCTTCGAGCGGGCCCTGGCCGAGGGACGGATCACCGAGGCGGCGCTGTTCAGCACCAGCTACACGCCGATTCCCGGGACCGATCCGGCGCAGGTCATGGCGCCCTATACCGAGCTCACCGACGCGCTGCTGCCGGCAATCCAGGAGCCGATCCTGGAGCTCGACCCCAAGGTGGTCTTCTGCGCCGCGGTCGACCTCAAGGGCTACCTGCCGACCCACAACCTCAAGTTCTCCAAGCCGCAGGGCGGCGATCCGGTCTGGAACGCCGCTAACTGCCGCAACAGGCGGATCTTCGACGACCGGGTCGGCCTCAAGGCCGGCCAGAACAAGGCTCCCTTCCTGCTCCAGGCCTACCGGCGGGACATGGGCGGCGGCAGCTTCGCCCTGATGAAGGACGTCTCGGCGCCGATCCTGGTTCACGGCCGGCACTGGGGCGGTTTCCGGATCGGCTACAAGATCTGAAACCGCAGCACAGCCCGCAAAAGGGGCACCTTAACAGCATCTTAACGGCCTCCGACCGATACTGGCTTCGGCGATGGCCTGGAGAGCGTCCGGACGAGGGCGGCGAGGGCCGTGGCTTCGGCGAGGGGGCTTCAGGTAGAAATGGCCGCGTTCCGAGCAGAAGAAAGAACCGACAGCCTCGGCTCCGAGGCGCCGCCGCGGCCGGAGGACGTCGCCGATCTGGTGCGCGTCCTGGAAGCCCTGGAGCCGCTGTCCCAAGAGTCAGCGCCGCGGCCCCGCCTGGGCGCCGCAGCCGCCTTCTGGGCCTGAGCCGTGCGCGCGCCGATCTGGCTGGGTGTCCTGCTCGGCTCCGCGGCCTTTAGCGCTGCGGTTTTCCAGCCCTACGAGCCCGACAGCTTCCAGGACTACGCGGCCCAAAAGGTCGATCACCTGGACCCCGAGCCCTTGGGCATCCTGCAGCAATCGGGCGCCGCGATCCCCGCGGGCGACGTGCAGGGCGAGCGGCGGACCGATTTCCAGGTGTTCCGCAGCCGGATGTCGCGCGACTTGGCCGGCTATCTTGAGCAGGTCTTCGCCCTGACCGATGCTGCGGCGGTGGAGTGGCGGGCCGCCGTCTCGGCGCTCTCCGAGGGCCGCCAGCCCTTCCTGATGGACGAGAACTACGGGACCATCATAAACCGCCTCAAGGCGCTGAACACGCCGGACGACCTGCTGCCCTTCGAGGCCATGGTCGCCGAGGCCATCGACGCCCAGCGCCGTTACCTGCGGGATTGGGAGGAGGCCGGTCGGCCCGATTTCCACGACTGGGACCACGGCCTGCTCGATCTGGCCAACGCGCGGCTCTCGGCTGCCTACGCCTTCCTCATGCGGCGCTTCCCGGACGAGGACCAGCACAACCAGCGCGCCTTCCGCGACCACCTGACGGTCCACGACTTCTTCTCCTGAGCCGCCGCCGCAGCGATCATCCGAAGCCTCGTCTCCGTCGTAACTCTTTCGTTGGGGCAAGCCGGCGGCCGTCCGGCACCGCCCCGACCGCCCGTTTGCCCTGGAGGCCCGAGGTCAGATGTCCTTCGGAAGCGCGCCGCCCGCCCAAGCCAGGATCCCGAACGCCGCCGTCTGGCTTGGCGCCCTCGGTCTGATCCCTTTCCTCGCCGGGGCGCTTGCGCCCTGGCTGCTGCCCCCGCAGCGCCTGCCGCAAGCGGATCTCGCCCTGATCGGCTACGGTGCGGTGATCCTCTCCTTCCTCGGCGGTGTCCACTGGGGGCTGGCGGCGCCGGAGGGGCGCCCTGGGCAGCTCGGGTTCAGCGTGCTCCCCTCGCTGGTCGGATGGCTGGCCCTTCTGGTCGCGACCTTCGACGCTCTCGGGCCGGCGCTCTGGCTGCTGGCCGCGGCCTTTGCGACCCTGCTGCCGGGTGACCTGCTTGCCGCCGGGCGCGGTCTGGCGCCGGGTTGGTATCCCCGGCTGCGGCTGCCCCTGACCCTGGTCGTCGTCGCCTGTCTGATCGTCGGCGTGCTGGCATGAGCGGCGTCGAGACCCTGCGCTTCCTGCTCGGCGACCAGTTGAGCCGGGACCTCTCCAGCCTGCAGGATCTCGATCCGGCGCGGGACGTGATCCTGATGACGGAGGTCGCCGAAGAGACCACCTATGTCCCCCATCATCCCAAGAAGATCGCCCTGATCCTCTCGGCCATGCGCCACTTCGCCGCCGAGCTGGCAGCCGAGGGCGTGACGGTCGACTACGTCCGCCTCGACGATTCGGACAACGCCGGCAGCTTCGGCGCCGAGTTGCGGCGCGCGGTCGCGCGGCACCGGCCGCGCCGCGTCGTGGTCTGCGAGCCGGGCGAGTATCGTGTCTGGGAGGCCATGCAGGGCTGGTCCGAGGACCTGGGCCTGGCGGTCGAGATCCGGGACGACGACCGCTTCCTCTGCTCGCGCCGCGACTTCGCGGACTGGGCCGGCGAGCGCAAGCAGATGCGGATGGAGCACTTCTACCGCTGGATGCGGCGGCGCAGCGGCCTCCTCATGGAGGGTGAAAGGCCCAAGGGTGGCGAATGGAACTTCGACAAGGAGAACCGCAAGCGCCTGCCGGCGGGCCTGGAGCCGCCCCCGCCGCCCGCCGTCGCGCCGGATGCGATCACGGCCGAGGTCCTCGACCTCGTCGGCCGGCGCTTCGGCGATCATTTCGGCCGCCTCGAGGGCTTCGGCTTCGCGGTGACCCGAAGCGACGCGCTGGCGCTGCTGCGCGACTTCGTCGAGACGGCCCTACCGCGCTTCGGCGACTATCAGGACGCCATGAAGCAGGACGCGGCGGTTCTGTTCCACGCGGTGATCTCGCCCTACCTGAACATAGGCCTGCTCGATCCCCGCGAGGTCTGCGAAGCGGTCGAGGCCGCCTACGACGCCGGCCGGGTGCCGATCAACGCCGCGGAGGGCTTCATCCGGCAGATCCTGGGCTGGCGGGAATACGTCCGCGGGATCTACTGGCTGAAGATGCCCGGCTACGCCGAGACCAACGCCCTGGCCGCCGAGCGTCCCCTGCCCGCCTTCTACTGGACCGCCGAGACCGAGATGAACTGCCTGCGGCAGTGCCTCGGGCAGACCCGGGACCTGGCCTACGCCCACCACATCCAGCGCCTGATGGTGACCGGCAACTTCGCGCTGCTGCTGGGGGTCCGGCCGAAGGAGGTTTGCGAGTGGTACCTGGCGGTCTACGCCGACGCCTTCGAATGGGTCGAGCTGCCCAACACCCACGGCATGGCGATCCACGCCGACGGCGGGATCCTGGGCTCCAAGCCCTATGCCGCCAGCGGCAAGTACATCGACCGCATGTCGGACTACTGCCGCAACTGCGCCTACGACGTGAAGACGACGACGGAGGCGAATTCCTGCCCCTTCAACGCCCTCTATTGGAACTTCCTGATCGAGCAGGAGGCGCGGATCGGCGGCAACCCGCGCATGGCCATGCCCTACCGCAACCTGGCGCGCATGGCTCCCGCGAAACGCCAGGCGATCCGGGATCGCGCTCTTCAGATCATCGACCAGCTTTGCGCCTGATCCTGCGGGCGTCCTGGCTGGTCCCCCGGCCCAGGGTCGGGACAGTGCTTGAGTCGCTTCACGATCCCGGGCAAGCTCAGGGCAAGCGCCGCGACTGACGACAAAATGAGAAGGCGCGAGTGGAGACCACGGTTCGACAACACCCGGGCGCGTGACACCCGATCCAATCGGGGCATGGGCTTTGGGAGGCCTTCACATGGGGGATAGAGTGAACATGAAAAACTGGATCAGCGGCGCGGTCTTTGCGGCCGTCGCCTTGACTCTCGGCTTTGCCGCCCAGGCGCAGAAAGCGGGCGGCACCTTCGTCTTCATCGTCCAGCCGGAACCGCCGTCGCTGGCGTCCTACCTCTCGACCTCCGGTCCGATCGGACTGGTCGCGCCTAAGATCTATGAGGGACTGCTGGACTACGACAAGGACCTCAACGCCGTGCCGGCGCTGGCCGAGAGCTTCGAGGTCAGCGAGGACGGCAAGACCGTCACCTTCAAGCTGCAGAAGGGCGTGACCTGGCACGACGGCAAGCCCTTCACTTCGGCCGACGTCCAGTTCACGGTCATGGAGGTGCTGAGCAAGGTGCACCCGCGCGGGCCGAACTCCTTCCGCGAGGTCACCGAGATCCAGACGCCGGACGCCCACACGGCGATCTTCAAGCTGGCAAACCCGGCGCCCTACATGATGCGCGCGCTCTCGGCCTATGAATCGCCGATGGTGCCCAAGCATCTGCTGGAGGGCCAGGACCCGCGCAACGCCGACCTGGCCAACAACCCGGTCGGCACCGGCCCCTTCAAGTTCGTCGAATGGAAGAAGGGCCAGTACATCCGCCTGGACAAGAACGAGGACTACTGGAAAGAGGGGCTGCCCTATCTCGACCGCGTGGTCGGCCGCTTCATTCCCGACGCCTCGACCCGGACCGCCGCCATGGAGAACGGCGAGGTCCTCTACGGCGCCTATGGCGCGATCCCGAACGTCGACGTCGTGCGGCTGCGCGAGATGGACCACATCGGCGTGACCACCGACGGCTACGCCATGATCAACCCGGTCTCGCTGATCGAGTTCGACACGACCCGGCCGCCCTTCGACAAGCCGGAGGTCCGCCAGGCGATCTCCATGGCGCTGGACCGGCAGTTCCTGATCGACAACATCTGGTTCGGCTATGGCAAGCCGGCGACCAGCGCGCTCTCGACCAACTTCGCGGCCACCGGGCTTTACGCCGAGGGCATGCCCAACTATCCGCCCAAGGCCGACGTTTCCGCCGCCAAGAAGATCCTGGACGACGCCGGGGTCGCCGCCGATTCCGACGGGGTGCGAGCCCGCGCGGTGCTGGACCTGATTCCCTACGGCGAGGACTGGCGCCGGGCCGGCGAGTACATGAAGCAGGCGCTGGGCGACATCGGGATCGAGGTCGAGCTGCGCTACGAGGACGTGCCGACCTGGCTGAAGCGGATCTACTCGGACTACGACTTCCGCATGAACGTCAACTACTTCTATCAGCTGCCCGACCCGGTGCTGGGCGTGCACCGTCACTACGGCACCGACCAGATCCGCCAGGGCACCCATTTCGTGAACTCCTCGCGCTACAGCAACCCGAAGCTGGACTCGCTCCTGGCGGCGGGGGCGACCGAGGCGGACGCCACCAAGCGCAGCGGGATCTACAAGGACATCCAGTCGATCCTCGCCGAGGACCTGCCGGTGGTGAACCTCTTCGAGATGCAGTTCCTCACCGTCTACAACAAGAAGCTGAAGGACCACGACACCTCGGCGCTGGGGGCCTACGGCTCCTTCGAGCGCGCTTGGCTGGACGAATAGCATGAGCCGCCCGGGCGCCGGCCGGAATACGACCCGGTCGGCGCCCGCGCGCTCCTTCCCGGCATGAACCACTCGGTCAAACGCCTGCGCTACGTGCTCAAGCGGCTGCTCCAGGCGCTGCCGATCGTGCTCGCCATCGTGGTCGTCAACTTCTTCCTGCTGCACATGGCCGAGGGCGACGCGGTGGACGTGCTGGCGGGCGAGGCGGGCTCGGCGACGCCGGAGTACATGGCCGAGCTGCGCCAGAAGTTCGGCCTGGACAAGCCGCTGCCGGTGCAGCTCGCGATCTACCTGAAGAACGTCCTGACCTTCGACCTGGGCTATTCTTTCCGCCACGAGATGCCGGTCTCGCAGCTGGTCCTCGACCGCTTCGTGCCGACCCTGCTGCTGATGGTCAGCACCATCCTGTTGGCGGTCGGCCTCGGCATCGTGCTCGGCCTGATCGCGGCCGTGGGCCTCAACACCTGGCGGGACAACCTGATCTCGGTCTTCGCCCTGGTCACCTACGCGACGCCGCTGTTCTGGGTCGGGCTGATGATGATCGTGGTCTTCTCCCTCAACCTCGGCTGGTTCCCGACCAGCGGCATGGAGAACATCGCCGCCTTTCACAGCGGCTGGGACCGGGTCTGGGACATCGCCCATCACCTGGTGCTGCCGACCATCACCCTGTCGCTCTTCTATTTGGCGCTCTACACGCGCCTGATGCGCGCCTCGATGCTGGAGCAGGCCGGCATGGACTACGTGACCACGGCCCGGGCCAAGGGGGTCACCGAGCGCCGGATCGTCTTCGTCCACGTGCTGCGCAACGCCCTGCTGCCGGTGGTGACCATGGCCGGTGTGCAGGTCGGGGCCCTGATCGGCGGCTCGGTGATCGTCGAATCGGTCTTCGCCTGGCCGGGCCTGGGCATGCTCGCCTTCGAGGCGCTCTTCGCTCGCGACCTCAACCTGCTGCTCGGCATCTTCCTGCTGTCGGCCCTGCTGGTCGTGGCGGTCAACCTGGTGGTCGACATCATCTACTCCCTCCTGGACCCGCGCATCGAGGTCGGCTAGCACATGAACGGCGAGAACCTGGCGAGCTTCTGGCGGCTCTACCGGCGCAACCACGCCGCGGTCTTCGGCCTGGCGGTCCTGGCGACGGTGATCGCCCTGGCGGCCACGGCGCACCTCTTCTATCCGGACGACCCCTTCAAGCTGGCCGGGAAGCCGATGTCGCCGCCGGCCACGGAAGGCTTCCTCCTGGGCAGCGATTCCCTGGGCCGCGACGTGGCGGCGGGCATCGCCCACGGCGCCAAGACCTCGCTCTTGATCGGCCTGGTGGCGACCCTGGTTGCGGTCGGCTTCGGCGCCCTGATGGGCGGGCTCGCCGGCTACTACGGCGGCTGGATCGACGACCTGCTGATGCGCACGACCGAGATGTTCCAGACCATTCCGTCCTTCGTCTTCGCGATCCTGCTGGTCGCGATCATGAAGCCCTCGATCGAGAGCATCGTGATCGCCAT
>JAAUXY010055134.1_pt1 | contig 15512 bp, 16 predicted proteins | sample 7278121 | NCBI WGS metagenome assembly JAAUXY01 (sample SAMN14350117, study PRJNA611818) | marine sediment metagenome | isolation source: surface marine sediment (1.8m) | place: French Polynesia: Moorea | collected 2018-08 | reverse complement strand
CGAGTTCAAATTCCGTCATCGAGAAGGTGTCGGACGACGGCAAGAAAGTGATCTCGGTGCCGGTGATGGGATTGCCGTCAACGACCGGGGCTGGACCAACCTGAGCCAGCGGTGCCTCGGCATCGCCATGCACAAAGCGCATGACATGCTCTTGTCCGCCGCGCCAGATCCGCAGCTCCAACGAGGCCGACAGCGCATTGACGACTGACACGCCGACGCCGTGGAGACCGCCGGATACCTTGTATGAGTTTTGGTCGAACTTCCCGCCGGCGTGGAGCTGGGTCATGATGACCTGTGCCGCCGATACGCCTTCCTCGTCATGCAGATCCGTCGGAATGCCCCGGCCGTTGTCGCGCACGGTGGCCGAGCCGTCGGCATTCAGCGTTACGTCAACACGGTCGCAATAACCGGCGAGCGCTTCGTCAATAGCGTTGTCGACGACCTCATAGACCATATGGTGCAGGCCGGACCCGTCGTCGGTGTCGCCGATATACATGCCCGGCCGCTTGCGGACGGCATCAAGACCCCGCAGGACCTTGATCGACTCGGCGCCATATTCGTTGCCTATCGCTTCAGGCAAAGCCATTTCGGACATGCAGAACGTTCCCGTTGCGTTATTTTATTGTTGCGTTGACCACGGTCAGAAACTGGGCTCGACTGCGCAGCTCGCGAAAGATCCCGACCTCAGTGCCGGTCATCCAAGCCTGCACACCTAAGTCCAGGATGCGTGCAAAGAACTCGGCGCGGTGCGTTCCATCGAGATGCGCGGTAATCTCGTCGAACAACAAAAGCGGCGTCTGTCCCCGCGCATTAGCCAGCAGCTTTGCGTAGGCAAGCATGAGCGACACGAGCGCCGCCTTTTGTTCGCCCGTCGAGCACATGCTGATCGGATGCCCATACCCGAGGTGGGTGGCTCGCAGGTCGGCACGGTGCGGGCCGCGCAGCATCCGCCCCGCTTCCGCGTCAGCGACCCGGCCCGCCGCCAGCGCGTCACGAAGCCGGTCCTCCGCCGCGAGGGCGGGTCCATCGTCGAGCCAGGCTTCGACTTCGCCCGCAACACTCAGGCCCAACCGCGGGAAGCCACCATCGATCTCCACCATCGTCCCGTTCAGGCGCGCGACCATCTCATGACGGGCGGCGGCAATTGCGACGCCTAGATCGGCGAGACGCTCCTCAATGGCGGTCAGCCAGGCGTCATCGCGGACACCGTCGGTCAGTAACCTGACCCGTTCTCGCCGAGCTTGATCGTAGGCGGCCATGCGGCCGGCGTGTTCCGGATGGAAACCAAACACCAGTCGGTCCAGGAACGGCCGGCGGTTCGCCGCCGAATCCTGGAAAAGCCTGTCCATTTCCGGCGTGAGCCATACGGCGCTCACATATTTGGCCAGGGCCGCCGGGTTGCTTGTTCCTTGATCTATCCTCACCACCCGGCGTGACGGTCCGGTGGCCGTGTCATAACCGGTGCCGATCTGGACGTCGCCGCCTGCGTGTCGGACCTTGGCGGAGACGGCCCACGTTGCTTGCTCAGATGATCCGTCTGGCGTTCGACGCGCCATATCGGCGAGCGTCGCCCGACGCAGGCCGCGACCAGGCACAAGCAGTGACAGCGCCTCGAGCAAGTTTGTCTTGCCGGCGCCGTTTGGTCCGGCCAGCACGACGGGTGCCGAGTCAACGTCCAAACGTAAGTCGATGTAGCTGCGAAACGCGGTCAAATCGAGACGCACAACTGAACCACGGGGGGCTTCCGCACTCTCCCGCTTGGCGCTAGCGCAAACCGTTTGCCGCGCCTGTGGTGCGTTGTTGTTGTTTAGGGATAACACGCGGTGTTCCGGGGGCGTCACACCCGCATGGGCATCAGCACGTACAACGCACTGGCGTCCTCAGAATCTCGGACCAAAGTCGGCGACGCGGGATCGGACAGAGCGACCTCGAGATCGTCGCCTTCAATCTGTTGGGTGATATCCAACAGATAACGTGCGTTGAAACCGATCTCCATTTTGTCTTCCGAGTAGTCAACTTCAAGCTCTTCCCGGGCGCTTCCCGCATCGGGGCTGTTTGCCGTGAGAACGAGATTGCTGTCGTCGAGAGCCAGCTTCACGGCGCGGCTTTTCTCGGTGGAGATGGTAGCTACGCGGTCGACGGCCGAGGCGAAGAGACCGCACGGCACTTTCATGACCTTGTCGTTGCCGGTCGGAATCACCCGCTCGTAGTCCGGGAACGTCCCGTCGATGAGTTTCGACATCAATGTGATGTGATCGAACGAGAACTGAATTCGCGTTTCGCTGAGCCCGATTTCGACGCTGTCTGCACCTTCGTCGACCAGTTTGCGAACCTCGTTGATCGCCTTGCGCGGGATGATGACGCCGGTCAACTTCGTGGCGCCCTCCGGCAACGCCATCTCAACGCGGGCTAGCCGATGGCCGTCCGTTGCCACAGCGCGCATGACTGGCGGATCCTCGCCGGTGACGTGGAGGTAGATGCCGTTCAGATAATATCGCGTCTCTTCGGTTGATATTGCGAACCGTGTGCGATCGATTAGCCCGCGTAAGTCCGCGACCGCTAACGAAAATCTAATCGGTAGATCACCGCCGCTGAGAACCGGGAAGTCCTCGGTCGGTAATGACCCAAGTGCGAAACGCGAGCGCCCGGCACGCACGATGAGCTGACTGCTCTCTGAGTCGGTTTCGATGTCGACCTGCGTGCCTTCCGGCAATTTGCGCGCAATGTCGTAAAGAGTGTGGGCCGGCGCGGTCGCCTTGCCTGGCTGTTGGATGTCCGCCGCCACCTGTTCGTTGATGGTGAGGTCCATATCAGTCGCCGTCAGGGCGATTGTCGTTTCCTGCGCGTCGATCATGACGTTCGCCAGAATCGGTATCGTATTGCGCCGCTCCACCACGCTTTGCACGTGGGCCAGCGCCTTCAGCAGCGCGGATCTCTCGATCGTCAATTTCATTGACCTAACCCGGTCCGTCACTCCAAAACCAGCGGACCTCCGCCCGATGAAATAGCGTTTTTGGCCAGCCGTCAGTTTGTGCTTTCAGCCGGCTGGTACCGGGTACTCACGCATACTGCTACAGAGGCTCACGAGGCCGTTGGGTAACATACCAGAAAACGCTTGATTCTACACATAAAATGGTGTCAGGAGCCCGAATTTCAAACAAGAACAAAAGACGAACAATCTGCTAGGTTTCGAGCATTCGCCTCAAGAGTTCGATATCTTCGTCAAAGCTGCTATCCGAGGCGCGCAGTTCCTCGATTTTTCGCACGGCATGCATCACTGTCGTGTGGTCTCGGCCGCCGAATTTGCGGCCGATTTCCGGCAGGGAACGGGACGTGAGCTGCTTCGAGAGGAACATAGCCACTTGGCGCGGGCGGGCGACGGCCCGCGCGCGCCGCGCCGAGTGCATGTCCGCCAAGCGGATGTTGAAATGCTCAGCCACGCGTTTCTGGATCTCGTCGATAGTAACACGCCGGTCGTTGGCTCGCAGAAGGTCATGCAACACCTCCTGCGCACTCTCCAATGTAATCGGCCGGCCGACCAAGGTTGCATGCGCGACAATACGGTTCAGGGCCCCCTCGAGTTCGCGCACATTCGATGTGATCTTGTGCGCGAGGAATTCAAGCAGCTTCGGTGGAATGTCGGCATCAAGTTGCTCGGCCTTAGACTGCAGAATGCCGAGTCGCAGTTCGTAGTCGGTCGGATGGATGTCGGCCACCAGTCCCCAGCCAAGCCGCGATTTCAGTCGCTCCTCGAGTCCTTCGATATCGGATGGTGACTTGTCGGCCGAAATAACAATCTGCCGGTTGCGATCGACTAGGGCGTTGAAGGTGTGAAAGAACTCCTCCTGCGTCGAGTCCTTCCCGGCGATGAACTGAATGTCGTCGATCATAAGGACGTCGACAGAGCGAAATTGCTCCTTGAAATCCATCGTCGTTTTGTACCGGAGTGCACGGATGAACTGGTACATGAACTTCTCGGCCGACATGTAAAGAACGCGCCGGGCCGGGTCGCGCCGGCAAATATGCCAGGCGATTGCGTGCATTAGATGTGTTTTGCCGAGACCGACGCCGCCGTAAAGAAACAGCGGATTGAAGGGTACCTCGTTCGACTCGGCAACCCGCCGCGCCGCTGCGTGCGCGAGTTCGTTCGAGCGCCCAACCACAAAATTCGTGAACGTAAAGCGGGGGTCGAGCGCGGCCGAATCCTCAATGCGAGCTGGCGCTTCACGCAGCGTGTGCTTTGATTCTTCTATGATCGGCGCTTCTTCAGGTTCTTCGTGGCGAATGATCTTCGGCGCTGTCGAACTGGTCGGCGAGGGCTCGACGATAACCTCAACCTCGACAACATCCGGGTTTTCTTGTTGCCAAAGCTCAATCAGCCGCTGCCGGTAGTTCGAGTCGATCCAGTCGCGCATGAAGCGCGTCGGGACTGCAACCCTGACCCGATCCTCCGCGACCTCACTCATCGATAGAGGCTTAAGCCAGCTGTTGAATGCCGCTTCGCCGTATTCGCCGCGCAGTTGAGCCCGCACTCTGCCCCACTGCGCCACCATTACCGCGTCCGCGCGCCCCCACATCGTCATATGGCCCACTTCCGTCCCTGCCAACTGCAACACACAGCTGCCCAAATGCAGCCTGCGCGCAGCAGTGTTTGCACGCACACGATCCGACGACACGCTCGACCACGCACCATGCCGCTCAGACGCGACAGCGCTGGAGAAAGGGCTCAGTTTGGCCGGGAAAAGACTCCTCTGTTAGCCGCCAATCTTACCTGATAGCGGACCTCAGTAGAGATCTAATCCCCCTAAATAGAATGTCCTCCGCCAACTCCCCCGCGCCTTTGCCATCGAATATTCAGCCGCATATTTACTTGCGTTTTATTTGCTGATCTGAAATCCGATAACAAAGGGAGGATACATGCGCGGCGGCTTGCTCGCAACGGAATGGTGTCGTGCGCCGGAATTTTTTCTGGGGTGTGCCATAGTGGTAACGGCTTGACTTACCCGCCCCTCAGGGTAGCGCCTTAACCCTCGCCGACAGCCGCGACAGGCGCCGGTTTGCCGTGTTCTTGTGCAGCACGCCCTTTGAAACCCCACGATGGATCTCGGGTTGTGCTGCCTGCAGGGCGGCGTGTGCCGCGTTCTTGTCGCCGTTAGTGATCTCGGCTTCCACATTCTTGACGAAGGTCCGGATGCGGCCGACGCGATCGCGGTTAATCTGGGTTCGCCGGGCATTGCGGCGAATACGTTGCTTCGCCGAAGCATGGTGCGCCATGTCAGATCTGCGCTCTCTCAGGACTGGGATTGACCCGCGGCTTATAGCCTCAGCGCCAGCATGGGTCAATCTGCCGACGTGCCGCCCTAGCGGTGCTTGAAGCTCGGCTGGCGCTTCTCGATGAAGGCAGCCATCCCTTCCTTCTGGTCCTCGAACGCGAACGTCGAGTGAAACAGCCGGCGCTCAAACCGGACTCCTTCAGCCAACGTTGTTTCGTAGGCGCGATTCACCGCTTCCTTAGCCATCATCGCAATCGGCCGCGACATCTTGGCAATCGCCTCTGCGGTCTTCAGCGCCTCCTCAATGAGATCGGCCGCGGGGACGACTCGGCTGACCAGCCCGGACCGCTCTGCCTCCGCCGCGTCCATCATGCGGCCCGTCAAGCACATCTCCATGGCCTTTGATTTGCCAACCGCGCGCGTGAGCCGCTGAGTCCCGCCGATGCCCGGGATGGTGCCGAGCGTGATCTCAGGCTGGCCGAATTTAGCACTGTCGGCGGCAATGATGAAATCGCACATCATTGCGAGCTCACAACCACCGCCCAAAGCATATCCCGCGACGGCCGCAATTACAGGCTTGCGGCATTCAGCAACGCGTTCGTAGGTGCTGATGAAGTCCTCGCTGTAGAGGTCCGGATAGCGACGATCTGCCATTTCCTTAATGTCGGCTCCGGCGGCAAACGCCCTTTCGGAGCCGGCCAGCACGATGCATCCGGTTTCCTCGTCGGCCTTGAACTGGTCAAGTGCGGTGGCCAACTCGGTCATCATTTCGGCGCATAAGGCGTTTAATGCCTTCGGGCGGTTGAGCCGGATCAATCCGACATGACCTCTCGTTTCGACCTCGATGTTCTTATAGGCCATGGGATCTCCTTCGTGGCGCAAGCGAGGCTTACTTAACGCTGGCGCCTAGGGCAATAGAAAGTCGACCGGCTTGCTAGGGTCAAACGGCGGATGCGACACTCCATATCGTCCGCATCTGCGCAACGTGGACACACCCGCCCTGCCCGATCGTAGACGGCGAAATTCGCTTGAAAATACCCGAGCCGGCCGTCGGCGTGGCGAAAGTCGCGCAGAGACGACCCGCCGGCCTCAATGGCCTCCGTCAGAACGCGGCGAATGGCGGCGACGAGCCGGTCGGCGCGCTTGCCACGCACCGTGCCAGCGCGGCGGCGCGGCGAAAGGTTGGCCCAATAGAGCGCCTCGCACGCATAGATGTTGCCCAAGCCAGCAACAACGGTCTGGTCGAGCAAGGCGTTCTTTAGTGGTCCGGAGCGTCCGGCGAGCCGCACGGCAAGTGAAGGGCCGGTGAAGTCGACGGCCAACGGTTCCGGCCCCAGCTCCGCGAGCCGCGGATGCTTGGCCAAGGCATCCCGCGGCACCAAATCCATGAAGCCGAAGCGGCGCGGATCATTAAAACGAACCACGTAACCAGCGTCTGTCCAGAGCAGCACGTGGTCGTGGCGCTCAACATCAGCCTGCGGGTCCTTTAGGATACGGAAGCGGCCGCTCATACCAAGATGGGCGACGAGGACCTGACCGTCGTCGAGCTCCATCAACAGGAACTTGGCACGGCGGCGAATTGTCGTGATGCGGCGACCCTTGAGCCGCGCGGCAAAACGCTCGGGCAATGGGAAGCGGAGGGCCGGCACCCGAGCTTCGACTCTGGTAAGGGTGTGGCCTTCTAAGACCGGCAGTAGCCCGCGGCGCGTCGTCTCGACCTCTGGTAGTTCCGGCATCCCCAGTTCCTTGATCCCCCTTCGTCGACTAAGGTCGCCGCCGATTGGTGAGGTGTGCTGTGGAAGAGACCACGTCTTTCGGGTTCGAGGAAGTCCCGGCAGAAGAGAAAACACGCCGCGTGCGGGATGTCTTTTCCTCGGTGGCGCGCCGCTACGACGTGATGAACGACCTGATGAGCGGTGGGGTTCACCGGCTGTGGAAAGGAGTGCTGATCGATCTCCTCAAACCACGCGCCGGCCAGCAATTGATCGATGTGGCCGGCGGGACAGGCGACGTTGCGACACGTTTCCTTTCAGCGGCCAGATACGAAGCAACAGCCGTGATCTGCGACGCTAGCCCCGCCATGCTCAAGGCCGGCCGGGTCAAGGATCGTGCCCTTCTGGGAGCTGGTCGATTGCGGTGGAGCTGCGGGGCAGCGGAGGCGCTTCCCTTCGCCGACCGAAGCTTCGACACGTACACGATCGCTTTTGGCCTGCGGAACGTCACGGACGTTGCCGCCGCACTTGCCGAGGCCCGGCGCGTTCTTAAGCCGCTGGGCCGATTTGCGTGTCTTGAGTTCAGCCAAGTCCAATGGCCATTGGTCGGCGCGCTCTACGACCGATACTCCTTCGTCGTCCTGCCGCGGCTGGGCCGAGTTATTGCAGGCGATGCTGACGCCTACCGATATCTAGCGGAGAGCATTCGGCGATTTCCGCCCCAACACGCGTTGGCAGAGATGATTCGCGACACGGGTTTTGACCGGGTCCGTGTGCACAACTTGTCCGGCGGGGTTGCCGCTATTCATAGCGCCTGGCGGATCTGAATGCTGGCTGGCGCGCGCCACTCCCTCCGCCTGTTGGTGATCGCGACAACGCTGGCCCGCTATGACGCCCTATTTCCGCTGGCTTGGCTGCCGCAAACCCGTTTCATCGCGCGGCTCGCCCGCCTATTCGCAGGCCTTACACTGCTACCTGCGGCCCGAGGGAAAAGCGATGGTCAACGCCTCGCGCTGGCGCTAACCGCGTTGGGACCGAGCTTTATCAAATTGGGCCAGGCGCTAAGCACCCGGTCGGACCTGATCGGTGCGGAGATGGCGGCCGATCTAACCGCTTTACAGGATCGGTTGCCGCCCTTCGACGGCGCCGCGGCGCGCGCGACAATTGCCGAAACGCTTGGAGGGCCTGTCGACACCCTATTCGCTTCTTTTGATGATGAACCAGTGGCGGCGGCTTCTATCGCGCAGGTTCACTTCGCGTCAGTATCTATCGCGGACGCAGAGCCTCAGCCTGTCGCGGTCAAGGTGCTGCGGCCGGGCGTCGAACAAGCTTTCGCGCGCGATCTGGCGCTGTTTCGCTGGCTTGCGCGCCTCGCTGAACGCCATCGAGCGCTGCAGCGCCTCAAGCCGACAGAAGTCGTTGAGACTTTTGCGGAGTCCGTGCGAATCGAAATGGACCTTCGCATGGAGGCAGCGGCAGCAGCGGAACTGCAAGAAGACTTCCGCGACGAACCGATCTACCGAGTTCCGTCGGTGGACTGGCAGCGGACCGGACAACGAGTCTTAACGACCGAACGTATCGACGGGGTTCCTGTTTACGACATTGCTGGATTGGCTGCTGCCGGTTTTGATTCGGAGGAAATCGTCCGACGTGCAGCGTCAGTCTTTTTCCGCCAAGTCTTCGAATACGGCTTTTTCCATGCCGACATGCACCCAGGCAACTTGTTCGTCGGTGAAGACGGCGTGCTGCTCGCAGTCGATTTCGGGATCATGGGGCGTCTAGACCGCGCAACCCGGAACTACCTCGCTGACATGTTGCTCGGGTTCCTCGACAAGGACTATCGGCGTGTCGCCGAAGTTCATTTCCGCGCCGGGTACGTACCCCAGGACAAGTCGATGGCGGCCTTCAGCCAGGCCCTGCGCTCGGTCGCCGAACCAATTCTGGGCCGGCCGATTGCCGAGATTTCGATTGCCCGGTTGTTGGCGCAGCTGTTTCAGATCACCAAGCAATTTGACATGGAAACGCAGCCACAACTGCTGCTCCTCCAGAAGACGATGCTGCTCGCCGAGGGGGTTGGCCGGCAACTCGCGCCGCAGACGAATATGTGGCTGCTGGCGGAGCCGTTGATCCGCGCGTGGATGCGTGAGAACCGGGGACCTGAGGCGCAGTTGGCAGAGGTGGCACGGGATGGCCTCGAGACGATCGCGCGGCTACCCCAGGCCGTGCGCGCGTTCGAGGATGTTTCGGGCGTTCTCGGGCGCGCGGTCACAACTCTGGAAAATGGCAGGAATTCTGCGCCCCCGCGGTTTCTTTGGCCGTTGGCCGTCTTGGCTCTAGCTGGCGCGGTCGTCATCGCGGCGCTGGCTTGACCTTGAGATCACGCAAGCGAAACGCTATCTAAATACAGAATTACACCGTAGTATCTGAACATGGTCCCTCCCCTCGCCGGTAAGCAGATTCTGCTGATCATCTCGGGCGGAATTGCCGCCTACAAGACCCTAGAGTTGATCCGGCGCGTACGTGAAAGAGGTGGTGCGGTCCGTTGCATCATGACCGAGGCCGCAGCGCAGTTCGTCACGCCGCTGTCGATCGCGGCTCTCAGCGAACAGAGGGTCCATACGGAGTTGTTCTCGCTTACGGATGAGGCCGAGATGGGCCACATCCAACTCTCCCGCGATCCCGATATCGTGGTGCTAGCGCCGGCCAGTGCGGACATTCTGGCGCGCATCACGGCCGGCATAGCGAATGATCTGGCAACCGCTGTCCTACTGGCGACGGACAAACCGATCCTCGTCGCGCCGGCGATGAATGTGCGCATGTGGCACGCCGCGGCGACGCAGGCAAATCTTGCGACGCTGCGGGCCCGCGGCATGCGCATGATCGGACCGAATGAAGGCGATATGGCTTGCGGTGAGTTCGGACCTGGGCGCATGGCCGAGCCCGATGAGATACTGCAAGCGATTGAAGATACGTTGCGCCTTCCGGGACCGTTGAGCGGACGACGTGCCTTGGTCACGAGCGGCCCAACAGTCGAGCCAATTGACCCTGTCCGCTATGTGGCCAATCGATCGTCAGGGCGGCAAGGCCACGCCATCGCGACGGCACTAGGGCGGCTCGGGGCGGAGACAATTCTGGTGTCCGGGCCGACAAGTCTGCCGGACCCCCTGGGTGTCGACGTGATGCGCGTCGAAACAGCGCGTGAGATGTTGGCCGCATGCGAGGCAGCGTTGCCCGTTGATGTCGCGGTTTGCGCCGCCGCAGTCGCTGACTGGCGTCCGTCGGCGACTCGTAATTCGAAGCTCAAGAAGAACGGAAGAATCCCGTCGATCGACCTGATCGAGAATCCGGACATTTTGCGGACTCTAAGTCAGGCGGGCAACAAACGGCCAGCATTGGTCGTTGGTTTCGCTGCCGAAACCGACAACATGGAAGCCAATGCCAAGGAAAAGCTGTCGCGCAAGGGCTGCGACTGGATCCTGGCGAACGATGTATCCGTCGGTACCCAGACGATGGGTGGCACGGGCAACACGGTGACGCTGGTGACTCATTCAGGCGTTGAGCCCTGGGCGCCAATGACAAAAGCGGCTGTCGCTGCACGCCTTGCCGAGCGTATCGCGGAACATCTTGAGACGGCGCGATGAAAACGATCGCAGTGACCGTGCGCCAGTTGCCGCATGGGGATGGCTTGCCGCTGCCGCAATATGCGACCCCGCAGAGCGCTGGCATGGATTTGCTGGCTGCGACCGATGCTGAACTGACGTTGGCAGCGTCGGAGCGTGCGGTCGTGCCGACAGGTATCGCGATCGCACTGCCGGAGGGATTCGAAGCGCAGGTCAGGCCGCGGTCGGGGCTTGCCGCGAAACACGGGGTGACCGTTTTGAATAGCCCGGGAACTGTTGATGCCGATTATCGCGGCGAGATCAAAGTGATTATCGCAAATACAGGATCGGGCACCGTTCGGATTGAACGCGGTATGCGGATCGCGCAACTGGTCATTGCTCCCGTCGTGCAAGCGGACTGGGTCACCGCCGATTCCCTGCCTGATTCGGAGCGCGGCGATGGCGGGTTCGGATCAACGGGAATGGCCGGCGGCCGATGACACCGTTATCCCGCAAAAGCCTGTTTGCCGTCGCCGCTGTGCTCGATATTGCCTACAATGGCGGTACGCGGCCGGTGCAAAGTCATGAGATTACAGCACGGCAGGGTATTCCGCGTCGGTATCTCGAGCAGGTGCTGCAACATCTCGTGAAGGCCGGCATCCTTAAGGGCGTGCGTGGACCGCGTGGTGGTTATCGATTAGCGCGGGAACGCCGAAGTGTGTCGGTTGGTGACATCGTACGCGTTGTCGGCGCGCTCGAGGTCGGATGGGAGCCGCCGGCACAGGGTTCGGATCTCTGGCGCCGAGTCGTCATTCCCGTCTGGTCCGACCTACAGGCGGAACTGATGCAACGGCTGGACCAGACCTCGGTGCAGGACCTTTGTCTTGGCGCGCAGAATAAGGGCGTGCGTGAGGAAGGCGCCGAGGAGTTGTCCTATTCGATCTGATTTAATGAGCCGGCGATCGGATTGCGGTCCGGCCGAGGGACGCGGCCGGATCTACGATTCGATCCTCGACGTCATTGGCGGGACGCCGCTTGTTCGCCTCAGCCGGTTTGGGGCCGAACATAATTGTGTCGGCGACTTGCTCGCGAAGCTCGAGTATCTCAATCCGCTCTCGTCGGTCAAAGACCGCATTGGACTCGCCATGATCGAAGCCGCCGAGGTCGACGGTCGCATTGGCCCGAACACCGTGATTATCGAACCGACCAGTGGCAACACCGGTATTGCCTTGGCGTTCGTTTGCGCGGCGAAGGGCCGTCGCCTGATTCTGACGATGCCGGAGTCGGCCTCGCAGGAGCGCAGCAAGATGCTGCAGTTGCTGGGGGCCGAGGTCGTGCTGACGCCGGACCGGTCTGGTATGTCGGGCGCAATTGCGCGGGCCGAGCAACTTGTCGAGGAGATAGGCGACGCCTTCCTGCCCCAGCAATTCCGCAACCCCGCCAACCCAGACATTCACCGACGCACGACCGGGGAAGAAATCTGGGGCGATACAGGTGGCCGGGTGGATGCGCTCGTGCTCGGGGTTGGAACAGGCGGTACATTGACCGGTGCCGGCCGTATGCTAAAGGAACGCAAGGCCTCGGTCCGCGTGATCGCGGTCGAACCGGAGGACAGCCCGGTGTTGTCAGGTGGCGCTCCGGGATCGCATCGGATTCAAGGTATTGGTGCCGGGTTTGTGCCGGAGATCCTGGACACCGACATTATCGATGAGGTCGTACAGATAGCGAATGAAACGGCGTTCGCGTTCTCACGCCAAGTTGCGCAGGTCGAGGGGGTAACTTGTGGGATTTCGTCGGGTGCCGCCCTGGCGGCTGGTGTAGGTGTCGCCAAACGGCCAGAGATGAAAGACAAACAAATCGTGGTCGTGCTGCCATCCGCCGCGGAGCGGTATCTGTCGACACCATTGTTCGATGGGCTTTGATCCATGGAACTGAACGACTCGCAGTTCGAGCGCTACGCACGCCACCTTATCCTCGACGAAGTTGGCGAGAACGGGCAAGCGGCTCTGCTGGACGCTCGTGTGCTTGTTATCGGTGCCGGCGGGTTGGGATCACCTCTGATTCTCTACCTCGCGGCTGCAGGTGTGGGTACGATTGGCGTCGTTGACGACGATGTGGTCGACCTCTCGAATCTACAGCGCCAGGTGATTCATGCGACCGAGCGCGTCGGCACGTCGAAGGTCGATAGTGTGGCGGCCACTATTGCAACTGTGAACCCTGATGTGACAATCGTTAGGCACGAATGCAGGCTCGGGCCCAAAAACGTCGTTGATATCATTCGGAACTATGACGTGATTGCCGACGGCTCGGACAACTTCGATACCCGGTATCTGCTGAACGACGCCTGCTATCTCAATCGGAAAACCTTGGTCACGGCCGCTCTACTGCGTTTCGAGGGGCAGATGTTCCGGTTCGAGCGCGATGACAAGGCGTGCCCACCCTGCTATCGCTGTGTGTTCCCGGAGCCACCGGACCCAACTCTCGTGCCGCGCTGCGAGCAGGCCGGCATTCTCGGCTCGGTCTGTGGCGTTATGGGTTCGTTGCAGGCGACCGAAGTTCTGAAGGCGGTGCTCTGCTTAGGCGAGAGTTTGCGTGGACAAATGATGATCTACGATGCTTTGGGTCCGGTTTTTCGGCAAATCAAGTTGTCGCGCGATCCGGAGTGCCGCTTGTGCGGCGATGGCCGGTCGGTCAATACCCTCAGTGACCTGGGCTGGCAGACGGCGGCGTAGATCCGGTTTGTCCTTCCGGCTTGCCGGTATCTCTGCTTTGCCGTAAACGCAAGTCATGCAAAGGCGACTCATAAGGGCAATTATCCTAGCTGCGGCGCTGTCGGGAACGAGCGGCATAGTGAGTGCAGAAACGGGATTACCGCTGCCGCGTTTTGTCAGCATGCGGGCCGACGAGGTCAATGTGCGGACGGGGCCGGGTGTGCGGTACCCCATCGACTGGGTGTTTGTCCGTAAGGATATGCCCGTCGAAATAATCGGCGAGTATGATACCTGGCGCCGGATTCGAGATTGGACGGGGACGAGCGGCTGGGTCCACCAATCTATGTTATCCGGACATCGCACGGTCATGACCAGCGGCGACATCAGTGCCTTGCACAAGAAGGCGTCGAGTGACGCACCGGTGGTTGCCCGGTCGGAGGCGGGAGTCGTTGGCGACCTGCTGAAGTGCGAGGCGGATTGGTGCGAAGTCGAGCTAACCGGCCACCGCGGTTGGGTCGAGCGCAGCAAGCTGTGGGGCGTCTATCCCGAAGAGACGATCGATTAGACTCACTCCACCAGGTCTTCCGAGAGCTGACGCCTGACTGGCTCCGGCATCACCGTCATGTGCGCATAATCTGGGTGCGAAAAACCAATTACGATTTCAGCTCCGGCCGATTCACGGAACGCGGCGGCTTGCTCCGGGGTGAATGGGAAGTGGATGAACTGAACTGCACTGGCCTTGCCGCCCGCTGTCGTTCGGTCGACATCCGTCTCGGGCACGCCGCTGATTTGATCGTCCCCCAAACGGATAAACGCCGTTTCCTCCACGCCGCCCAAGCGGCCTAGGACCTGTGCGCGTCTACCCGGATCATCAATCTCGAACATCACAGTGGCCACGAGTTCGCGCCCGTTGGGGATGAGCGGATTGTAGGCGGCCAGTTCGTCATCGACCTGTTCCGGTCCACCACCTTCTATGTGGAGCATCTCGTGGACCTGGTGCCACATCGTCTGATAGTTCTCGAAGTAGAACGTCGCAAATGGGCCAACGTGGACGCGCCGGTTGCGTTTGATCTCGACCATCTCGTTACGACGCGCTTTTCTGATGTTGGCATACTCGGCCATGTCCAAAATATCGGCCTTAGTAATGTGTCGGGGCGACATTCCTACAATCCTCTCAGGTCAATCCATAAGACTGAGCAACAAGCTCAATGGGGCTGAACGTGCGCGACGGCAAGTCTGAACCCTTGCCGTTTAGGCGCTCCATGCCCTGAAGAATATGCTCCGCCGCGAGGGGACATTCGGAGACGACGTAATGGCTGGCATTCTTCACAGCTTGCCGCGCGACCGGTTTGCCCACTTTTAGCGCGACGTCGAAGTTGTCTCGCATAATGCCCCACGAACCACCGTGGCCTGAGCAACGCTCGATCACATGGATCTTGGTGTCGGGGATGAGTCGCAGCATTTCGTTAGCTTTTTGGCCCATATTCTGGGCGCGGGCGTGGCACGCGATATGGACCGTTACTTCGTCGTCCAGTGGGTTCATTCCCGACGCCAGACCCTCATTTTTCGCAATGTCGACGACATACTCCGATAAGTCGGCGGTCGCCGTACTCAACGCCTTTACGTTTGGGTCGTCCGGAACAATTAACGGCCATTCGAACTTGAACATCAGTGCGCAGCTCGGCACCAACGCGACGATCTTGTAGCCCTCATCGATGCGCGGGCGCAACGCCGCGGCGACCTTTCGGGCACTTTCGGCAACACGATCAAGTTGGCCATGCTCTAACTGCGGCATGCCGCAACAGCCGTCGTAGCTCACCTCCGTGTCCACGCCGTTCCGGGCGAGCACTTGACGGGCAAGCGTGCCGACGCTTGGGCTGTTGTAGTTGACGAAGCACGTTGCATAGAGGACAGCCTTGCGACCGTATGCTGGAGCTTCCTTGTTGATGGTCGGGCTCTCGGTTTTTGCACGCGCTGTAAAGGTTTTGCCAAAGAACTTCGGCAGCGCGGCGTCGCGATGGACGTGTGCTGCCGAAGTTCTTTGGCAGAACCTTTACAGCGCGAGCAAAAACCGAGAGCCCGACCATCAACAAGGAAGCTCCCGCATACGGTCGCAAGGCTGTCCTCTATGCAACGTGCTTCGTCAACTACAATAGCCCAGACGTCGGCACGCTTGCCCGTCAAGTGCTCGCCCGGAACGGCGTGGACACGGAGGTG
>JAAUXY010017089.1_pt1 | contig 15520 bp, 16 predicted proteins | sample 7278121 | NCBI WGS metagenome assembly JAAUXY01 (sample SAMN14350117, study PRJNA611818) | marine sediment metagenome | isolation source: surface marine sediment (1.8m) | place: French Polynesia: Moorea | collected 2018-08 | reverse complement strand
CTCGAACAGACCGTCGTCAAGCATCGCTCGTGCGCCTTCACCGTGTTCCTCGGCGGGCTGGAAGATGAACACCACGGTGCCGTCGAATTCCCCGCGTTCGGCAAGGTAGTGAGCCGCGCCGAGCAGCATTGCCGTATGGCCGTCGTGACCGCAGGCGTGCATCTTGCCGGCCTCGGTCGAACAGTGGGCGAAGTCGTTTTGCTCGTGAATCAGCAGTGCGTCCATATCGGCGCGCAGCCCGATCGCGCGCTTTCCCGTGCCCCGGCGCAGAACCCCGACCACGCCGGTGTTGCCGATACCGCGGTGGGTTTCGATGCCGAGAGACTGCAGCTGATCGGCGACGATGCCGGCGGTGCGGTGTTCCTCGAAGGCGAGTTCCGGGTGACGGTGGATGTCGTGTCGCCAGTCGCGCATGTAACCGTGCAGCGACTCGGTGTGCTGGGTCAGGGGCGGCATAAAAAACGGTTCCTGATCGTGATCGATAACGCGTAGTATATCCGTTTCGCCCCGAATGACCGTAGCCGTGTTCGAACAACGCATTACCCATCTCGCCGAGCGTCTTCGGCAAGCCGGCATCGGCGTTGCGCTGATCACCGACGATGACTCGGTGTATTACTTCACCGGTTACTACGATTATCTGCACATGGAGTTCGGCCGGCCGACGATCCTGGTCGTCGCGGCCGATGGCGAAACCCTGTTGATCACCCCCACCATCGACTACAACAGCGCGCGGGATCATGCACGCGTCGACCGTATCGAAGCCTGGAACGACGGTATGGGTAACGAATGGCGCGAGCACCTGCCGGGAGCGCTGCGTTGCGACGGCGGTATCGCGATCGAGCCGCGGCACATGCCTCCGCCGGTACGATCATACATCGACCAGCTGACCGGTGGTGATGCACTCGAAGACATCGAACCGATCATCGCGGCCATGCGCATGGTCAAGTCGGACCAGGAACTGCAGCTTGCGCGACATGCCGGCGAGGTGGCGACAGCGATGATGCAGGCAGGCAGGGATACGATCGGCGACGGCGTCGCCGAATACGAGGTTGCTCTGGCCACCGGCACGGCCGGAACCCGCAAAGCCGCCGAACTTTTGCGCGATCACTATGACGCCGGCGCCATGTCACCGAACACCCACTTCCTGCAGATCATGGCCTCGGGACCCGAAATTACACGCACCCACCACCGCGCCTCGACACGTATCATGCGCCGCGGCGAACCGGTTTTCCTGTGTTTCTGCGGCATGACCAATTTTCATCGCTTCAAACTGGGCTTCGATCGCACTTTCTGGATCGGCGAGATCGCTGATCCGTCCCAGCGAGCCGTTTACGAAGTTGCCGTTGCCAGCCAGGCGGCCGCGCTGGCAGAGCTGAAGGTCGGCGCAATTGCCGAGGATGTACACGCGGCTTATGCCGAGGTCATCCAGTCGGCCGGCCACGAGTACCCGTTTCGCTGCGGTCGAGGTACCGGCTTCAGTTTTCTCGAGCGCCCGCAGCTCGTGACCGGTGACAAGACCCGGCTCGAGGCCGGCATGGTGCTGGCGGTCGACGGCTCGGTAAACACCGAAGGTTTCCGCGCGCAGGTCGGCGACAGTTTTATCCTGACGGATCAGGGTCCGCAGGCGTTGACCTCGCATCCCAAGGGTTTCGACGAAGTAATCATTCAGTGAGGTAAACGCCATGTACCGACCCGGTGAAACGATCCGGTCCACGCCGCGCGAGGTCGAATTCGACGCGGGCCGACATCACCGCGCCAAACTGGGATTCATCCTGATGTCGACCGACCTGGCGGCGGAAGCGGATTTTTTCGACATGGCGCCGCGCGATGTCGCGGTGCATATTACGCGCCTCAAGACCGACGACTACACCACCAACGAAACCCTCGCGCGCCATATCGATTTCATGGCCGACGCGGCCGCGCGCATCCAGCCGGATGTCGAGCCGGATGTGATCAGTTACAGCTGTACCTCGGGTTCGATCGTGATCGGCGAAGCAGCGGTCATGGCGGAGATTCGCCGGGGTGCGCCCTATACCATGCCGATGACGCTGGTAACGGGCGTGGTCGACGCGCTGCGCGAGCTCGACGCACGGCGGATCGTCGTCGGCACGCCTTATCTCGACGAGATCAATACCAGCGAGGCGCGGTTTCTGCACGACAAGGGTTTCGACATTCTCGATATCCAGGGCCTCAACCTCGAAACCGGTATCGAGTTCGGTACCGTGACACCGGATTACTGGAAACGGTTCGCGCTCGAGATCGACCGATCGGATGCCGATGCTGTTTTCCTCAGCTGCGGCGGTATTCGTGCGCTCGAGGTCGTCGGGGAGATCGAGGCAGTAGCCGGTAAACCGGTCATCACCAGCAACCAGGCGCAGATGTGGAGTTGCCTGCGTCGCGCCGGCATCGACGACTCCATCGAGGGGTTCGGACGGATTTTTCATCGGGACGGGAGTCGTTTGCGCGCCGGCCTCGACTGACGCAGTCGCCGGAACGAAATCCGGTGAAAGGTACCGCGGGAGAAACGTCCCGGTTGCTCCCGCGGGCTTCGAGTCGGCTGGCTAGAGCTGGCTCGGCAGGTCGGCGGCGAAGGTCGGGAAGGCGTAGATGCCGTCACCGAGCTGATCGGCGCTGATGCCGTGGCGCATCGCCAGCGCGAACAGGTGGATCAGGTCGTCGCCATGATGCCCGACCAGGTGCGCGCCGACGATGCGACGGCTGTCTTTTTCCACCAGCACTTTCGACCAGGCCACGCTTTCGGCGTAGAAGCGTGCCGAAAACCACTGCGACATATCCGACGTGATGACGTCTACCTCGACACCGGCGGCTTTCGCCTCGGCCTCGGTAAACCCCACGCTGGCCAGCGCCGGTACCGTGTAGACCGCACTCGGTATCGCGGTATAGTCGGGTTTGTGACTGGCACCCTCGACGATGTTGCGCCCGACGATACGGCCCTCGTAGGTCGCCACTGGCGACAGTTGTGCCGAATGCACCAGGGCATCGCCCGCGACCCACACCGATGGATTGCTGACCGAGCGCAGGCAGGCGTCGACCTCTATGCGAATACCGTCATGATCGATACTGCCGGCGGCGAGATCGAGCTCGGCGACATTGGCGATGCGTCCGCTGCCGTTGACTACGCGATCGGCCTCGATCCACTGCCGCTCGCCGTCGTGAACGAAGTGCACCTGCAGCCGATCGCCGACTTTTTCCACGGCTTCGACCGTAACCCCGGTGCGGGTATCGATGCCGATACGCTCGCTTTCACCACGCAGTGACGCAACCGCGTCCGGATCAAGGCGCGGCAGCAGTTGCGGCGCCATCTCGAGGATCGTGACCTCGCTGCCGGCGCGGGCATAGACATGGCTGAATTCCATCGCGATCACCCCGCCGCCGATAAACACGACCCGCTCGGGACGCTCGCGTTCGTTCAATACGTCGTCCGACGTGATCAGATGCTCGGCGCCCGGTATCGGCAGCGGGCGCGTGATCGAACCGGTGGCGATGACGAAGTGCTCGGCCTCGATGCGCAGGCCGTCGACCTCGATTGCGTTACGATCGACAAAACGGGCCTGTCCGCGGTACAGGTCGCCGCGTCCGCGGGCGGTATCCTCGAGTGCGCCGGGAATAAAACCGATCATGTCTTCCTTGCGCGCAATCATTTTGTCCCAATCGAGCCTGGCCGGGCCTACCTCGATACCGTGCTGTGCCGCCAGCTCGATTTCGTGCAGCGCGTGGCCGGCGGCAACCAGGACTTTTTTCGGCGTGCAGCCGCGGTTGGGGCAGGTACCGCCGAACTCGGCGGATTCGACGAAGGCAATCGATTTACCCGCGGAGTGCGCGATCTGCGACACCCCGAAACCGGCGTTGCCGGCACCGATGATGACAATATCGTATTTTTGTGACATGGCTCAAAGTCTCCAGGTTGAATTATTGACTAATTGGTCATAAACTGGTCGAAAAATAAGGCCGCGAAGCAGCCGTCCAGGTAATATAGAGGTTATTGACCGATAGGTCAAGAACTTATTGCAGCGATTTAACGAGGAAGATTTATGGCCAGACCCAGGGAATTCGACGAGCAACAGGTCATCGAAAAACTGATGACAGTGTTCTGGGAGAAAGGTTACGAAGCGACTTCGATGCAAGATCTCGTCGCCGCCAGTGGATTACTCAAGGGCAGCCTGTATGGCGCTTTCGGCGACAAGCACGCGCAGTATCTGGCCGCGCTGCAGCATTACGATCGCACGCGTATCCAGGCCGGGATCGATATGCTGCGAGGCGAAGGCACGCCACGACAAAAGATCGCGCGCCTGTTCGACAATGTCATCGATTCGACCAAGAAAGGCGTGTTCGCCGGCGGCTGCCTGCTGTGTAATGCCAGCCTCGAGGTGGCCGCGATCGACCGCCAGGTCAAGACCGAGGTCAAGACCACGATTCGCCGGCTCAAGGTCGCGATCATGGAAGCACTGCAGCCGGCGGTGCCCAACGAAGAGCAGGCCGGTTCGCTGGCATCTTTTATCGTCAGCGCCTATTTCGGTACGCGGATCCTGGCCAAGGGCGGCGCGCCGGCGGCGATGATCGGCGCCACCCGCGATCACTGCCTGCGGTTGATTCCCTGAGCTGCGAGCAGGCCGTATGAAGCAGATCGCAAGCGACGGCACCGTCTACGAACTCTCGGGCCCGACCGACGCTGCGGTCGTGGTGCTGGTGCACGGCCTGGGTCTGCACCGGGGACTGTGGCGCGACTACGTGCCCGAACTCTCGCGCCGCTATCGCGTACTGAACTACGACCTGCTCGGTCACGGCGAAAGCCCGCCTCCCGTTGGAGAGCCCGATCTCGACACGTTTTCGCAACAGTTGCTGTACCTGCTCGACGAACTGGCGATCGAGCGCTGCGCCATTATAGGATTTTCCCTCGGCGGCATGATCAACCGCCGTTTCGCGATCGATCATCCCGAACGGCTGCGCGCGATGGCGATACTGAATTCGCCGCACGAACGCGGCGACGAAGCACAGCGTCTGGTCGAGCAGCGAGCGCTCGATGCAACCGCCGGCGGCCCCGGCGCCACCCTGGATGCCACGATAGCGCGCTGGTTCACGCCCGGCTTTATCGATGCCAGTCCTGACTATATCGAAACCGTGCGCGGCTGGGTGCTGGCCAACGATCCGGAAAGTTACGCGAAGTGCCGCAAGGTACTGGCCTTCGGCGTGGTCGAGCTCATTCGACCCGAACCACCGCTGCGCCACCCGACTCTGATCATGACCTGCGAAAACGACAGCGGCAGCACGCCGGCGATGAGTGAAGCCATCGGCAAGGAGATAGACGGTGCGCAGGTCGTCATCGTGCCGCGACTGCAGCACATGGGACTGGTCGAGGAGCCCGCGCTGTTTCTGACGCCGTTAGTCGAGTTTCTCGACGATCTAAAGGCCTGAGGCCGGGCCGGATTCAATCTCCGGAAGATTGCGCAGCCAGGTTTCGATACGCTCCAGCCAGGGCCAGTCGCGCGCCGCCGCGTCGTTACTCACCAGGTAGGTATTACGCCGAAAAACCGGGCCTTCGCGGAGTCGAAACAGCCGACCGGCTTCGATCTGCGGTGCCGCGATCTGTTCCGGCAGGTAAGCGGATCCCCCCCGTTCGAGCAGGAAATCGAGCGCCCAGGTCGAGCAACCGAAACTAACGCGGGCTATGCCGGCGTCGGTATAGGCGGCGGCATGCCGGCGGCCGAAATCTTCTCCCGCGTCGACGTACACGTAACCCGGGTCGAAACGAATCGGAGCGTCCGCGCGTGTCGATACCAGAACGAGGGATTCGTTGAAAAGTTCGCGAATACTGGTGCCCTCGCGCGCGATCGGCGCGTGGGTCAGGGCCATGTCGATCAGCCCTGTCGCGAGCCACTGGTCCAGCTCGTCCTGTTTACCCGGCCAGGCTGACAGCGCACTGTCTGGATACTCACGGTGAATGCCGGCCAGCAGGCGCTGGCCTACCTCCGGCCACAGGTCGAGGTCGCAGCCAAGGTTGCAGACCGAACTGATGCCTTCCGGCATCGAGGTTTCCTGGCGAGCCTGCTGCCAGAGATCGATCATGGCTTCGGCATAACGCCGGAACTTCAGTCCCGACGCGGTCAGTAATACGCCTGACTTGTGCCGGTGGAACAGGCTCTGTCCGATCTCTTCCTCTAGTTTTTGCAGACGCGCGGTGACCGTCGACTGACCGATGTGCAGGCGTTCGGAGGCGCGGGCCAGGCTGCCGGTTTCCAGGATCGCGAGGAAAGTTTGCAATGCGGGGAGATTCATCGCAGTTAATTCAATAATATTGAATTTATCATACCGAAACTTTCGCTTTTCAGATAGATGTTGATTCTGGCATATTAACCGGCTAGCGTGCGGGATTCGTGATGGCCGCGAGTTCCGGGGCAGGTCAGCAAGTCAGGAGTAACGAGATGAAATTTCAGTTGGCAATCAACCTGGAGCGCGTCGACGACAGCCTCGATATGCAGGATGTCGCGCGGCATACGCTGGAAATGGTGCAAATGGCCGAAGAGGGCGGCTTCAACATCGCCTGGGCGGCCGAGCACCACGCGCTCGAAATGACGATCGCGCCCAACCCTTTTCAGCTGCTGACCTGGTGGGCGACGCATACCGACCGCATTCGCCTGGGCACCGCGGTTGCGGTGGCGGCTTACTGGCACCCGATCAATCTCGCCGGCGAAGCGGCCATGACGGATCTACTGTCCGGCGGCCGGCTCGAGTTCGGCATCGGGTCGGGCGCCTACCAGCGCGAGTTCGACCGCATGCATCCCGGTCTCAAGCAGTCCGATGCCTATCGTCACATGCACGAAATGCTGCCCGCGCTAAAGGCGCTGTGGGCCGGCGATTACGAACACAACGGCGAGTTCTGGTCGTTTCCGACAGCGACCTCGGTACCGAAACCACTACAAAAACCGCACCCGCCGATCTGGGTGGCGGCGCGCGCGCCGATTACCTTCGACTACGCGGTCGAGAACCACTGCCACATCATGTCCTGGCCGCTGACGCGGCCGTTTGTCGAGGCCGAGGAATACAAGGGTCGGCTCGACGAGGCGATGGCAGCCCATCCGGACTGCCCGCGTCCGACCTGGGCGCTGATGCGGCATACCGCGCTGTACGACAATGCAACCGATCGCGACGCCGCGATTCGCGCTATTCAGACCGTGCTCGGTCAGTTCGAAAACCTGTTCCGCAACCTCGGCGACGTCCACAACGGTTTCCCCCGGCGGATTCCGCTGGAAGAACTGGCCGAACGCGAACAGTACAATCCCGACATGCTCGAAGAAAACCTGATGTTCGGATCACCGGACCAGGTCATCGACAAGCTCAAGCGTTACGAAGCGCTCGGTGTCGACGAATTCATCTACTACGCCAGCATGGGGCTCGGACACGCCGAGCAAAAGCGTTCGCTGGAATTGTTCTGCAGGGAAGTGATGCCGGCCTTTGCCTGAAGCCGGATCGATCGAAGGCGGATCGGCCGATCCGCCTTCGTGAAGCGATCGTTAGACGCCGGCCATGATCGGTATGACGATTGCGGCGGCCATGCCAACCAGCATCAGCACCGGGAACATCCAGCCGAGAATCAGCACGCCAATCGAGTTGGCGACCGGCGGCGGTCCGAAGTTGTTGCTGCCGTCTGTGCCCGGGAAGAAGATCAAGTAAATCGCGAGCAGGAAATTGACGATCGGCACGATGAACAGCAGGAACCACCAGCCACTGCGATTCAGGTCGTTGAGGCGGCGCTTGGCGAACATCACCGACACGACGATCGTGACGATATAGAACACTGCCATGGCAAGCATGGCAACAACGCTCATACCTTCGGGCCCGGCGGCCGCGCCGGCGAACATCGAGGCTCCCATGATCGGGAACATCACCAGCATCAACACGAAGTTGACGCCGAGTCCATAGGCGAGGTAACGCAGGCGGCCGATGCGACCGTTGAACGAAAAGATACTCGGTTGGTACAGCTCGTTGTCCATACCCGTGTCGAGCGCCGCGTCGGGCGCCGTGTAAGGATTGGCGTCTGTCATGGGAAATCCCCTTGTTTTGCTTAGCCCAGAGCACTTAATATAGGCCAAGAATCCGGGCTTGCAACGAATCCTCTTGATGCCGGAGCCGATGTCATGACGTCTGTCGTTCAACCGAGCGCTCTGCGCGCCCTGCTGCGCGAGTGGCAAGGCCGTCCCTACAGCCAGGGCTTTTCATTGCCCGGTGCTTTTTACAACAATCCGGAGTGGCTGCAGATCGAACGCGAGGAGCTGTTCGCGAACGACTGGTTCTGCGTCGGCCGGGTCGATGAAATCGCGCAGCCTGGTGACTTTTTTACCATCGATCACGTTGGCGAACCGGTACTGGTCGTACACGGCCGTGACGGCATAATCCGGGCCCTGGCCAACGTTTGCCGCCATCGCGGCACCGCGGTTGCCAGCGGCAGCGGTAACGCCAAAAAGTTTCTCTGTCCCTATCATCACTGGGCCTACGATACCCGCGGACAGTTGCTTAATGCGCCGCACATGGATGCCCACGAGCAGTTCGACCGTGCACGCTGCAGCTTGCCGCTGCTGGCCTGCGAAATCTGGCGTGGCTTCATTTTCGTTTCGCTGCAGCCGGAGCCCGGAAACCTGTTGGCCGGCCTCGCACCGCTGGACGCGGTGATCGGTAATTATCATCTCGAAGCCATGGTGACGCGTTACTCAGCCGAAGAAGTCTGGCCGACCAACTGGAAGTGCCTGCTGGAAAACTTCATGGAGGGTTACCACCTGACGCCGCTGCACCGGCATACGCTGCACAAGGTCAACCCGAGCAAACTGTGTAGTCACCTGCCTCCGGGCCCGCGGCATTTCGGCTATCGCGTCGGCTTTACCGAGCGCGTTACCGGCGAACCCGTGGGCCACGCCGATCTCAGCGACGACGAGCTCAAGCACTGCGTCATGTTCGCGGTTCCGCCGGGATTGGCGGTCGGTGTCGGCAGCGACTACTGTTCTTTTCTGTGCCTGCGCCCGGAGGGCGTGGATCGTGTCCGGGTCAAACTCGGGCTGTTCTTTTACGGCGATCGCTGGCAGCAGGCCGACGTCGATCGAGCGGTCGATCTGTTCCGCGAAACCATGGACGAAGACAAACAGGTACTGGCGCAGTTGCAGCTCGGACTGGCATCCCGGTTTCATGCGCCGGGTCCGCTTGCCGGGCCCGATCTGGAGGGAACGATCTGGGATTTTTACCAGTATCTGGCCCGGGAGCTGGGACCTGACCCGGTATTCCGAGCGTCTACGGTTGGGGAGAAGACTGAATGAGCAGCCCGCAGCCGCGGCCAGGCGGGGTCGAGTGCACTGACGACGAGTGGCGCGTTCGCGTCGATCTCGCTGCCTGCTATCGCGCATTCGTACATTATGGCTGGACCGATTCGATCTTCACCCACCTCAGTGCGCGCGTGCCGGAGCACCCCGATCAGTATCTGATCAATCCTTACGGCCTGATGTTCGACGAAATCTGCGCCAGCAACCTGATCAAGGTTGACTTCGACGGGGAGGTTGTCGCCGGCGATTATCCGTTCAACGAAGCCGGCCACGCAATTCATACCGCGATGTTGAAGGCGCGTCCGGATATCAACGTCGCGCTGCACAGCCACACCCGCGCCGGTATGGCGGTGAGCAGCATGGATTGCGGATTGCTGCCGATCACTCAGCAGGCCAACGAAATCCGCGACCTGGTCTGTTATCACGATTACGGCATTGCGCGCATCGACAGCGATGAGTGTGATCGCCTCGGACGGGACATGGCAGATCGCTGGATCATGATCATGCGAAACCATGGCCTTTTGACGGTCGGTAAAAGCGTGGCCGAGGCATTTTATTTTCTCTACACGGTCGAAAGTGCCTGCAAGGTCCAGGTCGACGTATTGTCGAGCCGCGTCGAGCATGTCCAGCCGCGGCCGGAAGTGGTCGATCAACTCGCCTTCGACGGCAAGCGCCGGGTCGGACGTTCGGACGATCACGTCGATCTCGTCTGGCAGGCCGTGCTGCGCCTGCTGGACCGCAAGGATCCCTCCTTCCGCGATTGATTGCCCGCGCCAGGGCCTTTTGAGTGCTACATCTCGGCGTCGGGTTCGTCGCCGAGTAGGTAGCGCGGACCGGGGCCCAGGCGGGAGATCTGGTCGTCGGCGTTGTAAAGCGTGCAGGTCTGCAGTGACAGGCAGCCACAGCCGATGCAGCCGTGCAATCGATCGCGCAGCTGTTGCAGCGCGGCGATACGTTCGTCGAGACGCCGGCCCCAGCGGGTCGACAATCGCGTCCAGTCGCGTTTTGTCGGCGAACGCTGCGCGGGCAGGGAGGCCAGCGCCTCGCTGATTTCGGCCAGGCTGAGGCCCAGGTTCTGGGCCACGCGAATGATCGAGATGCGGCGCAGCGTGGCGCGATGATATCGTCGGTGATTACCGCCGATACGATGGGAGTGAATCAGGCCGCGGGATTCGTAGTAACGCAGCGCGGAGGTGGCGACGCCGCTGCGCCGGGCGACTTCGCCGATACTGAGATAATGGCTGTCCTGCTGCATGAACGAAACTCCGATCGATGAGGGCTTGACTTGAAGTTAACTTGAACTTCTATACTGCGGTCAAATTTTTTACCTGGATCCGGACATGAACGAAAAATCGGATGAAGCGAAAATCATGGAGCGCAACTGGCGCCGGGCGAGCGAACTCGAGGCCCTGCAACGCGACGGCGTCGGCCTGGCGCGCATTGGCGGTAAACAGATCGCGTTGTTCGTCACCCCGAACGGTATTCGTGCCTGTGACAACCGCTGCCCGCACGAGGGTTACCCGCTGACTGAAGGCAGCCTGTCTTCGGATTGTGTGCTGACCTGCAACTGGCATAACTGGAAGTTCTCGCTTGCCGATGGCAGCAATCTCTATGGCGGGGATCGCCTGCGGATATATCCGGTGGAGGTCCGCGGCGACGAAGTCTGGGTGGATATCGCCGAACCGCCCTACAGCGAAAGTTATGCAAATCTGACTGCCAGCCTGCACGATGCTTTCGATGATTACAGTTACGATCGCATCGCGCGCGAAATTGCGCGCCTGATCAAACTCGGCGCGGATCCGCTCGACAGCCTGCGCTTTGCCATCGAGTGGTCGTGGCAGCGCATGGAGTTCGGCTGGACCCACGCCTATGCCGGCATGGCGGACTGGCTGCGGCTGTACGACGAAAACGAGGGCGATGCCGAGACCCAGTTGATCTGCCTGGCCGAAAGTGTTGCCCACGCTGCCTTCGACGTGCTGCGCGAGCCGGTGTTTGCCTATGCCGAAGCGGCGGCGGAGTTCGACGCCGACCGATTCGTCGATGCAATCGAAAACGAAGACGAAGCCTCCGCGGTTGCCATGATACGCGGCGGCGTCGCGGATGGGCTCGAGTTCGCCGACTTCGAACCGGCCCTGAGCCGGGCCGCGCTGATGCACTACAACGATTTCGGGCATTCGCTGATTTACGTCACCAAGGCCGGTGAATTGATAACACGGCTGGGGCGCGACCTGATGTTGCCGCTGCTGCTGTCGCTGGTGCGCGAATTCATATTTGCCTCGCGCGAAGACCGCATTCCCGAGTTCCGTGCCTACGCCGGGCATCTGGCGAACTGGGGTAACGCCAGCGGCCAGCGGCCGGCTGCCGAACTCTGGCGCCATCAGTCGATCAATAAGTCGCTGGCGACGACCGTGGCCTGCAGCGACAGCGCGGCGGAAGATATCTACCGCGCGCTGCTGTTGGCCAATGCGGTCAATATGCTCAGCTATGATCTGCAGCAGGACCAGCGCCAGCACGTGCCCGTATCGGGTAACGTCGGCTGGCTGGATTTCACCCACGGCCTGACCTTTGCCAACGCGGTCCGCCGACAGTGCCGGCGTTTTCCGGAGCTGTGGCCGCAGGGATTATTGCAAATGGCCTGTTTCAACGGTCGCAATGCCGGCTTCACCACCGCCGATGCCGATCCGGAGCCGTGGTTGAACGGTGACGCCGATCGGCAGCTCGCCGAGCTGATCGAGCGGGTGCTCGATCATGGCCAGGGCGAACATATCGTGTCGGTCCACCTGCTCAAAACCGCGCTCGCCGTGCGCGAAGAGTTGGCCGAACTGGAGCCGGCGGGCGGTCGCGTACTGCTGGCGGCGCTGGCGCGCTTCTTCGATTCGCCGCTGAAACGCCGGCACGCGCGGCGCACCGCCTACCAGTCGCTGCAGTTCGTCGCGCGCGAGTAGACCTCCAGGTACAGCCTCGCAGACCCGCGGATGACTCCTTGCTATCGGCGGCGTACACTATGCCGTTTGCGCGTACCGATAGAGGTGTGATCATGCGATTTCGCAAATGTGTCTTGTGCCTGTTGCTGGGCCTGTCGCTGGCAGCCGGCGCGGATCAGACCGATAACCGGCTGGACGGTTTGTTTGCGACCCTGCAGTCCAGCCAGGATCCGCTCGAGCTGATGCAGACCGAGGCGGAAATCTGGGAAATCTGGTATCAAAGCGGCCGGGACGATGTCGACCGGTGGATGTCGGAAGCGGCCGATCTGGTCAGTTCCGGTAATCTGACCGCGGCCGAATCCCTCTACAGCCGCGTGATCGACAGTCTGCCGCAGTTTTCCGAGGGCTGGAATCGCCGCGCCACGGTACGTTACTACCAGGGTGATTACGACGGCTCGATGGACGACATCGAACAGACGCTGCGTCTGGAGCCGAGGCATTTCGGTGCCATCTGGGGTCTCGGCATGATTCTCGGTTCGCAGCGCGATTTCCAGCGTGCGATCGATGCCTTCGAGCGGTTGCTAGAAATCAAGCCCAATGCGCGTGACGCCCGCCCGCGGATCGAATTGTTGCGCCAGGAACTGGCTAAAGAAGCGGTCTGATTCGGCCGGCGACGAAGCTTGCGAATCGCGGTTTACAGCTGGCTGCGATCGAGCAACGCCGGACCCTGTTCGTCGATGATCTGGCGCCCTTTTTGCAGCGCATGTTCGATCGCCGCCTGTTCGTCGCCATGCTGATCGGCGCGAATGAAGCGAACCTGGCGCATTTCCCCGTTGCGCTCACCGCTGATATAACCCGCGGTGCGATACTTGCCGTCCTCGTACAGCGGGTCGGCCTGAATCGAGAATTCCTTGTAGTCGACCGGATCCGGCAGGGGGCGTTGGCCGGCCGAGCCGGAAAACATCGATTTGAAAAAACTGCCCAGCGACATGGCGGCTCTCTCGCTGCGGTGACCGGGTCGATCATACCAGAATTCGTTCGTTACATGGATTGCCGGCCTGAAACGACCGGTTTTCGGCTATAGTCCGCGTTATGACCATCAAGGTTTTACTTGCCGACGATCATGCCAGCCTGCGCGCGGGTTTTCGTGCCCTGCTGGAGGCTACCGACGAATTCGAAATTCTGGCTGAAACCGGTAGCGGCGACGAAGCGGTTGCGCAAGTGAGCGAACTGGCGCCGGACATCGTCGTCATGGATGTCGCCATGCCCGGAATCAACGGGATCGAGGCAACCAGAGAAATTATCGCCGGCACATCGTCGGTGCGGGTGCTGGCGCTGTCGGGTCACAACGACGGTATCTTCATACGGCAGATGCTCGAAGCCGGTGCTCGTGGTTATCTGCTCAAGGACGTCGCTGCCACCGAACTGGTACCGGCCGTCAAGGCGGTATCGTCGGGCCGCATCTATGTCAGTCCGTCGGTCGTCGACACCCTGACCTACAGTTTCCTCAGTACCATGCGCGAGCTGCAATCAAGTCGCGAAAAGCAACAGCAGTTGCTCGATGAAATCCGGGTACAAAACCAGGAACTGGAGCGCCAGAATGCCGAACTCGAACGATTCACCTATTCGGTATCGCACGATCTCAAGACGCCGCTGGTTACGATCAAGGGATTTATCGGGCTGTTACAGCGTGATCTGGCGGCGGGTAACGAGGATGCGATCGGTACCGACATCGACAAGATTTCACGGGCCACCGACAAGATGGCCAGACAACTGGACGAACTGCTAGAGCTGTCGCGCGTCGGTCGGCTGGTCAATGCACCGGTTGCGATCGATCTGTACAGCATGGTGACCGAGGTTCTCGATCTGTATCGCGACAGAATCGAAGAGCGGGGTATTCGCGTCGAAGTTCCGTCTTCCATGCCGGTGGCGAGCGGCGACCGCGGGAGGATTTTCGAGGTTTACCAAAACCTGGTCGGTAATGCGATCAAGTTCAGTCGCGATCAGGCCGGGCCCTGCATCGAAATCGGCGCCGAAGTCGATGGCGATCGCATCACCTGCTTCGTGCGGGACAACGGCATCGGTATCGAAGAATCTTATTTACAGCGAATCTTCAACCTGTTCGAGCGGCTCGATGCCGATATCGAGGGCAGCGGGATCGGCCTTGCGCTGGTCAAGCGAATCGTCGAATTTCACGAGGGGCGCATCTGGGCCGAGTCGGCCGGACCGGGGGAGGGCACCACTTTCCGGTTTAGCCTGCCGCGGGCGCTGGACACCGACTGATTGTGATCACCGGTGCACGGCGCCGCTGCCGGCGCGCTGGCCGGATCAGTCTCTACCCCGTGTCTGTGCCCTGTCGTTCGCGGGCAGGCGAAACAGGCGAGTCTCGATCCGGCCATCGGCATGCAGGTCGAGAACCCGGTATGCGGGCGTCGGTTCGTCGAGGGTGAATTCATCGGCGCCGGGCGTAAACTGAATGCAGGTTGACGGGGTTGCGATCCATTCGATCCCGTTCTGCCGTTGCCGAAAATCCTGGTGAACGTGACCCCAGACCACGCCGCGCACCCGGTCGTGGCGCCGGATTTCGGCGCGCAGCACGTCGTTGTCGAGTAATCCCTTGGCGTCGATCCAGGCACTGCCGACGTTCATCGCCTGGTGGTGCAGACAGATCAACACATGTGCTTCCTCGGCGGCCCCGAGCGACCGGTGCATGAAATCGATTTCACTCGCGTCGACGCGACCGTGAACTTCTCCCGCCAGGGTGGAGTCCAGCAGCAGAATTCGCCAGTCGCCGGCACCGATACTGCGTTCCGGTCGAATCCATTGCCCTCGCAGATGGCTGCGCATGGTTTCGATTTCGTCGTGATTACCCGGAATCCAGAAGACCGGTTTTGCCAGGCCGTCGAAGTGTTGCGACAGTCGCCGGTAAGACTCCGCGCTGCCGTCCTGCGACAGATCGCCGGTGGCCAGCACCGCCGCCGCGTTCGGTTCGTTGCGGCCGATGGACTGACAGATTGCGTCCAGGCTGGCGTCGGTGTCCATGCCTGACAGGCAGTCGCCGCGGCGGGCAAACAGGTGACAATCGGTTATCTGCAGCAAGCGCAGGCTGTCCGGATCTTTACCCGGCAGCCGATAGTCAAGACTGTCGTCGACCCGACTCACGCGTCAATCCTGCGTTCGTGGCGAACGGGAATCCTGGAGTAGCTTTGCATGCCTGGTTTTGCGTTCATCGTTCTACTGGCCGGCGGCAGAAGTTAGCAGCATTTTTTTTAG
>JAAUXY010001088.1_pt1 | contig 15523 bp, 16 predicted proteins | sample 7278121 | NCBI WGS metagenome assembly JAAUXY01 (sample SAMN14350117, study PRJNA611818) | marine sediment metagenome | isolation source: surface marine sediment (1.8m) | place: French Polynesia: Moorea | collected 2018-08 | reverse complement strand
CCGCCCGTCAGGCGCGCTTCGCGCAGCGGTGCGATGTACCGTAAGCGGAGCGCAACGCAGCGGGCGGTCAAGCAATCCCGGCCTGCGGTGGCGCGCGGCGGCCCGCCGGGTGCGTTGCGACCCTTGCCCGATGCGGGTGCATCGCCCTGCGAGCCGCGCCTGCCCGCCGGGCAGGCGCGCGCCATCAAATGAGTCATTATCAACGCCCCTTGGTATTAGCCGGCGGCCAGGGTCTCACCCTGGCGGGTGCAGTCGGCGGCGGCCAGCTCGACGAAGGCCTCGGTGATCGCCTCCGGCGGCTTCAGGCTCTCCGGATCCTCGCCGGGGAAGGCCTGGGCGCGCATGATCGTGCGCACGACGCCGGGGTCGATCAGATTGACCCGGACCGCGGTCTTGGCGGTCTCGGCGGCGTAGATGCCGACCAGCATCTCCAGCGCCGCCTTGGAGGTGGCGTAGGCGCCCCAGTAGGGGATCGGCCGGGCGGCGGCGCCCGAGGTCACGAAGATGGCGCGGCCCGCGTCGGAGCGGCGCAGCAGCGGGTCGAGGCTGCGGATCAGCCGGAAATTGGCGGTCAGGTTGACGTCGATGACCGCCTGCCAGGCCGCCGGATCGCCGTGGCCCAGCGGCGACAGGGTGCCGAGGATCCCGGCGTTGCCGACCAGGACGTCGAGCTTGCCGAAGCGTTCGTAGAGCGAGGCGCCCAGGGCGTCGATCCTGTCGAAGTCGCGCAGGTCCAAGGGGACCAAGGTCGCCGGCTTGCCGCCTCCCTGGCGGATCTGGTCGTCGACCTCCTCCAGCCCGCCGACCGTCCGCGCGGTCAGGATCATCTGGGCGCCCTCGGCGGCGAAGCGCCGGGCCACGGCGGCGCCGATGCCGCGCGAGGCGCCCGTCACCAGGGCCAGGCGGCCGTCGAGGCGCCCCTTTGAGGTCTCAGCCGTCACGGGGTCAGGCGAGCTCCGCCAGCAGCGAGAGCTGCCCGGGCGAGTTGTCGGCCAGATCGGTCAGCCGGGTCGGGTAGGCACCGGTGAAGCAGGCGTCGCAGAACTGCGGCCGCTCCGGATCGCGTCCCGGCTGGCCCACGGCCCGATAGAGCCCGTCGAGGGAGACGAAGGCCAGGGAATCGGCGCCGATGTACTCGGCCATGCCGGCGACGTCGTAGCGCGAAGCCAGGAGCTCGCCGCGCTGAGGCGTGTCGATGCCGTAGAAGCAGGACTGCGTGGTCGGCGGCGCCGCGATCCGCATGTGGACCTCCTTGGCGCCGGCGGCCCGGACCATCTCGACGATCTTGGCCGAGGTGGTGCCGCGGACGATGGAGTCGTCGACCAGGATCACCCGGCGGTCCTTGATGAAGGCCCGGTTGGCGTTGTGCTTGAGCCGGACCCCCAGGTGCCGGATGTGGTCGCTCGGCTCGATGAAGGTGCGGCCGACGTAGTGGTTGCGGATGATCCCCAGCTCGAAGGGGATGCCGGCCTCTTCGGCGTAGCCGATCGCCCCGGGCACGCCGGAATCGGGCACAGGGATCACGACGTCGGCCTCGATGGGCTTCTCCCGCGCCAGTTCGGCGCCGATCCGCTTGCGCGCCTCGTAGACGCTGCGCCCCTCGACCACCGAATCGGGCCGGGCGAAGTAGACGTACTCGAAGATGCAGAAGCGGCTGGCGGCGGCCGGAAAGGGCCTGAGGGAATGGACGCCCGAGTCGTCGAGCACCACCATCTCGCCGGGTTCGACGTCGCGCAGGTAGTCGGCGCCGATGATGTCCAGGGCGCAGGTCTCGGAGGCCACGATGTGGGCGTCTCCCAGGCGGCCCAGGACCAGGGGGCGGACTCCCAGGGGATCGCGCACGCCGATGACCGCGGTCTCGGTCATCGAGACCAGCGAATAGGCGCCCTCGATCTGGCGCAGGGCGTCGGTCATGCGGTCGAGCAGGCCGCCGGCCGGGGAGGTCGCCATGAGGTGGACGATGACCTCGGTGTCTGAGGTCGACTGGAACAGCGAGCCGCGCTTGACCAGCTCGCGGCGCAGCTGCAGCGCGTTGGTCAGATTGCCGTTGTGGGCCAGGGCGAAGCCGCCGAACTCGAGATCGGCGAAGAGCGGCTGGACGTTGCGCAGGATGGTCTCGCCCGCGGTCGAGTAGCGTACGTGGCCGATGCCGATCTGGCCGGTGAGGCGGGCCATCAGGGCTTCGCTGGCGAAGATGTCGCCGACCTGGCCGAGGTCCCGGTGGCTGCGGAACTGGCTCCCGTCGGAGACCACCATGCCCGCGGCCTCCTGGCCGCGGTGCTGCAGCGCGTGGAGACCCAAGGCGATGTGCGCGGCGGCGTCGCTGCCGGCGCCGAAGATCCCGAAGACGCCACATTCCTCGCGGAGCTTGTCGTCGTCGAAGAGGTCGGCCTTCGGCCGGGGGAGAGCTCTACTGGGCACTTTCGATCAGGCGCTCCATGTTGGCCCGCTCAGCGTCGCGATAGCCTTGGGTTTCGTCCGCGGCCGCGTCCTTCGAGGGCGGCGCGATCAGCAGCTGATAGGCGCGCTCGGCGGCCTCGGCGTCGTCCTGGAGGGCGCCAAAACTGCTTCTTTCCTTGAGGATCTCCTCGGGAATGAAGCTCGCGATCAAGCCTGCACCCTGCTGGATCAGGGGCATGGTGCGGGCTTCGCGCAGGGTCGGCGGCCAGTCCTTGGACGGCACGAAGTAGTCGACCGCCAGCCACAGGGCCGAGACAATCAGTGCGCCGCGTAGGATTCCGAAGATGAAGCCGAGGCTCCGGTTGAGCGGCTGCAGCTCGCTGCCGTGGATCGGCCGCGACACGAAATGGGCGATGATCGACAGGCCGATCAGCACGGTCAGGAAGATCATCAGGCCGCCGGCGATATCGGCCACCACCTCGATGGAGATGAGCTGGCGCATCAGCGGCTGCACCAAGGGCAGCCCGGCATAGGTGGCGACGCCTGCGACGACCCAGGACAGCAGCACCAGAAGCTCGCGCAGGAACCCGCGCAGAAAGGCGAAGAGCCCCGAAAGCACGAGGATCGCGACCACGACCAGGTCGGTAACGTTGATCGGGAAGGACTCCATGGGCGCTCGCCTTCTCCCGCTGGGCACCGTCTAGCGCAGAAAGGTCCCCGCTGGCAATGCCGGCGTGGCCGGCCCCGACCGGCTCCTAGTCCGGCATCTCCGCAAAAAAATCAAACAGATCAAGCAAGTGCCGGATCTCCTTCAGGGTCATCCCCGAGCCCTCGGGCTGATCCTTGCGCCGACGGGCAGGCCGCAGCGCGGTGGTGAAGCCCAGCTTCGCGGCCTCCTTGAGGCGCGCCTCGGCCTGGCTGACCGGCCGGACCTCGCCGGACAGCCCGATCTCGCCGAACACGACGCAGCCCTCGGGCAGGGCGCGGTCCCGGGCCGAGGAGACCAGGGCGGCGGCAACCGCCAGATCGGCCGCCGGCTCGGTGATCCTGAGCCCGCCGGCGACGTTGAGGTAGACGTCCTTGCCGGCCAGGTTCAGGCCGCAGCGGGCTTCAAGCACCGCCAGGACCATCGACAGGCGACCGGCATCCCAGCCGACCACGGCCCGGCGCGGCGTTGCCAGGGGCGAGGCCGAGACCAGGGCCTCGATCTCGACCAGGACCGGCCGGGTGCCCTCCAGGCCGGCAAAGACCGCCGCCCCTGAGATATTGGTGTTGCGCTCGGCCAGGAAAAGGGCCGAGGGGTTCGCCACCTCCTGCAGGCCGCGGTCGGTCATCTCGAAGACGCCGATCTCGTCGGTCGGCCCGAAGCGGTTCTTGGTCGCGCGCAGCAGACGGAACTGGTGGCTGCGCTCGCCTTCGAAGGTAAGGACGGCGTCGACCATGTGCTCCAGGACCTTGGGGCCGGCGATCACGCCGTCCTTGGTGACGTGGCCGACCAGGAGCAGGGCGAAGCCGCGCTGCTTGGCCAGGCGAATCAGCTCCTGGGCGCTGGCCCGGACCTGGGACACCGTGCCGGGCGCCGAGTCCAGGCTGTCGACGTACATGGTCTGGATCGAGTCGATGATCGCGACCTGCGGCGCCTGCGCGCTGTCCAGGGTGGCCAGGATGTCCCGGACCGAGGTCGCCGCCGCCAGCTGCACCCGGCTTTCTGCCAGCGCCAGGCGCGCGGCCCGCAGGCGGATCTGGTCGACCGCCTCCTCGCCGGAGAAGTAGGCGCAGGCGAGACCGGCTTCGGGGCCGTCCTGTGCCCCCGCTCCGGTCAGGGCCGCGGCCACCTGGAGCAGCAGGGTCGACTTGCCGATGCCGGGATCGCCGCCGACCAGGATCGCCGAGCCCGGCACCAGCCCGCCGCCGCAGACCCGGTCGAACTCGAGGATGCCGCTGCGCCGCCGGGGCAGGGGCGCTTCGCTGCCTTCAAGGCCGACCAGATCGATCGGCCGTCCGGCCTTGCGCTGGCCGCGGCTCAGGCCGCCGGGCAGGCTGTCGCGCCCGGTCTCCTCGACGATGCTGTTCCATTCCCCGCAGCCCTCGCAGCGGCCCGACCACCGGACGTGGGCGGTGCCGCAGGACTGACAGACGAAGCGTGGCGCAGCCTTTGCCAAAACCCTCAGATCCGCAAGTGTGACGAGTCGTCGTTCTGCCGCCTAGAGCGGCTCAACGGCCATGCGTATCGGCCCTTCGGCCCGGCCGTGGATGAACTGGTCCACGTGGTCGTTGCCGGAGCGGTCGACCTCGGCCACCGAGCCGGCCCAAATGATCTTACCCTCGAAGAGCATCGCGATGCGATGGGCGATCTTGCGGGCGCTGGCCATGTCGTGGGTGATCGACAAGGCCGTGGCGCCCAGCTCGTGGACGCACTCGACGATCAGGTCGTTGATGACGTCGCCCATGATCGGATCGAGGCCGGTGGTCGGCTCGTCGAAGAAGATGATCTCGGGCTCGGTCGCGATCGCCCGGGCCAGACCGACGCGCTTGCGCATGCCGCCCGAGAGTTCGGCCGGTCCGAGTTCGGCGACGTCCGGACCGAGGCCGACCGCGGCCAGCTTCTCCAAGGCGATCTGCTTGGCCAGGGCGCGCTGCATGCCTTCGCCCTGGATCAGGCCGAAGGCGACGTTCTCCCAGACCGGGAGGGAATCGAAGAGCGCGGCGTTCTGAAACAGCATGCCGAACTTGCGCATGACCGCGTCCTGCTCCTCGCCGCGCAGGCCGACCACGTTCTCGCCGTCGACCTCGATGGTCCCGGCGTCCGGCTCCAGCAGGCCCAGGATGCACTTCAGCAGGACCGACTTGCCGGTGCCCGAGCCGCCGATCACGACCACCGACTCGCCGACGCCGACATCCAGGTCGAGCCCTCTGAGCACATGCTTCTCGCCAAAGGCCTTGTGCAAGCCCCGGATCCTGATCTTTGGCACGTCGGGCGATTTCATCGGGCGAAGAAAGCCTCGGTGATGATGTAGTTGAAGCTGAGGATCAGGATCGACGCCGAAACCACGGCGTTGGTGGTCGCGGCGCCCACGCCCTGCGCGCCGCCGCGCGAATAGAAGCCGTGGTAGCAGCCCATCAGGGTGACCAGGAACCCGAAAACGGCGGCCTTCACCAGGCCTGAGATCACGTCCTGGGCCTCCATGAAGTCGACGGTGTTGGTCAGGTAGTTCGAGGGATTGAAACCCAGCTTGTAGACCGAGACCACGTAGCCGCCGAAGACGCCGATGACGTCGGCGACCAGGACCAGGAGCGGCAGCATGGTCAAGCCGGCGATCAGCCGCGGCGCGATCAGGTACTTGTAGGGATTGGTCGCCAGGGTCGAGAGGGCGTCGATCTGCTCGGTCACCCGCATGGTTCCGATCTCGGCCGCCATGGCAGCGCCGATGCGGCCGGCGACCATCAGGCCCGCCAGCACCGGACCAAGCTCGCGGGTGATCGAGACCACGACCACGTTGGGAATCGCGCTCTCGGCCGAGAAGCGGGCGAAGCCGGTGTAGCTCTGCAGGGCCAGAACCATGCCGGTGAAGATCGCGGTCAGGCCGACCACGGGCAGGGAGTAGTAGCCGATCTCGACCATCTGCCTGAGGATCAGCCGGGGGTAGAGCGGCGCCCGAAAGCAGCTGAAGACCGAGGCCAGGGAGAAGATCGTCACCCGGCCGGTTGCGGCCAGAAAGAACAGGAAGGTGCGGCCTATCGGCTGAAGAATCGGCATGGCGTCACGCGCTGAGATAGACGCGCCGATAGCGGCGCCCGAGTGAGGTGAGGATCTCGTAGCCGATCGTCCCGGCCTCCTCGGCCAGGCGATCGAGGCCGTCGCCGGGTGCGATCAGGTCGACCGGCGCTCCGGGACGGACGTTCTCGGCCGGCACCTTGGTCACATCCAGAGTGATCAAGTCCATGGATATCCGTCCCACGACCGGTGCCGCGTTGTCGCCTAGAAAGGCGGTGCCGCGGTTCGACAGCGATCTGAGGTAACCATCAGCATAGCCGACCGCGACCGTCGCAATGCGGGTCGGCCCCGCCGCGCGAAAGGCGGCACCATATCCAACGGTCGTGGGGGCGTCAATCTCGCGCACCTGCAGGATTCTTGCTTGCAGCCGAACCACTTGTGCCATGGGGTTGGTCTGACCCGGGGTCGGGTTGACGCCGTAGAGGGCGACCCCGGGCCGGGCGAGTTGGAAGTGGAACTCGGCCCCCAAGAAGATTCCTGAGGAGTTGGCGAAGCTGGCCGGCAAGGCCGGCAGGCGCGCCCGGGCGGCTTCGAATAGGGCCAACTGCTCGCGGTTCTTCGGGTTCTCCGCCTCCTCGGCACAGGCAAGGTGGCTCATCACCAGCAGCGGATCCAGGCCGTCCAGCCGGCCGGGCTCCTCGGCCAGCACGTCCAGCTCGGACGGCGGCAGGCCGAGACGGCTCATCCCGCTGTCGACATGGATCGCCGCCGGCAGGGCCGAGCCGGCGGCCAGCGCGGCCTCCCGCCAGGCCGCGATCTGGCCGAGGCTGTTGAGGACCGGGATCAATCCGGCGGCCTGGAAGTCGGGGCCGAGCCCGGCCTCGAAGCCGCTCAGGATAAAGATGCGGGGCGCCGGCTCGACACCCGCCAAGGCCTCGCGCAGGGCCAGGCCCTCGAAGGGCAGAGCGACGAAGAAGTCGCGGACGCCGGCATCTGCCAGCGCCGGGCCGACCTGCGTCACGCCCAGGCCATAGGCGTCTGCCTTGACCACGGCGGCGCAGGCGGCGCGCGCCAGTTTCTTGCAGAGCCGGCGGTAGTTTTCCTGGATGGCGTCCAGGTCGATGGTCAGCAGGGCGCCGTGGCGGAGCAGCTCGGCGTCGGGCCCGTCAGTAGGGGCCATCGGGCAGGTGCTCTGAGTCGACGTAGTTGCTGAACTTCGTCGTCGCGCCTTCGAAGGCCAAGCGCACGGTACCGGTCGGCCCGTGGCGCTGCTTGCCGATGATCACCTCGGCCATGCCGTAGACCTTCTCGCAGCGCTCCTGCCAGGCTTGGAAGCGCTGGTGGAACTTCTCCTCGCTCTCATCGGCCTTCTGGCCCGGCTGGCTGCGCTCCAGGTAGTACTGCTCTCGGAAAACGAACATCACCACGTCGGCGTCCTGCTCGATCGAGCCGGACTCCCGCAGGTCGGCCAGCTGCGGGCGCTTGTCGTCGCGCTGCTCGACCGCGCGGGATAGCTGCGACAGCGCGACCACCGGCACGTTGAGCTCCTTGGCGATGGCCTTCAGGCCGCGGGTGATGTCGGAGATCTCCTGGACCCGGTTCTCGGTCGCCCGGCCCGCGGTCGGCCGCATCAGCTGCAGGTAGTCGACCACGATCATCGACAGGCCCTTCTGGCGCTTCAGACGCCGGGCGCGAGTCCGCAGCTGGCTGACCGAGATCGCCGGCGTGTCGTCGATGAACAGCGGGACGCGCTCCAGCTTGTGGCTCGCTTGCACGATGGCGCCGAAGTCCTCGTTCGACATCTCGCCGCGGCGGATCTTCTCGGACGGCACCCGGCTCTCCTCGGACAGAAGGCGGGTCGCCAGCTGCTCGGCCGACATCTCCAGCGAGAAGAAGCCGACCACCGCGCCGTCCTTGCCCTTGGTCTCGAGGTTCTTGCGCCCGGCGTTGAAGGCGATGTTGGTCGCGAGCGCCGTCTTGCCCATCGAGGGCCGGCCGGCGAGGATAATCAGGTCGCTGGAGTGGAGGCCGCCCAGCAGCTTGTCGAGGTCGGTGAACTCGGTCGCCACGCCCGACAGTCCGCCGTCGCGCTTGAAGGCGGCCTGCGCCATGTCGAGGGCCGTGGTCAGCGCGGTCTTGAACTCCTGGAATCCGCCTTCGGTCTGGCCTTCCTCGGCCAGGCGGTAGAGCTGCTCCTCGCAGGCCTCGATCTGGTCGCCCGCGTCCTGCTCCAACTCGACGTCGAAGGCGTCGTTGACCATGTCCTCGCCGAGCGCGATCAGCTGCCGGCGCAGGTAGAGGTCGTGGATCACCTTGCCGTAGTCGACGGCGTTGATGATCGAGGGCACGGCGGCGATCAGCTGGGCCAGGTACTGGGCGCCGCCGACCTCGGCGAGAGTCTCGTCGCGCTCGAAGTAGCCCTTCAAGGTGACCGCGTCGGCGATCTGGCCGCGCTCGATCATCTGGCCGCAGGCGGCGTAGATGCGGCCATGAGTCGCGTGCGCGAAGTGATCGGGGATCAGAAAGTCCGAGACCTTCTCGAAGGCGGCGTTGTTGGCGAGTATCGCGCCGAGCAGGGCCTGTTCCGCTTCGTAGTTGACCGGCGGGCTCCGGTAGTCACCGGGCTCGACCCTCTCGCGCAACTGCAAGACCAAGTTACCACCCCCTCTCTGAGCAAGGCGCCGAAGCTAGCAAAGCCGAGCCGGATGGCCCAGCCGCAATTCCCGGAATAAACAGAAGGAAGACGGGGATAAGTCGCAAAGCCATCGTGCGCCGGGCCCAATCGTCACGCGCCGCAAAGTCGCGACGCGAAGTCGGAGTCGCCGGTTAGAGACTACGGCGCGCCTGCGTCCGGCTCAACCTTGGCCGCCGCCCTGCGCAGAAAACCGGGACGGAGAAAAAGGCCGGGCCTAGGGCCCGACCTCATTTCGTGATCGACGTCTTCGCGACTCGGACGGCGCGGCGCGCCCGTGATGGATCACGAAGTCTCCTCTGCCTCGTCTCCGGTCGCGGCCTCCTCGGCCGCGGCTTCCGGCTCGCCGGACCCTTCTTCTTCGGCTTCGATCTCGGCCAGAGTCGCTTCCAGTGCCGCTTCCTCGGCCTCGAGCTGCTCCTGCACGGTCACGACCCGCCCGGCCTTGGCCTGGCTCTCGGCTTCGGCCTCCGAGCGGGCGACGTTGGCGACGACGGTCACCGCGACCTCGGGGTGCAGGCGGACCTTGATCGGATGCAGCCCCAGCATCTTCGTCGCCTTGTCCATGACGACCTGGCTGCGCTCGATCGTGAAGCCCGCCTCGGTCACCGCCTCGGCGAGGTCGCGCGCCGTCACCGAGCCGTAGAGCTGGCCGGTGTCTCCGGCCTGCCGGATCATCACGACCTGCAGGTTGTCGAGCTTCTCGGCGACGCTCTCGGCCTCCTGCTTGCGTTCCAGGTTCTGCGCCTCGAGCTGCGCGCGTTGCGCCTCGAAGACGGTCAGGTTGTTCTTGGTGGCCCGCAGCGCCTTGCGCTGCGGCAGCAGGTAGTTGCGCGCGTAGCCCGGCTTGACCTTGACCACGTCGCCCATCTGGCCGAGCTTCTCGATGCGTTCCAGCAGAATGACTTCCATCGGACTTCCTCCGGCGGCCGGGCGGGCAGGCACGAGGCGCCGTGCCGCGCGACGGGCCGCCCCGATTGCTTATCTCTCGACGTAGGGCAGCAGCGCCAGGAAGCGCGCCCGCTTGATCGCCTGGGCCAGCTCGCGCTGCTTCTTGGTGGACACCGCCGTGATGCGGCTCGGGACGATCTTGCCCCGCTCCGAAAGAAAGCGCTGCAGAAGCCGCGTGTCCTTGAAATCGATCTTCAGCGCCTTGGGGCCCGAGAAGGGGCAGCTCTTGCGGCGGCGGAAGAAGGGGCGGCGCGGTCCGCCGCCCTTGCTGACGATACGGACGCTCATTGCTTGTCTCCTTCGGCGCTGGCCGTTTGCTCGGCGGGCCGGTCTCCGCCCGACCTATCGCCGCCCGACCTATCGCCGCCCGACCGGTCACCGCCCGAGCGGTCCCCGCCTCGGCGGTCGCCGCCGTGGCGATCTCCACCGCGGCCCTCCGAGCGATGTCCCGGCCTGCGGTCGTCGCGGTCGAAACGACGGCCGCCTCTGCCGCCGTCGCGCCGGTCGCGCGCCTGCATCATCACCGAGGGGCCTTCCTCCAGCTCGTCGACCTTGATGGTGAGGTAGCGGATCACGTCCTCGTTCAGGCGCATGTTCCGCTCCATCTCGCTCACCGCGGTGCTGGGCGCGTCGATGTTGAAAAGGGTGTAGTGGCCCTTGCGGTTCTTCTTGATCTTGTAGGCGAGGCCCCGCAGGCCCCAATACTCGCGCTTGGCGACCTTGCCGCCGGCGTCTTCGATGATCTTGGCGAATTGGTCTGCGATGCCTTCAGCTTGGCTCGCAGAGATGTCCTGGCGTGCGATGAACACGCTTTCGTAGAGCGGCATCGGGTTCTCCCCTTGGCTGTTAGGGCGGGCCAGTGCCGCGCCGCCTTCGGCGCCGATCGGCGATCTGGCCCTGAGCCGACCCGCAGGACTGCCGAGGTCGCGGGGGCCGGCGAGGAGCTTCTATGGGCGGCGGACTATAGCCAAATCGGCCGCCTTGGCAAGGCCCCCAGGGGCGGCTTTCGCGAAGCCCGGTCACGGCAGGCTCCGGCTGAAAACCGGGGCCGGCGGCGGGCGCCGTCTTGACAGGGTGGGGGCAGCCGCTATTGCTACGCCGCTTCATCACGGACTGCAGGATTCCCGATCATGGCGAGGGCCTTCATTTTCCCCGGGCAGGGCAGCCAGGCCGTCGGTATGGGCAAGGAGCTGGCCGAGGCATCCACTGTGGCACGGCACCTTTTCCAGGAGGTCGACGACGCGCTGTCCCAGCACCTGAGCCGGCTGATGTTCGAAGGTCCGGAGGACGAGCTCCGGCTGACCGAGAATGCCCAGCCGGCGCTGATGGCGGCGAGCCTGGCGGTGGTCCGGGTGCTCGAGCAGGAGGCCGGCGTCGACCTGGCCGAGGCCGGCGATCTCGTGGCCGGCCACTCTCTGGGCGAGTATTCCGCCCTCGCTGCGGTCGGCGGCTTCGAGGTCGCCGAGGCGGCCCGGCTGCTGAAGCGGCGTGGGCAGGCCATGCAGGCCGCGGTGCCGGTCGGCGAGGGGGCCATGGCGGCCCTGCTCGGGCTCGATCTGGAGGCGGCGACCGAGGTCGCCGAGGCGGCCGCCCAGGGCGAGGTTTGCGCGCCCGCGAACGACAACGCGCCGGGCCAGGTCGTGGTCAGCGGCCACAAGGCGGCGGTCGAGCGCGCGCTCGAGGTGGCCGCCGAGCGCGGCGCGCGCAAGTCCGTTCTGCTGCCGGTCTCCGCGCCCTTCCATTGTTCGCTGATGGCGCCGGCCGCCGAGGCCATGGCCGAGGCCCTCGGCCAGACGCCGCCGCGCGAGCCGCGCCTGCCCCTGGTCAGCAACGTCAGCGCCGAGGCGGTCACCGATCCCGAGTCGATCCGCTACCTGCTGGTCCAGCAGGTCACCGAGATGGTCCGCTGGCGCGAATCGGTCCTTTTCATGAAGGCCCGGGGCATCGACACCCTGATCGAGCTGGGCGCTGGCAAGGTGCTCAGCGGCCTGACCCGGCGGATCGATCGGGATCTGACCGGCATGGCGGTCGGTGGGCCCGGGGACGTCGAAGCGCTGCAGAAGTCGCTCTAGGCGATGCGCGGCAAGACCCGAGAGAGCGGAGGAAAGCCCCATGTTTGACCTCAAAGGCCGGAGCGCGCTGGTGACCGGCGCGTCCGGTGGCATCGGCGGGGCCATCGCCAAGGCCCTTCACCGGGCGGGCGCCAAGCTGGCGATCTCCGGCACTCGGCGCGACGCCCTGGAGGCCCTGGCCGGCGACCTGGGAGACGGCGTCCAGGTCCTGCCTTGCGATCTCGCCGATCCGGCCGCCACGGCGGCCCTGGCCGGACAGGCCGAGGAGGCGCTGGGCCAGCTCGACATCCTGGTCAACAATGCCGGCCTGACACGCGACAACCTCTCGATGCGAATGAAGGACGAGGACTGGGGGCTGGTGCTGGAAGTGAACCTGACCGCCGGTTTCCGCCTGGCGCGGGGCGCAATGCGCGGCATGATGAAGCGGCGCTGGGGCCGGATCGTCGGAATCACCTCGATCGTCGGGGTTACCGGCAACCCCGGGCAGGCCAACTACGCGGCGTCCAAGGCCGGGATGATCGGCATGAGCAAGTCTCTGGCCCAGGAGGTCGCGAACCGGGGCATCACCGTCAACTGCGTCGCCCCGGGCTTCATCCGGACGGCAATGACCGATGCGCTCGACGAAAAGCAGCACGAACGGCTTCTGGGGGCGATCCCGGTCGGACGCCTGGGCACGCCGGACGACATCGCGGCGGGCGTGGTCTTCCTGGCCAGCGAGGAAGCGGCCTATGTCACCGGACAGACCTTGCACGTCAACGGTGGAATGGCAATGATATAGGCCCTGAAGCACCTTCCAAGCGGCCTTCGATGATGCGGTTCTCGGGCGCTGGTGTCGCCGGATGAACTGTGATATGAGGCGGCGTTTCACGGCGGCGCCGGCCGGTTCGACAAGCTAGCCAAAGCCGCGAACTTCCTGAAGAGCGGGCAAGAAAGAGCAAGGATCTGCAATATGAGCAACGACATTGCCGAGCGCGTCAAAAAGATCGTTGTCGAACATCTTGGCGTGGACGAAGCCAAAGTCGCCGAGACGGCGAGTTTCATTGATGACCTCGGCGCGGATAGCCTGGATACCGTCGAGCTCGTGATGGCCTTTGAAGAGGAATTCGGCTGCGAGATTCCCGACGACGCCGCCGAGAAGATCGTGACCGTCGGCGACGCCGTGAACTTCATCAAGGAAAACTCCTAGCCCCTTCGGAAAGGGACCTTGGAGTCTCTTGCTCGCTAACCTTCTGCCAATCCGATAAGCAGCTGCGCATGAGACGAGTCGTTATCACCGGTATCGGCCTCGTGACTCCGCTGGGCGTCGGCACCTCCCATGTCTGGGGCCGGCTGACGGCCGGGCAGTCGGGGATCAAAGGCATCCAGTCCTTCGACGTCTCCGATTTGCCAGCGAAGATCGCAGGACTGGTGCCGCCGGGATCGACCGAGGACGGCTACTTCGACGCCGATCGCTTCATGGCAGCGAAGGACCGCCGCAAGGTCGACGACTTCATCCTCTACGGCGTTGCGGCCGCCCAACAGGCGGTCGAAGACGCAGGCTGGATGCCCGAGGACGAAGAGGACCGGGAACGGACCGGGGTGATGATCGGCTCCGGCATCGGCGGCCTGCAATGGATCTCGGAGACCGCGGTCCTCTTGGAGCAAAAGGGGCCGCGCCGGGTCAGCCCCTTCTTCATCCCGGCGGCCTTGATCAACCTGGCCTCGGGCCAGGTGTCGATCCGCTACGGCTTCAAGGGCCCGAACCATGCGGTGGTCACGGCCTGCTCGACTGGGGCGCATGCCATCGGCGACGCCGCTCGCCTGATCAAGTGGGACGACGCCGACGTCATGGTCGCGGGCGGCGCCGAGGCCGCGGTCTGCCGGCTCGGGGTCGCAGGCTTCGCGGCGGCGCGCGCGCTCTCGACCGGTTTCAACGAGACGCCCGAGAAGGCGTCCCGGCCCTGGGACGAGGGACGCGACGGCTTCGTCATGGGCGAGGGCGCCGGTGTCGTCATCCTCGAGGAGCTGGAGCACGCCAGGAAACGCGGCGCCAGGATCTATGCCGAGGTGCTGGGCTATGGCCTGTCCGGCGATGCCCACCACATCACCGCGCCGGCCGAGGACGGCAGCGGTGGCTTTCGATCGATGCAGGCGGCGTTGCGCAGCGCCAAGCTCAATCCGGAGGACGTTGACTACGTTAACGCCCACGGCACCTCGACCCCGCTCGGCGACGAGATCGAGCTGGGCGCCGTGAAGCGGCTCTTCGGCGACGCCGCCTACAAGCTGTCCATGTCCTCGACCAAGTCCGCGATCGGCCACCTGCTCGGGGCCGCGGGGGCGGTCGAGTCGATCTTCTGCTGTCTTGCCATCGACCAGGGCGTCGTGCCGCCGACCCTGAACCTGGACAATCCGTCCCCGGGTTGCGACATCGACCTGGTGCCGCACCAGGCGAAGGAGCGCAAGGTCAACATCGCCTTGTCGAACTCCTTCGGCTTCGGCGGCACCAACGCCAGCCTGGTCCTCGGGGCCTATACCTAGCCCGCGCATCAAGCTCTGGGCCAAAGCCGGCGCAATCGCGGCGGCTTTGCTGGTCCTTATTGCCGGCGCGGCGGTGCTGGGCGGGATTATCCGTCTCGATCGTCCGGGCCCGCTGCAGGCCGACACCACGGTCATCGTCGAACGGGGCGCCTCGCTGCCGGCAATCGCCGAGGAGCTGCAGAGCGGGGGCGTGATCGACGACGCCTTCCTGTTCCGCCTCGCGGCCCGCCTCTACCGGGTCAGCCGCAGCCTCAAGGCCGGCGAATACGCCTTTCCGGCCCGGGTCTCCATGGGCGGGGTGATCGACATCCTGGTCAGCGGCGAGACCGTGATCCGCCAGTTCACCGTGCCTGAGGGCCTGACCAGCGCCGAAGTCGCAGGCCTGCTCGCGGGCGTCGAGGGGCTGATCGGGGAGATCGACGGCGTTCCGGCCGAAGGCAGCCTGCTGCCCGAGACCTACAACTACGCCTGGGCCGACACGCGCCCGGAGGTCGTCGGGCGGATGCAGAAGGCCATGGACGACGCGCTGGACGAGCTCTGGCCGACCCGGGCGGAGGACCTGCCCTTCGACACACCGGCCGAGGCGGTGATCCTGGCCTCGATCGTCGAGAAGGAGACCGGGGTGGCCGAGGAACGGGCCCTGGTCGCCGGCGTCTTCGTCAACCGGCTCAGGCGCGGCATGCGGTTGCAGTCGGACCCGACGGTGGTCTATGCGCTCACCGGCGGCACCGGGCCGCTCGACCGGGCGCTCCGTTCGCGCGACCTCAGGGTCGACAACCCCTACAACACCTACGGCAACGCCGGCCTGCCGCCGGGGCCGATCGCCAACCCCGGGCGGGCCTCCCTGGAGGCGGTGCTCAACCCCGCCGAGACCGACTACCTCTACTTCGTCGCCGACGGCACCGGCGGCCACGCCTTCGCCCGCACCCTCGCCGAGCACAACAAGAACGTCGCAAAATGGCGCCGCATCCGGCGCACGATCAATCGGTGAGGGCGGGTCGGTCTGCCCTTAACTCGTCCTAGAGAACCTGCTCTGCGGCAGCTCGGACCCCGGCCTCGAGCTCCCAATTCGCAATCGTGATTTCAGGTCCAAGGACGGACAAGGCACAATCCGTGATCGAAATGGTGCTATGATCGCCCGGAGGGAGAGCAATTGGCCGATTTGGCGGGCCCGAT
>JAAUXY010201479.1_pt1 | contig 15524 bp, 10 predicted proteins | sample 7278121 | NCBI WGS metagenome assembly JAAUXY01 (sample SAMN14350117, study PRJNA611818) | marine sediment metagenome | isolation source: surface marine sediment (1.8m) | place: French Polynesia: Moorea | collected 2018-08 | reverse complement strand
TCCAATACCTCGGCGCTCAAGGAGATCGCCGCTGGCTATGCCGACCTGGTCGGGCCCCTCGACGTCGACTCCATGGCCCAGTCGATCGTGCGCATGGTCTCGGACACCGACCACCGCAGGTCTTTGCGCAAGCTCGGCCAGCGGCGCTCTGAGGATTTTCACTGGCGGCAGTCCGCCGTCAAGACGCTCGAGATCTACCGGCAGGCGCTCGGGGACGAGGCGTCCAGATCTTGACTCATGGCTCGAGAAGGCCCTAGGAGACATCTGGCGGACGCCCGGGTCGCCCTGGTGCACGACTGGCTCACCGGCATGCGAGGCGGCGAGAAGGTGCTCGAGGCGATCGCCGGCCTGGTTCCCGACGCGCCGATCTACACCCTCCTGCATATTCCCGGCAGCGTCAGCCGTGCGCTCGAATCCCATCCGATCCACACCAGCTTCCTGCAGCGCGCACCGGGGATCGCGCGGCACTATCGTCACTACCTGCCGTTTTTTCCGAGCGCCATCGAGGATTTCGACTTCGGCTCCCACGACCTGATCCTGAGCACCAGTCACGCGGTGGCCAAGGGCGTCATCCCACCGCCATACGCCTTTCACCTGTGCTACTGCCACACCCCGATGCGCTATGCCTGGGATCAGGAACACACCTATTTCCCCCGTCGCCGCGGCATCGTCGCCCGCTTGCGCCAGCTGATCTTGACCGGACTCAGGGTCTGGGATGTCGCCGCTACCCCGAGGGTCGATCACTTCCTGGCCAACTCGAGCTTCGTTGCCGAGCGCATCACCCGCTACTACGGCCGCGAGGCGGAGGTCCTGCCGCCGCCGGTGGACGTCGAGTCTTTCGCGCCCGGCGATTCGGCCGAAGCCGATGGCACCGACCGCGGTTATGGCCTGGTGGTGACGGCGCTGGCGCCCTATAAGCGGGTCGAGCTGGCGATCGCCGCCTGCGAGCGTCTCGGTCTCGAGCTGCGGATCGTCGGTACCGGCCCCGAAATGCGGCGGCTCGAACGTGTCGCTGGGCCGCGGACTCGATTGCTGGGTCGGGTCGACGAAGACTCCCTGCGGCGGCTCTATCGTGACGCCGAGGTGTTCCTGCAGCCCGGTGTCGAAGATTTTGGCATCGCTTCGGTCGAGTCCCTGGCCAGCGGTACGCCGGTGGTCGCCGTCGGCCGCGGCGGTATTCTGGACATCGTCGAGGACGGCGAGCACGGCGTGCTCTACCGGACGCCGCCCGGCGCGAGCCCGGACATCGAGGAGGCGGCCTTGATCGCAGCGATTGACAAATCGCGGGAACTGCGATTCAATGCAACGAAACTGGTGACTCGGGCGCGCTCCTTTTCTGTCCGGCGCTTCACCGAACGATTTCTCTCCACCCTCGCCCGGATCGCGCACCTGGATTACGATCCTGCCCAGTCTGCGGAGACTTGAGTCTTTGATCCAGAAGCGACGTCGAAAAACGGTCGCCGTTTACCTTGCCGGCGATTTACTCGCCACGCTGGCGGCATTCCTGCTCGCCTGGTACGTGCGTTTCGAGCTCGAGGTGCCGGCGCTCACCAAGGGAGTGCCGGACTTTGGCCTGTATCTCCTGCTGCTGCCGGTCGTGCTGGTCCTGTGGCCCGTGGTGTTTTATTTCCACGGCCTCTACCAGAGCCGGCGGGATCGCAGCCGGGTCGACGACGCCCTCACCATCTTGCTGGCGGTGGTGGTCGCAACCTTCGTGATCTCGGCGTTCCTGGCCTGGTTCCGTCCGGCGGTGCCCACGACCGAAGGCTCGACCGTCGAATTCGACTACTACAGCCGCGCCTTCATCGCGATCTTCGTCGGCCTCGAATTTCTGCTGGTGCTGATCGCCCGAGTCTCGGTGCGCGCGTTTCTCCAGCGGCTGCGGCTCAAGGGCTACAACCTCCACCGCATTCTGGTCGTCGGCGCCGGCAAACTGGGCAAGGAGATCACCTACAAGCTGCAAGCCCACCGCGAGCTCGGGCTCGAAGTCGTCGGTTTTCTAGACGACGATCCCGGCAAGGCTGGGCGTCAATTCCTGAAGGCCCCGGTGCTCGGCACCCTGAAAGATGTCGAGCAGGTGATCGAGAGTCAGAGCATCGACCAGGTCTATGTCGCCCTGCCGCTGGACGCTCATCGCAAGATGATGCAGGTCCTACAGACCGTCAGCAGAGCCTGCGTCGAGGTCAAGCTGGTGCCGGACATTCTGCAATACGCCACGCTCAAGTCGAGTCTCGAGGATCTCGACGGCATGCCGGTGATCAACCTGACGCAGGTGCCGCTCCAGGGTTGGAGTAGCCTGGCCAAGCGGGCGGTGGACATCGCCGCTGCCGCCGCCGCGATGATCGTCCTGCTGCCGGCGTTGCCGTTTTTGGCATTGCGCATCTGGTGGGAGGACCGCGGCCCGATCTTCTATCAGCAAGAGCGCATGGGTCTCGACGGCAAATCGTTCATGATCTGGAAGTTTCGCTCGATGCGGGTCAATGCCGAGTCGTCGACCGGCCCGGTGTGGGCGGTGCGCGGCGATTCCAGGCGCACAAAGATCGGCACCTTTATGCGTCAGTGGTCGATCGACGAGCTGCCTCAGATCTGGAACGTGCTCAAGGGCGACATGTCGATCGTCGGCCCGCGCCCCGAGCGTCCGAACTTCGTCCACGAGTTCAAGCACAAGATTCCTGACTACATGCTGCGCCATCGGGTCAAGTCGGGGATCACCGGCTGGGCGCAGGTCCACGGCTGGCGCGGCAACACCTCGATCCGCAAGCGCATTCAATACGACATCTACTACATCCAGAACTGGTCTTTGGCGCTCGACTTCAAGATCATGTGGATGACCCTGCGCAGCGGCATCTGGCACAACGCGTATTGATCTCCGGGTAGCGCGCGCCCCAGGGTTGACACCCTGGGCTATCGCATGCCGCCCCTCCGGGGCTAGTGTCTTGGGTGGCAGAAGACCTGGGGTTCGGCGGCCTCACCCCAGGCTATCGAATACCGCGCTCCGCGCTTTGGAACCAGGCAACGTAGAGACTAGTTCTACGTCTCTCAAGTTCTGTCCGGGTTATCCAGCAATTCCCGAGGTTAAGCTCGTTGCTGGCGAGCGGATGCCATCCGGGCTCTGGTCCCCTCTCCCCTTGGGGGAGAGGGTTAGGGTGAGGGGGTACTCTGGGGCGAATGAGCCGAAGAAATACGCCTCCGGCACCGCTTGTTTCCCCCACACCCCGGCCCTCTCCCCCAAGGGGAGAGGGGGCTGTCGCCCCTCGAGATCGCCGTTCTCGCCACCACGCCCGAGGGAACGAAAGGAACGAAAGAGTCGGTTGCCCAGGAGGGCCCCTCCGGAGTGCCGGATTAGAGACCGTAGCGATATCCCTTGCGGGTGCGCACCTGGATGTTTTCGTCCCGCGCTTTGACTTCGACCCGCTGATAGCCGATCTCACCGGCGGGGTGCGCGCTCTGGTAGCTGAGCACGTAGTAGGCGTAGTTGTCGCCGCCGATCTCGCGCAGCGGGCGGATGAAGCCGACGAAATCCTCGAAGTAGGTGCCGCCGGTGTCCTCGGCTAGCCGGGTCATGAAGTCGGTCTGCCGAGTACCCCGGCCGGCGGGCGAGGTGTCGATCGGATAGACCGCGACGTTGTGATCGTTGAGCGCGGTCTCGAGCTGGGGATAGAACTCCGGATCGGCTTCGGCCTCGCCGAAGCCGCGCTGTTTGCCGAAGCCGATGGTGAACATCAGCAGGTTTTTGCGGCCGACGACGTAGCCGCAGGCCTCGGCGACCAGCGCCAGGGCCTGGTAGACGTTGCTGGCTCGTTCGCGCAGCTCGCGGCCCTGGGGCAGGCGGCGAAAGACCGACAGCTCGCGGGCCGCCGGCGAGCGCCGGCGCATGCCGGCGGGTTTTTTGCCGATGGCGGCCTCTTTGAAGGACCGCTCGAGGGCCTCGCGATCCTGCGTGAAGTCCTGGTGAATCAGCAGCTTGCCCTTGCCGTAGCTGACCACCGCCACCCAGTCCGAGGGCAGCATCTCCTGGTCCAGCCAGCGCCGACTCTGGATCCCGGCGCGCATCTGCTGGCGCACCAGATCGCCGCCGTAAGTGCTCAACTGCCACTGGTTGTGGAAGAAGAAGATGAAATGCCGGCTCGCCGGCGGTTCGTCATCCGACGCCGGCTCGTCGCCGTATCGCGTGCTGTAGTAGCTGACGCCGGTCAGCTCGACCGGCTCGCCATCTTCTTCGACGATGAAATCCTCTTTGCTGAGGCCGGCGATCACCTGGCCATCGGCGTCCGTGGCCAGTACGTCGAGCAAGACCTCGGAGACTTCGACCAGTCCGTCGAACTGCAGCTCGAGCGAGGGCTCCTCAGGCGTTGAGGACGAGGCGTCTTGAGCCGCGATGTCTTGAGCTGCGGCGGTCGTCGACACGACGAAGATCAAGCAGAGGGTGGCGAGAGCTCGGGGCATTTGAATCTCCTTGGATATGCTCGTCTCTGGGTAGGAGACGCGGGCTCATCTACTGCTGTTGAGCCGCCTCCTCGTGCCGGATTTTCCAGCCCTGCTCGTGTCGCACCAGCTCGAGCTGCTTCCGGACCTGATCCTGGTAGCCAGGGGCCGAGTATGCCTGGCCGAAGCGGGCGATGGCGCGCTCAGGGGCCAGAACATCAATTTCCAGGGCCGAGAGACGGATCTCGATGGCGCCTGGCCGGGTGAGGCGCCGTCGGCGCTGGGCCTCCCAAGCCTCGTGGGACAGTCCGGAAGCGGGTTGGAAGTCGTCGAGGTAGGCGGCCAGGTAGCGCTCGATGTCCTTGGCCGCCCAGGCCCGTGCCCACGCATGGACCGCGGCTTCCACCGCGTCCGCCGCGTCGTCGCTCGAAACGGCGGCGCCGGGAGGTGCTGGCGTGGTGCCCGGCACACTGGAGGATGAGGCCTTCGGTCGTGGATTCGCCTCAGGTGGTGGCGAAGCCTCGGGTGAGAGGGGAGATTGCTCGACAGACTTGGGTTTCAGCTCGGCGACCTCCGTGGCGTGTGCCGTCGTCTCGTCCGACCCGCCCGGCTCCGCGATCCACAGGAAGCTTGCCAAGGCTCCGGTCGCCGTACCGGCGGCGAAAGCCAAGGCCAGCGCACCCCGGCCGTGTCTCGAATCGGCCGTGTCGGCTTTCGCCTTTCCTTCGACGGCGGTCAGATGGAAAGGTGTGCGGCCGAGTTGCCGGTAGCGATCGACCAAACGGGAAATCGCGTATTTGCTCTCGAGATCGAGGTCGAGAAAGCGCACGCCAAGGCCGCGAGGTGTCTCCGGCCCGGTGTCCCGCACCCGACTCCACAACACCTCCACCTTGGCCTGGATCGGGGGCTCACCGAGTTGGAGCTGGAACTTGACGTCCAACGCCGTCCCTCTGGGTTGCATCTCGGCGGTGCGGAGGAACATGCCGCTCATCGAGATGTTGGTCGCCGATGTTCTGATCCAGCTATCCGCGGGACCGAGCCGGAGGTCGACCACGCAGTCGATCGGCACCCGGAAAGATTCACCGCGTGGGCTCTGAAGATCGGATGTCTTGCTCACCGACGGCACGCCGAGTCCGCCTGAATGCCTGAGCTCCTAGATGCCGCTCGTCGTCGAGCGCTGCGAGATGGATCGGTCAACCATCCCTGAGGATATCATCGTCGTCCGTCTATGCTTTGGGCGTTCGCGTCCCATACTCGCCACCGAAAGGAGCAGACATGAATCGACGTCAATGCCGGCCTTGGACCGCGGTCGTGCTCACCGCCTTGTTCCTATCTCTGGCAACCGTGACCGTGGCGCAGAACGAGGCTGCGCCCTCAGGCGACGAGATGGAAGAAGTCTGCGTGCTCGAGACCAGCATGGGGACAATGGTTTTTCGTTTGTTCGAAGACGCGGCGCCCGCGACCGTGGCCAACTTCAAGAGCCTGGTGCGCGAAGGTTTCTACGACGGCCTGCCGTTCTATCGGGTGGTCGCCGGGCACGTGATCCAGGCTGGGGACGGCGGCGAAGGCGGTCGGCCGACGGTTCGGGGGGAGTTCGGTGCCCATCCGCACGTTACCGGTGCTTTGGGGTTGGCGCGTGCGGAGAATCCCGACAGCGGCTCGACCGAGATCTACGTCTGCCACGCGCCGCGCCCCCACCTCGACGGCCGTTACGCTGTCTTCGGCCTGTTGATTTCCGGCTTCGACGTGCTCGACGCCATCGGTCAGGTCGAGGTGGATGAGAAGTGGGAAGGCGAAGTCGCCTTCCACAAGCCAAAGCAGGAAGTGACCATCCAGCGCGCCTGGCTGGAGCGTCGAACTGTGCCGTAGCGGGGGTCAGTAGAGGCCGAAGAAATGCGTCAAGTTGTTTGCCAAGACCGCTGAGCTCCGGCAGGTACGTGCCTCTGGCTGGGCGTCGCCGGTGTTAGGATCAAAGAATGAGCGAGCCTTATCCCATCGGTCCATGCAAGGCCGACGAGATCCGCGAAGGCGATGGTTATGAACTGTCCGGTGGATACAAGATCCAGTGTCTGCCTACCGGCGGTCGAGGCTCTGACGCGGCGGCGACCGGTGCGGCGGTGCTGAAAAGCGATCCGGATGTCGAGGCCGCGGGCGTCGAGACCGGCTATTCGCCCTCCCCGGAGACGCTGCGGGCCCCGGATGTCGCGGTCGGTAACGTCCCGAGAGAGCCCGGCTGGGTCCAGGGCGTGCCGCCGCTGGCGGTGGAGTACGCGGACACCGGTCAAGACGAGGTCGATCTCGGGGTCAAGATCAAAGAATTGCTAGATGCCGGGACGGAGCTGGTGTGGGTCGTGCGACTCGTCGGCCCTCGGCGTGTTGAGGTCTTTCGAGCCGGTCAGAAAATGGAAGTGGTTCGCCCCGGTGCCGAGCTCGAGGCGCCCGGCATCCTTAGAAATCCCGTGCCGGTGGATGCGCTCTATGACTGGGAGGTCGGTCAGGAGGTGACTTTACGCAATCTCTTGCAGCGTCGCGGCTACGACAGCCTTGAGGAGGTTTTAGCCGAGGGGAGCTCCGCGAAAGAGGTCGAGACGTTGAAACGCTCGATCCAAGAAGTTCTGACAGCCCGAGAGCTGGTCGTAGGCGACGACTTCAAGGCCGCGATCGATTCGTGCCGGGATGCCGAGGTCCTGACCCGTTGGCTGCGACGGGCGGCCGTCGCAGCCTCTTCGGAAGGCGTTGTCGAGCCGGGGGAAGTCTGAGGCTCAGCTCGAGCCGGGGTTGAAGTCGACCGAGGTCGAAAGCATCTTCTCGCCGCCGACGTCGTAGAGCACCAGGGCCAGCTGTTGCTGGATGTTGCGCAGCACCAGGGTGGTGTCGTAGATCGCGTAAGCGCCCGGCGGCGGTTCGGTCGGGCCGCCGAGCTTGATCGGAATCACCGGGATGTCGGAGCGCGAGCCCTCTTCGTCGACCACCGCCACGCGCAGTTCCAGGGTGGCCTCGAAACCGCCGGCTACCGGCACCATCAAGAGCTCGTCCATGGGAATCTTGAGCGATACCGGCAGCTCGAGCTTTTTCCGCTTCTTTTTCGGCTCACCGAGGGTCGCCTCGAGCGAGTGACCCCGCAAGTCGGTATCGAAGAGCAGGTTGCTCTCGACCATCATGGAGACCTCGGACTTGCGCGAAAGGTCGCGAAAGCTCTGTCGGCTGCGGGTTTTGAGGCCCTTGCGCAAGACCTCGACTTTGACTTTATGCTCCTCGTCGTCGCGCGCCCAGGTCGGGGTGTAGCCGAGCCAGTAGTAGCTGCTGGTGCCCTCGAGCGTGCGCGGCAGAGCGGTTCGTCGAAAGCTATTGAGCATCGCCTCGCCGCCGGTCTCGCGGGCCAGGGAGATCAGCGGCGCTTCGACCGCGTGCTCGCGACCGAAGGTGCTCGAGAAGGCATCGATGACCTCTTGTGTGTTGGCGATCGCCTGCTCGGCGGCATTCGGCGGAGCCTCGAGCGGCGCGGGAGCCACCAGGCCGCCACCGCTGGGCTGAGTGGTTGGAACCTGCTGGACGAAATCATCGCCGACCATCTCTCGGGACTCGGCCGAGACGCCGGCTCCGGTCTGGCGTCCGGCCATGTCGATGGTGTAGATGGTGTAGCCCAACTTGTTGGCGGTGCCGGCGAGGTCGTCGAATGCTGCCTTGGGCGAAAAGCGCTTGGTGCGGTGCCGGATGTCGGCATCGACCCCGACGGTATAGAGCACCGGATCGTCCGGCCAGCCGCCGGAGGTCAAGAGCATCACTTTGCGTCCCGGCGGCTTGGCCATCGCCCGCATGGCCGAGGTGGCGGCCTTGATCACGGAGTCGACCTGCCGGCTCAGGATGCGGATGTACTCGACTTTGGAGTTGTCTTGACCTTCCTGGATCAGGTCGGCCCCGGGACGGCTGATATCGAAGGCAAAGCTGGCGAGCTCTGCCCGGCGCTGAATGCCGCGAGTCTTGGCGCCGATCGCCTGGCGCAGGGTACGCTCGAGCGCTCGGTGGGAGGTCTCCCAGTTGCCGACCAACTCGAGCTTCTGGCCGTCGAAAGACACCACCGCCATGCGATCCTTGGGGCCGAGGCGGGGTATCGTCTCGATCACGTTCTCGAGCACGATCTTGCGATCCGGAGTCTTGCCAAAGTAGTTGTCGATAAACAGCAGAAAGCTGGTGCCGACCGTCTGGCCGGGGGTCACCGACGGCACGGTCGCGGTCTGCGACAGCGTCTCGGCAGCCGGCAGCTCGATGGCCGAGCCGTAGCGGATCTCGCTGAAGTATTCGATCGGCACGACATTGCCGTCGACGATCAGCTGGAAGTCGTCGGGGGTGAGACCTTCGACGTGACCGCCCTGCTCGTCGGTGACCGCCACCTCGAGATTGAGCACTCGGACATCGATCTCTTCGCCGAAAACTTCGAGATTCGCGTCCTGGGCCTGCGGGGAAACCGGCGATAGTAGAGCCAAAAGCGGCAGGATGATCGCGGCGGGGCGAAAGCGCTGGGTGAGCCTGTTTCTACGGCGCATGTCGTGACCTCCGAGGGTAGGGCAGATCTTATAGGTCTACCGTAGGAGAGGATCAGATTCAAGATCCCAGTGACGAATGCCCACTCTGGGCAGGCCGAACTACACGTGGAATCGGTTCGGCTGGGCCACGGGGTTGGATGCGTGAGGCTCTTATAGATATCCGAGGGCCTCGAGCTGGCGGCGCAACTCTTCGGGAATCTCCGCCTGCTCACCGATGGCCTGGGCACCCTGGGCCAGATCGAACTCATATCGGCGCATGAGTTGGGCCAACAGCTCGCGCTCGAAGGGCCGCTCCTCGGAGACTTCTGTCTGCTCCTCCTCGTCAGTGGTCAGGGAGAAGAGCTGAAGGGGCCCGTCAAGGGGGCGGAGCGAGTCGTCGAGGATCAGTTTCCAGTCGTTGTGGGTGATGCTCCGCAACTGCCGATCCGACAGGGCTAAATAAGCGAACGAGGCCCGTTCAGAGGCGTCGAGCAGGCTGACGCCGTCGAGCTCCGGCGGCGCGATATTCAGCAAATCGAGAATCGTCGGAACAACGTCGATCTGGCTGGTGGTCGCAGAGATCCGCTGACCGATCTTCTGGTGAGGGAATTTCAGGATCAGGGGTACATGGAGCTGTTCGTCGAAGAGGGTGATGCCGTGCTCCCAGCCGCCGTGGTCGAGAAATTCTTCGCCATGGTCCGAGACCAGCACGATCAGCGAGTTGTCGTACAGGTTGAGCTCTTTCAGGCGTTCGATCAGCTGACCGAAGTGATGATCGTTGAAGGCGATTTCGGCGTCATAGAGATCGATCAGGTCGCGGCGGATGCGATCGGTCGACGGCACTCGCCCCTGGAAGATGGCGCGGGCCCGGGCGAGACGTCCGGTTTCGCGATCGGCGTTGGGCGCGAAGCGGCTTCGAAACGGCTCTTTGGGGGTGTAGGGAACGTGTGGGTCCGTGGAGTGGGCATAGAGCAGGAATGGGCGGTCGTCGTCACCTCGGTTCTCGAGCCAGTGAAAGAGCCATCGGTTGAGGTGGTCGGACAGCTGATGCCGTTCTTCCCTGTCGGCCGATTCGGCCAGGTGGCGGAATTCCTCGAAGCCCTGGCCGAGACCGAAGTTGGGACCGGCATTGCCATTCGTGATGAAGCCGGCGGTCGCGTAGCCGGCGCCAGCGAGCAACTCGGCCAGAGTGTCGACCGAGTCGGACAAGGCGTCTTCGCGCCGGTTGACTCCGTGGCGACGGGGCGCCAGGCCGGTGAGCAGAGAGACCACGGTGGGCCGCGTCCAGGACGATTGGGCCCGAGCGTTCTCGAACAGCATGGCGCCGGCTGCAAATCGATCGATGTTGGGGCTCGTCGGCCGAGAATAACCGTAGGTGCCGAGGTGATCGGCCCGCAAGGTGTCGATCAGGTAGATGATGACGTTGGGCCTGGTGGTGTTGGACCCGGTGCCAAAGACCACCTCGTCGTGCTCGAGACCCTCGAAGGCCGGCTCGATTGCGGGGCCGGTCGCTTGAACGGACGGCAGCACCAGGGTCAGTCCGCTAGGCTTCCCTTTCTTGCCGAATAGACGTTCTCCGAACAGCCGAGTCAGCCAGCTGGCGCGACGATCACGCCCGTCGCGGGCAGTGGCAAGCTCCAGGCGGTCGACCGCCGGTCCAGAGGTCTCGAGCGGCAGGCGTAAGGAGCGTGTCGCCGTCGCGGGGTCGATTCGGTGGGCAGCGGCTGGTGGACCGTCAGCGGATGCGGAGCGGACAATCAGTCGAATGGCGTCGGCCTCAGGCCCCCAGGCTTCGAGGGCCTCGGCGATCAGCTCGGCGGACGAAGCGTGCTCGAAATAGTAGGTGGTCGACGTGCCCAGGGGCAGCTCGAGCCGGTCTTGCTCGTCGACGCTCGCCGTACCTTCCTCAGGACCCGCGCCTCGCGGTGACGCCTCGGCCCCAAGGCCTTCGAGCTCGATATCGAAACAGCGAATCCCCAGCTCACGATCGTCGTTCGAGCCCGCGATCACCGACCGCGGTTGCCGGTAGTACCCGACGTCAAGGTCCACCCGATTCAGGCCACCGACCACATGGTCCGCGGCGATCTTCAGCCGATAGACCTTGAGCTCGCGCTGCATGGCGATGTCGCCCCGGAACTCTCCCCCCAGGCTGATCCGCAGGGTCTGTTCGGGGGCTTCGTCGAAGAGGAGAGGCTGGCAGCGTAAGCCGAGGGTCACCTCGGTCGCGTCGGCGGCAAAAAAAGTGAAAGACGCCCGCGGTCCCAGGGTCCAGGCGTAGACACCGGCAGCGTCTTCTTCCGCATCACTCCAGCCCGCGATCAGATGCGGCCGAGCCGAGGCGTCACCGAGATTCAGGATGGCTCGCTCCTCGCTGACCAACGCCGCGGGCAGCTCGGCGATCAGGTCGAGGACGACCTCGCCGTTCGTGGCTGATTGAGGTGGGGCTGGCTTCTCGGTCTGTCGACATGCGGTCGTCGATGCGATCAGAACCGCGAGCGCCAGAACCCTCCAGGCGCGCGGAGCAAGCATGAGCAATTACCAGCGGTGGTATGCCGGATGGCCGGGCTTGACCGCGACGAAGGTGGCGCGGCAGGTGGCGGTGATCTTGTCGTGGGACGAGAGAGTGGCCTCGACCTTGACTTTAGGCCCCTCAGATGAAACCACCCATGATTTCAATCGCACCGGCTGGTCCATCGGCGTCGGTCGTTTGAATCGAACGCTGAAGTTCGCGGTCACCGTGCACGGCGGGCTGGCCTGGCTGTCTCGGCGCATCAGGTGCCAGCTGGCGTTCCAGTTGCTGTGGCAGTCGAACAGCGAGCCGATGACGCCACCGTTCAAGAAGGTCTCATAGGCCGCATGATGGCTTTCGGGAGTCCACTCGCAGACTAGTTCGTCGGGCTCATCGGCGTCCGGAAAGCTCCGGATCCGGAGCCCCTGAGCATTGGCCGGCCCGCAGCCGAAGCAGGTGCCTTGCGGCGCGAACCGCTCCTGGACGCTCAGCTGCTCGGCCATGGGCCTTCAGTCCTCCGCCAAGGCGGCAGTGATCTTCGCCACCAGATCGGCGGCGTCGCCGGGGTCGAGGCTCGAAGCGTTCCAGCCGATCCCCAAGCCGCTTTCGCCGATTTTGGGAATGATGTGGAAGTGCACGTGCATCACCTCTTGGTGTGCTGCCCTGCCATTATTCTGAAGCACGTTGTAGGCGCTCGCGCCGGTGGCTTTGAGCACCGCTCTGGCCACGCGAGGCAGCACCCGGCCGATGGCGGCGGCGGAATCGTCGCTCAGCTGATGGAGATGCGCCTTGCGTTCCTTGGGAATCACCAGCGTGTGGCCATGGGATAGAGGAAAGATGTCCAGAAATGCCAGGACATGCTCGTCCTCGTAGAGCCGATGGCACGGAATCTCGCCGGCCAGGATCTTGTCGAAGATGGTCTCGGGTGAGTCGCTCATGCCGTTAGTTTATCGGCATTCGCGAATTGCACCCACCGCTTCTTACGCGATTCTTACACCTCCGGCAAGGCGTCGTGACGCGGCGAGCATAGAACACCCGTAGCCTTCAGCCGGTGACGTCGCGCAGGGCTGACCTGTTCTTCTGGAGGCGTTCCAGCAAGGCTTGCAGGTGGGCGAGTTTGAGCGGCTTGCTGATGTAGTCATCCATACCTGCCGCGAGGCACCTCTCGCGATAGCCGCGCATGGCGTGCGCGGTCATCGCCACGATCGTCGGCTGGTCTGTCGGAGGGCTGCACTGGCGAATACGCTGGGTAGCCTCGAAGCCGTCCATTTCGGGCATCTGGACGTCCATGAAAATCAGGTCGTAGGGCTCGTGCTTGAAGGCCTTGAGCGCTTCGAGGCCGTTAGCCGCCAATTCGGCTTGATATCCCAGCTTCTTGAGCAAAGCCTGAGCGACGTGCTGGATGACCGGATTGTCCTCGGCGACCAGGATTCGCAAGCTCGTCGTCGCCGCCAACTTCGGTTCCGGCGATCTTTCGAGGGGCACCGGTGACTCGGTCAGCGGCGCCTCGACTGCCAGCTCGGTCAGAATGTCGAACAGCTGAGCAGGTTTGACCGGTTGGCTCAAGCTCGGGTACTGATTCATGCCGGGCGCGCCAGAGCCGTCGCCGTCCTTGGCCATCGGGGTGACGAGGACCAGCGGCAGGTCCCGATGCCGCCCGTCTCTGCCCCAACCCTTGACCCAGCTCACCTCGTCCCGGCACATCAGCTCGCGATCCATGATCGCCAGGTCGATCGGCAGATCCGATGCCAGGAACTCCAGAGCCTCCGCCGCCGATGCGGCGGTCTCGGTCAACATGCCCCAGGCATCGGCCTGGCGACTCAGCAGCAGGCTCATGGTGGGGTTGGCGTCGGCTATCAGGACTCGGCGTCCGGCCAGCCGCGGGTCGGTGCGGTAAAGGAACGCTCGTTCCGGCCGCTCGCTGGTCTTGGCGACGATGGTGAAGTGGAAAGTAGAACCCGCTCCGGGAGTGCTATCCGCCCACACTCGCCCGCCCATCAGCTCGCTGAGCCGTCGGCAAATGGCGAGACCCAGCCCGGTGCCGCCGTACTTGCGAGTGGTCGAAGAGTCTGCTTGGCTGAAGGGCTTGAAGATCGCGTTCAGTCGATCCGGAGCGATGCCGATGCCCGAATCTTCGATCGCGAAATGGATCTCGTGGCAGCCGGGAGCCGCGGGCTTGGCGGCGACATGAATGAAAACCCCGCCACGCTTGGTGAATTTGACGCCGTTGGACAACAGATTCATCAGCACCTGCCGGGTCCGTACGCTGTCGCCGATCAGGGTTTCCGGGGTTCCCGCGTCGATCCAATAGCCCAGGTCCAGGCCCTTGCTGGCGGCGTTCGGCGCCACCAGCGTCAGCGCCTCTTCGACCAGAGACCTCAGATCGAAGGCGGTCTCTTCGAGCTCGACCTTCATCGACTCGATCTTCGAGAAGTCGAGAATGTCGTTGAGGATGTCGAGCAGCGCGTCCCCCGAGACCTGAATGGTCTCCAGTTGCTCGCGTTGCTTGGGGCTCAAGTCAGACAACAGCAGCAGCTCGGTCATGCCGATGATGCCGCTCATCGGGGTCCGGATCTCATGGCTCATATTGGCCAGGAATTCGCTCTTGATCCGGCTGGTCGCCTCGGCGGCTCGCGCCGCCTCTCGTGCTTCCTTCAGCGCTCGCCGGCGTCTCCGTTTCTGGCGTCTTGCGCGGGCGGTGAAGAAGGCGATGGCCCCGATCGCCGCCGTGTAGAGGCTGTAGGCCCAGGAACTGCGCCAAGGCGGTGGCTTGACATTGATCGCCAGCGAGACGCCGTCTTCGTTCCAGACGCCGTCGTGGTTCGCTGCCTTGACCCGCAGGACGTAAGAGCCGGGATCCAGATCGGTAAACGTGACCCGACGGTGGGTGCCGAGGTCGATCCATTCGCGCCAGCTCTCGGTGAGGCCTTCGAGGCGATAGGCGTAACGGTTGCGGTGTGGAGCGGTGTAGTCGAGGGCCGCGAACTCGAAAGAGAAGACGTGGTCCTTATGGCTGAGGGTGATCTGCTCGAGCTCCTGGAGTGGCTGGTCGAGAGTCGTCGGCTCGCCGAATTTGAGCATCGACGTCAGCGCCACCGGCGGCGGCGTGCTCTGGCGCGCGATGGTCCGGGGGTAGAAGGCGTTGAAGCCGTCGACGCCGCCGAAGAACATCTCGCCGCTGTCGCTCAGGTAGGACGCGCCAAAATTGAACTCTTCGGACTGGAGGCCGTGGCTGATATCGAAGTTTTCGAAGCTCTGGGACGCGAAATCGAAGCGCGAGAGCCCGCGGTTGGTGCTAACCCACAGGGCGTCTGAATCCTCGGCAAGAATGCCCCAGACGTTTTGGCTGGGCAGGCCGTCGCGTTCGGCATAGATGGTGAAGTGACCGCCGCCGGCAATGCTGTCGAGCTTCAGCAGGCCGCCTCCCTGGGTACCGATCCAGAGCGTGCCTTCAGGATCCACATAAAGGTCGGTAATCTGGTTGTGACTCAGGCTATCGGGTCGATTGGAGTCGTGGCGTATGCGCAGGAAACTGTCGGTGGTCTGGTTGAGGCGATTCAGGCCGCCGCCGAACGTTCCGACCCATAAGAAGCCGTCCAGGTCTTCGATCAGGCAGCTCACGTGATCGTTGGAAAGCGACATCGGTTCGTGGTCGTCGTGTCGCAAGTGGACAAACGAATCGTCGCCGGTCATCCGGCTGAGACCGCTGCCGAAGGTACCGATCCAGAGGGCGCCCTGCCGGTCTTCGAGCAGGGAGGTGACGCCGTCGCCTCCCAGGCTGTCCGGTCGCGCGGGATCGTGCCGGTAGCGACGGAAGCTGCCGGTCGCCGCGTCGTAACGGTTCAGGCCGCCGGTCTGGGTGCCGAGCCAGAGGACTCCCTCGCGGTCGTGGAGCAGCGTCATGACCCGGTCTTCGCTCAGGGTACGACCGTCGTCGGGGTCGTGCCGGAAATGCGAGTACTCGCCGCTCTTGCGGTCCAGGCGGTTGAGCCCGCCGCCGCGGGTGCCGATCCACAGGGCACCCTCGCGATCCTCCGAGGGAGCCGTCATGGCGTTCTCGGAGGATC
>JAAUXY010037053.1_pt1 | contig 15525 bp, 11 predicted proteins | sample 7278121 | NCBI WGS metagenome assembly JAAUXY01 (sample SAMN14350117, study PRJNA611818) | marine sediment metagenome | isolation source: surface marine sediment (1.8m) | place: French Polynesia: Moorea | collected 2018-08 | reverse complement strand
TCTTACGGTTCCTGAAAGCGAGAACGTAGCGTTTCTTCCGGGCGTCCGCCCTGGCCTGCCTCCTGGCCTCTGCCACTGCCTCTGCGTCTGCCTTGGCCTTCGCCGCGGCCTGCTTCGCGGCCTCCGCCTCGGCCTGCTTCTCGGCCTCGGTCTTGACGCGAGTCACGGTGACGGAAGTGCTCGTCTCTCGGATTTTGTGCTCGAGGGTGTCGGCAAAGGTGATCACGGCCTTGTCGCCCTCGGCCGTCACCTCCAAGAGGCCGACCGCCTGGAGGATTTCGTTCTCGCTGAGCGCCTCCGTGACCACGCGGGCGACCCGCGCCGGCTCGGCGATCTTCGTTTTGCCGTCACTCTCGGTAGCGTCGATAGAGATCAGGACGGCGTCGTCGATCATGAGCTTCAGGCTCTTCCTGACCAGTTGGGCTGTGATCTCGATGGCGTACCGTGTCTTTTCCCGCTCTGGGTCGGCCAGGTCCTTCAGTCGGCGGCGAATCGGGAAGCTGCTGTCGACCGATCCAGTGATCAGCTCGACGTCGCCCACGAGCTCGCTGACGTCGCCGGTAAGCCGGGTGACGTCGCCGCGCAGGCCCGAGAGGTCGCCCGAGAGGTCGCTGACGTCACCGCAGATGGCCGAGACGTCGCCCCAGACTCTGGAAGCGTCGCCCTCGAGCTTCGAGACGTTGCCTTGGAGGCCGGAGATCTCGCCCCTCAGGCCGGTAACGTCGCCGGCCAGCTGGGAAGCGTCGCCGCGGAGATCGGTGACGGTGCCGGCGATCGACGAGACATCGCCGCGCAGACCGTCGATTCTCCCCCGGATGCCGGAGATGTCGCCGGAGAGGCTGGTCAGATCGCCCTCGAGATAGGCGGCGTTGCCGGCCACGCCACGAGCGTTTCCCCACAGCTTCGAGACGTCGCCATGCAGACGGCGCGCGTTAAGGAGCTCTCGAACGCGGCGTAGGAGTATCATGTCCCTACCTCACATATCAGGCTTACTGTCCAACATCCGTGGGCATCGTTGTGCCCTCGGAGCTCAGCGCTATGCGTACAGTCTAGGCAGCTACCTACAATACACGTAGAGGACGATCGTCGGACCACCCAAAAGGGTGGGAGACTCGCACTTGTGCCGCTGGATGCAGGCCTCTTAAGAACCCGCTGAAGCGGGCCGCGGAGTCGGCTTTAGCCGGCCTCCCCCGGGTAGCACGGGCCTTCAGGCCCGTGGGAGCTCACAGCAGCTCGAAGACTTCGCCGACCTGCTGCCAGCCGACGCGCATCAGAAAGTCGTTGCGCCGGCCATAGGATTTGCTGCCGAGGATGAAGAAGCCGGGCTCGGGGTTCTTCAGGGTGTCAGCACCCTGGCTGGTCTGCTGTAGGCAGTCGCCGCCGGCCGAGCCTCCGGCACCGAGGAGCGCCGCGGCCAGTTTCATCGGGCCGGAGGTGGCGTAACACTCGTGGACCTGCAGCTGACGATAGAGCTGGTGATCGCCGACTCTGCCGGTAAGCGCCAGGACGCGGTCGACGGTCACCGATTCTGTGGTGCCGTCGGCTCGGCGCAGGGTGACTCGGATCGCCCCTTCGTGAGGCTCGAAGGCGTCGACCGCCACGCCGGTGCGTAGATCGAGGCTCGGCGGTGGACCGGCGGCCAGGCGCGCGGCAGCAGCGGTGAGGCGTGAGCGCTCGGGCAGTGGGTCGTCCGCCACCGGTTCGAGATTCGGCTTCTCGCTGCGCAGAGCCCAGACTACTCGGATACCGGCATCGTCGTGACCGAGCAGATCGCGGATCGCGGTCTGGGCGGAATGGCCGGCGCCGATCAGCAGCACCCGCTGGCCGGCCCAGTCGGCGGCCTCGTGCGCCAGATCGGGGATACGGTGGCTGATCGCGCCGTCCAACGCTTCCTCGCCGAGGGCCGGGATGCCGCCATCGCCCACCGGGTTGGGCTCGGTGAGCCCGGTGCAGTCGAGCACGACGTCGGCTTCTTCGATACGCTCGCCGCCGTCGCTCCGGACCAGGAGGCGAAACGGCCGTCGCCCCCGCTCCGCGGAGCCGATCTCCTCGTGCTTGAGCAAGCCCTGGCGACCGATCCTGCGCACCTCGGCGGCCAGCTCTATGTGATCGCGGATCTGCGGCAGCTCGGCGATCGGCCTCAGGACCCGCTCGATCAGCTCGCCGCCGGTCGGGCAGTCGTCGCCCTCGGGGAGATCATGACCGGCGGCAGTCAAGGCGGCACGCATCCCAGGCGAAACGTTGAGGTCCCAGGGCGTGAAAAGACTGACGTGGCTCCAGGACGCGACGCTGCCGGCGACTTCGGGAGCCGCCTCGTAGAGGGTGAAGGGATAGCCGCCCTCGGCGGCGGCAAGAGCGGCCTCGAGGCCGATGGGGCCGGCGCCCAGGATCGCAATATGGGGTTTCATGGCGGTTTTAGTCTCCAGCGGATGGGTCTCCAGCGGATCAGAATCTGGAAGCGTTTCTCTCCCGTGCCGGCAGGATTTCGAGGCAGGTGGTCCACCAGCCGGTGAGGATGGTCTCGACGAATTCTTCGGGCAGGGATTCCTGACGCATCTCTTCGGCCAGGGCCTGGTGATCATAGGTCAGAGGCACCAGCTCGACATCGAGCGGTCGCGCCGGATCGCCCGGATCTTGCAGGATGCTGTACCAGACTTCGGTTCGGCCGTCGTTGGCCGGGCGACCGATCACGCCGACGTTCACGACGTCGCCCCCGGAGGGCAGGTGCCGGTGCCAGTGCAGGCCGGTGTGGGTGCACAGGATGCCGTCGCACGCCTCCTGCTGGAGCAGGACCTCGAGGAACGGAGCCGGGGTCGTCGACTGGAAGAGGAACTCGTTGATGCGGCGGGGAGAGCCGTGCACCAGGAGCAGCTCGCGGTCGCCGACTCTGACCCGGCGGCGCCGGGGTAAGGTACCCATCCAGGACTTGAATTCCGGCGAGCAGTGCTCGGCGGTGTAGCGATAGGAAATTTCGGCGAAGTGGTTGTCCCGCGGATCGGCGTAGCCGCAGTTGCAGTCGCCGCGACCGCTGGCCAGGGATTCTTCGTAGTTGCCCTGGATGCAGCGAACGTCGCCGGCCTCGAGCAGCGGCCAGACTTTTTCCGGTTTGGGCCCGAAGCCGCCGAGGTCGCCGAGGCAGTAGATCGCTTCGGCGCCGCGCGCCTCGGCGTCTTCGAGCAGGGCGCTCAGGGCGTGATGGTTGTTGTAGATGCCGCCGAAGACCGCGATCCGAGAAAACGGCCCTTCGACCGGGGTCGGGTCGGTCGTCGGGCGCAGAAACTCGGCCATGGCCCGGCGACGATCGGCGTCGTCCAGGCTGCGGCCATGCCGCTCGACTTCGCGCTGGAAGTCCCCGAGCGGCACCAGTCGCTCGCCCCAGGTCGCCATGCCGCGATGGGCGGTGAGCTTGGCCTTCGCCTCGGCGGCGCGGCGGGCCTTCTGATCCTGATCCTCGACAATTCGCTGGCTCATGAAGCTTTCCGGGCTCTGGTCCCCTCTCCCCCTTGGGGGAGAGGGTTAGGGTGAGGGGGTTCTGAGAAGCCTACGTCCGGCAGCTGACGCCGTCGACGTGGCAGGTCCAGCAGGCCTGGTGGTCGAGGGGGAAGGCGTCCAAGGTATCGGCGAGGCGTTTGCCCATGCGCCCGCCCGGCTCGTTGACCAGGATCGGACATACCCAGACGCCCTGATCGGTGACCATGCGACAGGAACTGCACTGGAGATGGTCCCAACTGCCTTCCGGCGCGTCGTCCGCGGCGAGCTGCTGCCAGCTCTCGTAGGCGCCGGAGCGCTCGGCCTCGGCGCCGATCTTGAACACCGGCAGAATCTTGAGCCGCGGGCGCTCGATGCCGTGGTCGCGCAGCAATTCGAGGAAACGCTGGCGGCCGGACACGGTGGCGTTCTCGCTGTGTACCTCGGTGACGGTCATCACCGGATTGAGACCGACCGCGGCGACGTTGGCGGCCCCTTCGAGGATACGCTCGAAGGTGCCTTCGCCACGGATCGGGTCGTTGCTCTCGGCGCTGTAGCCGTCGAGCGAGATGCGCAGGTCGAGAGAGTACTCGGATTCGGCGGCCATGGCCGCCAGTCGCTGGCAGCGCTCCTTGGACAGCAGCAGGCCGTTGGTCAGTACGTTCGCCGGCCCGAAGCGCAGAGTCGCCTCGAGGATCTGTTCCATCTCAGGGTTGAGGAACGGCTCACCGCCGGTGAAGTAGTACTCCTTGACCCCCAGCTCCACCGCCTCGTTCAGGTACTCCTCGACCTGGGCCAGGGGCATATGCTCGTGGGTATGGTTGGTCGGCGAGCAGGAGATGAAGCAATGGCTGCAGGCCAGGTTGCACAGGGTGCCCGACACCTGGAACCACAACGTGTCGAGGGAGCGCAGCTCGACCTTCGGGCTTGCTTCGGCCGGGCTCGCGTCGGTCAGTGTGCGCGGCTGGCTGACCGTCTCGCTGGCAGTTATCGCGACGTTCATCGTTGCTCCGTCAGCAACAAGGCGAGCCCGAGACGCAGCAGGAGTCGGTGGCTTCGGTGGTGGCGTCGTAGTCCATGCCTTTGGTCTCCCGGGGATGGCGCTCGGCGGTGCGGGAGCAGTCGAAAGGCTCCGCGTCCTCGAGCGGGATCTCGTCGCGCGGTTCGATGAACTCGAAGTACTCCCGGTAGGGCGCCTGGCGGTAGAGCTGGTAGGTCTTGTCGCACACCGCGTAACGCTTGCCGCGCTCCATCAGGTGGTCGTCGTCGTCCAGGACCTGCTTGAACGGGCCGCGGTAGATCACCGACTGCAGGCGCTCGAAGCACGGGCCTTCTTTACCCTTGAAAGCCTCGACCGTCACCGACCGGAACTCGATACCTTCGACCGTCTGCCAGGGCTCGCTCTGGCGCTCCAGGATGCGAATGCCGTAGAAGCCCGCTTCTTCGAAAGCGGCGAGAAAGCCGTCCTCGGTGAAGGCGCCGGAGATACAGCCGCTCCACAGCTCCGGATCTTTCTGCATCTCCTCGCTGACCTCCTCGTCCGAGACGATGTCGGAGATCACCGCCCGGCCGCCGCGCCGGAGCACGCGGTGGATTTCGCTGAATAGGCGACGCTTCTCGGCGCTGGCGACCAGGTTCAGGACGCAGTTCGAGACCACCACGTCAACCGAGTCGTCGGCCACCATCGGCCGGGTTCGCCGCAGCTCGTCGGTGAGCTCTTCGAGGGCCAGGAAATCGTCGGCGGAGGCGACCGGGCGCTCGCTCAGGGCGCTCTCCAGGACATCGAGATCCAGGGAAAGATCCTGGATTCGCCCGCGGCGAAACTCGACGTTGCCGTGGCCGATACGCTCGGCCACCCGCGGCGCGTTGTCGCGCGCGACGCTAAGCATCTCGGGCGTCAGGTCGACTCCGATCACCCGCCCCTGAGGACCGACCACCTGGGAAGCGATAAAACAGATCTTGCCAGTGCCGCTGCCGAGATCCAGGACAGTCTCGCCGGGCTTGAGATGACGACTCGGATCGCCGCAGCCGTAGTCCCGCTCGAGGACCTCGGCCGGGATGGCTTTCAGGTATTGTGGATCGTAGTCGACGGGGCAACACAGCTCGGGTTCCTGGGCCTGCGCCGCCAGGCTATAACGTCCTTTGACCGCGGTTTCGGCCTGAATCTGGGTCTGCATTCCTTGTGATTCCTCCGGTGGTGAGGCGGTGCCTCTGCGTTTTGATGAGCGGATTGGGTTTCATGGCCCTGAAAGGGCGAGATCAGGGGGACGGGAGCCCCCGGTGGCGCACACCACCGGGGCTCCAAGAGAGCGGGCTTGCTGCTCGCGGACATCCGATGTTCAGCTGTTGAGCCAAGCTTCAGATTCCGCGGATGCGGATTTCGCCTTCGAGGCGAATCAGGCCGGGATCGCTTGCGGTGGCGGGCCGCGCAGCCGGTAGGTGCGCAAACCGACATGTGGCGAGCCCGATAAGGCATCAGGCTTACGGATCGATCGCAGCCCGGCAAGGATTTCGGCGAGCCGTGAGATCAGCCCACGCCATAGATCGGCCCGCCATAGATCGAGCCGTCCGGATGACGCGAGCCAATGCTCGAGATCCGCGCGCCGGTCGAGGTCGGTCAGGGTCGGCAGCAGGACGATTCTGCGACCTTGCCGGCGCAGCGCCTGTTTGAGGCTGTCCAGCGTTCGCCGGCAGCGCCATTGGACCGCGGACAGGGCCGCCCCGAGCGGCTGGGCGGTCGCCAGCAGGTAGAAACCGCCGTCGGGTGAGGGCCCGACCACGACGCATTCCGGATCCTCCTCGAGAGCTTCGAGGGTGCGGCGAAGGTGGTCGGCGTCCAGGTCCGGGACGTCGCTTCCGACCAGGACGACCGGGCCGCCTTGCTCGGCGAAGGTCTGTCGGAGTGCTGTCTCGAGACGGGAACCGAAGTCAGGACCGTCTTGCTTGCGCCGAGCGACGTCTGCCGGCAGCGTCAGCTCGAGGGGCGAACAGACCTCGAGGCGCAGCCCGGCGGTGCGGCCGGCGGTCAAGGCCGAATCGAGACATGTCTGATGCAGGCTGTCCTCGATCGCCTTTTGTGCCTGAGGCAATAGCTGCCGCCGCCGCGACTCCCGGTGCGCGCCGAGGGTGAAGACAAGCAGGGTCGGGCGCTCGGAGGGCGTCGGCCCCGAGGGGGGCACAGACTGGGTCGATTGGGGGCGAATCTCCATCACGCGAGTCTCATCAACCCTGTTACGTACCCACCGAGCGTTTGGATCGGCGACGAGTTTCAGTCGTCGTCGACCAGAAAGCGCATACGAACCGCGCCGAACATGATGTCGTCGCCGGAACGGATCTCCAGCGGACGCTCGGCTGAAATGCGCTGGCCGTTGACGAAGGTGCCGTTGGTCGCCCGCTCTTCCTGGATGAAGAAGCCGTCGGCGCCGCGCAGGATGCGCGCATGACGGCGGCTGGTCGTCAGCTGGGCATCGATTTGAGTGAGGTCGATATCGGGGGAAATCTGGTTGATCGGATCGACGCGGCCGACCGCGGTCTCGGCCTGGTCCGGCAGCGCCAGCTCGACGTTGCCGCCCGACGCCACCAGCTTGGCGATCCCTCGGACCCTGACCGGAGCCTCGCCAGCGGTCGTCGATTCGGCCCCCGCCCAGGCCCTGACCAGCATGTCCTCGGCCGACAGCAACCGGAGACTGAGCTTGCGGATCATGCGCACCGCGATCTCGGCGTTGCGCACCAGCATGCTCTGGAAGCCGGCGCGGTCGATCTTGATCAGCTTGACGTCGGAGAGGGCCCTCACCGAATGAGTACGGGACGCCTCTTCAAGCACCGCCATCTCGCCGAAGAAGTCACCGCGCTCGAGCACCGCGACCTGGTTCTCGTGTCCCCCGAGATCCTGGAGTACCTCGACCTCACCGGCCTGGACCAGGTACATGAGGTCCCCGGAATCTCCTTGCTTGAAGATGAACTCTTGAGGCTCGTATTCGACAACCGAGTAAGTCATCGTCCCTCGGCTCGCTCGCTTCGCATTGGCTGTCGTGGCGGCTGGTCGTGCCAGCAGATGGCTCTTGAGATCGCGCCGGATATGCGCTGTCAGAAAGTGAGGCGGTCAGCGGAGACAGCCTCGGCACCGGAGTTTAGCTCGGCACCAGAGTCTAGCAAACCGCGTCCCGATCATTAATCCCTGGTTAATATTCGGCCGGCATCGTCATTGAACGTTAACACCTGGCGAGCGCGGGACGCCGTATGATGGTCTCTCAAACAGAGAGGTCAACCCCATGATGCCCGGAACCGACAGCAGAACGCAATCGCCCAACGGATCTCGCCGTCAGGCGGTGAGCTCGCCCGAATACTCAGAAATTCTCCTCGAAGACAGCCTGCAGGATTCCGGGGGGCAGATTCGCAAAAGCGGTGACCGCGAGAGGCAGGCGGCGCTACGCGCTCAGATTGCCCAGCGAGATCAGAGGATCGCAGAGCTCGAGGCTCGCAATGCCGAGCTCGAGGGGTATGCCTATACCGTCTCCCATGACTTGAAGGCGCCTCTGGTGACGATCAAAGGCTTCATCAGCTTTCTGCGTCGCGATGTTCTCGTCGGCGATCAGAAGCGAACCGAGCACGATCTCGAGCGAATCTCCTATGCCGCGGATCGAATGCAGTGTCTACTGGACGATCTGCTCGAGCTGGCGCGCGTCGGCCGGGCCGGCAACCAGCCGCAGAAGGTGGCTTTTGCGGAGCTGGCGAACGAGGCGCTGGAACGTCTTGCCGGTTCGATCGAGGGGTGCCAGGGCAAGGTTCTGGTCGCGCCTTCTCTTCCCGAGGTCTACGGCGATCGGTCGCTTTTCGTCGACGCGATCGAGAAGCTGCTAGACAACGCGGTGAAGCATGCCGACGACGGGGCGGCACCGTGCATCGAAATCGGTGCGCGCCAGGAGTCGGAGAGCCTATCGACGGAAGACACCGCGCCGGTCTTCTTCGTTCGCGACAATGGCCCCGGCATCCATCCGCGATTTCACGACCAGGTCTTTCAGCTCTTCGAGCGTCTCGACCCCGAAGCGTCGGACGGGACCGGCGTCGGTCTGACGCTGGTGAAGCGCATCATCGAGTTGCACGGCGGCAGGATCTGGATCGAGTCCACGGGGCCAGGCACGACCATGTGCTTCACCCTGCCGAGCGTGTAGGGGCGACGCCTGCGTCGCCCGCTGTTGTAGGGGCGACGCCCGCGTCGCCCGTTCTGTATCGCCCGCCTTAAGCGCCCGCTTCGGGCTCACCGCCGGTGTCAGCGTCGCCTTCTGACGCTGAGCGCAGGTCGAGCTTGATCAGCACCTCTTCGCGGATCAGATCGTCGGCCCTGCCGGCGTAGACGATTCCAAAGTCAAACCGGTTGATCGAGAACTCGGCGTTGGCAGAAAAGCCCTGATCGTTGAGCTCGATGTTGGCCGGAAAGCTGATTTGCTTGGTGACGCCGTGGAGATCGAGGTTGCCGGTCAGAGTGTAGCCACCTTCCGCGCCCGCGGCGATCCCGGTCGACTTGAAGGAGGCGGTCGGGAAATTCTCGACATCGAAGAAGTCGGCACTCTTCAGATGGCCGGTCAGCCTCTCGTCGTCCGACCACAGAGAGGTGGTGTCGATCGTCACCTCGACGCTCGAGCCTTCCGGGCTGTCGCCGGCGACGGACACCGTGCCGGTGAAGGATTTGAAACCACCTTCATGTGAACCGGTGACCTTCGAACCGACGAACCCGATAGTGGAATCCGGGGCGAGGTCGTAGTTCGTGGCGGCGACCGGCTCCGCGACGGGCTCAGGCGCGGCGGCGGGTTCCTCGACCACGGCGTCCGGCGCATCGGCGGCGGGGTCGGCACAGCCGACGGCGGTCAAGGCCAGCAAGGCAAAAAGCAGAAACATGGGTAGGGAGCGCATGTCTGGGTCTCCTATGAAAGTCCAAGAGAAACGGGTTATCTGAACATACGGGAGTTGCGCCGTTTTAGATCAGCTCGGGATCCGCAATCACTTCCACCAGGCTCGGACCCTTGTGATCCAGGGCCTCGGTGATCGCGTCGTCGAGCTGGTTCTTGTCGGTCACCAAGATGCCCTTGGCGCCACACAGCTCCGCGTATTCCGAGAAACTCGGATTGTGCAGCGAAGTTTGCCACACATGCCAGTTGCCGGCACGCTGTTCCTTGGAGATCTTGCCCAGTTGCCCATTGTTGATCAGGATGTGGGTGATGTTCATGTCGTATTTGACCGCGGTCGTCAGCTCACCCATGTACTGGCCGAAACCGCCGTCCCCCGACATCGACACCACCTGCCGGCCGGCGAAACGCGGATCGTCTTCCCGGGTTGCCGCCCAAGCGCCCATGGCAGCCGGTAGGGCGAAGCCGATCGAGCCCAGGTAGCCGGACATCAGCACCGCTTGACGGTCGCACTCGAAGTAGCGGCCGAAAGAGTAGGTGTTGTTGCCGACGTCGACGGCGATGATCGCGTCCGCCGCGACTCCGCGGTTCATCGCCGCGAAGATCGATGCCGAATTGACGCCCTGGCCGCGGTCGTCGGCTTCCCGGCGGGTCTTTTCCGTGCGCCAGATCTGCCATCTCTCCGCCACCTCCTGGCGCTGGTCGACGGTGTGGCTGGCGCCGTCGAGCTCGCGTTTCAGCGTCTCGACAGTGACGCCGATCTCGCCCCACACCGGCACATCGACGGCGTGAAACTTGCCCAGTGCCATGGGGTCGAAGTCGACTTGGATGGTCGTTGCCTTCGGCGAGATGCCGGTATGGTTGGAAAAGCTGGCGCCGAGCACCACCAGGCAGTCCGACTCGTTCATGAACCAGCTGGCGATCGGGGTGCCGCTGCGCCCGAGCACCCCGCAGCCCAGGGGGTGATGATCGGAGACCAGGCCCTTGCCCTTGAAAGTGGTGATCACCGGCGCGTGCAGCGAGTCGGCCAGCTCGAGAATCGCCGGCATGTCGAAACGGGCGCCGTGGCCGACGATGATCACCGGCCGCTTGGAACGGCGCAGCAAAGCGACCGCCTCGGCGACCGACTCCTCCGGTGGCGCGATCGCGCGGGGCGTCAGGCGACCCTTCGGACTGCCGGCGGCGGCGTTTTCCGCCGGCAAGGTCTGCACTTCGTCGGGAAAGATCAGGTGGGAGACTCCGCGGTTCAAGATCGCGCTCTTGCATGCCAGGTTCATCAGCTCGGCGTGCTTCGAGGAGTGCAACACCGGCTGGCTCCACTGCGCCACCTTGCCGAAGGCGGCCACCAGATCGACTTCCTGAAAGGCCCCGGGGCCCAGCACCTGGGTGTCGACCTGGCCGGTCAGGGCCAGCACCGGCGAGCGGTCGACGTTGGCGTCCCACAAGCCGGTGAGCAGATTGGTGGCTCCCGGGCCGGCGATCGCCAGGCAGGCCGCGGGGCGGCCGGTGAGCTTGCCGTAGGCCGAGCAGGCAAAAGACGCCGCGCCCTCGTGGCGAATACCGTAGTAGGCGAGCTTGCCTGCCTGCTCCTGCAGCCTGAGCGCGTCGGCCAGCCCCAAGTTGGAGTGGCCGACCATGCCCCAGACATGCTTGACGCCCCAGTTGACCATCGTCTCGGCCATCACGTCCGTCGCGGTGCGGACGTGGACCTCCTCCTCCTCGAAGCCGACGTAGACGCCGTCGTCGCGCACTTCCAGGGGAAAGCTCGGAACGACATCTTCAAATTCCGACTGGCCGGTGATCGGATGGTAGTCCCAGCCGTGCCAAGGGCAGCGCAGCCAGCCGTTCTCGATCGAACCCTCGCCCAGAGGGCCGCCCTGGTGGGGACACTTGTTCGACAGGGCACCATACTCGCCCTGATAATGGGTCAAGCAAACCGTCTGAGCTCCGCACGTCACCGACTTGACGCGATTCTCGGGCAGTTCGTCGAGTTCGGCGACCTTGTACCAGACCAGGTCCGCACCCGGGGCGGGTACACCCGTCGATTGGCTATCTTTCGAATCAGCGCTCATCGTCACTCCTCCACGGTGGACGCCGCACACGAGCGGCGGTGAAAATCGTCAAGCTCTTTGCCCTAACGTTGCCGGTCAGCATACTTGGGTTACATCCGGTCGTAGACGGCGCTTTCACCGTCGCCACCGAATCTTGCTGGCTCGCATCGGTCTTTTCTGAGGTTTCAGTGGATACCTACAGAGGATATCTCAGCCTGCCCGAGGCGCTCGAAGCTCGTTCCTTGGCGTGGCGAGGATGGTCAGGTGAATGTCACCTGAAAAAAGTCTAGGAAGCGCTCTGATTATAGGAGGGAATAGTCTATACTGTAGAAGTTATGCGAATTGCTGAAGCCCTACGTCTTCTCCGTACCCGCGAAGGTCTGACCCAGACGGCCGCCTCGAAGCGCGAGGGAGCGCCTGACTTCCGCACGCTGTCGCACTGGGAGACCCGCCGTAAAATGCCTAGTCTGAAGCTCCTTGCCGGTTACCTGGGTAGCCTGGGGCTTGATTTTCATGACCTCCAAGATGCTCTGGATCAGATCGAGGGCAAGACTCCGAAACGTCTTGAGCTCGCCGACAAGCTGCTCAACGAAGGTTTGGAGAAGCTCGGAGGCGATCCCGAGTTCTGCCGCCGGGTCTCGAGATCTCTCGGCCAGGACGTCGGGCCACGGCTCGACGAGCTGGAGCGGCGAATACGTCAGCTCGAGAAGCCGGTAGACAGCGGGTAACGAGCGAAGCGTCGGGAATGAGCGGGGGCTCGCTCTGGTAGACTGGCCTCGGTCGAGAACCGTCTGCTGTATCGAGGACCCATCATGATCCGTTCGATTTCGTCTGTGTGTATCGTCGTGGCGCTGTGCCTATCAGCGCCGGTCACGCTGTGGGCGCAGCAAGCGCCCGAGGAGGTTGATGACCGCGGCCATCATGGTGATGGGCACAAGAAGCATGGCCATAAGAAACACGGTCATGGCCATGAAAAGCATGGCGGCGGCGCGACCGACTATGAGCACCACACCATGGCGCACGACTTCAGCGACGCCGAAGAGTGGTCGGCGAGGTTCGATAATCCGGAACGCAAAGCCTGGCAGAAGCCGGCGGAAGTCGTCGAGCTGATGGCCGTCGAACCGGGAATGACCGTCGTCGACCTCGGTGCCGGAACCGGTTACTTTCTGAGCTATCTGTCGCAAGCCGCCGGCGATCGCGGCCGGGTGTTGGCGCTCGATCCCGAGCCGGATATGGTCGAATTCATGAGCGAGCGAGCGCGGCGCGAGCGCCTCGCCAACGTCGAGCCGAGGCGGATCCCCTTCGACGATCCCGAGCTCGACCCGGCGTCGGTAGATCGCGTGCTGATCGTCAACACCTGGCACCACATTTCGGAGCGCGCGGACTATGCCCGGAAGCTACTTACCGCACTCAAGCCCGGCGGCGCCGTCTACGTGGTGGATTTCACCCATGACAGCCCTAGCGGGCCGCCGGTCGCGGCACGTCTGGAACCCGAGCGGGTCATCACCGAGCTGGCCGGGGGCGGTCTCAAGGCGGAGGTGATCGAAGAGACCCTGCCGCGCCAGTATGTGGTGGTCGGGCGCCGGGCCGACTGAGTCCGAAGTCGCCGCGACAACGCTCCTATGTCCCGAGATCAACCCGCCATCGAGGTTGTCGGTGCCCGGACCCACAACCTGAAAGACATCGATTGCCGGATCCCCCACGCTCGGGTGACGGTAGTCACAGGGTTGTCGGGAGCGGGCAAGTCGTCGCTGGTGTTCGACACCGTCTACGCCGAAGCACAGCGACGATTCGTCGAGTCGATGTCGACCTATGCCCGACAGTTCCTCAACCAGATGGAACGACCGCCGATCGAGGCGATGCACAACATCCTGCCGGCGGTGGCGCTCGAGGCGCGCAACTCGATCAAGAACGCGCGTTCGACGGTGGGTACCATCACCGAAGTCCACGACGTCTTGCGTCTGATCTTCACCCACCTCGGCGAGGTCGGTTGTCCGAACGGCCACGGATCGGTATCCAGCAACACGCCGCAGGAGGTGGCCAGCGCCATCTCGCGCGGGGAAGCCGGCGATCGGGTGATCCTGCTCGCCAGCCTGCCGAGGCCGCGACGGCAAGCCAACGTCAAGCTCAAGGAGCTGGTGCGCCAGGGTTACTTCCGCCGTCTCGAGGCAGAGGCGCCTCCGGAAGGGGGCCAGAGAGAGATCGTGCGGATGACCCCCAGCGATCGCTGGCTGGTGGCGCTCAATCCGCTGCCCCTGGTCCTCGGCAAATTTCGCGTGGGCGGCGGGCGGGCGCGGCTCGCCGAGGCGATCGAAGAGGCCTACCAGCTGACCGGGGGCAAGGTGCAGGTGATGGACGTCGAGACGTCGGCGATCACTCACTTCGGCCGCGCCTTGACCTGCTCCGAATGTGGCGCCACCATGCCGCGACCGGTGCCGGCACTGTTCTCCTTCAACTCGCCCCTCGGCGCCTGCGCGGAGTGCCAGGGCTTCGGGCGGGTGATCGGTATCGACCGCGAGCGGGTGATCCCCGATCCTTCGAAGTCGCTGGCCGAGCGACCGATCGCCCCCTGGAATACCCCGGCGCACGAGGGTAAGTACTACAAACTCCTCAGCGCCTGCGAAGACCAGGGCATTCCTCTCGACGTGGCCTGGCAGGAGCTGCCGACCGCCGATCGTGAATTTGTTTGGAGTGGCCAGGGAAGGTTCGTCAGTCTCGACAAGTTCTTCAAGCGCCTGGAGCGCAAGATTTACAAGATGCACGTGCGCATCCTGCTGTCGCGCTATCGCGCCTACAATCCGTGTCCGGAGTGTGGCGGCAATCGGCTCAAACCGGAGGCCTTGGCGGTGACCGTGCGCGGCAAGACGGTGCCCGAGATCAGCGCCATGACCATCGAGCAGCTGCGCGCTTGGCTCCAAGGCCAGAAGTGGAAGCACTCCGAGCGCAAGGTGGCGGGTTATCTGCTGGGCCAGCTCGACGAACGCCTGTCGACGCTTTCCCGGGTGGGTCTCGACTATCTGAGCCTCGATCGCCAGGCGCGCACGCTTTCGGGCGGCGAAGCCCAGCGTATCCAGCTGGCGGCGGCCCTCGGCTCGGGATTGACCAGCACCCTCTATGTGCTCGACGAACCGACCATCGGGCTGCACCCCCAGGACTCCCAGGGTCTGGTCGACCTGCTGCGCGATCTCGCCGGTCGCGGCAATACCGTGCTGGTCGTGGAGCACGACCGAACCCTCATCCGCGGCGCCGATCACGTCATCGATCTCGGCCCGATGGCCGGCGAGCACGGCGGCGAGGTGATCTCAGAAGGCACCCTGGACGACATCCTGGCGAACGAGACCTCGCTCACCGCCAGCTACTTGCGCGACCAGCCGGCGACGGCTTCCCGCAAGCGTTTCCGGAGCGCTCAGGACTGCTCGTCCGAGGAGGTCATCGAGCGTCCGCGCTTCGGCATCCTCGGCGCCCGGGCCAACAACCTGCGCGGCTTCGACGTCGAGCTGCCGCTCGAGAGTCTGGTCGCGGTCACCGGTGTGTCGGGGTCGGGCAAGTCGACGCTGATCGAGAATGTGCTCCACGGCACCTATCAGCGTGCCCGCGGCGTGGTCGATGTCGAGCCCGGGGAGTGCGAAGGACTGACCGGCCTGGACGATCTCGCCGACATCACCCTGGTCGATCAGCGTCCGCTGGGGCGCTCCACGCGCTCGAATCCGGTGACCTACATCAAGGCTTACGATGAGATCCGCAAGCTGTTCGCCGCCACGGACGACGCCAAGCGCCGGCACATCGAGGCCGGCCACTTCTCGTTCAACCTCGACCGCGGTCGCTGCCCCGAGTGTCGGGGGACCGGCGTGCTCGAGGTCGACATGCAGTTCATGGCGCCGGTGACCGTGCGCTGCGACACCTGTGAAGGCCGGCGATTCAAGCCCGAAGTCCTGGCGATCGCCTGCCGCGGTCGCAACATCGCGGAAACCCTAGAGCTGACGGTCGACGAGGCGCTCGACGTCTTCGCCGATCGCACTCGCCTGTGCCGGCGCCTGCAGGCGCTCGCCGACGTCGGCCTGGCCTATCTGCGTCTCGGCCAGCCGACCTCGACCCTCTCGGGG
>JAAUXY010183924.1_pt1 | contig 15527 bp, 14 predicted proteins | sample 7278121 | NCBI WGS metagenome assembly JAAUXY01 (sample SAMN14350117, study PRJNA611818) | marine sediment metagenome | isolation source: surface marine sediment (1.8m) | place: French Polynesia: Moorea | collected 2018-08 | reverse complement strand
TAAGGAACAAGCAGCGCCACAACGCTCACCAGGCAAACCGGCACCCAGCCGGCTGACATGGCAGTGAAGAGATACCGCTCCACCGCCATGGCAATCATGAGCACCAAAGCCAGCGTCATGATCCCGGCTTCCAGAACCCCCATCCAGCCATTGTCGCCGGTCAGCAGCAAGGTTGAGTAGGCCATCATCAGCGGAATGACAAAAAGACCATTCGCAAGCTTGAAGGCTTCAACCGCGGCGCTCATGGGTCGAGCGCCAGCCACGCCCGCGCCGGCAAAAGCCGCAAGCGCAATGGGCGGGGTGACGTTGGAGGTCTGCGACAGCCAGAAGATGATCATGTGCGCCGTGATCAGTGCCAGGCCCAGCTCCTGTAATGCGGGCCCTGTCATGACCGCAAGCACAATGTAGGCTGCGGTTGCCGGCAGCCCCATTCCCAGGACCAGCGCGGCGATCGCCACGAGCACAAGCGCGAGCCAGAGCCGGCCGTCACTCATGCCAACGACGCTTTCGGTGAACTGCAGGCCAACACCCGTCTGTCCGATGGTGCCGACGACAATTCCGGCAACCGCACAGGCAATGGAAATCGGCACCGCCAGCCGCGCTCCGGTGTAGAGCGCATCTGCAATATCACGGGCCGACACCCGGGTATGGCGACGGATCAGACTGGCTGCCACCACCGCGGCGCAGCCGGCAACACCAACCAGCACCGGCGAATAGTTCTGCAGAAGCAGCAACGTGATCAGAATCAGCGGCAGGAGGAACTGCGCCCCCTCCCTGACGACCCGCCAGACGCCGGCGGGATTGCGCATGCCGGTGAATCCTGCTTTCGCGGCCATGATGTGGACGTAGAGGAGCACCGAGGTGAAATAGAGGAGCGCCGGGACGAGGCTCATCCACACGATGTCGCCGTAGGCGGTTTTGGTGAACTCCGCCATCACAAACGCACCCGCCCCCATGATCGGCGGCATGATCTGCCCGCCCGTGCTCGCCGCGGCTTCGATACCAGCCGCCTCCTCCGGCTTGTAACCAAGCTGCTTCATCATCGGGATGGTCAAGGAGCCGGTGGTCACGGTGTTGGCAATCGCGCTGCCCGATATGGAGCCCATGGCGGCAGACGCCAGCACGCTTGCCTTTGCAGGGCCTCCACGAAAGCGCCCTGCCGCGGCGAACGACAGATCTATCAGGAACTTGCCGGCGCCAGTGACCTGCAGAAAAGCGCCGAAGAGCACAAACATGAACACGGCGCCCGCGGCGATGCCAATAGGCGCGCCGAAGAGCCCCGCCTGGGTAAACACCTGAAAGCGGACGATACGTTCGAAGCTGAAGCCGCGCGTCGCAAGCACGTCGGGCAGGTAGTTACCAAAGGCGCCATAGAGGATGAACACCAGGCCGATGATCATCATCACCGGCCCCACCGCGCGGCGCGCAAGCTCGAGGGTGGCGGCGAGCAGAATCAGCCCGGCGGCAAAATCCACGGGCTCGAGGCCGTAAAGCAGATGATCCAGGCCCTGATAATCGAAACTGAGCACCCGCCAGGCGGCGAGGACAACCAGCCCGATGACCGAGAGGTCCAGAATCCGCAGCGCTCTGCCCTGCCCCAGCGGATAAATCAGGTAACCGAGACACAGGACCCAGGCGAGGTGCGTAGGTCGCAAATAGGTTGCAGGCTGTAGTCCCAGGATCGACTCGAACGGCACCACACCCGGCGGCAGAAACCCGACCAGCGGCTGCCAGAGCTGGAACACCGACAGGGCCACACCCAGCAGCATGACCAGGCGGCCGTACGGAACGTCGAGCCTTGCTTCGCTCACGGTTGATCACCCTCACACACCGGCGTTGTGCGCTTTGCCGCGTCCGCATAGCGCAGGGTGCCCGGATGCAGAGGCACGGCGGCAACTTTGTCGAGGTTCTCGACGCGCATGTCCCGCGCCACGGGGGAGACTTCCATCAGCTCATCGCTGTTGGCGAAAAGCGTGCAGACGAGCTCATAGGCAAGCGGCTCCGGCATGCTTTCATGCACCACCACCGCACTCCAGATCCCGAGCGCGCTGACAGGTTCATCCACGCCGTTGTAAGTCCCGCCGGGAATCTCATAGGCGGCATACGCCGGGTACGCCGTGCCCAGCCGCTCAAGCTCTGCCGCGCTCAGCGGCACGAGGTACAGATCCCGCGTCACCGCCAGCTCCGTCACCGCAGCCAGGCCCAGCCCGCCAACGACAAAACCGGCGTCAATGGTGCCGTCCTTCAAGGCGGACGTGGTTTCACCGAAATTGAGATAAGCCGTCGCCACCTCATCGAGTTTCACTCCGAGTCCGCGCAACACGTTTTCCGCAGCCACAGCGGTTCCGGAACCCGCTGCGCCGAGCGATACACGCCGCCCGCGCAGATCCTCGACCTTGCGCACGCCGGTGCCTTCAAGCGTCAAAATGTGGACGATGTTGGGGTAGGCGTTCAGGAGCACCCTGAGCGGCAGCGGTTCGGGAAAACGCCCTTTACCCTGATAGGCGGCGGTGACGACGTCCGCCATGGCAATGCCGAACTCGCTTTCACCGCGCGCGACCTGGATGACGTTCGTGACCGAGCCACCGGTCACCTCGGCTTTCACATTCACATGCGCAAGCTCGCGCGACCAGATCGACGCCATTCCCCCACCGAAGGGGTAATAGAGTCCCGCGGGCCCACCGGTTGCGATGGCATACGTGTTGGATGCAGATTCAGAACACCCGACAGACAAAAGTAAGAGAAAAAGGCTGACGAGAATCCTCATGCTGCCTCTGCCTCCATTCGGTCGAGTGCGGCGGCGTAGGGCCGGCGCGCCATCTGCAGCATGAGCACGCCGAGCACGCCAAAGCCGAGCGTCAGGCTGATGATCGAGTAGCGCACACCGTCAGCCTCCGGGAACACAACTTCGTTGAAGTAGCCCGCGATCGGCGGGCCGAGCAGATTGCCGATGGATACGACAAACAGGTAAATCGCCGCAACCTGGGCGTGTATCACCGAGGGCGCAATGACGGGTAGCGAGCCGTTGGCAATGCCGAACGGTGCATTGACGAAGATCATTGCCGGCACGTAAAGCGCGTAGGCCCAGGCTGCACTGGGCGCAAACTGGATGAGCACAATGGCGGGCACCGCCAGGCATCCGGCAACCATGCCGGCGATGATATTGGCGTCGCGTAGACCCCGATCGCTCAGCTTTCGCGCAAACATGGCAGCTGCGACCGGACCAATGGGGCCGGTCAAGAGGAATATCCAGCCGAAATTCTGCGCCGCTTCGGCGGCATCAACACCATGAACGCGGGTGAAATACGAGACACTCCAGAACACGAACGCATAGCCGAGCAGCGCAAGGCTCAGGAAACCCAGATGATGACAAGCCACCGCCAGGAGGTTCTGCCGGTAGAAGCCCTTCAACACGCGCATGGACGCCGTTCGCGAGGCCGGCGCCTGCAACCGCGTCGGCTCCTTGAGGAGCAGAAAGACGAACGCCAGCAGGAGCCCCGGCAAACCGACGTACACAAAGGTCTGCTGCCAGGGTTTCAACTCACCCACCACCGGCAACACCAGCGGCTCAGCCCCCTGCACAATCTCCAGCACAAACCCGCCGATGATGAAGGCAATGCCGGAGCCCATGACGGCCGCTGTCTGAAACACCGACAGCGCCAGCGGAATCTGCTCGCGGGGAAACAGGTCCCCGGTCATCGAAACGGTTGCGGGACCCAGCGACGCCTCGCCGATCCCCACCCCGATGCGGGCGACAAAAACCTGCCAGAAGTGACGCGACAGCCCACAGGCAATGGTCATCACCGACCAGAAGAAAATGCCAATGGCGATGATGTGCTTGCGCGACTTGCTATCTGCCATGAGCGCAATGGGCCAAGCGGCAATGGCATAAAACACGGCAAACACGCCATACAGCCAGCCGACCTGGCTGTCGCTGATGGCAAGGTCCACCTTCATCGGCTCGACCACAATGGCCACCACCTGGCGGTCGACAAAGCTGACAATCGACGCCAGCATCAGCAACGCCAGCACCGCCCATGCTGTCCAGGGCGCCCTAGTCGACATGGTTGCAGCAGTCGAGCGGTGAGCTGGGCGGGCTGTCAGCCGTCAAATCTGTACCTTCCAGGGAACGTCACCATCGTTGGCCGGGGTCAACTAGTCATCGTCGCTTTTGCGCAGATGCCCGTACATCATTTCCTCGACGAACTCGATGCACTTGAACTGCTGTATCTGCGCATCTTGCCCAACCCGGCGATAGAGTGTCATTGACATCTCCCACGGCTCGGTGAACGTCACCGGATCGTCTATGAGTACGTCGTAGCGCATGGTGTGGTCGCTTGTCGGCGTGTAGCGCTCGGTGACCTTCATGTAGGCACTGTGGTGATTGCCGGCACGGTCGAACCAGGTGCGATCGAGCTGCCCGGTGACCTCAACCACGAAGGTATCTCCTTCCCAGTAGCCGTAAGACTGACCCATCCAGGAGTCGACCGGCGCTTCGCCGGGATTTTCCAGATAGATGTTGCGTGCCGCCCCGGCGTACTCATAGTTGAAGAAAACGGCGCTCTCCGAGTGCACGATCTGAAATGGGAACGGCATGTAGTTGGCACGTGGCACGCCCGGCAGGTAGCAGCTGATCTCCGGATCACGATTGATCCAGTCAGCCTGGTTTTCCTGCTGCAGCTCCCGCGCCTCTTCTTTGTAGGGAATCACGCCGCCAACCACGACACCAAGCGTTGCCGGCACGGCCCCAACGGCGCCCAGTTTGACCACTTCCGGGGCGGGGACCGGCCCGAGGTTCCCTTCCACCATGGCCAGCGCAGCCCGCGCGGCCTGTGGCTCAACATTGATGTGCGCCCGATTCATGACCTGCCAGAAGCCATTTAGATCTGGCTTGCCGCCCGGACCGCGTGGCGCCACGTACTCGATGGGCACGGCCTCCGCGGTGTCCGGCGGCGGCATTGACACCTGCTGCGCCGCCACAGCTGACGAAAACAAAAGACCCGACACCAGAAGCAGGAACGTCTCAGAACGCATAGTAGCCTCCATCGATCAAAAAAGTTTCCGCGGAGTGGTAGCTGCTGGCTTCGCTCATGATGTAGATGGCAATCGCAGCAAAGTCCTCAGGCTGCCCCCAGCGCCGCACGGGAATTCGTTTAGATACGTTTTCCACGAACTTCGGATTGGCAAAGGTGCCTTCCGTCATCTCCGTCTCGATCCAGCCAGGCAGTATCGTATGCGCGGTGACGTTGTAACGGGCGTACTCCACTGCCAGCGCCTTGATCATGGACACAAGACCGCCTTTGGTTGCAGCGTAGTGCTCGCCACGGGCCTGTCCGGAAATGGCGGCAAGGCTTGCCGTGCCAACCAGGCGTCCGAAGGCGTCCCCCGCCTCGGCGCGTTCACGCATGTGGCGGGCGGCCGCGCGAAAGGTATAAAACACCCCGCTCTGATTGACACCGATGATGCGATCCCACTCTTCCCGAGTCATGTCGTCAAACGCGGTGCCACGGCCACCGATTCCGGCATTCGCGAAACAACCGTCCACACGCCCATGGGCACTGAGCGTCTCGGCAAAATTGTCCTGCACCGCCGCTTCATCGGCTACGTCGCAAACCTGTGCGGTCACGCGCGGACCGATGGGCTCGAGCTCAGCCAGCGCTTTGTCGTTCTTGGCCGCATTGGTACCCCAGATACAAACCTCAGCGCCGGCCTGCGCCAGGCCTTTTGCCATCCCGAGGCCAATGCCGCCATTGCCGCCCGTAATCAGGACCACCCGGCCACTCAGATCGAAAGGTTGAAACGCCACTCGGTCACCTTCTTCTACTTGTTCGAATCCCGCAGTGTAACGTGGCCCATTGTGAGACACTACGCGCGTTCGCAAGGAGACCCACATGACCAGCGCCACTCAGGACTTTGTACTCAATCAGACCATGCTGCGGATCAAAGATCCGGAACGCTCGATTGCGTTTTATCGCGACGTGCTCGGCATGACGCTGATCGAGCGTTTCGATTTCGACGCGATGGCGTTTTCTCTGTACTTCATGGGTTATCCAACAGAGCCGGTGCCGGAGGATCCACGCGAACGGGCCCGGTGGCTCTTCGATCAGCCGGCGCTGCTCGAGCTCACCCACAACCACGGCACGGAAAACGACGCCAACTTCAAGCACCACAACGGCAACGACGAGCCGCGGGGGTTCGGTCACATCGGCATATCCGTGCCGGACGTGTACGCTGCCTGTGAGCGCTTCGAGTCGCTGGACGTGGAATTCGTCAAACGCCCGGACGACGGCAATATGAAGGGGCTGGCGTTCATTCGCGACCCGGACGGCTACTGGATCGAGATCCTGTCGAGCCGCGGGCTCTCTGGGCTGATTCTGGGCGAAGAAGCGGGAAGCTAGTTCTGCGCGAGGGCCAGATCGGGGCTGAGATTGATCTCAACGCGGTTGTTTCTGCGGGCAGCGTCGTTCCACTCTGCCGCCAGCGCACCGGCGCCGGGGTAGCCGACCGCCAGCTCTGAGCCGGCAGCATCGAGCGCTTCCAGCGAGATACGGATGTCCGTGCCTTCAACCTCGCGCATGAGCTCGGAGAATTCTACTGACAGGCGATCGCTGACATAGGTTGAGTCCTCGAGCACGTGCCCGGTGTACATACACTCCGCGACGGAAAGCTGATCGGCGGCCAGCTGATAGGTGCCGGTCTCGTCCGTGTTCAGGCAGAAGCGCCCCAGGTGACTGACCAGGCGAATTTCACCGCGAAAGCCAACCTCCTCGAGGAGTGGCAGCAGCTGGCGCACTTTGGTCGCCAGCGCGCCGCTGAAGGCATCTTCATACATCGAGGTGCCGTTGTCCGCGTTCACCGACCACTCGAACGCGGCCAGCGCCTGCTCACTCAACGCCTCGCCGGCGTTCTGCGCAGCTTCCAGCTGGGCGGTAAGCGCCGCGGTTTCACGCGCCATTTCTTCCGTGCGGGCACTCTCGACGGCAACGAGCTGAGCAATGGCGACATCACGCTCGGTTTTGAACTGCCAGGCAAGGAATCCCGTCACCGTGGCAAACACGACCAGCGCGGCAAGCGCGAGGCGCGGTCGACGCGGCGCCGGCTGCAGCGCGTCGGCTTCCGGATCCGAGTCCGGCAGCTCGCGCGCCTGCATGGTGAGGTGTTCCTTCAACACCTCGCGGGCCACCTCTTTGGCAAAAACTTTCTGCTGCCGCAGGATGTCCGAGCGCAGCGTCAGATGCTGGTCTTCGAGGATGCGCCGCACCACCGCCTGCAGGGAAATCCCCATGGCCTGATCGTCGAGCTCCCGATCGATCTCGTCGACCACCTCGTGCAGTGACGGCTCGCGCTCCGTATCCGCGCGCCGATCGTGCACGAGACCAAGCTTGGCCAGCATTTCGAAAAGCTGGTGCTTCTGCACGTTCTTGGGCATGACACCCACGGCGCCGAGGGCACGCGCCTGGCCAACGTACACTTCCCCTTCCCGGGTGGTGTACATCATCACCGGTATCGTGGCCGTGCGTGGATTGGCTTTGATCGCGGCAACGGCTTCCAGGCCGTCCATGCCAGGCATGGTGTGATCCATGAAAATCACATCCACGTCTTCTTTTTTCAGGAACTCGAGGGCATCCTCGCCGGATTCGGCAAGGTCAACTTGCAGGTCGTGCTCTTCCAGGAGCAGCTTCAGCGAGACCCTCGCAGAGCGGGAATCATCGACTACCAGCGCGCGTTTGATCGCCATCATGGAATCACCGCGAAAGTGTTCACGGATAGTAGCAAGGGGAATTTTGCAGAGGTGTTAAATCCCTCTAACTTTGCCGAAGGGCCGCGGACGTTTGTCTATTTTATGGACAAATTCCAGCGCAAATCATCACCGATCGATTCCACCGCCAGACCAAGCCGCGTCCGCCGTGATTCCATGGCGCCCACCCAGAGTTCCCGCCAGCACGCAATGAAGAGCGTCCGCTCGCGCGCATCGAGACCCCGCACCACGCGCAGCCCGCTATGGTCCAGCGTCGCATTCTGCTCACCGTCTGCGCTGACCACATCGTCACCGCAGGCGCGGAACATCCGCGTGAGATATTCGACCGCGGAGGACACGCCGCTGTCCTCTACCTCGAGGAGCGCCGCCGTCTCGGCATAATACTGCAGACCGATGAGCCGGGCGGCGAGCCCGGCGAGCTTTTCGGTCTCCTCGTCACCGATGACCCCGGCCAGCTCCGCCAGACCGTTGCGCAGGTACTCGAGCGCGTAGTTGCGGTTGGCTTTGGCCAGGCGCGCCGCGTTCCACTCCTCAACGGGCGGCTGCGGCTGGGCCTCGGGATCGTAAGGCGGCGGCGCCTCGCCCTTGGCAAACTGCAGACGCTCTTCCGGGGCAAGATCGTGATCGTACTCTTTGAAGTAACCACAGAGGCCAAACTCGCCCGTCATGTCCTCGGAAACGCAGACATAACCGAGACGCGGATTGCCGAGCGACACCCCATTGTGCCCGTACCAGCCTTCCAGGAAACCTCGGCTCACTTCCTCGGTCACCCCGCAGATCGTCGGGCCGTGATACATCCAGCGCGGATAGCGGAAGCGGACCCAGGCTTTGCGGTCGTTCTCGTACATGTACTCGACCGGCACACCCCCCACACCATTGGACAGGACGTGATACTTCGCGCAGGCAACCGCGTGCGGCAGATCATCCAGACCAAGCTTCGAGAAGCTCGCCAGGAACTTCTCCTCGTGCTGACGGCGAAACAGCCGGAACATCCACTGGCCCATGACCTCCCGGCCCAGGCGAGTGGACACCATGAGCTGCAGCCCGAGAAACCAGGCATGATGGACTCGCGTCAGCGCATCCATGGCGACGAGGTCGAGCTCGTCATCGTTTACGGCTGCCATATGTCCCCTCCGAAAAACTGGCTACGGACCGCGCTGGGGCACCAGCTGCCAGGCCCGCTCGTGCAGATAGTAAATCAGGAATTTGAGCACAAACTCGATACTACCGATAACTACCGCGGTCTCCAGCTGACCGGTGACGATCCAGGCAATGATCGACGTCGTCAACGTGGCAACGATGCGCCAGGAAAACGCCTTTGCCAGGCTGCGGATGTGGGAGTCTCTCACGTTCGTCGACACATCAGACATGGTCGAGCACCTTCGCCACGCATTCTTCGATGCTGAGCTCCGCCGTAGGCAGACGCAGCTCCGCCGTCTCCGGCGCCTCGTAGGGCGAGTCGATACCGGTGAAGTGCGGGAGCTCACCGCGACGGGCTTTTTTGTACAAACCCTTCGGATCGCGCTCTTCGGCAACCTCGAGGGGCACGTCGAGGTAAATCTCGACGAACTCGTCCTCCTCGAAGAGCGCCCGGGCCATATCACGCTCCGAGCGGAACGGCGAGATGAACGCCGTGATGACCACAAGGCCGGCATCAACCATGAGTTTCGCGACCTCCGCCGTGCGACGGATATTCTCCACCCGGTCGGCATCGGTAAAGCCGAGGTCTTTGTTGAGACCGTGGCGAACGTTGTCACCGTCCAAGATGAACGTGTGCACGCCGCGGTTGTAGAGCGCAAGCTCCACCGCGTTGGCCACGCTCGACTTGCCGGAACCGCTCAAGCCAGTCATCCACAGCACCTTGCCCTTGTGTCCGTTGAGGCGGGCACGAGCCGCTTTGTCCACCTCATGCGAGTGACGGTGGATGTTCTTGGCGCGGCGCAGCGCATAGTTGATCATGCCGGCGCCGACGGTGTGATGGGTGTACCTGTCGACCAGCACAAACGAGCCGAGCCCTTTGCAGTCCTGGTAGCTCTCGAACGGCACGGGCTTGTCGAAGCTGAGCGTAATGCGGCCGATGTCGTTCAGCTCGAAGCCGCGCGCTGACAGCTGGTCGAGCGTGTTGATGTTGTACTTGAACTTGATGTCGGAAATGGTGGCGTTGATGCGCGTGGTGCCCATCATCAGCCAGTAGCTGCGGCCGATGTAGCCCTCCTCCTGATCCATCCAGACGAGTGACGCGTCGAACTGATCCGACACTTCACAGGGGGAGTCGGCGGCAACGATCACGTCACCGCGGGAAGCATCCACTTCCCGATCGAGCGTCAACGTGACAGCCTGATCGGTATGTGCCGCCTCCAGGTTGTCGTGATAAAGGACAATGTCTTTGACACTGGCAATCTCACCCGAAGGCAGAATACGCACGTCCTCGCCGCGACGGACAGAACCCGCAACCACGGTGCCGGCAAAGCCGCGGAAGTCGGCGCTGGGACGGTTCACCCACTGCACCGGAAAGCGGAACGGCGCCTCGTCATCGTGACTGTGAATGTCGACCGTCTCCAGATAGCCGAGCAGCGTCGGTCCCTGATACCAGGAGGTATGCGCGGATCGTTCGATGACGTTGTCGCCTTTCAGCGCCGACAGCGGTATGGGCGTGATGGTTTCGAAGCTGAGCTGCTCAGCAAACACTTCGTAGTCGCGCACAATCTCGTCGAACTTGGCTTTGTCGTAGTCCACGAGGTCCATCTTGTTGACGGCCAGCACAACGTGCTTGATGCCAAGGAGCGAAGTAATGAACGAGTGGCGCCGCGTCTGCGTCAGCAGGCCGTTCACCGCGTCCACCAGAATGACCGCCACGTCTGCCGTGGAGGCGCCCGTGACCATGTTACGCGTGTACTGCTCATGCCCCGGCGTGTCCGCGACGATGAATTTGCGGTGATCGGTGCTGAAGAAACGATAAGCGACATCAATGGTGATGCCCTGCTCCCGCTCCGCAGCAAGCCCGTCAACCAGGAGCGCAAAGTCGATATCGCCGCCCTGGGTGCCCTGCCGCTTGGAATCCTGCTGCAGGGACGCCACCTGGTCCTCGAAAACCAGCTGCGCCTCGTAAAGCATGCGTCCAATCAGCGTGCTCTTGCCGTCGTCCACGCTGCCGCAGGTGATGAACCGCAGGAGGTCGAGATTGGCCTGAGTGTCGATGTAGGTCTGAACGCGGGATTCGAGCTCCGCGATGCTCAGTGCTGCTTCACTCATTAGAAATAGCCCTCCTGCTTCTTCTTCTCCATGGACCCGGCGCTGTCGGTATCAATTGCCCGGCCCTGACGTTCGCTCGTGCGGCTCTGCAGAAGCTCGAGCACAATGGACGACAGATTGTCGGCGGTGGAATCGATGGCGCCCGTCAATGGGTAACAACCCAACGTACGGAAGCGCACACGGCGTATCTGGATCTCTTCGTCCGGCAGCATGCGCATGCGATCGTCGTCCACCATCATCAGCATGCCATCACGCTCCACCACCGCACGCTCGGCGGCAAAGTAGAGCGGCACAATCGGGATGTGCTCGCGATAGATGTACTGCCAGATGTCGAGCTCGGTCCAGTTGGACAGCGGGAAGACGCGAATGCTCTCACCGCGATTCTTGTAGCCGTTGTAGAGATTCCACAGCTCCGGACGCTGGTTCTTGGGATCCCAGCGGTGCGCTTCGTTGCGGAACGAGAACACGCGCTCCTTGGCGCGGCTCTTTTCTTCGTCGCGCCGGGCGCCGCCGAACGCCACGTCGAAACCGTGCTTGTCGAGCGCCTGCTTCAATCCTTGTGTTTTCATGACGTCGGTGTGCAGGGCGCTGCCGTGATCAAACGGATTCATGTCTTTCTCGACGCCCTCCGGGTTGATGTGCACGATCAGCTCCATGCCAATCTCTTTGGCCATCTGATCGCGAAACTCGTACATCGCCTGAAACTTCCAGCGCGTATCGACGTGCATGAGCGGAAACGGCGGCGGACTCGGGTAAAAGGCTTTCCGGGCCAGGTGCAGCATCACCGAGCTGTCTTTGCCAACGCTGTAGAGCATGACCGGGTTTTCCGCCTGAGCGACAACCTCGCGCATGATGTGGATGGCTTCGGCCTCGAGGCGATCGAGGTGAGTGATTTCGCCCGGATGCGGCGGACTGTCCGGATAAGCGGCAAGCGCGAGCGTCGAGCGATAGGCAGGCAGCGCCAGGGTGACCTTGATATCCGACGACAGGACTTTGACGATTTCGTTGTCATCGAGCTGCCAGCTGCGGAAGAGCGCGGTGATCTCGCCGTGCGGCCACAGGAGCGCATCTTTCTCACCGCAGAGCGCTTCGATCCCCGCGGCCAGCGTTTCCAGGTTCAGCTGATCGAGAAAACGCCAGCGACGCCCGCCGCGGCCATCGTTGGCCATCAGCAGCACCCTGCCGTCATCGAGCCTGCTCGATTGCACGTACAGGTTGGTCATGCGCTTGCGCTTGCTCTGCGCTTCGAGGCTGGTGGCGACCAGGCTGATGAGCGGACGGTCCTGCTCGTCGCGCAGTCCGGCCAGCGTCAGCGCTTCCGGCAGCCAGTCGGCCTTTTCGAGTGCCCGCTCGGTGGAACGGAGCGTTTTACCCTCCGTCTGCACCACCTCGTGCACCGCCTGAGTGTCCCAATAGGGCGCATTATCCCGATTCGTCAGCAGCGTTGCCGGGAGATCCATAGCTTCATTCCAGAATGACGTGATTTGCGGATTCTAACCGTCAATTCTGGAATAATCAGCTGATTCTTATCGAAAAACGCTATAACTTACAAATTAATGCAAATTGCGACACGTTTTCTCGGGATTCAAAGCATGTGCTAGAACGCCAGCAGACCGGCAATATCGATGGCGTTGGCATAGGCCAGATAGTCGGCATCCGTGGCGTTGCCCTGCACCTGAATCAGGTAAGTGTTGTTGAGTACCATCATCACCCCGCCATTGTTGGCCTGCAGCACCGCCTGCTGACCCTGAATCATCTGCAGCTGCCCACCCTGGGCGGCGAGCATCGCCGGATTGGAAAACATCATCATCATCGACTGCAGGAGCGGCGAGTCGGTGATGATGGAAATCTCTACGTTGCTGCTGCCCTTCGCGTAGCTGCGTGACACCGTGGTGCCGCCGCCGAACATGGCTGCCCCCGCGGATTGAGACTGCGGCGGCTCCGCCGTCCAGTCATCGAGCGCGTCCGGCAGGAACGCCTGCAGGCCAGCACCACGCGCCTGCCTGATGAGCTGCGCGGCAAATTCGAGCTGGGTGATGGCCGCCTGGGTCTGCCCGTCATCGTAGAGGTCTCGAGCCTGATCAATGGCATCGGTGACGTCGTCTGCCCATACGGGCGTTGCGATCAAAACGAGGGCTGCAATGATGAATCTCACTTGTGACTCCTTGTTAGATGTGAGTGAACTTCCTTATGCCGCTTCATGCGGCTCGCACAGCTTGCGCAATTTCTCCCCAGCGCGCCAGGTTTTCCGGCGTTCGCCGGATGTCGTCTGCGGTCAGATACATGACAAGCCGGCTGGCGACACCCTGATAGCGGTCGCGGAGCTTGTCCGCCATGTCATCCCACGTGGCAACAACCGCAAAGTGCTCGAGCATCTCGTCTGTGATCGTCTCCGCCATGCCGGCCATATCACCCGCTTTCATCATCTCGCCAAGACGCGCGGTCGTGCCTTCGAAGCCCAGATCGTCGAACTGAAACGCGTAGTTCGGTGTCGAGCCGTAAAACGCAATCTGCGTCCTCGCACGCTGCACGAGCTTCTCGCGAGCCTCCGGGCTGTCCCCCGGCACCGCAAACACGGGCACAATGAGATCAATCTCGCCCGCGTCCCGACCAGCCTTCGCCGCACCTTCGGCAACGGCCGGCTGCAGCCGGTTGGCGATGTAAGGCATCGAGTGCATGGGGTGCACGTGGATACCGTCGCAGAGCTCCCCTGCCAGCCGGCACATGTGCGGCCCCACGGCCGAGATGTCCAGCTTGACGTCCTCGTAGTCGTGACGCATTGGCGCCCACTGGGCAGGTAGGTAGCTGAGGTTGTAGTAAGGGCCTTCGTGATGGAGCTTTTCCTCGCCGCGGAACGCCCGCAGACACGCCTGGACCGCCGCCACGTAATCCCGCATCTGCGGCGCGGGTTTGTCGAAGGTGGCGCTGTAGCGCCGCACGACGTGACCTTTGACCTGACTGCCAAGGCCCAGGCGGAAACGGCCGCCGGTATTGGCGGCAAGCTCCCAGGCAATCTGCGCCGAGATCATGGGACTGCGCGGAAACGCAACGGCAATGCCCGTGGAGAATTCGAGCTCCGGCGCCGCCATGGCGGCCGCGGCAATGGACATCCATGGTGTCGTGCCGGTCTCGGTGAAGAGCATTCCCGAGAATCCCGCCTCCTGCAGCTGCCGCGCAAGCGCCGCGCTGTCATTCCACGTGAGCCCCCCGACCATCATGTCAAAATCCATGGTGTATCCCCTCTTCGTGTGTGATTGTCATGTCAGGACTGAGGCTTTTCCCGACGTACCCACCGGCTCGTTGCGGCAACGTCCTCAACCTCTCCACCGGCTGTCTTCCAGCCGTTGAAGCCCGCTTCCAGATGCGCAACATTCTTGAAGCCCATATCCTCGAGCGCAAGCGTCGCATACACCGAGCGTCCGCCACCGGCGCAGAAAACCACCATACGGCGGTCTCCGGTGAAATAGTCCCGGTAGTAGGGACTCGACGGGTCCGCCCAGAACTCGAGCATCCCGCGCGGCACGTTTTTGGCGCCCGGAATCGTGCCGAGGTCGACGACTTCCTGAATCTCTCTGAGGTCAATCAGGAGGGGATCGTCGCCGGCGCTGATCTCAGCCTTGAGGTCGTCAACGCTCAGGTTTTCGATGCGCGCCTTCAGCGCGTTGGTTTCTTCGAATACGTTCTTGATTGCCATGGATTGTCTCCGCCTCTTCCCGATGTTCTAGAAACCGGCTGCATGCCCTTCCTTGCGGTGGTCCGAACCGGCAACGTAGCCGTCTGCCGTTTTCAATATGAGCTGTGCGCCGCCGAACGTGCTCTCCGGCGCGTCAGTTTTGATCTCGTGGCCGCGCGCGCGCAGCGCCTCGACGACCTCGTGGTCGAATCCGTGTTCCAGCGCAACGCTGCAATCCGGATAAACATGCCAGCGCGGCGCGTCGCTTGCCGCCTGCGGGTTCTGGCCGTGATCGAACATGCGGGTCACCATCTGCACGTGACCCTGATGCTGCATGTGCCCGCCCATGACGCCAAAGCTCAGAAGCGGCGCGCCGTCCCTGGTGACGAAGCCGGGAATGATGGTATGAAACGGTCGCTTCCCGGGCGCCACGCAGTTGGGATGCCCCGGCTCCAGCACAAAACCGCTGCCGCGGTTCTGCATGGCAATGCCGGTGCCCGGAATCACGACGCCTGAGCCAAACGCAAAGTAATTCGACTGGATGAAGGAGACCATCATCCCGGAGGCGTCGGCTGCGCAGAGATAAACGGTGTCGGGACTCGTGGGCAGCGCAACCGGCGGCATCGCACCCGCCGCCTCACCAATCCCGCCAGCGGCTCGGGCCAGGGATTCAGCATCCAGCAGTGCTTCAATTGAGGTCTGCATGGCGCCAGTGTCGGCGATGTGATCCTGCGCCGCGCGCAATGAAGGCGGTGCTCTGCGGCTGGAAGATCTGCGGGATCACGAGCCGGAGTGGGTGACACCCCTCGCCCAGGCTTATCACGATGTCTGCCTGCACGAAAT
>JAAUXY010076130.1_pt1 | contig 15528 bp, 15 predicted proteins | sample 7278121 | NCBI WGS metagenome assembly JAAUXY01 (sample SAMN14350117, study PRJNA611818) | marine sediment metagenome | isolation source: surface marine sediment (1.8m) | place: French Polynesia: Moorea | collected 2018-08 | reverse complement strand
GTGTCAGCAATGAAGTGATTCAAGCCATCATTACCGTTGTAGGCCAAAGCACCGATACCGATCGACGGGATGCTTACAAACTGCTTGAAGATATGGAAATTCGCGTCGATTTGAGGGATGGGGATTGACGCTTCGAGAAATTGGATTACTGGAGTGCTGGAGTAATGGAGTAATGGTTTAACTTTCAACGACTCGAGCTCTTCGGTTTTCCAATACTCCATTACTCCAATATTCCATTACTCCAATTACCATCATGCCCCTTTCTTGCCACAAATGCGTATTCTACTTTGTCACCTGGGATCCACATTTTCCCCACGGCTGCCACGGGATGGGATTTAAAAGCCGCCGTTCACCGATCATCGAAGTCCGCCAGGTAATGAATGGTAAAGAATGTTTGCTATTTAGGGCCAAGAAACCAAGGAAAGAACGCTGGGGCAAAAAAGATCTGAAACGAACACCAAAGGTCGCGAGCACCGGCTGACCCCGACACCGCAATCCGTTATATTACGTTTACGTTTCTTGGTCGACCTCTTGCATGGCTGTCGCCCGAGCGCGCAAATGATCCTTTAAGTCGTGGATGAGCAGATCCGCAGCTTGTTTTAACAAAGTTGGTAAAATCTCTGGGTAGCCACTTGAACGTAACTGGGTCTGTACTTGCTCTCGATAATTTTTTTTACCTTCCTCGATTGTGGCCCGCAGCATGTGATAAAGATCCATTGGTGCCATATCCTTGGGCAGCGAAAATTGTCCGACAATGGTGGTGGCCTGACGGGCGATATGTTGCAGATAGTTTTCGTTGTTCTGAGGCACCATGGTATCGCGGCGGTCATGAAATCGGACGGCGTCGCAAATGTCTTGGGGTATCTTGAGACGCTGCAACACCAGCGCACCGATTTTAGCGTGACTGATCCCTAAAATCATCTTTTCAGCTTCACAAGATGGTAAATCCTGTGCCTTCTTCAAAGCCACAATTTGCTCATGTTCTGCTTTAAAATAAACCGCAATGACAAGCTTACCGATATTTTGCAGGGTTGCAACCGTGAAAAGATCATCCAGCTGGTTGAAATTAATAATTTCACCCAACACCTTGGCAATCGCGGCACAAACTTGGGCCTGTTTGAGGAATCGATCAAAATTAAATTGTTTGAGACGAAGGGTAAAATGATCCATTAAAATGGATGTGATCAGAATATCTTTCATTTTACCGTAGCCGAGCAGCTTGACCGCATAGTTGATAGATCGGACTTCACGTCCGCCGTAATATGCGGTATTGGCGATATTTAAAAACCGAGCTGCCAGACTGGGTGATAGCTTTTCAACGATTTGATCAAAATTGCTGGCCGGACTATTGAGCAGGGTGATGATATCGACAACTTCTGTATCGATCAGTGGTAACTTATCGATTTTGCTATTTATTCTTTCGATTGCTTCCTCAGTTGTCATTCATTATTCTCCCGGCTTGCGGTTCACCGACAATGGTTTTGTCGTCGCCACCGTCTGGTCATGATCGGCTTTTTGTGTGCATATGGGACAGACCCCAAGATATGCCAACGAGCCATATATATCAATTAAGTAGCAATAGTAGCAATAGGCATGCCAAATAGGCCAATTCAGGCTGTTGGCGGCAGGCGGATTCTGCAAACATCCTAAAACCGGATCAAACGGTCATTTGAGCTGTTAAAATCGGATCGGATATCGCAAAACCTATTGATAAGCTTGAGATTTTTGACAATGCTTTGACAATGCTTGCCAAAATCTTGTCAATTCAAGAAAAAACCCTGTTAGGGGGGGGTGCCTAACAGGGTTCGTCGGAGGTGGGAATGAAGGAAAGGAGGAAACTTCATTCCATATTTGCTATACATCAATGCAACTACTGTGCCATTTTCATATAAATAAAGATCGCTTTTTCAGAACCACTGCGGGCATAAGGCATTAAAAATAAATTATGTAATATTTACAAATACTTATTATAAAATATACTCTTTTTGGAAATCCTAAATAGCATTTTCGTGAATTTAATCTGCTTTGGTGACGGTTTCTAATGGCGGTCAATTTTCTGACGACTAGGCAAATTTTTACGCCTGTCAACGGTTGTCACATGAAAGAGGTCAAAGGGTGTTATGGCCGTATATATATAATTTATTTATAGTTATCAATAAAAGTAGGCTAGCCGTATTTTTGGGAACTGGTGAAAATGGACCCATTATTTGGTCAATTTGATCAAAATTTGCAAAATATTGTCTATTTGCAATTTGCAATCAAAAACTTTGCATTTTGCGAAATCTGCGCGTCAACAACCCGCCGTTACATGCGAAATGATCGGTTGCACATCATCGTTACATGCAACATTTAGGTGCAACCTGCTGCCAAGCTCATACCGGATCAGACCCAATCCAGCAGGCATTCATTTTTAATTTCAAGTTTTAGGCCAAAATTCCGATACTATTGTAGATTCTTGTATTCAAGGAGTTCTGTCACAGAATGAATAAAGGCCCTAAAACCCTTACAGTGACTCAGGCGGCCGCCCTTTGTGCGGTTGGGCGTACAACCGTTGGCTATTGGATTCGCTCCAAAAAGCTGGCCGCCAACCGCCGCGGAAAAAAATACGAAATACCGGTTCAGAATTTGATTTATTTTTTAAAAGCCAGTGGCCAAAAAATACCTGAAAAACTTGAGAATGAAAATTCGTACGGACCGGTTTTCCGTGCATTTCAGAATTGTTGGCACTACTATCGAGACCATTCCCATGGTTTGAAATGTCAGCAATGTATTGTTTTTACCCATAAGCTCCAGGTGTGCTTCAGTGCCCGCAATGATGGCCAGCTGAATTGTTTGGAGGCCTGTGAAAAGTGCCGCTATTACCGCGAAGCCTATTATCAGCGGGTTCAATTCATCCACCAATTGGACATACCAGCGGCTATCGTCAAAGACCTGTATTTTTGGGCTGGAAACCAGCAGATGGCCGATCTTTGTGATCTGCGTGCAAAACAGCTGGTGGGAATGGGCCTTGAAAAAATTATTCATCCCCGTTCTTTGGAACAGGTCATATCCTGTTTGAAACGCAAGGCCTTAGGGGATCCAAGATTCCCTTCCGAATGCCGTATCTACTTAAAAAATCATGACACAGACGGAATTAAAATAAGCTGTTGCGTTTTTTTATTGAAAGAACCACAGGGTGCATTTTTAATCACCGCAGCACCTGATCAACATCACCAACCCGTCACCCCGACGCCTTCTTTTGGTGAACACTGCCCAGAGGGGATCCGATGAAATGGAAATTAAACAAACAACCGCCCGCAGCCGCTGATCTGCAAGAATTACCCGTGGGACTGGCGGCGTGTCTGGAAAAAAATGAGTTGTTCATTTCCGCCATACAGGCCCTTTTGCAATGCATCAACGATTTTGCGCTAAATATAACGGAGCTCAAAAGCGACGTTTTCAAACAGCAACTGGCGGCGCTTGAAGACACATTTGTGCGCGGACAAAAAATAAAAAGAACAGCATCGGCTTTCCGCAAACACCGCAAGCGGATTCAACGCTTCATAGACCGGCAAAATCAATATCTGCGGGAGCGCGAAAAGGAACTTAAAGATATCATCGATTTATTGGCCGAGGCCATGGCGACTCTGGATGCAGACAACCAGCAATACCATCAGAGAATCTACCAACAAAGTGAAAAAATCGAGAGCTACACACGCTTGGATGATATCAAACGGCTCAAGCAGGCGTTAATTCAGGAAATTGATAATATACGCCAAACGGTTCGAGATAAGCAGGATCGTGACAATAAGCAGTTGAAAATTTTATCCAGACAGGTGAGCACCTTAAATCATGAATTGAAAAAGGCCAGAGTCGATTCAGTCACCGATGGACTTACGGGTGTTTATAATCGCAAAGCGCTTGATGACCACATTGATGCGCTGGTTGAACAAAATACATGGAGACCAACCGCATTTGCAATTCTTATGGTTGATATTGATGATTTTAAAGCCATCAATGACGCCCACGGGCATCCCACCGGCGATCGCGTTCTACTGGCACTGGCCCAAAAATGCCAGGACCTGATACGCAATGAAGATTTTATTGCCCGCTACGGCGGCGAAGAATTTGTAATTGTATTAACAAAAGCGTCTTTGCCCAATGCGATTAAAAAAGCGAAACGAATCTGCCAGGCCGTGGCGGATACCCACTATGCATTAAACGATACAAAAGCTGCGCATCTTCTTGCCATCACCGTTTCCATCGGTGTGAGCGCGTATCAAAAAGGCGACACAACCGAATCGGTCATTGGTCGCGCCGATCAGGCCCTTTATCTTGCTAAGGGCGCTGGCAAAAATTGCGTGGCATCTGAAAATGATTTGATCCCGGATAGCGTTAAAAATAAGGGTTAAAAAGGCCTCTGGGGCAAATTTTACCTTGATTAGGGCTGGACTTGCAAAACGAACCAGACTCACATAAATGATATTTTGTATATTTTCAGTAAGATAAAAAAATACAATTTTAGAATTTACTTGCATGATTTTTGCATAAAATTTATTCGGAACTGAATCATCCGACCCCTTCCGTCTGGTTGCGGGTCCCCTGAAAACCTATCAACAATCAGATAGGAGGATCTAAACCCATGAAAATTGACGGCAACAATGACATCACACAAAGTGCTTTTGCAGATAAAACAACCCAAAAAGAAGCCGCTCCGGATGCTGATTTTAAGCATATCCTTAAGAAGTCTGTCGAACGTTCAAACGCGCAGTTGGTAAAAATTCAACCCGCTCTAAAGCCAAATCCATTGGCGGCGATTCGATTCACACCGTTATCGCCTGAGGCCAGACAGGCAGCCATTGAACACGTTGATAACCTTCTGAATTTACTGGATCACTATAGAGATCAGTTGGCCGATCCCAACGTGACCTTACGACATATCGAGCCGCTTCTAAACAGCATATCAAAAGAAAAGGAGCAATTATCGGGGGTTTTGGATCGTTTACCCAACGAAGACGGTCTCAAAGATATTGTCCATCGCACCCTTATAACGGCATCCCTTGAAGAGGTGAAGTTTAACCGCGGCGATTATATTTCCGCCTAAAACCGCGCCGTTGAAGATGCAAGCATTTGTCGACCCCTCAGCGTCGTATCTCAATCAAATCGAGGCCCATGTCGCGCGTTTACCGAGCCTATCGACAACCGCGACAAAGGTCATGCAAACGTGCAACGATCCGCAAGCGTCGCCCAATGATCTGAACCGGTTGATTGCATTGGATCCGGTGCTGGCCGGTCAAGTCCTGCGACTCGTCAATTCTGCTTATTATTCCATCCGTCGACCGGTTTCTTCGTTATCGCGCGCCATTATATTGCTGGGGATGAACACGGTAAAAAATCTGGTACTTAGCCTTGCGATCATCGACCAATTCCGACCTCCCAAATCATTCCGAACCTTATCGAATGCAACCTTTTGGTCGCATTCCGTGGCTGTGGGCGTGATCGCCAAATGTATTGCTGAAGTTCAAGGCGTACCCCTTGCCGATCAGGAAGATTATTTTGTTGGCGGATTGATGCATGACTTGGGCAAAATTCCGCTCAACCACCAGTTCAGCGCTGAATACCACAAGGCCATGGTGTTAGCCAAGCGATCCCAATGGTCAATGGTCGACGCTGAAAAAATCATCTTTGGTATCGATCATGGTACGGTCGGCGGTTTGATTGCCCGCAAATGGCGGTTGAGTGCAGCCTTTGTTGATGTTTTGGATCATCACCATCGATTGGATAACCTCCTGGTCGACAGCGCTCAATTGGTGCTAATTGTTGCATTGGCCAATCTTTATGCCCAGGCGCTGGAAAACGATTCACAAAAAGGCAGCGTGCTTGAAGACGAACTGGCAGCGCTGGTGATGCCACGTGTCGGTATAGAAGCGAACATGTTAGAACGCATACGCCATAAGGTTTTGGTTGAAATGAATAAAGCGAAAATATTTTTGGAAATATCACAGAGTGGGAGCCAGTCATGATCGTTAAATTTTGGGGTGTGAGAGGTTCGATTCCGACACCGGGAACCGACACGGCGAAATACGGTGGAAACACCGTCTGCATCGAGATAAAGTTTGCGGATGTTCAACGGCGCATAATCGTAGATGCCGGCTCTGGACTGCGTTTGCTGGGCAACCATCTGATGACCCAAAAGGGTGTCCGGCAGGCATTGAAAACCGACATCTTCCTCACCCACACCCACCTGGATCATATCCTTGGTTTTCCGTTTTTTGCACCTATTTTTCTTCCTGACACGCATCTAAATATTTACGGTCCGGTTACCTGTGAGACGGAATCGTTGGAAACGGTCATTGGCGGGCAGTTGTCTTACCGATATTTCCCCATACGTCAGCAAGAGTTGGCCGCCAGTATCGATTATCGGAATTTGGCAGAGGGCTGTTTTGATTTAGGAGATGACATTCGATTAATCACCAAATATCTGAACCACCCGTTACTGTGTTTAGGGTTTCGAATTGAATATAACGGTAAAATTTGTTGTACCGCTTATGATACCGAACCATTTCAGAATTTGTTTGTTACCGACGCGCAGGATCCTGCCTATGATGCCATAATGGCGCATCAAGGTGAAGTGGTGGCCAAAGAGGAAAATGACCGTTTGCAAGCGTTTTTTGCAGGCGCTGATCTGCTCATTCACGATGCTCAGTATACCCAACAGGAATATGATACTTCCAGAAGAGGGTGGGGGCATTCACCGGTTGAGTATGCCATCAAAGCCGCCCAGAGATCCGAAGTGAAGCGACTGGCGCTTTTTCACCACGATCCGATGCGTACGGACAGGCAATTGGATGAACTGACACAATTGAAATGTCATCACAAGCAAACCGGTGATACGGAGGTCTTTTTTGCCCGGGAGGGTATGCAGGTAAAACTCTAAAGAAATTAGGTTGGCCGGTTAGCCGGTACGCCGGCCGAAGGTCCTCGTGAAACGGGATTGAGCCCGAAAAAAATGAAAAAGGGATAATATTTGCTTTAAACCGGCCCAACGGGCTTAACGGGGCTACCGGATATTAGAGCTCTAACGGTAATCGGTGGCGCAGGTACTGTCTTTGCAATTTGTAAATCAGGTCGGTTAGGCGCTTTTGCTCGCTATTGCTTATCTTACGAAACTCGAGGCCCATTTCATATTGATTCGTTTCCGAATTATGATTGATGCGCCGTATCTCCACAGTTTCGATCTGAATCGGTCGCGGCATAATTTCCACTGGAAATTCCAGGACAACATCTTCCAGCACCTGGGCAACTGCAAAAGGCGAATGGGCAGACATATCGGCTTTGGTTTGGACTAATGCCGCCAGCGAGCCGCCGATACTAATGTTCATGACTTGCAGTTCAAGCCGTTTGGCATCCTTTAAAAAGTAAAGACGCGTGTCGCTTGGCGCATCGAGCCGAAACAGTTCGCGGCGTTGTTTGCGCTCTAATTTCTGTGGCAGTTTTACATACAGCCGTTGATCGGTCATCTCCCCGCCAGGCGCTGTAAATGCATATTTGATTTGATCTAGTCCGGTAAATTCAAAGTGTATTTGACGAATATCTGCTTTTTCAGCAGCTTTCCCCAAATCTTTGGGGATCGCCATAACCAAATGCGGATTTTTCTTATCCTCGCTTAGCGCGATAAGCTGGGTTTGGCTTTCATAGTCGGTGTCCAGAAGGATTAGTTTGAGGGGGATTTTGTACTGGATTAAGGTTTCCAATAAGGGGGTAACTGCACTGCCTGTTATTTTTTCAAAATAGACCATGGTTTACGTCGCATTCGCAGTTTTACCTGAATTTTGCATTTATGTTCATGCAAATTTAAGGTTACAATTTTGCGACACTGTCGGCATAAGATGAATCCTGTAATAATTTTTTAGCAAAGTCCAAGTACTTCTCAGTAATTGCTCTCACTGCCAGCTGCAGCGCATACGGTTTAATGGGTTTTTCCAATAAATAATTCACGCGTGACGCCAAACACATGTTCACCACATCGTCACTGGCATTTCCGCTAATGATAATCGCATCTTGGTGGGCTGTGGGATACTTCTTTTCGATGGCATCTAAGAAGTAGAAGCCGCTCAGTCCACCCAGAAATACATCAATGATAAAAATGGCGACACCAACCTCCCGTTGCAAGCAGTAATCGATTGCTTCATCGGCATTTGTAAATGCGATGACATTGCCCCAGCTGTAAAAGGTTTCAACCAGCTCGCTGATGACATCGCAAATACCTTGGTCATCATCGATGATGATGACATCCAGACCATCTGACATGTTCTTTCCTCCCATCGGTGCCTCAACTCCAGAAAGCTTCACCCGACTACGCGGTAGAATGCAGGTTGGTTTGCGTTTGTTGCACACTAAGAATTTTCATCACCCCGGCGGTCCAAATTGTATTTCTCAATTTTGCGATAAACCGTCGAGACGTTTACACCTAAAATTTTAGCTGCTTTGGGGCGGTTTCCACCTGTAATACCCAGCACTTTTTCAATATGACGTTTTTCAAGCTCCTCTAACGTAAGCAATTCCACGTTTTTACGGCGCTCCGGACCTTCATAGGGTAACAAGTTTAATGTTGCCGCTAGCGTTAGGGTATTCGATTTTTCAAGTAATACAGCGGCCGCAATGATGTTTTCCAATTCGCGCACATTGCCTGGGTAAGAATACTGCATCAGGCGCTGCTCTAATTCCGGTGATAATGAACGGATATTCTTATGGTTCGCCTGAGCATGGATGTTGAGAAAATGCAGCGCAATGGGCAGAATATCTTTCTTCCGTTCCCTGAGCGGCGGTACTTTAATATTATACATATTGATTCGATAATAGAGGTCAGCCCGAAATACGCCTTTCAGGATTTCTTCATTGATATCTTTGTTGGTGGCGGCAATGATACGGACATCTACGTTGCGGATTTCGGTACTGCCCAGTCGATAAAGCTCGCGCTCTTCGATGACCCGCAACAGTTTACCCTGTAAAGAAGGATCCAGTTCAGTGATTTCATCTAAAAAAAGTGTCCCGCCGTTGGCTGCCTCAAAAAATCCAATTTTTTCATTACCGGCATCGGTATAAGCGCCCTTGGTATGCCCAAAAAATTCATCTTCAAATATGGTTTTGCTGAAAGAAGCCATGTTAACCGCATAAAACGGCGCGTCCGAGCGGTTACTTAAATTGTGAATAACCCGTGCCAGCATCTCTTTGCCAGTGCCGGATTCGCCGTTGATCACGACGCTATAGTCTGTGCCAGCGACGGCTTCCACTTGATGAAATACCAGCGCCATGGCTTCATCTTCGGCGACCATATCCTTAAATGCCGCCGGATTCTTCAGATTTGAAAATACCCTCTTGCTGCCAAACTGCGCCAATTCGTGCTCGACGTTAACCTTTTCCAATGTACGATTGACCAGTGCAATCAGTTTATCACTGTTTAGCGGTTTGACTAAATAGTCCGATGCGCCCAAACTCATGGCCTGTACAGCGGAGGCCACGTCGTCGATAGCACTGACAATTACGCAGTCGACATCAGGGGATTCTGCTTTGATCGTTTGCAGTACCTCCATTCCCGTCAATTGCGGCATCATTAGATCCAATAAAATGAGTTGAAAGTCATATTCGTGAACCAGATCCATGACGCGTCGGCTGTCGGAAACCAAAGCCGGCTCCGGTAAACCGGAGCTCACCAGGGTTGCTTTAATGCTAAGCAACAACCCCTCATCATCATCAACGACTAAAACTGGACTTTGATTATGTGGTATTGATTCCATCAATGGCTTAATACATTCATTCCGTTATCTGCTTGCGGGCGACGGCACGCATGCGAGGGTTGAATGGATCGGACATTTTGGTGTGCGCGATCATGACAGTTAACGGTCGTGTACGCATCGGAGAAATGAAAACAAAACTGGGCACTCCCGATACCATTTATGTTAGATTGAAATGCCAAAACAGTCAATGCTTTTCTCTTTAAGTGAATTGTAACTCATTAATATTACCATGTTTATTTGCAATTTGTAAAATGCATCAATCATTTTAAAGTTATTGGTTATCCGTAATGGGTTATTGGTTCTGGAGCCTGCCATGATCACATCGGGTTCATATCTTATGCGATAAGATTCTCTCCCATTGCTGCTTATGATAAATGAACACTATAGCGGTTGTCAGAAATATATTCCGATAATCCGTCATTGCGAGGAGCTTTGCGACGAAGCAATCTATTCAAAACCCTGAGAGATTGCTTTGCTTCGCTCGCAATGACCTTTAAAGGACTCGCTAAGCCAATCGGAACATATTTTTGACAATCAGTATAAGCAACAGATAACGAATAACGAACAACTAGTACCTGCAATTATGAGCCGGAAAAGATACGCTCAATGGTTTGTTTAAGACTTTGCTGCCACGGTGAGGGGTCGATACCAAACTGTTCTTTGATGCGGGTGCAATCTAAAGCAGAATAGGGTGGGCGTGGTGCTGCAGTTGGCCAATCAGCCGTTGAAATGGCTTGCACTTGGCGGGTTCGGAGTTTGGTATACACAGCGGCCAGCTCGATAATTTTTTCCGCCATACCATGCCAAGAAGTAATTCCGGCACCGCAATAATGATAGGTTCCCCACAGATGTCTATTTGGTGTTGCGATTTTGCGGGTGATGATCAGAATGGTTTCGGCCAGGTCGGTCGCGCTGGTAGGTGAACCGAATTGATCGGCGACAACCTTCAAGGTCGTTTTCTCACTGGCCAGCTTTAGTATGGTTTTGACGAAATTATGGCCGTAAACACCATACAGCCAAGATGTGCGCACAATAATGTGATTGGGCAATACCGATCGAATCGCGGCTTCCCCCCGAGCTTTGCTCTGGCCATATATCCCCAGCGGTGCGATCGCATCACTTTCCTCGTACGGCTGGTTTTGGGTGCCGTCAAAAACATAGTCGGTGGATATGTGAATCAGCGCCAGACGGTTAGCGGCACAATATTGGGCCAGATAACGGGGTCCATTTGTGTTCACCGCATATGCCCGATCGGATTCATCTTCCGCCCGATCGACTTGGGTGTAAGCAGCAGCATTGATCAGCACCGAAGGGCAAAGTGGTGACAGAACCTGCTGAATGTCGTTTTTATTCGAAATATCAAATTGTTGACGATTAAACGCAGTTACTTTGATATCAAAGTCTTGGGCTTGACGCGTCAATTCTTGGCCCAATTGTCCGTTTGCCCCTGTGATCAATACTTTCATGAAGCCTTTAGTGGATTGTAGAGTTTTTCAGGAGGAAGATCACCGATAACCGGTAAGCTTTCATCTTTTTCGGAAACAATCGGCTGCGTAATGGGCCAATCAATGGCAAGAGTCGGATCCGACCACAATATGCCACCTTCATCATCCGGGTCATAAAAATCGGAACACTTATAAAAAACACGGGCGCTGTCGCTCAGCACACAAAATCCGTGGGCGAATCCTGCAGGAATATACACCTGTCGCTTATTGTGCTCAGACAGATGAACACTTACCCAACGGCCGAAAGTGCGGGATGCTGGGCGGATGTCCACTGCTACGTCAAATATTTCTCCGGACATGACCTGTACCAGTTTGGCCTGCGGATGGGTGACTTGAAAATGCAGCCCCCTGAGCGTGTTTTTAACCGAATAGGACAGATTATCCTGCACAAATACGTCCGGCAAACCGGCTGATTCAAAGCGGTTTCCGTGGTAAGTTTCCAGAAAGTATCCACGGCTATCTGAAAATACCTGGGGCTCAATTAAGCGTACGTCCTCAATATCGGTTGCAATGAGCTGCATGCGAATCCCCCTGGCCATAAGACCGTTGTTGAAAATCGTCAATTGCTTTATGGGTGTATTTTACGCCATTTTGGGCGGGTATGCAATGCTGGTTAGGGTTAACGCAGATCCGTCAGCGATTCAGAAACCATGGCGTTGATCAATTTGTTGCAGCAGTTCAAGAATCTTGCTTCTAGCTTTCAATTCATCGACCCAAAGTGGTGGAATGGCCTCCATACCCAGATGGGCTCCCAGAACCTGTCCCACCAGCAAGCCTCGGCCGGCTGAATCACCGCCGGCCATACCATTTTCGACCAAGGCCGCCTTTAAATCGTTTTCATATCTGGCGATCAAGTGGATGACAGCGGGAAAGGCGGCTGGTGTTTCACACATCTGGCCAATATCCAATATTGCCTGGCGGCTTTCTTGCGCAACGCTTGCCAAACCCATTTCAACCCACTCGTTAAGGTGATCTGAATAGTCGGCATCTTTTTGGGCCTGCTCAATAGCCCTCCGGGGGGTGGCGCCCGCCAAAATCTGAGCCGTTACAGCAGCAAAAAAAGCAGCGCTTTCAATAACATCTGGATGATTATGGGTAAAGGCTGTTTGGTCCTTGGCTCCGGCGATCAAAGCTCGTAGATCATCACGGTACACGTAAACGAGTGAAGCAATTCGGGATGCGCCGGCCAGATCGTCGGAAGCGGATCCCGATTCCGTTGGTGATTTACCGGCCGCAAGGTTTTCTAGCGTTCCTTTGGTGGCACCGTCGATATATCCATTATAATTTTGAAATAGCTTCTGCCAGCGTTCAGCAAAATCAGACAAATTAAATCCATCACATTCAGCAATGGATTGCAACAATACCATAGCCTGGTCACCATAGTGGGTAAATTCACCACTGTCTTTGGTGGGATGGTAAGTGGGGCGCTCGGGTTTAATGTAACGCTCAACCCGACCAAATTTTTTATCAATAACACGGGTGTTGTAAATCCAATGCACACCTAAGGCTAAAGCATCGGCTGCAAAAGATGCCAGCACCATTGCTCTTGATCTGTCCTGCATGGGTATCCTCCTTCTTGCCGGATCGATAGCAGTCTCGCATAAATCTTCATGCAAGATTCAAGTGATAAAATGGCGGTTGTTTAAGACGTGTCGTATTTAGCGGCGAGTTTTTGCAATTCAGATACATAGGACTTTTGATAGATTAGGCCGATTTGGGCCTGAAAATCATTCAATAAAAATTTAATGTGGGGTCGGATATCAATTCCGGCTGAGTTGAATTTTTCGTCATTGACCTTATCGAGAATAAGTACCGAATAATAAGTTGTTAAGGTTCTGATTTTAGAATCTCTGCGCAACAGATAACTCCTGCCAGCTAAAGTATTCAGAAAAAATCCGGCATATGAGTATAGGGTTTTTAGCGTTGGTTGACCGGTTAGGCTTCTGTCGCCCGTTTCATAAATGGCCCAGCGATAGAAGGTCTGCATCGCCGATTCGAGGATCTCACCTTCATTCTGCAAGACATCTCTGACCAAATTCACCCGTTTTTTTCCCAGAATGCGGAAGAAATGGGCCATATTGCGATATAAATTATAGAGCGATGCGGTCTCATCTGTGATACGGGGCAGATTGGCAGACATTTGTTTCAAAACGATTTGAAACTGCGCATAGGTTCCGTCTTTAAATGCGTAAGCTTGAACATAGTCCTGTTCGTCAAGATAGGCGAAAAACGCTTTAATTTGTTGTTCAATGTCTTCGAAGTCAAGGGGCTCTTCCTCTTCTTTTTTGACAACCGGGGCCTCAGATCCAAAAACCGCTTTGAGTTTTCCTTCCGGAATGGTTTCGCCTTTGATGGAGGCCATTTCTTCTTCAAGCCCGGTGACTTTTTCCATCAGCTCTTTGGTTCTTTTTTCCCAGGCGACGCGTTCCTGTCTTTTGGCAGTTTCAAGGCTTTCTTTGTGCCAGCTGCTGAAAAGATTATACCCGAAATAAGCGGCAATACCGATGATGGTAACAACCAGGCCCACTTTGATGGCTCTGTCCATTATGAATGTAACCCCTCTGTGAGTGTATCCAATTATAGATCATCCGGCTGGTGCCCCCGGCAAGAATCGAACTTGCGGCACATGGATTAGGAATCCATTGCTCTATCCACTGAGCTACGGGGGCTGATCTTTATAATTAACTATAGATTATGGCTTTATGGAAATCTTACTCGTTTCCAGATGATCCACTAATACCCCCCTTGACAGTTGACTGTGTTGACTGACTCGCGACTTTAGATGACACATGGATTCGGATAAAAACCCCGACAGAAAAAGGAGTCAATATGACGTCAGAGATGCTATTCGAACTCATCATGCTCCTGACGGAAATACTTAAAGCTACTGCGTAATCAAACTGGAAGGGGGTCGTCTTTGGCCGTAAACTTATTATGCGCGAAATGTTATACCACAAGAAGGTTGAGAGTCAAGAAATGTTCATGCGGTCACACTCAAGTGAAATTCAAAGTCAGGGTCAAGACGCCCGAGGGTAAGGGGCTCATCAAACAGGTTCCGACACTATCCCTTGCTAAAAAGGTCGAGTTGAAATTTCAATCACAATCCGTATTGGAAGGCATTGGAATCTATAGGGCTCCAGTCCTGGATGATGTCTGGAAACGGTATTTGAAACACGCTAGACTCCAGAAGAATACCTGGGATGCTGATGAGGTTAGGTGGCTGCATCATATCAAACCCAAGCTGTCCAGTTATCTAAACTTAAAAATGGACAAGGTGACCCCAGGCATGATGCAGGACATTCTGGATGGAATGAATAAGACCCACAAAACGGCAACCAGGAAACAGGTGCTTCAACTCATCAATCGTGTTTATAACTGGAGCATTAAGCAGAAACTTTGCCACGGTACTAATCCCTGCCAATCTGTTAGCATCCCAAAGCTTGACAACCGTGTAGCCGAAAACTTAACTCCGGATGAAATTGAGCGTTTAATAGGTGTCCTGGCTGGAGACAAAAATAAAAGGGCATCTCTGGTTGTCTTATTTGCGTTATATACAGGGAAAAGGCGAGCGGAGACACTCGGTGCTTACCTGGCAGGATATCGACTGGGATTCAGGCATAGTGACCTTCAAAGACACCAAAAATAACGAGACCCATTCCGTTCCCGTCAATAAACACGCAATGGAAATCTTAAAGACAGGGGAACGGATTGGCCCGTCCTTTTTGAGTAGTTTTCGATTCGCTATGGCAACAGAGACAATTCTATCAAACCTCGGTGTCAGAAATTGCATGGATTCGGGTCGCATGATTGGGCGGGGGTGGGGATGCCTGCCTTAAGACAGCTTTGCAAACCCATCGGACCGCTACATGTTCCCACAATACAACAGAGTGTTTGTCCTGCTGGCACACTCGTAAGGAACTGCCAGACATCTCCGGTTGTGGTTCCGGCGGCGTTTTTTGCATCGATACGCCAGTAATAGGTGGTATAGGTATCGAGAGTACCTGGATCGTAGGTGGTGGCTGTTTGTTTGCCCTTATAATCATTTGAGTCGGGACTGCTATTCGTGCCGAAATAGACATCATAGCTGTTAGCCCCGCCGCTGTTCTCCCAGCTGAGATCAGTGTCGGTTGACTGACCCGTCGCTTCGTGTGCAGGTGAAGGATTGACAGGTTTTGAGGCGGGTTCTGTATCGCCAGTACGGCCAGCCCCGGTAATAGCTGGGATAAACATTTCCCAAGAAAAATCAT
>JAAUXY010040584.1_pt1 | contig 15528 bp, 11 predicted proteins | sample 7278121 | NCBI WGS metagenome assembly JAAUXY01 (sample SAMN14350117, study PRJNA611818) | marine sediment metagenome | isolation source: surface marine sediment (1.8m) | place: French Polynesia: Moorea | collected 2018-08 | reverse complement strand
GGCGACCTGCGGCCAGGGGTTGAACGGCCAGGGCTTTTCGTCGGTGTTGTAGGTCACGAAGCGGGCGATCTCGCAGATGTACTGGGCGAGCTGGTCGCCGAAGCCGCGCAATCGAGCGTTGGCCTCGCCCGTGAACAGGGCGAAGCCGAACTGGAAGACGGCCACCGCCAGCAACACCACTTCCGCGACGCTCCAGGCGATCGCGAACAGCACCATGAACAGCCCCCGGAGCCAGGTCCCGGGCACCAGATAGGTCTTTTCGTCCTTGCTTGGGCCCGCGGTTGGTCCGCTGGTCTCCTCCGCCATGACAATACCCCTCCTACCCACTGCGCTTGCAATTCACTCCGCATCACAGGTTGGGAGCGGCCCAGCCCGCTTCAAGGGCCGTCGGCGCACAAGCGAATCGCCGCCGGGGCGGGAAGATGTTAGGCTTGTCCGGCTGCTGACTTCCGGACCTGTGCCATGAGCCATGACACAGGGAGAGAGACTATGGCGGTTGCACGCGTCACCAAAATCACCGCGTCCTCGACGACCAGCTTCGATCACGCGATCAACAGTGGGCTCGACCGGGCGTCTTCGTCCCTGCGCGGGATCACCGGGCTGGAGGTCGTCTCGATGAAGGCCAAGGTGGAGAACGGTGCCATCTCCGAATACCGCGCCACCATGGAGGTGACATTCGTGCTCGACGAGTAGGGCAAGCTTCGGGCAAGCCGGCCGCGGCGCACGCCGTCACGGCCGGCTTCGCCCGACTTGCTGCCCGGGGGATCGGCGGGTATATAGTGCGCCTTTAATGACCGAAAAGACGGCCCGTTCGAACCTCGCCTTTCCCCACCGGCATCTTTTGGGGATCGAGGGCCTTTCCCCCGACGAGATCACGCTGCTGCTCGACCTGTCCGAGGCCTATGTCGAGCAGAACCGGCTCGAGGACAAGAAGAAGTCCACCCTGCGCGGGCGGACGCTGATCAACCTGTTCTTCGAGACCTCGACCCGGACCCGCACCTCGTTCGAGCTGGCCGGCAAGCGGCTCGGCGCCGACGTCATCAACATGTCCATCGCCACCTCGTCCATCAAGAAGGGCGAGACCCTGCTGGACACGGCGATCACGCTGAACGCCATGCACCCGGACGTGCTGGTCGTGCGCCACCCCTACAGCGGCGCGGTCAAGCTGTTGTCGGAAAAGGTCAACTGCGCCGTCATCAACGGCGGCGACGGCAGCCACGAGCACCCGACCCAGGCCCTGCTCGACGCGCTCACCATCCGGCGCCGGCTGGGCCGGCTGAGCAAGCTCACGGTGGCCATCTGCGGCGACGTGCTGCACAGCCGCGTGGCCCGCTCGAACATTCACCTGCTCAACACCATGGGCGCCCATGTCCGGGTGGTGGCGCCGCCGACGCTCTTGCCCGCGAGCATCGGGCGGCTGGGCGTCGAGGTCTTCCACGACATGCGCGAGGGGTTGCGCGGCTGTGACATCGTGATGATGCTCCGGCTGCAGACCGAGCGCATGAAGGGCAGCTTCGTGCCCTCGATCCGGGAGTATTTCCACTTCTTCGGCCTGGACTACGACAAGCTCTCGGTCGCCAAGGAGGACGCGCTGATCATGCACCCCGGGCCGATGAACCGGGGCATCGAGATCGACAGCGAGCTCGCCGACGACGTCGGCCGCAGCGTCATCCAGGAACAGGTCGAAATGGGCGTGGCCGTGCGCATGGCCTGTCTCGAGACCCTGGCCAGCAACGGGGTCGTTGGGAGCGCGCGCTGATGGCGGCGCAGGCTGAGATCGCGTTCAGGAACGCACGGCTGCTGGATCCGGCCAGCGGCCTGGACCAGGTCGGCGATCTGGTGGTACGCGACGGCTTGATCGCGGCCCTGGGTCCGGGACTGCCGCGCAACGCCGAGGCCGGCTACAAGGAAGAGCTCGACTGCACCGGCATGTGCTTGGCGCCCGGGCTGGTGGACATGCGGGTCCAGCTGCGCGAGCCGGGCGAAGAGCACAAAGAGACCATCGCCACCGCCTCGGACGCGGCCGCGGCCGGCGGGGTCACCGCCATGGTCTGCCTGCCCAACACCAACCCGGTGATTGACGACGTCGCGGGCATCGAGTTCGTCGCCCGCCGGGCCCGCGAGGTCAAAGGCGTCAAGGTGTTCGCATACGGCGCGCTCACGCGGGACCTGGGCGGCAAAGAGCTGACCGAGATCGGGCTCTTGGCGGAAACCGGCGCGCTGGCCTTCACCGACGGCGAGCGGACGGTCACCGATTCCCTGGTCATGCGCCGGGCGCTGTCCTATGCCAGCACCTTCGGCGTTACGGTAATCCAGCACCCCGAGGATCCGGCGCTCGCCGCCGAGGGCGACATGAACGAAGGCGAGATCGCCACGCGGCTGGGGTTGAGCGGCATTCCCGATTGTGCCGAGGTCATGATCATCGAGCGCGATCTGCACCTGGTGGCACTGACCGGCGGACGCTACCACGCGGCGCATATCTCGACCGCGGCGTCGGTCGAGGCGATCCGCCGGGCCAAGGCGCGGGGGCTGGCGGTGAGCTGCGACACCGCACCACCCTATTTCGCGCTCAACGAAACCTCGGTGGGCGACTACCGCACTTTCGCCAAGCTGTCGCCGCCACTCCGCTCGGAGGAGGACCGCAAGGCCGTCGTGGCCGGGCTCAAGGACGGCACCATCGATGCGATCGCCAGCGACCATGCGCCGCACGACCAGGACAGCAAGCGGGTGCCGTTCAGCCAGGCGGCGTTCGGCGCGGTCGGCCTCGAGACCCTGCTGCCGGTCTCGCTCGAGCTTTGCCACAACGGGAGTATGCCGCTGCTGGAGGTGCTCGCCCGCTTGACCCAGGGGCCCGCGAACATCCTCGGGCTGCCGCTCGGCCGCATGGAGGCCGGGGCGCCGGCCGACCTTGTGCTGTTCGATCCGGACAGGCCCTGGACCATCGATCCGGATGCCTTTCGCAGCAAGTCCAAGAACTCGCCGTTCGACGGCAGACCGGTCCAGGGGCGGGCGCTCCGCACCTTCGTCGGCGGCCGGACCTTGTTCGACCGCAACGGCGCCGGCTGAACGGCGATGACCGCGGCCGGCTGGCCGGAGCTGTTGGTTGCCCTGTTGCTGGGCTACGGGTTCGGCTCGATCCCCTTTGGCATCCTGTTGACGCGTGCGGCCGGCCTGGGTGACGTGCGCAAGATCGGCTCTGGCAATATCGGCGCGACCAACGTGCTGCGCACCGGGCACAAGGGGCTGGCCGCGGCGACGCTCCTCGCAGACATGGGCAAGGGCGCCGCCGCGGTGCTGCTGGCCCGCGCCTTCTGGCCGGCCGCGGCCGGAGCGGACCCGGCGCTGGTCGCCGGGGCGGGCGCCATGCTCGGCCACGTCTTTCCCCTGTGGCTGCGCTTTCGCGGCGGCAAGGGCGTGGCAACCGCCCTGGGCGTCTATATCGCGGTGGCCTGGCCCGCCGGCCTGCTCGCCTGCGTCACCTGGCTGCTCGTTGCGCTGCTGTTCCGCTATTCCTCGCTCGCGGCGCTGATCGCCGTGACCGCCACGCCGGCCTACATGCTGGTCTTCGGCGGTCCGCCCGCGGTGGTGCTGGCCGCCCTGGTGGGCGCCTTGGTGTGGCTCCGGCACGGCGCCAACGTCCGGCGCCTGATCGCCGGCACGGAGCCCAAGATCGGACAGGGCGAGCGGACGCCGGGGTGACGACTGTGAATGCCCTGGCACGCGATGCCCAGCGACCAGAACTCCGGACGCATGAGCCCGCGAGGCGCCAATTGCTTTTCCGTCCCGGGGCGACGAACATGCGCGGATGAGTTCAAGAACACCTGCCCCACTCTCGCCGGAAGAGCGCCGCGATCGCCTGCGGCTGATCCGCAGCGAACGGGTCGGTCCGGTCACCTTTCACGGGCTGATGCGCCACTACGGGACGGCGGCCGCCGTGCTCGCGGCGCTGCCCGAGCTGGCCCGGCGCGGCGGCCGGCGAAGCGGCCTCCGTATCTGGGGCCCGGCCGAGGCGGAGGCCGAGATGGCGGCGGTCGAGCGCGCCGGCGCCCGCCTGCTGGTCTGGGGCGAGCCGGACTATCCCGGGCCGCTCGCGGCGATCGAGGACGCCCCGCCGGTGCTGAGCGTCAAGGGACGGGGCGAGCTGCTGGCCCAACCCATGATCGCGGTGGTGGGCGCGCGCAACGCGTCCGCCAACGGCCGCCGGTTTGCCCGCCGCTTGGCGCAGGAGCTTGGCGAAAGCGGCTTGGTGGTGGTGTCGGGCCTGGCCCGGGGCATCGACGCGGAGGCCCATGCGGGGGCGCTGGCCAGCGGCACCGTGGCGGTGCTGGCGGGCGGCATCGACGTGGTCTACCCGGAAGAGAACGCCGAGCTGCATGACCAGATCGCCGAGCAAGGGGTGCTGTTCTGTGAGCAGCCGCCGGGCACGCGGCCGACCGCGCGCCATTTCCCGCGTCGAAACCGATTGATCTCGGGACTGTCCATGGGCGTGGTCGTGGTCGAAGCGGCGCCGCGCTCGGGCTCGTTGATCACCGCGCGCCTGGCGGCCGAGCAGGGCCGCGAGGTGTTCGCGGTGCCGGGCTCGCCGCTGGATCCCCGCGCGCGGGGCACCAACAACCTGATCCGGCAGGGCGCGGCTCTGACCGAGTCTGCCGAGGACGTGGTCCACGCCCTGGAAGGCGTGCTGCGCGCGCCGCTCGCCGAGGACCGGCCCGACGACTACGCGGCCGCGCCGCCCGACGCGCCGCCGGCGGAGGCCGAGCTGGAGGGCGCGCGGGCGGCGATCCTCGAGTGCCTCGGGCCGACGGCGGTCCCGGTGGATGAGATCGTGCGGCAGACAAGGGCCGCGCCTGCGGTGGTGGCCACCGTGCTCTTGGAGCTCGAGTTGGCGGGCCGTCTGCAGCGCCATCCGGGGCATCAGGTATCCATCGCCGCCGAATGACCCGCCCGGCCACGCTTGTTGTGCGGCCGGTGAGAGGGTAAGGGAAGTGCCCACCTGAAGCGGATCCAGTTGGCAATCGACGGGCGTATCGCGTGGTCTTCAGCTCGGTCGTCTTTCTGTTCCTGTTCCTGCCCCTGGTGCTGGGGATCTATGTGCTGCTGCCGTCGCTCAGACTGCGCAACTGGTTCCTGATCCTCGCCAGCCTGCTGTTCTACGCCTGGGGCGAGTTGGGCTACGTCCTGATCCTGCTCGCCTCGATCGGCATGAACTATCTGTTCGGCCTGCTGGCGGCGCGCACGCGGCACGGCCAAGCCGGCCGCTGGGTGGTCGGCGCGGCTGTGGCGGCGAACCTGGCGCTGCTCGGAACCTTCAAGTATCTGAACTTCCTGGTCGACAACCTGAATGCAGCGGCCGGCCGGACCTTGCTCGAGCTGGACCCGGTGCACCTGCCGCTCGGCATCTCGTTCTTCACCTTTCAGGCGCTCACCTATGTGATCGACATTCACCGCGGCGACGCGCCGGTACAGCGCCGGATCGACCACGTAGCCCTGTATATCTCCATGTTCCCGCAGCTGGTGGCGGGACCGATCGTACGCTACAGCAGCATCGCCCGGCGGCTGGTCGACCGCACCGTCACGCGGGACGACTTCAGCGCGGGCGTCCAGCGCTTCGTCATCGGCCTCGGCAAAAAGGTCTTGATCGCCGATACGCTCGCGGGCCCGGCGGATGCGGTCTTCGCACTGCCGCCCGATCAACTCACCACACCCGTCGCCTGGCTGGGCCTCGCCTGCTACACGCTGCAGCTCTATTTCGACTTCTCCGGTTACAGCGACATGGCCATCGGGCTCGGCCGCATGTTCGGCTTCCGGTTCCCGGAGAACTTCCGCTATCCCTACATATCCCGGTCGGTCCGCGAGTTCTGGCGGCGCTGGCACATCTCGCTGTCGACCTGGTTCCGAGACTATGTCTACCTGCCGATGGGCGGCGGCCGGGTGGGCCATATCCGGGTCTTCGGCAATCTGCTGACCGTCTTCGTGTTGTGCGGCCTCTGGCACGGCGCGAGCTGGAACTTCGTGATCTGGGGGCTGCACCATGGCTTGTTCCTTGGCCTCGAGCGCACCCGGTTCGGAGACTGGCTGGCGGTGCAACCCGGGCCGCTCCGCCACGGCTACGCGCTCGCCGTCGTCATGCTCGGCTGGGTCTGGTTCCGGGCGGACACCCTGCCGGCGGCGCTCGGCTATTTCCAAGCCCTGTCGGGCGCGTCCGCCGGTGCGGTGCAGCCGCTGTTCCTGTCGATCACGTTCCCGCCGGAAGTGATCGCGGCGCTGCTCGCGGGCGCGGTCGGATCGATGCCCGTGTTCCGCATCCTCAAGAAACGCTATCTGACCGCAGAACGGCCCGTGGCGGGCGGACGGGCCGCGCTCATGATCCATGGGCGGTACGGTGCGGCCCTGGTCTGGACGCTGCTGGTGCTCACGGCGTCGGCTGCCACCGTAGCGGCGACGACGCACTCTCCGTTCCTGTACTTTCGGTTCTAGCGATGACGGCGGCAGCACCACGGACCCGGCGGACGGCCGCGCGGAATGCGGGCTGGATCCTGTCGGGCGCGTTCGCGGTCGCGTTGTTCCTGCCCCTGATCGGCAGCGTCGTCCCGCTCGAGCCGGCCCCGGCGACCACGGAAAAGCGGCGCATGGCGCCGGCGCCCCGGATGGCCGCCACCCGCGAGGCGCTGGCCAGCTTCCCCACCGACTTCGAGACCTACTACCGCGACGGCTTCGGTTTTCGCAACGCGCTGATTCGCCTGCACAGCCTGGCCCGGTTCCACTTGCTGGGCGCCGGATCGGATTTCGTGCTCCGCGGCAAGAACGGCTGGCTCTACCTGACCGACAAGACCGGCGAGCTGATCGGTCAGCATCGCGGGATCGACCCCCTGACGCCGGAACATCTGGCCCGCTGGCAGCGCTACCTCGATGACCGGCGCGCCTGGTTCGACGCCCGCGGCATCGTCTATCTGATGGCGATCGCGCCGAGCAAGATGACCATCTACCCCGAGCATCTGCCGGACTGGGTCAACGTCACGGTCGGCGACACGCCGATGGACCAGCTCACGGGTTACCTCACCGGCACCGCGGCCGAGACCTTTCTCGACCTTCGGCCGGTGCTGCGCCAAGAACGCGGACGGCACCGGGTCTACGATCGCACCGACACCCACTGGAACGATGTGGGCGCCTATGCCGCCTATCGGGAGATCCACCGCCATCTTGTCCGTCGTCTGCCGGACCTGCCTGCCCTGGACCCGGCGGAGCTTGTACCCGGACAGGATCCGGCGTTCAGCGGCGGCCTGGCCGGCATGCTCAATCTCAAGGATGTCTTGACCGAGCGGCAGCCCACCCTGACCCCGGGCCCGGCCCGCCTGGCCCGCGAAATCCCGCTGGATATCGAGCTTGCCCCCGATCTGCGCGCCAAGACCGGACCGGTCACCTTGTGGAGCACCGACCGCCCGGGCCCGGTGGCGATCGTGTTCGGTGATTCCTTCCTCGGCCAGCTGATGCCATTCGTGGAGACCGCCTTCAGCAAGACCTACTACGTGCCCACCCGGCCGCTGCGGCGCTCCTTGATCGAGGCCGTTCGGCCGGATGTGGTGTTGCATGAGATCACCGAACGGAACACCCGCTACCCCACCCAAGACGGCTGGCCGGGCGAGTGAAACCGGCCCCCGCGGCGGAGCCGAACGGGCCCCAGCAGGGCCGTCGGCCGGTCTGCTGAGATCTCTCCTTCACAGCGCAAAAGGTTGACGGCCGCTGGCACCGATGCCAAATGGTAGCGCCAAGCGCGGGTTACGGATCCCAAGCAACGGTCTCTTCATCAATCGTTAAACCTAAGTGCCCACCATTCGGACACTATGAACGTCGTCGTCGTCGAGTCGCCGGCCAAGGCCAAAACCATCAACAAGTACCTCGGGCCGGACTACACGGTCCTGGCCAGCTATGGCCACGTCCGCGATCTGCCCTCCAAGGACGGCTCGGTGCGCCCGGACGACGATTTCTCGATGTCCTGGGAGCCGACCGCCCGGTCGGAAAAGCGGATCGAAGAGATCGCCAAGTCGCTCAAACAGGGCGATCGGCTGTACCTCGCCACCGATCCGGATCGGGAAGGCGAGGCCATCTCCTGGCACGTCCAGGAGCTTTTGGCCCAGCGCAAGGTGCTCGAGGGCGTGGACGTCAAGCGGGTGGTCTTCAACGAGATCACCAAGGACGCCGTGCTCGAGGCCATGCGCCATCCGCGCAATCTGGACAAGGACCTGATCGAGGCCTATCTGGCCCGGCGCGCGCTCGACTATCTGGTCGGGTTCACCCTCTCGCCGGTGCTGTGGCGGAAGCTGCCGGGCTCGCGTTCGGCCGGACGCGTCCAGTCCGTGGCCCTGCGCCTGATCTGCGAGCGCGAGGCCGAGATCGAGGTCTTCAAGCCGCGCGAATACTGGTCCGTCGAGGCGGACTTCGCGACCGACAAGGGCGACCGGTTTGCCGCCCAGCTGACCCATCTCGGCGGCGAGAAACTGGACAAGTTCGGCCTGCCGGACGAGGCCGCGGCCAAGGCGGCGGTCGCCGATATCGAGCGCCGCGCCTTCCATGTCGCCAAGGTCGAGCGCAAGCAGGCACGCCGCAATCCCCAACCCCCCTTCACCACATCGACACTTCAGCAGGAGGCCTCGCGCAAGCTCGGCTTCAGCGCCTCGCACACCATGCGGGTGGCCCAGCGGCTCTATGAAGGCGTCGATGTCGGGGGCGAGACGGTGGGCCTGATCACCTATATGCGGACCGACAGCGTCAACCTGGCCAAGGAGGCCATGTCGGCGATCCGCGGCATGATCGGCCGGGAATACGGCAACGATTACCTGCCGGACGCGCCGCGCACCTACAAGACCAAGGCCAAGGCCGCGCAAGAGGCGCACGAGGCGATCCGGCCGACCGACGTCACCCGCCGGGCCCGCGACCTCCCAGCCTCACTGGATGGCGACCAGGTCAAGCTCTACCGGCTGATCTGGCAGCGGGCGGTGGCCAGCCAGATGGCGAGCGCCGTCCTGGACCAGGTCGCGGTCGACGTCGCTTCCGAGGACCGCATGGTGACGCTCAGGGCAACCGGCTCGGTGGTCGTATTCCCTGGCTTCTTCCGGCTCTATCACGAGGACCGGGACGACGCCGCGGCGGAAACCGACGAGACCAAGGACCGGCTGCTGCCCGCAGTGGTCGAAGGGCAGGCGGTGCAGCGCGGCGAGATCCGGCCCGATCAGCATTTTACCCAGCCGCCGCCCCGCTATACCGAGGCGAGCCTGGTGAAGAAGCTCGAGGAGCTCGGCATCGGCCGGCCGTCTACCTATGCCTCGATCCTGCAGGTCTTACAGGACCGGAAATACGTCAAGCTCGAGAAGAAGCGCTTTACCCCGGAAGACCGGGGCCGGGTGGTGACCGCATTCCTGGCCAGCTTCTTCAAGCGCTATGTGGAGTACGACTTCACCGCCGACCTCGAGATGCAGCTCGACCACATCTCGGGCGGCTTCATCGACTGGAAGACCGTGCTGCGGGACTTCTGGGAGGACTTCTACGGCCAGGTGGACAAGACCAAGGACCTCAAGATCCGCGACGTGCTGGACGCCCTGGACGAGGATTTGGGGCCGCATTTCTTTCCCCCGCTCGAGGACGGATCGGACCCGCGCGCCTGCCCGAAATGCGATGACGGCCGGCTCGGCCTGAAGCTCGGCAAGTTCGGCGCCTTCATCGGCTGCGCCAACTACCCGGACTGCAAGTACACCCGGAAGCTGGCGGTCAATGGCAACGGCGAGCCTGAGATCGACGAGCGCACGCTGGGCAACGACCCAGAAACGGGGCTCGCGGTCTATGTCCGCCAGGGACCCTACGGCCCATACATACAGCTCGGCGAGAACGGCGAGAACGGCGAGAAGCCCAAGCGCGCCTCGGTGCCCAAGGGGGCGGACGCCGCCACGATCGACCTGGCGACCGCCTGCGCGGTACTGTCCCTACCCCGCGAAGTCGGACCGCACCCCGAGACCGGCGAGATGATCACGGCCGGCCTCGGCCGCTACGGCCCCTTCGTCCGGCACGAGAGCACCTACAAGAAACTCGAGAGCCTCGAAGACGTGCTGACCATCGGGATCAACCGAGCGGTGTCGCTGCTCAAGGAAGCGCCCAAGCGCAAGAGCCGGGCCAGCGGCGCGCTCAGAACCCTGGGGGACCATCCCGAGGACGGCAAGCCGGTCACCGTGCACAGCGGCCGCTACGGCCCCTATGTCAAGCATGGCAAGATCAACGCCACCATTCCGGACGACATGACGCCGGACGACATCACGATCGACCAGGCCGTGGAGCTCTTGGCCGCGCGTGTGGAGCGAATGGCGGGCGGAAAGGGCAAGAAGAAGACAAAGGCCGCCGGCAAGACTGCGGCCAAGCGCAAGACGGGGACCAAGCGGACGAGCGCCGCCAGCAAGAGCAAGAGCAAGACCAGCTCGGCCGCGTGACGGCCCCGCTCTGACCGTCGGAGGGGGAAGAGATGGAATATCAGTTCGTTACGGCGGACGTGTTCACCGACCGCGTGTTCGGCGGCAATCCGCTGGCCGTGTTTCCCGACGGCGGCGGGCTGAGCGATGCCCAGATGCAGCTGGTCGCCGGCGAGCTGAACCTTTCGGAAACGGTCTTCGTGCTGCCGCCAGAAGATCCGGCGCATAGCTGCAAGCTAAGGATATTCACACCGGAAATGGAGCTGCCCTTCGCCGGCCACCCCACGGTCGGCACGGCCTACATTCTGGCAGCGACCGGCCGGATACCGCTCGCAGGCGAGACGACCGCCGTCGTATTCGAGGAGGGCGTCGGGCCGATCTCGGTGACCATCCTCGCCAAGGACCGCAAGCCGCAGTCGACGCAGTTTGCGATCACTGCCCGGGCCGAAACGGGCCCACCGCCACCCGCCGCGGCCGATATCGCCGCCATGCTGTCGCTGGAGGCGGGCGACCTGGCCGCCGGCGGTCCGGGGGTCCGGGCCGTGTCCTGCGGCGTGCCCTTTCTGATCGTACCGATCCGGGATCGCGCCGCGCTCGGCCGGATTCGCGTCAACCAGGGCGTCTGGTCGGAGCTCCTGGCGGACTTTTGGGCGCCGCACATCTATGCCATCACCGCCGACGGCGGCGACGGCGCCGATCTGCGCGCCCGCATGTTCGCGCCGGCCATGGGCATCGGCGAAGACCCGGCGACCGGCGCGGCGGCCACGGCTTTGGGTGCGGATCTCGCCATGCAGGACGCGCGCCCGAGCGGCGCGTTCGCCTGGGTCATCGCGCAGGGCGTCGAGATGGGCCGCCCCAGCCATATCCACGTCGAGGCCGAGAAGGCGGACGGCGTCGTCTCGACCATCCGCGTCGGTGGCCAGACCGTTCTGGTCGGCCGCGGCAGCATGGAGATCCCGTCCGGCTGAGCCGGTCGGATCCCGCGCCTGCAACCGGACCATCGCGTGAATAAATCCGCCAAGAAGGCCGCGCCGCTCCCGAGCAAGGACCAGATCCTCGCCTATGTGCGCGAGAGCCCCGGCCGCTTGAACAAGCGGGAGATCGCCCGCGCCTTCGGCCTCAAGGGCGAGCAGCGGATCGAACTCAAGCGGATGCTTCGCGAACTCGCCGAGGAAGGACTGATCACGCGCGGTCGGGGCAAGCAGGTCTTGTCCGGCTCGGGCCTGCCTCGGGTCACCGTGCTGGAGATCACCGGAACGGACGCCGATGGCGAGCTGATGGCCCGCCCCGCGAGCTGGCGCGGCGAGGCGGCGCCACCGACCATCTATGTGGTGCCCGAGCGCGGCCGTAGGCCCGCGGTCGCCGAGGGCGAGAAGGTACTGGCGCGCCTCAAAGCAGCTGGAGACGGCACCTACGAGGCGCGCGTCATGAAGCGCCTGGCCCGGGCGCCGGGGCGGGTGCTGGGTCAGTATCGGCTGGGCCCCGACGGCGGTCGGGTCGAGCCGACGGACCGCCGCATGCGTCACGATTTCCTGATCGGCAAGGGCGACGCCGGCGGCGCGCGGCCGGGCGAGCTGGTGCTGGTCGAACCGTTGCACGAAGCGCGCCAGCGGGCGCGGCCGCTGGGTCCCCGTCCGGCGCGGATCGTGGAGCGGCTGGGCGATTTGGACGCGCCCCGCTCGATCAGCCTGATCGCCATCCATGCGCACGACATCCCAACCGAATTCTCCGGCGAGGCCCTGGCCGACGCGCGCGCCGCGAAACCAGTGGCGCTTGGCGAACGGAGCGATCTCCGGGACCTGCCGCTGGTGACCATCGATGGCGCGGATGCCCGCGATTTCGACGATGCCGTCTGGGCCGAGCCGGACGACGACCCGGCCAATCCCGGCGGCTGGCACGCGGTTGTCGCGATCGCCGACGTCGCCCACTATGTGCGGCCACGCGGCGCGCTGGACCGGGCCGCCCACGAGCGGGGCAACTCGGTCTATTTCCCGGATCGCGTGGTGCCCATGCTGCCGGAGGCGTTGTCCAACGACCTCTGTTCGCTGCGGCCCGGCGAGGACCGGCCTTGTCTGGCCGCCCATCTCTGGATCGGCGCCGACGGATCGCTGCGCCGGCACCGGTTCGAGCGTGGCCTCATGCGCTCGGCGGCCCGGCTGACCTACAGCCAGGTGCAGGCCGCCCGCGACGGCCAGCCCGACGAACAGACGGGCCCCCTCTTGGCGCCGGTGCTGGCGCCGCTCTACGGCGCGCTCGATAGTCTGCTCGCAGCCCGACGCAAGCGCGGCGCGCTCGACATCGAGCTGCCCGAGCACCGGGTGATGCTGGCCGATGACGGCACCGTCGAGCGGATCGCCTTGCGCGAGCGGCTCGACAGTCACCGGCTGATCGAAGAGCTGATGATCACGGCCAACGTGGCCGCGGCGGAGACCCTCGAGCGGCTCGGCCAGCCCTGCATGTATCGGGTGCACGAGGCGCCGGATCCGCTCAAGATCCAGGCCGTCGGCGAGGTGCTGGCCGAGCTCGGCTATCGGTTGCCGAAGAGCCCGGCCGTCAAGCCTGGACAGTTCAACCGAATCCTCGACCAGTCTCGCGGCGCCACCCACGAGCGGCTGGTCAACGAGATCATCCTGCGCTGCCAATCCCAGGCCGTCTACAGCCCGGATAATCTGGGGCATTTCGGACTTGCGCTGCGGCGCTATGCCCATTTCACCTCGCCGATTCGGCGCTACTCGGACCTCCTGGTGCACCGGGCGCTGATCGGCGGGCTGAAGCTCGGGCCGGATGGCACCGGCCCCTTCCAGGAGGCTGCCGAAGCGGCCCGCTTCGGCGCCACGGGCACGCACATCTCGAACACCGAGCGTCGCGCCATGGCGGCCGAGCGCGACGCCATGGACCGCTACCTCGCGGCCCACCTGTCCGACCGGATCGGCGGCCAGTTCAGCGGGCGGATCAACGGGGTCAGCCGATTCGGTCTGTTCGTGACCCTGGCCGAGTCCGGAGCCGATGGTCTCGTGCCGGTGCGCAGCCTGCCGATCGACTACTATGAGCACGACGAGGCCCAGCATCGGCTGACCGGGCGCGAGCGCAGGCTGAGCTTCACCTTGGGCGACGAGGTGGAGGTCAGGCTGGTGGAGGCCAAGCCGCTGACCGGTGGGTTGGTGCTGGAGCTGTTGAGCGGCGGCACCGAGCTGCCGCCCGGGCGCGGCCGCCTGCGCCGGCGGCCCGGACCGGGCCCGCGGCGGCGGCGGCGCTAGCGGGTCGGGGGGTCAGACCCGGCCAAGCGGCGAATTAGGCGCGCTGTCCTAGGTTAACCAAAACTTTCATCTATTGATTACCTTAACTGGGTAGATTTGATGATGCGTAGCCGGTCAACGCCCCGCTATACTCGCCTCTGGTCATGACCGACCTTGTGTTCCGGACGCGTGCTTCGGCCCGCGCCCGTTTACTATCAGGGAGAGGCATATTGCTGAGGCTCGCGCATCACTCCGCCAGGCATCTGCTGTCGAGGGTCGTTGTTCTGTCGGCCCTGGTGGCCATCATTCCGGGCTGCTCCGGGATCGGCGACAGCGGGCGCCGGGACGCCACCGCGACCAACGGCCTCAGCCAGACGGTGTTCAGCGAGGGGTATTCCCTGATCGCCGATCGCTACATCGATCCGGTGGCGGTCAATCAGCTGGCGATGGACGGGCTCACGGCGCTCAGCGACGCGGACTCCGAGCTCGCCATCGACAGCACTGGCGGCAAGGTGCAGGTCCGCGCCAACGGCGTCTATCTCAGGGAATTCCAGAGCCCCGGCCGCAACGACGCCGACAGTTGGGGACAGCTCACGGTGAATGTGATCGCCAGCTCCCAGGACGCCTCGCCGACGCTCAAGGCGATGAGCAAGGAAAAGATCTACGAGGCGGTCTTTGACGGCGCGCTGACCAAGCTCGACCGCTATTCCCGTTACGCCAGCCCGGACGAGGCCCGCGATCACCGCGCCGACCGGGAGGGCTTTGGCGGCATCGGCATGCACCTCAGCGTGATCGATGGTGTGACCCGAATCGTCGCGGTCATGCCCGAGACCCCGGCCGAGCGCGCCGGGCTCAAGGACAACGACGTGATCGTCGCCATTGACGGCGACCCGATCGCCGGCTGGGAACTGCGCGACGTGGTGCGGCGCCTGCGCGGCCCGGTGGGATCCACGGCCAAGTTCTCGGTCACCCGCCACGGCATGCCCGAGCCTCTGAAATTCTCGGTCCGACGCGAGCGGATCATCCCAACCTCGGTGATCTATCGGCGCGAGGGGAACGCGGCCTATGTCCGCATCACCCGGTTCAATCAGGGCACCGCGCGAAGCTTTCGCGAGCGCGTGGTCCAGGCACGCGAGGACATCGGTCCGGAGATGACCGGGGTCATCGTCGACCTCAGGGACAATCCGGGCGGCCTCCTCGACCAAGCCGTCGCGGTCACCGATTCGCTGCTCAAGGGCGGGCGCATCGTCTCCACCCGCGGCCGCCACCGGGGCAGCTTCCAGCAGTACGACGCCTCAGACAACGACGTCGCCGAGGGGCTGCCGATGGTGTTGCTGATCAACGGCGGCTCCGCCTCGGCCTCGGAGATCATGGCCGCGGCCCTGCAGGACGACGGGCGGGCAATCGTCCTCGGCAGCAATTCCTACGGCAAGGGCGTGGTGCAGAGCGTCTACCGACTGCCCAATGACGGTGAGCTGACCTTGACCTGGTCGCGCTTTCATGCGCCGTCCGGCTACAACCTGCAGGACCTCGGCGTCATGCCGACGGTCTGCACCAACGAGCTCAAGGCGGACCAAGTCGCCGAGCTGCTGAGGACCCTGCGGGAAGGCCGCATCGGCACCAAGGCCACGCTGGCGAACTGGCGGCGCGAGGCATTGCCGGACGAAGAGACCCGGACCAGGCTGCGGGCCAACTGCCCGGCCAGCCGGCGCGTTGCCGGCGAGGACGATCACGACATGACGCTGGCCAAGGCGATCCTGGAAGACAAGGCGTTGTACTCGATCGCCCTTCGGGAATCGTCGCTGCCCGAGCTGGCGCGGTCGGAGTAGCGCTGGATCCAG
>JAAUXY010079862.1_pt1 | contig 15534 bp, 15 predicted proteins | sample 7278121 | NCBI WGS metagenome assembly JAAUXY01 (sample SAMN14350117, study PRJNA611818) | marine sediment metagenome | isolation source: surface marine sediment (1.8m) | place: French Polynesia: Moorea | collected 2018-08 | reverse complement strand
TGGGTGATCGTCGCCAGCGGGCGCAAATACGGCAGGTTGCTCCACAGGCGGTCACCGGTGCTGAGATGGCTGGCATGCAGCTGGCGGGTTTTGCCGCTGAAAAAGCGTTCGGAAAGATCGTGCTGGTTCCACAGGTTCAGGTCGCCGACCTGCGGGCCGTCGACGCTGTGAATACGGAAAAAATGCCCGGCGGGTATCTCGAAGCAGCGTCCGTCCCGCGGCGGCACCATCACTTCGCCAATCGGCTGCAGTCCGGCGCGCGCCTGTTGGTAAAGTTCCAGATTGTTCGGCGGCAATTGCTCGACCTGGTAACAGACGAGCGCTTGCGCCGCGCGGCGTGCGTCGGCATCGGCGGGCGGTGCATGAACGGGCGCTTCGGGCATAACAGTTCTCCGCGAGGGCTGCGCCTACATTCTACTGTAACGATTGCAACGGCGCATCGACAGACCGCTTACGCGCCGGCAGTCCACGGCCGGAAGACGGAATGCCTGGATGTCCAGGCATAAATCAGTCGAGCAGGCGCGGCACGATTTCCAGCGCCTCCTGCCTGATCTCGTCGTAGGGGCGTGCGGCCAGCGCCTCGAAGTTCGCTGACGGCCAGGTCGAATTCATTTCGTCGAGCAAACCCTGCACGCGATCGCGAATCGCCTGCCAGGTCGGCGGATACTGCAACAGGAAATGCAAAACGGTTGCCAGTTCCAGCGGCACTTCTTCCGCGCCGGAGTCGCCGGTCGACTGGCATTCGGCGTAACGCAGGCGAACCTGGTAATACACGACCACCGGCTTGTTGGTTTGTTCTTCCTGCTCCCAGGCCATCACCCGCGCCCGCCGGAGATGGTCTCGCGCGAGTGCAAAGTTTCCGGCGGCGGTCTCGATCGCGCCCAGCACGTAGAGATTGTAGACGTAGTGATCGTCACGCCCGATCTGTTCGGCCAGTTCCAGTCCGCGCCGGCACTGTTCGCGCGCGGCCTGTAGCTTGCCCGATTCGTACAGCACGGTGGCGAGATCGGCACAGCTCATGGACACGCTGGCGCGCTCGCCCAGTTCCTCGTAGCGATTGCGCGCATCGATGAACAGTTCACCGGCCTCGGCGAGACGCTCGCCGCCGACGCACCAGGCCGACCAGCCCAGCCAGTTGGTGGCCAGCGCCTCGATCGAGCGATTGCCAGAATCGATCGCGATCTGGCGTACTTCGTGCCAGATATTTTCGGCCACCGCATAATCGCCGGCATGATTCGCGGTCCAGGCGAGCACATCGAGCGCGTTACCGAGCAAATCCGGACGTCCGCTTGCGCGCGCCAGCACCACCGCTCGCGCGGCGGCATCGCGTCCGGCGTCGAACTCGAGGGTCAGATTGGTATAGAGCACGGACAACTCGATCAGGCACTCGGTCTCGAGCTGTGGATCGCCGATCCGGTGACAGAGCTTGATGCAGGTATCGAGATGTTTCCGTGCCTCGTCGGCGCTGATGTGTCCGGCATGGGAATACTGGTAGTCGCCGAGGTAGCGCAGCGCCAGGGCACGTTCGTAATCGCCGACCTCGGCCTGCAGGATTTCGCGCAGCAGAGCAATAGACGTATCGTAACGACTGAGGCGAAAATGCAGAATCGCACTGCGCAACTTCAGCTGCAGGCCAAGCTCGTCGCGATCGGCCTGATCGCTCTGCTCGAGACGCCTGCGCGCGGCTTCGAACATCGTCAGGCCGTCAGGTACCTGTCCGCGCAGGTCGCAATACAGCGACACTGACCGCAGGGCCTGGCGCAGCCAGTCGAACCTTTCGCGTTCCACCGCCCAGCGCCAGGCGCTGCGCGTATTGTCGAAATTATCCTGCATTTCGCGACAGACCTCGGCCTGTTCGTCGCTGCGCAGGCGATGGATGTGTTCACCAACCCAGCCGAGATAACACTCGGCATGCCGATCGCGCGCCGCGATTTCAGCCTCGCGATCGGTACAGAGTTCCGCCTCGGCAAACTGGCGCACCAGTTCGTGCATGCGGTAGCGCAGCTTGCGGTTGGTGCGCAACAGCGCCTTGTTGACCAGGCGCGCCAGAATCGGCAGACCGGCACCGATGATTTCGCTGATCGCTTCGCGACTGGCACCACCCTGGAACAGTGAAAATTGTTTCAACAGCGTACGTTCGGCTTCGGTCAGGCGCTGCCAGGTCTCGTTGAGTACCGCGCGCACGCTGCTGTGACGGGCGCCCTCGTTGCCGTGCTGGTCGGCGAGGATATCGAGGCCTTTTTCGATTTCGTCGGCCACCTCCTCCATGCTCAGCATCTTGAGCCAGCCGGCCGCCAGCTCCAGTGCTAGCGGCATGCCTTCGACCAGGCGGCAGATACGCAGCACCGTCGCACGCTTTTCCTCGAGATCGAATTCCGGCTGGTTGCGTGCGGCGCAGCGGGCGAACAGCCGCACTGCATCGGAATCCGGCGAATCTTCGTAATCCAGCCCGCTGACCGGATGAAACCAGGCCTCCGGCAGGGCCAGCGCCTCGCGCGAGGTCAGCAGCAGCTTCAGACGCGGTGCGGCAGCGATCAGTTCGGCGAGTAATTCCTGGTGGCTGATCAACTGCTCGAAATTGTCGAGCACGAGCAAGGCCTGTTTGCCCGACAGGTAATCGTGAATATGCGCCTCCAGGCTCTCGCCGCCCGAAAATCTCAGCTCGAGTACGTCGGCGATAGCGCTGAACACTTCGTCACGCTGGTTCACCGACTGCAGCGGCACGTAATAATAACCATCGGCAAACGGTTGCGGCGCAAGTTCGATTAACCGCCGGGTAACGGTAATCGCCAGTCGGGTTTTGCCGATCCCCCCCGGTCCGACGAGCGTCAGAATCCGGCATTCGTCGTCCTCGCCCAGTTGCCGCAGCAGGCGCTGGCATTCGACTTCGCGACCGACAAAACCGGGCAGCCGCGGAACGCTGCTCAACCCGGGTGCGCTGGCGGCGGCCTGCGTGGATTTGGCGATTGCGGCTGTCGGAATGCCGTCGGCTCCGCTTACCGGCGCGATGAAGCGATAGCCGCGACGATAGACGGTTGCAATGAAGTTCTGGTTTTTGGCGGTATCGCCGAAGACCTTGCGCAATTCGCTCATGCTGGTCGTCAACACCCCTTCGACGACGTAGCTGTTTTGCCAGACTGCCTCGAGCAGCGTCTCCTTGCGCACCAGGTCACCGGCATGTTCGACCAGGTAACGCAACACGTCGAAAGTCTTCGGCCGCAGATCCACCTGCTCGTCGCCGCACCAGAGCACGGCGTTATCGGTGTCGAGCCGATACTTGTCGAACATCCATATCATCAGGCAATCCATTATTCGGGAAACGGTGATTTATTCAACCACTCAGGGGTCCTTCGCCATGCTGGTGAAGGCTCGTTAAATTATTGAAATAAAGCAGGTTTCTCGCCCCCTGCAAATATCGCAAAGTCGTTTTTACAAAATTTGAGAAAAGTTTGAGAGTTTTTGAAGGATTGCCGGCATCCGCCCGCCTAAAGTTCGCAGCGTCACGAAAACCAGCCAACGAGAGTTCAACATGAGTCAGTTCAAAAGCCTGTACCGCGAGCAATTACCGCAACTGGGGGATCGCGTTTTCGTCGCCGACGGCGGCCTCGAAACCAGCCTCATTTTTCAACAGGGAATCGACCTGCCGCTATTCGCTGCCTTCCCGCTGGTCGCCAGCGATCGCGGAATCCGTGCACTGCAGGATTATTACCATCCTTACGTCGACATTGCGCTGAACAACCGCACCGGTATCGTACTCGACACCCCGACATGGCGTGCCAGCCACGGCTGGGGAGACCAGCTCGGCTACTCGGTGCTCGACATCCAGTTCTTCAACGAAACCGCGGTCGAATTGCTGGCCCGCATACGCTCGGAACGAGCCACCGAGGAAACGCCGATCGTCATCAACGGCGCGATCGGTCCGCGGGACGATGGCTACAACCCGTCCAGCCTGATGAGCATCGAACAGGCCGAGCATTACCACTGTCACCAGGTCGAAACCTTTGCGCGCACGCGTGCCGATATGGTGACCGCGGTGACGATGACCTACGTCGAGGAAGCGGTCGGTATAACACGCGCCGCGAAAAAAGCCGGCATCCCGGTCGTGATTTCGTTTACCACCGAGACCGACGGCCGCCTGCCGACCGGCGCGAGCCTGCGCGAAGCGATCGAGTCGACCGACGAGCTGACCGACGGCGCCCCGGTTTACTACATGATCAACTGCGCGCATCCGACACATTTCGAGCAGGTTATCGAAGGCGACGACGCCTGGCTGCAACGCATTCACGGTCTGCGCGCCAATGCCTCTCGCATGAGTCACGCCGAGCTCGACGAAGCCACCGAACTGGACGACGGCAACCCGCGGGAATTCGGTCGCGAATACGCCGGCCTGCAGCGCAAGTTGCGCAACCTGCGCGTCATCGGCGGCTGCTGCGGCACCGACCACCGCCACGTCGGCGAAGCCTGCACCGCGCTCGACCATGACCATGCGCAACGGGTCGCCTGACGATTCATTTTCTAACTGGAAACAACGTAATGAAACACACTACCACGAACTGGATGCCCCGGGGCATCAGTGATCCAGTCGACAGCTTCAACTGGCTGGATCAACGGCGTGCTCGCAGTCGCCGGGATTTTGCCGAACTCAACGATCGCCTCCTGACCGACATCGGCGTCGACCGGGCCGATCGCCGGATCCAAATCAACAAACCTTTCTGGAGGGCCTGACCATGGAAAATACCGCACGTAAACAATTACTCGACCAGGTCCTCGAAGACCTGACCGCGAACGGCCACCAGGCCGAAATCGTCGAATTTCGCGCGGCGCAACCGATCGAACGCGATTCGCTGTCGCTGAACTTCATCGAAGAAATCGATGCCTGGGCGCGGCACGCGCTCGCTACCAACGGCTTCGGCGACTTCTAAACCCGGGGCGGTCATCCGACCGCCCTTTTTTTTGCCCTCTCCGCTGCCGCCTGCGGTCGTAGGGCGCAACGCGGTATACTCTCCGGCTTTGAACTGCGACCACAGCGGGTCCCGGAACTACTGCGCATGAACTACCTGACCCCGCAGCGCGACTCGACATCGCGATCAAGGCATTCTCGATCGGGCTCTCGCTGCGCCGGTGCGGCCGCGGCCATGGCGAAATCGCGGCACTAGTATGTTCGACGATATCGGCAACCTGGCGCAGATAATCGCCATTCTCTACCTGCTGCTCGAAGTGGCGGCGCTGATCGCCGCGGTGGAAGCCCTGCTGAGCGTGCGTACACCGCAGGGCGCGATTGCCTGGTCGCTGTTCCTGGTGATGTTTCCGATCCTGGCACTGCCGCTTTACCTGCTGTTCGGCGGGCGCAAGTTTTCCGGCTACGTCAGCTCGCGCCGCAGCGGTAACGAACCGCTGCAGCAGCTGCTGCGACGGGTCAGCGCAACCCTGCCGGCCGACATCCTCGCCGACTTCGACAGCGAGGAAAAACCCTGGCAAGTGCTGACCCGACTCGCCCAGCTGCCCTTTTTTGCCGGCAATTCAAGCCGCCTGCTGATCGACGGCGAAGCCACGTTCGACGCCATTTTCGCGGCGATCGACAACGCGGAACTGTATATCCTGGTGCAGTTTTACATCGTCCGCGACGACGAACTGGGGCGCGAGTTGCAGCAGCGGCTGGCGCGCAAGGCACGCGAAGGTGTGCGCGTGTATGTCCTGCTCGACGCGGTCGGCAGCAACAACCTGCCCGACTACTGGCTCAATTTCCTGCGCGAGGCCGGCGCCGAATGTCAGCTGTTTCGCGGCAGCAGCCGCGGAGGCGGTCATCCTTTCCGGGTCAACTTCCGCAACCATCGAAAAATCGTCGTGGTCGACGGTTACAGCGCCTATGTCGGCGGCCACAACGTCGGCGACGAATACGTCGGTCGCAGCGACGATCCGGCGCTCAGGCCCTGGCGCGATACCCACGTCGAACTGCGTGGACCCGCCGTGCTCGGCGTGCAGCTCGCCTTCGTCGAGGACTGGTACTGGGTAACGCAGCAGATTCCGGCGCTCAACACCGCCGCGGCACGCATCGACGGCGGCAGCCAGCGGGTGCTGGTGCTGCCCAGCGGACCGGCGGACGAGCTCGAGACCGTCAGCCTGCTGTTCACCGAGCTGATCAACTCGTCGCGTAAACGGATCTGGATCGTCAGTCCCTACTTCGTGCCGGACGACAGCGTGGTCAGCGCACTGCAGCTGGCGGCGCTGCGCGGCGTCGACGTACGCATCATGCTGCCCGAGCGACCCGACCAGCGGCTGGTTTATCTCGCGCGTTACAGTTATCTCGAGGAAACCCTGCCGCTCGGTATACGTTTCTACAACTACCAGGCCGGCTTTCTGCACCAGAAAGTGGTGCTGGTCGACGACGAGGTTGCCGGTATCGGCACCGCCAATCTCGACAATCGTTCGTTCCGGCTGAACTTCGAAATCACGCTGCTGTTCGTCGACCGCGGCTGCGTGCGTGAAGTCGAGCAAATGCTGCAGCGTGACTTCGAACAATGCCGCGAAATGGAGCTCGGGGAAATCGTCGCCAGGCCCGCCTGGTTTCGCCTGGCCACGAGGATCGCGCGCCTGTTCTCACCCGTGCTTTAGCTCCGGCGCGGCCGGTCAGAAGTAGAGCGTCAGCCCGGCGACCAGCCAGCGCGTATAGAGTATCGAGTTGGCCTGTCCGGACCGCGGTCCCTCACCCTCGTAGCGCTCGCGGTAGGCCAGCGAAAACTCGAGCGGAACACCGCTTTGTCGTTCGCGGTAGGCCGCCAGTGTCGAGTAGTCGAATCCGACCACGATGATTTCATGGCGCGAGTCGGTATCCGCCTCGAGGCTGGCGTAGTTGTATCCGAGGTCGCCGGATATACGATCCTTGTCTTTCCAGGTCCGGGTCCAGGTCGTGTACAGCGATAGTGCCGGACTGGCCTGGTAGCGCAGCCCAAGCTCGAGGTTGTACAGGTCGCCGAGTTCGCGGTCGACCCGCTCGCGATTGTTGGTGAACACCTGGTCCGGCGTATCACCGATACGCGCGATTCGATCGTCCGGCAGCATGTGGTCGTAGCGCAGCGTCAGGTTCAGGGCCACATCGCCGGGCGCGGGCAGCGCGGCGTCGAAACTCGACGGCAGGTCTCGCCAGCTATTGCTGAGCAGAAAATCGTAGTGCAGGCGCAGCAGCAGGGCGTAATTACCGTAGCTCCAGGCCACGTCGTTGAGGAGATCGGCGTCGTCCTCGTATCCGGTCGGAATTCGCAGGCCGCCGGTCAGCGCCAGCGCGTGGTCACGTTTACGATACCAGAGGTATTTGGCACCCAGCTCGAGATCGCCGATGCCCTCGCGTTGCCAGTCATCGATTCGATCGATGGCATAGGTCGACTGAATCAGGTTCTGCACATCGTCTTCCGCCAGCGGCGTGCCGCCCGGAATGCAGCAAATCCCGCCGGGCGCCAGTCCGACCGTGGCCGAGGAATTATCGAAGTCGACGTCGATTTCGTTTCTAATCCAGTAATAGGGCAGGTGAAATCCGATCGAAAGACGGTCGTTGACACCATAGGCGTAGCCCAGGTCGATCACGTCGATCGCGTATTCGTAGTCGACCGCGACCTCGCCGATGACGGCGCCGGGACCGAGCGGCGCCAGCCCGGTAAATACCGTTTCATCCAGGGTGGCCTCGTCGAAGGGTGCGGCCAGCCGCTCGCGCTCGCCCTCGGCGTTGTAGCGATACCTGGTCGGATGGTAACGGTAAAAATCGAGATAGCTGCGCGACACGCCCGCGGGTAACACGCGCGCATCGTCGGCGGTCGCGGTGCCTGTCGCCAGCAGCGCGGCGAGCAACGGCCAGAGCGGCGACCCGCCCCTGGATGAAGCAAACCCTGTTTTCACGGTACTGCACCCCCCGGCAGCAAATTTGCACGAACCTCGGGTAAATACAAGCACCGGCGTTGCCGGCAACCGGCTGGCGAACCCTGGTTCGCGAACCGGCATTCGACCCGTCAAGTCGGATCGAATGCCGCCATGCGCACAGCCTGCTGAGCGGCAGCGCGATTTGCAACCCGCGAACCGCGGGTATAACCTTTAACCACTTCTCGTATCGGGAGGCGATACCATGGCGCAAACCAGGCAGATCGTCGAAACCCTCAAACGGGAGCTGAAAGCCCAGGGGGTTACCTACCGGCAGGTCGCCGGCAAGCTCGACCTGTCCGAAGCGAGCGTCAAGCGGCTGTTTTCGGAGCAGTCGTTCACGCTCGATCGACTGGCGCAGATCTGCGAACCGCTGCATCTCGAAATCTCCGACCTGATTCGCCAGATGGAAAAAAACCTGGATCTGACGGAGCAGCTCACGCTGGAGCAGGAGACCGAGCTGGTGGGCGACGTCTAGCTGATGCTGATGGCGCATTTCCTGATGAACATGCTGACTTTCGACGAGATCATCAGCATTTACGATATCTCCGAAACCGAGGGAATCCGCCTGCTCGCCCGCCTCGATCGAATGAAGATAATCGAATTGCAGCCCGGCAATCGGGTGAGGCTGATGATCGCCAAAAATTTCAGCCTGATCCCGGGCGGACCGATCCAGCGTTTTTACGAGCGCACGGTGCAGTCCGAATTTTTTGCATCGCATTTCAACGGTCGCGGCGAATACCGGGTTTACGTCTCGCGTATGTTTTCGCGCGACGCGAATGCCGAAATCATTCGCAAGATCAAACATTTGGCCGAGGACGCACACGACCTGCGAGAAGATTCCGATCCCCTGCCGCTGTCCGAACGTTACGGCTGCAGCCTGATCATGGCGATCCGCCCCTGGGAAGTAAAAATTTTCGACGAGCTGCGGCGAGAGCCGAATACCAAGAAGTTCTAGTTGCGAAACGCACGGGGCCCGATTGCCAAATTGAGGTAAACTGGCGCACCCTGGAACCAACCCCGGCCGGAGGCCGCCACCAGCCCGATGTACGACCTGTTGCGCCAGGCCTGCGATATCGCCCGTACCGCGGGCTGCAGTTTCGCCGACGCGCGTTACCTCGAAATCGACGAACAGTACCTGACTTCGCGCGACCGGGCGCTGGCGCACAACAGCGATAATCGTGATTGCGGTATCGGCGTTCGCGTACTGCACGGGGGTGCCTGGGGTTTCGCTTCGGCGCCGGGTTATGACGCCGCTGCTGTCGACAGCGCGGTGGCATCGGCACTCGAGATAGCTCGCGCCTCGGCGCATGCCTTGCGCGACGGCGGCGTCCGCTGGGCCGAGGAATCACCCTGGCAGGCCGAATATCGTTCGCAATGTCTACGCGATCCGTTCACGGTGCCACTGGAAGAGAAAGCCGATCTGCTGATCGCGGCCAACGACCGCATGCTGCAAAACCCGGCGATCAAGCGCGCGCAGGGTTACCTTGCGTTTCGACGGCTGCGTCGCTGGTACGTCAACACCGAGGGCTCGGAACTCCACAGTGACGTAACCTCTTCCAGCGCGATGTTATGGGCGGTTGCGGTTGGCGACGGCGATTTCCAGCAGCGCAGCTGGCAGGCGCCGTCGGTTACGCAGGGATTCGAAGCCTTCGATCGCGCGCAGTTTATCGCCGAGGCCGAGCGTATCGCCGCCGAGGCCGAGGAAAAACTCACCGCCGCGCTCGCGCCGGAAGGCGAGTTCGACATCGTCACCGACTCCGAAAATCTGTCACTGACGATCCACGAGTCGGTGGGGCACGCCACCGAACTCGACCGCGTCATGGGTTACGAGGTGTCGCTGGCCGGCAGTTCCTTCGTCACCCGCGACAAGCTCGACCGTTTTCGCTACGGCAGCGACCAGGTCACGCTGATGGCCGACAATACCCTGCAGCACGGCCTGGCGACCCACGGCTTCGACGACGACGGCGTGCCCGGACAGCGCTGGCCCATCGTCGAGGACGGCATTCTGCGCGGCTACAGCACCGGGCGCGAGTTTGCCCACTACGTCGATCAGCAACGCAGCCGCGGCAGTTGTCGTGCCGATCACTGGTCGAGCATTCCGATCGTACGGATTCCGAACCTGTTTCTGATGCCGGGCAGACGGCCGCTGACGCCCGACGAGCTGATCGGCGACATCGAACACGGTCTCTATTTCGAAGGTATGGACAGCTTCTCGATCGACCAGTGGCGACTGAACTTCCAGTTCGGCGGCAACGCGGTCTGGGAAATCAGGCACGGACGCAAAACCCGCATGCTCAAAGCCGCTCTTTACCAGAGCAGCACACCGGATTTCTGGAACGCCTGCGACGCTACCTGCGACGAGCGTTTCTGGCGGGCGCACGGTGTCACCAACTGCGGCAAGGGGGATCCGATCCAGGTTGCCCAGATGACGCATGGTGCGGCGCCGACGCGTTTTCGCCGTATCTCCATCTGCCGGGGTCGAAACTGATGGAACGCCGGCAGGCACAGGATTTTATCGCCGGAATCCTGGAGATTCCGCATCCGGGCGAACTGCAGGTACTGCTCGAGGGCGAGCATCGGCTGGGCACGCGCTTCAGCGGCTGCGCGATTTCGCAAAACGCGTTGCGCCGCCGGAGCCGGCTGACCCTGTCGGCCCGGATCGAACAAAAGAAAACCTCGGTCACGCTTAGCGACATCGACGATCGCGCGCAGATCACCGAGGCGATCGCGCGCGCCTTCGAAACCTGCCGCCACCTGCCCGACGACGAAGAACTGATGCCGGCGCCGGGCCAGGTCATAGACCTGGGCGAGCCAGCCCGTCGCGCCCGGGGTGAAGACATCGATGCCGATACCGCCGGCCGCTGGGTCGGTGAAGCCTGTGCGGCCGGGGCGACTGCCGGTATCGACCTCGCGGGACTGCTGGCCAGCGGCAGCGACTTCACCGCCTACGGGGACAGCGCCGGCGGCTTTGCCCACGAACGGCATGACCGTGTCGACTTCCACGTCACCGCCAGCGGTGAGCAGGGCAGCGGCTGGGCCGAACACCAGGGTATTGCCATCACGCGCGACGCCTTGATGGCCGCAACCCGGCGCGCGATCGACAAGTGCCTCGCGGCGCAGGCGCCGCAGGTCTTCGAGCCGCGCGCCACCACCGTGGTGCTCGAGCCCCAGGCCGTCGGCGATCTGCTGTCGATGACGGCATGGTACGGCCTGGACCAGCGCGCCTGCGAAGAGGGACGATCGGCATTTTCTCGCTTCGACGAGCGCCTGGGCCGCCTGTCGCTGTATTCAGATCCCAATCACCCGGTGTTTCCGGCGCGCAGTTTTTCCAACGGCGGCGAAGCACTCGGTCGCAGCACCTGGCTCGACCAGGGCGAGCGGCAACAGTTGATCACGTCGCGCTACTGGGCCAGGCACCGCGAACTGCCGGTCAAGCCCTCGCCCACCAATCTGGCGCTCGACGGCGAAGGCACGCCGCTCGACGATCTGATCGGCGGGGTCGACGACGGCATCCTCGTGACCCGTTTCTGGTACATTCGCGCCACCGATCCGGGAACACTGGGATTCACCGGCATGACCCGAGACGGCACCTTTCGTATCGAGCAGGGCCGGATCACCCATCCCGTGGTGGACATGCGCTGGAACGAATCGGTACTGAAGCTGTTACAAAACGTCAGCGGCAGCGGTACCCCGGTAGCGACCGGCGAACGTTTCCCACTGATCATGCCCGCCCTGCGGATCGAGAATTTTCACTTCAGTTCCCTGTCTCGATAGCCCACTCACATTCCCGACAGCTCTGCACATCGCAGGGATTTTTTAGAAAAATTTAAGATTTCCTGAAGGATTGCTGGCGACCTGCGCCCTAGTATGCCCCCACTGACAATCGCAATTGGGGAAAAAGACATGCAAACACGCAAGCAAGCCGGATTTTTCGACGCGGGCCTCGGCGCCGTCGTGCTGGCCATTTCCGGACTGTTCATCTGGGCAGTCGAAAGCAACCACGAGGCCGAACCGACCGTCGCCCGGCAACAGCAGATCGAACAGGCCGACACCCGCGTCGCCGAAGCCTACGAGCCCGGACCGGAACGATACTGACGGATTTCGATCAGCGCAGGCGAGTCAGCGGGTCCTGACGGTAAAAGCGACTGAGCTGATCATAGATGTCGGGATAACTGGCCTGCAACAGGTCGGGGGTTTCGAAAAACACTTCGGACAGGACCGCGAAGAACTCACCCGGGGCGGTGGCTGCATAGTCATCGATGCCGATATCTTCGCCGCGTTCGCAGCGCTGGCAAAAATCGTCGTAGCCGGCGCTGAAAATCCGCGACCAGGCTGCGGCGTTCATCTCCGTGTGCAGCGGCGGAAAACCGTTGTCGTCGCCGTTCAGCAAATCCAGCTTGTGGGCGAACTCGTGAATCACGGGATTGTAGCCGTCTTCGTAGCCGCCCTGGGCGGCGTCGTCCCAGGCTAGCACCACCGGCCCGCGGTCCCATGCCTCGCCCGACAGCTCCTCATGGATCTCGTGCTCGACGCCGTATTCGTCGACATAAACCTGCGCGCGGGCAAATCCCGAAGGGTAGACGATCACCGCGGTCCAGCCGTCGTAACAGTCGATCCCGAGCTCGAGTATCGGCAGGCAGGCCTGCAGCGCGATCACGAGCTGCATACGGCGGGTGACCTCGAGCCCCTGCGCGCCCTCGAAGGTCTTGCGGTGCAGGAACAGTACGGTCATTTCCATCAGACGCAGACACTCGTCGTCGTCCAGACCATCCAGCAGCGGCAGCGCGGCGAAGGCCTGCTCCCATTCGGCGGGCGTAATATCGGCGCGCTCGAGTACACGGCGCTCGGACCATTCTCGCAGGAATCGAAACATGCGGCTCCGTCACAGCGTTCGTTCGAACCGGGCAGCATCCCGGACTTGCACGCATGGTACCCCGAATGCGAATATTTTCGCATGTTCCGGAGACACAACGAGGCGCTATACTCTTTCGGGACGGCGTTGCTTCGACGATAATTGCGACCGACCAGAACCCCGGGGTCGGACTGACTTACCAGGCGAGATGATAGAACACAAACAGGCACCGATCATGCAGGACGGCGAAGTGGTATTTACCGTCGACGAAAAGCTGCAGAGCCTCGTGCAGTACCTGCTCGACAACGGCTTCGAGACGTATCATTCCTGCGAAGACGATATCGACGGCATGACTTTCGTCGAGTACGCAATCGACGACTGGATCGCGATTACCGAGATTGCGTTTCGCAACAGCAACCGCGAACTCTATGAATTTATCCTCGACCAGTGCGACGTGGTAATGCAGCCCTTCGACGACGGTTTTCCGGACGATCGCAACGAAAGCTGGGTGGAGGGCGAAAACCTGGTCTGGATCGCGTCGGTCACCTTCCCGAGCGAACACCTGCCGCTATTCGAAAAGCTGGTCCGCAGCGTGCTGCGCGTGCAGCAGCGACCCGCGCGCATTCAGTAGCTCGCGCGCGGCTGGGTGAATTTGCCGAAACCCCGCGTTTGCAAAGATTCCTCAGTCGACCGCCGCGGTCTGGTTGGTTTCCGCCACGCCGATCAAAAACAGGACGTGGTAATCCTGCTTGACGCAGCCTTCGACCGCCGGCATCTCGGCACCCGGGGCAACGCGGAAGGCTTCCTGCGGCGCATTCGACGGTGAACAGGACCCTTCACCGGACGCGGGCGTGTAGCGCGCCGAGCGACAGCGAAGGTGGGTCACGTCGTACAGCGATGCGCCGTGGTCCAGTTCCCAGCGGCTGTCGCCGTTGGCATCGGGCTCGTGAATGGTCAGCACCGTCATCACGGCGCGGTTGCCGGTGACGACATACTTCCCGGGAGCCAGCGGGAATTGCGGCGCTTCCATGATCAGGCCGTTTTCCTCCAGCCACCAGTCCTCGCGATCGAAATTCCACTTCGCCGGTGCTACGCCGCCGGCAGATTCCAGCTCGTCGTAGTTTTTCAGCCAGACGCCGCGCGGGCCGGGATCGATGGTCCACAGACCCCAGTCCTGGGCACCGCTGCCCGAATTTGCATCCGGATCGCCGAGCGCGGCAATGTACTGCGTGTCGACCCGCAGGAAGCGCGGTTTCTCCGATTCACCGGCCCAGGCCGCTTGCAGCATCAGGCCGGTTGCCAGGCAGCCCGTCAGCAGGCCGCACAGGTAACGTTTCAACATCATTGCCAATCACTCCTCTTGCATCACGGCGGCGAAAGATTCGACGGTGGCCGAATCGGCTCAACCGTTAACCGTCCTCGCCAACCCGGCCGCGCAGCGACTTCAGATGACCCCGCCGCGTTTTTTGCTCGAGCCGCCGTCGTTTCGAGCCCTGCGTGGGTTTGGTCCCTACCCTGCTCTTACGCACCACCGCCACGCTTCGGATCAGTTCGGCCAGGCGGGCGCGCGCGGCCGCGAGGTTTTTTTCACGGCTGCGATGCTGCTGCGCCTTGATCACGATTACGCCATCCTTGCTGATGCGCCGGTCGCGCAACGCCAGCAGGCGCTGCTGGTAAAAGGCCGGTAGCGACGAAGCCGCGATATCGAAGCGCAGGTGAATCGCGGACGATACCTTATTTACGTTTTGTCCGCCCGCACCCTGCGCGCGAATGGCCGAAATCTCGATTTCGTCATCCGGAATAACAACATTGCGCGAAATCTGCAGCACGGTCAGGCCCAAATCGGGCAATTATATCGAATTGCGCCGTCCCGGGCTGGCCCGCGGGAAAGCGGACGCGCTATATTGCGGTGAGCCGGTCGAACACGAGCGATGAAGATATTTTTTTCACACGGTAAGGAAAGCGGACCCTGGGGTTTCAAGATCACGCGCCTCGCACGTATCGCCGAAGCCCGTGACTGCGCGGTCGAAAGCATCGACTACACCGACCTCGCCGATCCCGACGACCGGGTTGCGCGATTAATAGAGGCCGCCGGCGATGAAACCGATGCCTGCCTGCTGGTCGGTTCGAGCATGGGTGGGTACGTATCGCTGGTGGCGGCCGAGACGCTGGCCCCGGCTGGCCTGTTTCTGATTGCGCCGGCGCTTTACCTGCCCGGCTTCGGAGCGCGTCAGGCCTTTGCCGCCAACTGCGCCAACATCGAAGTTGTCCACGGCTGGGGCGACGACGTGATTCCGCCGGAGAATTCTTTCCGCTTCGCGCGCGAAGCCGACTGCACGCTGCACCTGATCGCCGGCGATCATCCCCTCAATTCGTCGATCGACCGCATCGAGGTACTGTTCGAGCTCTGGCTGGCGCGCAGCATCGCGCGCACCGCGCCCTAGGCATTCATACACCGACCGGAATTCCCGGCGGCCACGCGGCTTCGCCGGCGGAATAGCGGTCGAGCACCGACCAGGGCGACAGTTCGGGATGGCGGAAATTCTGCCGCGGCACCATGAAGGTATTGATCATCGCGAATTCGCCCGACAGGCAGGAATGACCGGCCATGTCGGCGAACACCAGCCAGCAGCTTCTCGGCGGAAATCGGATTTCGACGCTGCCTTGCGGATCCTGATGGAAGGCATCGCTTTCCTTCATGTAGTTGTGCAGCTTGCGCATCGAGCGGTCGTAAGCGGACTGCTCCAGAGTCGCCAGCGCCGGAAACAGCTTCG
>JAAUXY010192684.1_pt1 | contig 15535 bp, 3 predicted proteins | sample 7278121 | NCBI WGS metagenome assembly JAAUXY01 (sample SAMN14350117, study PRJNA611818) | marine sediment metagenome | isolation source: surface marine sediment (1.8m) | place: French Polynesia: Moorea | collected 2018-08 | reverse complement strand
TCGTGGGTTTGTACGCGGCGTCGGGGGCGGGCAAGAGCTCGCTCTTGGCGGCCGGTCTGGTCCCCGGTCTACGCGCCGAGGGACGGCCGGTGGCCTTCGATCGCCATCCGAGCGAGGCTGGCCTTGCCGGCCGCTTGCTCCACGATCTGCTGCAAGCGAACGACGACGGGGACCTCGACATCACCGACGATGAGATCGTCGGCCGTGGCCCGGCCGCCTTTGTCGATTTAATGCTTGTTATCCGGCGACTAGCGAGCGTTGCGTCCCCTCAACCGGCATATGGTGCACCTCCTGTTCTGATCCTGGACCAGTTCGAGGACCTCCTGCACCGCACCGGTGCGCGTCGGGCCCGGGCGGTGGTCGGGGCGCTGCTAGCGGCCTCAATCCAGCGCCAGCCGGGGCTCGACGGGCCTCCCTGCCGCTGGCTATTGGCCTATCGCCAGGAGTTTCACGGCAGGGTGTTCCAGTGGCTGGCGGACGTGTTGCGCGACGCGCGCGCCGATGGCTTCGAGACGGCTTCGAGACTGCCACACGATCTCTCGGGCCCCGAGCGCTTCCATGGCTGGCCGCTGCCGCCCCTGGGGACGCCGGCACCGGGCTCGGGCGACCGCGCCAAGGAGGCCGCGCGGGTCTTTCGAGCGGCGATCGAGAAGCCCCTTGAGCTGAGGATAGGGGGACAAGCGAAGTATCACCGATGGCGGTTCGCGGGAGACGGTGCGGAGCGGCTCGCCCATGCCTTTGGTGCGGCCCGGGTGGCGCGGCCGAGGGCGCCGCTGGTGCCCGAGCTGCAGGTGGTGTTGGCGTACCTGCTGGATCGGGCCGAAGCGGAATTGACGGCGAGCCGCTACGGCAGTGAGGCGGCGGTCGTCAAGGTACCCGAGGAGCCTGGCGAACTGATCGATCAGGCTCTCGAACAACACCTGCGCCGTGCGATCGACTCCGCCTTTCCGGCTAATCCGGCCCACTGGCGAGCCCGGCGAAGCGACCGGCGGAGCGCCGATGCACGGAATGCCGCCGCGCGGATCGCCCGGACGCGGGCACTTTTGGCGCTGCGCGAGCTGGCTGACGTCCAGGGACGGCGCGACCGGGGGTTGCCGGTGGAGTCGCTGGCGCGGGCGATCGGTTCGGAAGGCCGGCGGGTGCTCGAGCGGCTGGCGACGCCGGAGACTCGGTTGGTGGTTTTGGAGCAGCAAGCCGGCGGCTGGTGCTACGTGCTGTCACACGACCGCATGGCGGAGCTCGTGGTGGGCCTGGTGGACGGCGAAGGATCCTATGCCGGACTCGGGATCGACGCTGAGCTACTCGCGCTGCGGCGCTTCGTGAGGGTCAAGAGCGCGTTGTTCGCGGCCGGGGAGGTGGAGCAGGCTACCGAGGTCCCGGCGGGCCATGTCAAAGGCATCGAGGAGCATGCCGCGGCGCTCCTCTGGGGTGACGCCAGCGAGAGCTGGTGGCAGGCTTGCCGGGTCCGCGTTCGCGCCGAGCGGTGGCGGACCCTGTTGCGGCGCTCGGTCGCGGCGCTCGCCGTGACCGCGATGGTCTTCGGGGTGTGGAGCTGGACTGACCGACGGGCGCGGCGGTTTGCGCTCTTCGAGCAGGTCGCGGGGGGCGAGCCGGAGATCGCTTTCGCGGCGGCGGATCGATTGCTGGTCGAATGGCAGGCCGAGCCGGAGGAGTTACGTGTGGCACTGCGGCGGCGCGAGAGACCGCTCGAGCTGCTGGAGCGTGGGATCGGCGGGTTGGCCCCAGGAGAAGGGCGTGAAGGCGCGGTCTTGCGGTTGGCGGAGGTGGCGTTGCCGCTGATCACAGATGACGCTCCGGAAGATCCGGTACGGATCGCCAGCCTGGTGTGGGCGCTCGATTTCTTCGCCCCCCGGGACGAGCGGACTCAGAGCTTGAGGGATCAGGCCCTGGAGCCATTGCGCCGCAGACGTCCGCCGCCACTTTTGCCGGAGCCGGGGGTTCTCCCGGAGGGGGACCCATGGGACAAATCGGGCTGGGCAGACATTCCGGCCGGGACTTTCTGGATGGGCAGCGGGCCGGGGGAAGGGCGTGACGATGAGGACAAGCTCGGCGAGCGTCCGAAGCATCGGGTGACGCTCTCGGCGTTTCGTATGGCAACCCATGAGGTGACCAACGCGGCGTTTCGCCGGCTCTACCCGGAGTATCCGGGAGGCCTGAATGACCGGCTGCCGGCGGTGCGCATGACCTGGTACCAGGCTTATACATATGCCGCCTGGCTGGGCGGGCGCCTGCCCACTGAAGCCGAGGCCGAGTATGCGATGCGGGCAGGTTGTGAATTCGCCTACTGCAAACGTGACAGAACGGAGGCGAGTCTCGACGAGGTGGCGTGGTGGGCTGGCAACTCGTCAGATCCGGAGACTGGCCAGCCAGCACTGCGGGCAGTAGGCCAGCTAGAGCCCAATCCGTGGGGGCTGTACGACATGCTGGGCAATGTGTGGGAGTTCTGCGCTGACTGGCATGGCACCTACCGCGCAGAACATCAAGTGGATCCGTCAGGGCCGACCAATTCGGTGACGGACTATCGGATGGCACGAGGCGGAGGCGTGCAGTCGGCAGCTGACTGGGCGGCGTCTAGCAGCCGTGGATCTTTGTCCATCGGTGACGGGAATCGGCACTTTGGATTCCGTGTCGTATTTGATGGATGATCAACGATCCAGGGGTATATCTCGGGTAGTAAGCAAGACGCGGAAGCCCTGGTCCCCATCCCGGTTGCCGGGGGCGTTCCAGAGCCGATCCGTCGCCCGTGCTCCGTCGGTTCGGTCCCAGAAGCTGCCGCCGCGAAATACGCGCCTGCCGCTCGTGGGAGCCGGGCCGCCCGGTCCCCACGGGTCGATCTGCGGCTCGGCAGAATACCCGTCATACCAGTCTGCCGTCCATTCCCAGAGATTGCCCAGCATGTCGTATAGCCCCCAGGGATTCGGGGCCAGCCGCATGACCGGCCGCGGGGCGAGCTCACCGGTTACCGCGTCCCTGGAATTCCTCAGGGTCCAGGCCACCGCGTCAAGCGCCGTTTCCTGGCCCGCACCGTCGCAGTAGCGATAAGGGCAGCCGGCCCGCGCCGCATATTCCCACTCTGCCTCGGTCGGCAAGCGCCCCCCCAGCCACGCGGCATAGGTATAGGCTTGATACCAGCTGACGGATTGCGTCGGCATGTCGGCATGACCCTGTTGATCGGGCGACAGCCGTCGGTATTCACGATTCGTGACCTCATGGCGCTGCAAGCGGAAGGCCGAAACCGTCACCTCGTGACGCGGCCGTTCGTCGGTGTCGCCTTCCTCGCCGTCGCCGGTGCCCATGAGGAAGCTGCCCGCGGGGATCTCGATCCAGTCCGGATCTCCCTGATCCGGCTGGGGTGGCTCCGGCCGCAGCCGCCGGAGTGGCGCCAGGACACGGTCGCGCAGCTCCCGCGCCCGCGCCGCGGAGTGCGGACTTCGCGCTGGGGCGAAGTCCAGAGCCCACCCCAGGTTGGCGATCAAGACCGGATCTTCGGGGGTCTCCTCGACCAAAGGCAGCATCAGCTCGACCGCGGCCAGCACCGCGGCATTGCGCTCCGCCCCCGTCAGACCGCCGAGCCCGCGCTCGAGCAGGGCGCTCGGCACCTCTCGCCGGCGCAGCAGCAACCGCAGCCTCTCGGCCCCGACGTCTTCCCGGCGCAGCCGATCAAGCGCCTGGAAGGCCGCCTCCGGCTCACCTTGCGCCACCTGATCGAGTAGCGCTCGCCGCGTCGCCCGCGCCGCCGCCCAACTCCACACCCCGAACGCGATCAACGCCAGTAACGCCGTGGTCACCAATGCCCCTACCCATGCTCGCCTTCGGTCGGTGCGCCGCCTTCGGCGGCACGCCGTCCACCAGGCACGGCGCTCCTCGTCCCAGAGCAAGGCCTCGGCGTTGTCGGCGATCCGTTCGAAGTGACGCCGGGGGAGGCGCGGCGCCGTCGCCTCCCCCGAGCGGTAGAGCGCGGTCTCGAGCGCCACGAAGCGACGCAGCCGCAAGAGCTCGGCGTCGACCGGGAGCCTACCGCCGCCCTCGGCCTCGACTGTGCGCACGACTACCTCAGCCATGCGGTCATGGGACAGCACGTAGCGCCAGCCGTCTGGATGCTCCTGCACCACCACCAGCCGGGTGAGGGACGTCGCTAGTTTTTCCAGCACTTCGTCGCCACCGTCGCCAATCGCCCGGCTCAACTCGTCGGCAGGCAGCCCCTCTTTGCCCGCACGAGTGGCGCTGGCCAGCTCTCGCAGTGCCAGCAGCGCCCGGGTTCGGCGGGTCCGCACATCGGCGGTTCGCCCATCGGCCTGCTCCGCGCCCGACTCGCTAGCCGGGAATGCGGTCTCGAGGGCGCGTCGCAGATGATCCTCAAGGGCTCGCTCAATCAGCGTGCCCGGATCCTCGGGTACTTCGAGGACCGAGTCCTTGCCGGCTCGCGCCAACAGATAGGCGAGCACCACCTGTAGCTCGGGGGTCAGTGGTGCCTCGGGTCGGTCGAGACGAGCCTCGGCGAAGGCCTTGGCGAGCCGCTCCGCGCCGTCCGCGGCGATCCGCCAGGGGTAATGTTTCGTGGGTCCCCCTTCTGGGGAGTGCGGTTTCGTTGGTCCCCCTCCGGGGGACCGCGGCGCCCCGCTCGCCGCGGTCACCGCGGTCACCGCGAGTGGTTTCTCGATCGCCGCCTGAAACACCCGCGTCGCATCGGCGTGCGCGTTGGCCCCGGGCGACGGCGTCGCTAGCGGCGGCAGTGGCATGCTGTGGAAGCGATCCACCGTCGAGAGGTCGTACGGTAGGTTTTCAATCTTGGCGACGCTGGCGCTGTGGGCGTCGTGCAGCACGTCGCGTAACCAGGCGAGCACCTCGCCGTGGAGCTCCTGGCGGTAGGCCAGAAGCCAGCGGCAGGTTGGCGCCTCGATACCTGGCCGCCTGAGGGCGGTGGCTGCCAGCAGGACTCCGAGCGTCGCCCGCGCCTCGCTGGCCTCGGGGCTCAGCACGTCCTCGAACTGATCGAGTACCAGGATCGGCGCCTCGCCGGCCAGGCGCTCGACCTCGCTCAGCCGGTCGACGAAATCGCGCCACGGCGGCGCCTCGGCGCCTAGGAGTCTGGTGTGAAACTCAGGCCGCGCTGCGAGCGGATCTTTTCCGCCATCTCTGTGTTGCGAAATCCGCGAAATACTCCAGTATGTCTGTGGTTTCGCGCCTTGATCTGGCGAAAAATCTCTCGCTCTCGCATGCGGCTGAATTTCACACCAGCCTCCTAGGACCGTATCGTCTTCGATCAGGTCGCCGAACAGGCGATCCGCCACCCCCTGCTCGTGCGGATGGCGCACCACCGCCACCGGCCGCCCCTCCTCCCGTAGCGCCGGTACCAGGCCGCCCAGGAGCAACGAGCTCTTGCCGGTGCCGGAGGGAGCGCACAAGCCGAGGATCAGCACCGGTTCGGCGAGCAGGCGTCGTAGCTTGGCGATCTCGCGCTCCCGCCCAGCCAGTAGCGCCGGATGAGTGTAAGGCAACAGCACCGGATAGGGCCTTTCCGGCAGCTCCACCGGCGGCCAACGTCGCAGACGTATCGACGGCGCTTCTTCGGCGGCTGCTTGCGGCTCGATCTCTCTCGCCGACTCCACTCGCTGTACGTTCGCCGAACCTTTGGGTGCCACCAGAGGCGCTACCCCGGGGATACCGACCTCGAAGATTTCGACATCGTCTGCGAAGCCCCTGAACCGGTAGTGGCCGTGGTTCAGCCATCTCAGGCCGTCGGCTGTCTCTTCAGACAGCGCCTGTCCCCGCCCGGAGCCAATCGCCCCACGCCGTGCTACGTTGTAAGCGCCTCGGGTCAGCAGGGTCTGGCCACCGGTTGCGAGCGACATCAGCCGTGCCGCTGTCGGCTTCGCCAGCCCTTCGACCTCGAGCGGTTTGGCGCCCGGCGAGACGTCCTCAGGTAGATTGTTGTAGAGGATGACCTCGCCGAGATGGATCCCGACCCGCGAGGCGAGCCCGACCCCGAGCTCGGAGGACAGCTGTCGTAGCCCCTGATGAAACGCCATGGCGTAGGACACCGCTCGCCAAGGCCTTTCAAACAGCAGCAGAAAGCCGTCGGTCCTATCGATCTCGCGTCCGCCGTGCTCCGTCAGCAGGTCCGTAGCCAGCCGATTGTGGCGATTTAAAAGCGCCTCGGCGTCGCCAAGCTCCTCGATCAGCCGGTGACTGTCCACCAGCTCGCTCAACAGGAGCGTCCTGACGACGACGTCGCCCACCGGTGTATTGCTGACCGAGACGTCGCTCACCGACAAGTCGTAAGTCGTCGCCATCGCCCAGGTATTCTCCAAGCCGGTGGCGTCGGCTGGTGACCGACCCTGCGGCGGAGACAAGCTGCGGTACAGTGGGCTCGTTTCGGCGATCTGTGCTAGCAGCTCCGCGACCGTGCCGGCATCATCGGGTCGGTCTTCAGGATCCTTCGCCAGAAGTCGTTCGACGAGGTCCGAGAGCCGTCGCGGTATCTTGGGATTGAGCCGTCGAGCTGGCGGCTGCTGGTGGGTTTCCACCCGGGCCAGGGTGCCGACTGTCGTCTTGTCCCGAAACGGCGAGCGGGCGGTCAGCAGCTCATAAAGCATCACGCCCAATGAGAACAGGTCAGAGCGTCCGTCCACCTTGCCGCCCGACACTTGCTCCGGCGACAAGGCGCGCGGCGTGCCCGACGGCCGCGCCGACACTGAGCCCGGAGACCGGTCGCCCAAGCTCCATCTCGCAAGGCCGAAGTCGAGCACCTTGACGTGTCCAGAGGGCAGCACCATGACGTTTTCGGTCTTGAGGTCGCGGTGGACGATGCCCAGGGCGTGAGCGTCCGCCAAGCCGGACGCTACCTGCTGGGCGTAGGAGATAGCGAGACCGACGTCGAGCGGGCCGTCGCGCAACATCTCAGCGAGAGTCGGCCCGTCGATCAGCTCCATCACGATCCAGGCATCGCCGTTCTGTTCCAGGATGTCAAAGACCTGGCCGATCGACGGATGTCCGAGCTGGGCCGCGATCCGCGCCTCGGACTGGAAGCGCTCCCGAGCCTGGGGATTGTCGGCGGCCTCGGGCCGTATTCGCTTGACCGCGACAAAGCGCCCGAGGCGTTGATCATAGGCCTTGTAGACCTCGCCCATGCCTCCTCTGCCGAGCAGGCGACCGAGGCGGTACGGGCCGATGGCCTGGACCGGCGCTGGGGTCATGCGGAGCTCCTTGGCACTTGATTCTATATCCGGCACGAGGGCCCGATCGACCAATGCTGGACCAAGCGCTTCAAGAGCCGATCAGTGCAGAGGGCTCGATCCTGGGAATGCAAACTAGAAAGAAAGGTTTAGTCCGGGGCAGCACATGGACATGGCTCCTGGAAGCGCACGGGAGCCAATACTTTTGAATCATCGGATGTGGCTTTTGTCCTGAACCCCGATGATGTCTCGGCGTCGCTTCTCAGAGCCTTAGAACGAGAATCTGCTTCCCGCCGTGCTCGATTTCCTCGCGTGAGAAACGCTCGGGCAGCGGTGCCACATCGGATCGACTGTCGAAGACGAGAAGCGTCCCACGATCGAGCCCGAGACGGGCGAGGTATCCCGCCAGCTGTTCCTTGCCCCGGGTCACGGGATCGACGCTTGACGTGTCGCGCCAGACCTTGAGCTCCACCGCGAATCGCTGCACGCTGCCGTCGGCCAGCGGCCAACGAACGCACAGGTCCATGCAGGGCTGTCCCCCGGTCAGCTCGAAAGATCTTGCCGCGGCGGCGTCCGTCCACGCCTGTCCGGTCTCCTCGGTGTGCTGCCGGTAGAGCTCGGCGACCTCCGCGGCGGTGAAGTTGCGCAGCACGTAGGAGCGCACTTTGATATTGAACGGGGACGAGGTGCCGATCCGGTGAGGTCCTGAGCCGGAATCGGCGTCGGGCTTCTCGGTGATCAGATAGTCGCGCACGTCGCGCAGACCGATCAGCGCCACCGACTGTGGAAAGCCTCGCGGGCGATGGTCGTAACCGCTACGCAGTTGCCGCAGCACCGAGATCAAGGCGTCGTCGAAGAGCGCGTCGATCTCGTCGAGAAAGAGGATCAACGGCCGCGGCGATTCTCGGGCCCAGCGCACCAGGAGCTCGCGCAGCCGGGTGCGCGGCGACAGGGACGGATCGGCGGCAGGCGGGCGCAGCTCGGGAGGCAGGTCCACCTCGGCATTCTGTTGCAGGGTTTCGAGCAGGGCCGTGATCGAGCCTTCGAGGTCCGGCTCGAGGCTTTGACCGGTTTCGCAGGACGTCAGAAGAGCGGTGTAGTCGCCCTCGGCGGTGAGCCGTCGGGCCAGGGTATGAAACGCCGTCGTCTTGCCGGTCTGGCGTGGCGCGTGGACCACGAAGTAATGCTTGCGCTCGATCAGTCGGTCGATGGCGGGTAATCGGCGCTCGGCCGGTATCATGTAATGGTCGTCGGGATCACACGCGCCCGCGGTATTGAAGAATCTCGTCACGACCTCATCTTAGCAACAGGCTCACGGCCCCTGACGATTGCCGCCGGGCCCGCTCGACGCGGTTTCTCCGGGCGCGGGAGCTGAGACGCCAGCGGGACCAGTGGAGCGCCGACGTCACGACGCAACGAGATGTAGTTGAATTCGGGCACAGACCCGGCGGATAATTTCTGGATGTTCCGAGTCACCCGCCAGTCCCTTCATCTGTGCCTTTGCCTTTCCTTCGTCGCCGCACCCGGGCTCGCCGAGCTCAGCGGGCAGTGGTTGGAGATGAATCAGCCGGTCGAACCGTTTCGAATTCTTGGCAACCTTTATTACGTAGGTACCAGCGACATCGCCGTTTTCCTGATCACGACCGACGAAGGGCACATCGTGATCGACGGCGGTTTCGAGGAGACGGCGCCGTTGATCCAGGCGAGCATCGAGAAGCTCGGTTTCAAGCTCGAGGACGTCAAGATTCTGCTCAACAGCCATGGCCATATCGACCATGCCGGCGGCCTCGCCCGTCTCAAGGAACTGACCGGTGCTCGCTTCATGGCCAGCGAGCGCGAGACGCCGATTCTCGAGCGCGGGGGCCGGGGGGACGATCTCCTGGGTGATCGGGCACCGTTTCCGCCGGTCACAGTCGATCGCCGACTGCAGGATCGCGACGTGGTGGAGCTCGGCGGCATGCGCCTGGTGGCGCACGTCACCGCGGGCCATACCCGCGGCTGCACCTCCTGGGCGTTCGAGATCGAAGAGGGTGAGCGTTCCTACCAGGCGGTTTCGATCTGCAGCCTGTCGATTCTCGACGGCATGAAGTTCGAAGAACCCGCGACCTATCCCGGCATTGCCGACGACTTCCAGCGCTCCTACGAACGTCTCGAGTCGATCGCTTGCGATGTCTTCCTGGCCTCCCACGCCAGCTTCTTCAGGCTGCCGCGCAAGCGCGAGCAGATGTCAGCAGACGGTGAGAATCCTTTCGTCGATCCCGAGGGCTATCGCCGATTCATCGAGCGCATGCGCCAGCGATTCCTTGACGCGGTGGCGCTGGAGGCGGTGGCGAAAGAGAGCTCCTGAGCGCAGGCGCCGGCGACACGATGCCGGCGACGGAGCGCGACCGCTCGCCGCCGGCAATCGAAGCCGATTTACGGCTCTGAGCTCGGGCGCGGCTCGGGCGCCGACGATCTGGATCCGATCGTCAGCGACCAGGCGGAGGTATCTCCCGACTCGAAGCCGTCGGCGAACAGCACCGTGGGGTAGAAGGCCAGTCCCTTGGATCTGTGGTCGAGAAAGCCGACGGTCGCCAGACCGCCGCCGCCGGTGATGCTAAAGAGGGCACCGTCGCGTTCCGCGAAGAGCATCAGATCCTGCCCCAGGTAGGTCAAAGCGCCGGCCTGGAAGCTCGGGATGCTGTTGCAGGTCGCGATGTGGGTGACGGTAGGCCCGGTCAAATCGATCGACTCGAAGGTGAAACCGTCCGAAGCGTGGTAGAAAAGATCGGCCTCCGGATGAAAGGCGATCGCCTCGCCGCCCCGACCGTTGGCGAGGGAGAACAATAAGGTCCGCATGCCGGTGGTCTGGGAAAGGATGAAGAAAGCCTCGGGAGTCGTGGCTCCCCGGCCGGTGATGCCATAGAGCGTGCCGTCGTTGTCGAACGCCAGGCCGGCGAACCGATCCCCGGTGTCGCCGATCCGAGTCGCCACTCCGGTCGTCGGTTCGAGGGTCACCAGCTCGCGTCCCGTTTGACCGGAAAGTCTCAGCAGGGCCCATACCTCGCCGGTCATCGGATGGGTGGCCAGGCCGTTGCCTCCGATGACGATCTCACCGTCCAGAGCGATGGTGGTGTTCGCCAGGGTCGTGCCGTCGACCGGGTCGATGAACCGCAGCCGATTCGACGCGCCGTCGATCGACAGGAGACTCGCGGCGACACCTCGCGGCAGGATCGTCGTGGTTTCGGCAGCCTCATTGTCGGTGGGGTCGATGTCCTGGGACGCTGGGGCGACGGCCGTGTTGGTGATGTCGCCCGCGACCAGTGGCGTGACGTCGACGTTGACGGTAACGCTGGCGCCTGCCTCCAGATCGCCGAGGGAGCAGGCGATTCCGCCGCATGCCTGGGCGCTACAGGTGCCCTGCGACGGGGTCGCCGAAAGCAGGCCGGCGGTTCCCGGTAGGGCATCGAAGACGGTGGCGTCGGGAAAGACCTCCGAACGATGGTTGGTGAGGATGAGGGTGTAAGTGAGACTCTCACCGACACTGACCGGATCGGCCGAGTCGCTCTGGGTGAGCGAGAGATCGGCCGGGGACAGGTCGGCGAAAGCCAGTCCGTTGGAGATGTGATCCAGCGAACCGATGCGCGCCAGGCCGCCGGTGGTGGTGATGCCATAGAGCACATTGCTGGTACGCTGCGTGAGCAGCAGGACGTCCGCCCCGAAGTAGGTCATGGCCGCGGCCTGCAAAGTATCCGAGCAGGTCGCGATCCGGGTGACGGTAGGGCCACTCAGATCGATCGACTGGAAGGTCAGGTCACCGGTAGCGTGGTAGAGCAGGCCATTGTCCGGATGAAAGGCGATCGCCTCGCCGTCTTCGCCGTCGGCCAGCGAGACGACGAAGGTCCACGTGGCATCGGTCTGGGAGAGGATGAACAGCGACTCGGGAATGCTCGCCCCTCGCTCGGTGATGCCGTAGAGCGTGCCGGCGTTGTCGAAGGCCAGACCGGTGAAAACATCCCTGGTGTCGCCGATCCGGGTCGCGACGCCGGTTGCGGGGTTGAGGGTCACCAGCTCGCGCCCTCCCTGGCCGGCCAGCTGCAGCAGGGCCCACAGCTCTCCGGTCGTAGGATGGGTGGCCAGACCGAAGCCGCCTTGAATGTTTTCGCCGCTCAGCGTCATGGGGTAGCTCGTCAGGGTGGCGCCGGTGCCGGGATCGATGATCCGCAGCCGATCCGACGACTGATCGACGGACAGCAGGTCCGGCGTCGAGTCTGCCGGCAGGACGGTCGTGACCTGGGTGGCCTGGTTGTTGTCGGGATCGGGATCATTGAACACGGTCACGATCGCCGTGTTGGTGATGCTGCCCGCGGCCAGCGGTTTGACGCCGAGGGTCACCGTGGCGCTGGCGCCCGCCGCCAGGTCACCGACCGAGCAGGCGAGCCCGCCGCAAGCCTGGGTACTGCACAAGCCCTGCGGGTTGACCACCGAGGTCAGGCCGACCGTCCCCGGCAGAAGGTCGACCACCGTGGCGTCGGGAAAGTCGTCCGGTCCGTTGTTGGTGACGGTGAGGGTATAGGTCAGATCCTCGCCGACGGTGACCGGATCGGGGGAGTCGTCGCCTTGGACCGCCAGGTCGGTCAAAGGCAGGTCGAGGAATGCCAGCCCTTTGGAGATGTGATCCAGAGTGGCGATGCGCGCCAGGCTACCGGTGGTGGTGATGCCGTATAAGCCGCCGTTGCGCTGCGCGAGCAGCAGCACATCTGCTCCCAAGTGGGTCAGGGCCGCGACATCGGAGGAAGTAGAGCAGGTGGCGATGTCGGTGACGCTCAGGCCGTTCGGATCGACCGACTCGAAAGTGAGCATGTCCGAGGCGTGGTAGAGCAGGCCGTCGATCGGATTGAAGGCGATCGCTTCGCCGCCCTGGTTGTTGGCCAGGGAGAGGACGAAGGTCGGTGTGGCGTTGGTCTGGGAGAGGATGAAGAGTGACTCGGGGGTGCTCGCCCCTCGGCCGGTAATGCCGTAGAGCGTACCGTCGGGGGCGAACGCCAGGCCGGCGAAGCGATCCCCGGTGTTGCCGATGGAGGTTGCTTCGCCGGTCGCGGGATCGACGGTGACCAGCTCGCGCCCGGTTTGGCTGGAGAGCCGCAACAGGGCCCACAGCTCTCCGGTCGTGGGATGGGCGGCCAGGCCGGTGCCGCCAAAAATGGTCTCGCCAGCGAGAATGATGTCGCGGCTCGTCAGCGTCGTTCCGTTGCTCGGATCGACCACCCGCAGCCGACCGGAAGACCGTTCGATCGAAAACAGCGTCGGGGGGGTGGCCGCCGCCAGGACGGTGGTGACCTGAGAGGCCTCGTTGTTGGTGGTATCGGGATCGTTGAAGGCGGGCGCGATCGCCGTGTTGGTGATGCTGCCGGCGACCAGCGGCGTCACGTCGAGGGTGATTTCGGCGCTGGCCCCTGCCACCAGATCGCCGAGGGAGCAGGAGAGCCCGCCACATGTCCGGGTTTCGCAGACGCCTTGAGAGGGGATCGCCGAGGTCAGACTGACGGTCCCCGGCAGGTCGTCGAGTACCACGGCGTCGGGGAAATCGTCCGGTCCGCTGTTGGTCAGCCTCAGGGTGTAGGTGAGTGGCTCGCCAACGGTCGCCGGGTCGGGGCCGTCGGTCTTGGTGAGCGCCAGGTCGGCGACGGTCAGGTCGGCGAAGGCCAGCCCTTTGGAGGTGTGATCCAGAGAGCCGACGCGCGCCAGACCGCCACTCGTGTTAAAGCCGTAGAAGGCCCTGTTGCGCTCGGCGAACAGCAGGACGTCGGCGCCCAGATAGGTCAGAGCAGCGACTTCAGAGATGTCGTTGCAGGTCGCGATCCGGGTGACGGTGAGATCGCCCGGGTCGATCGACTCAAAGGAGGCCGAAGCGTGATAAAGCAGCCCGTCCGCCGGGTTGAAGGCGAGCGCTTCGCCGCCCACATCGTCGGTCAGGGAGAGGACGAAGCTCGGCGTGGCGTCGCTCTGGGAGAGGACGAAGAGGGACTCGGGGGTGCTCGCTCCCCGGCCGGTGACGCCGTAGAGCGTGCCGCCGTCGTCGAAGGCCAGGCTGGCGAAGAGGTCCCCGGTGTTGCCGATTGGCGTCGCCACCCCGGTCGCCGGGTTCAGGGTCACCAGCTCACGCCCGGACTGGTTGGCCAGCCGCAGCAAAGCCCACAACACGCCGGTCGTGGGATGGGTCGCCAGACCGTTGCTGCCCTCGATGATCTCACCCGGGAGCGTGAGGGTGGTGCTGTCCAGAGTCGCTCCGGAGCCGGGATCGATGATCCGCAGCCGATTCGAGAAGCCGTCGACCGACAAAAGAGACGGGGCTTCGGCGGCCGGGAGGACGGTGGTGACCGCTTCCGCCTGGTTGTTGGTCGGATCGGGATCGGTGAGGGCGGGGGCCAGGGCGGTGTTGGTGAGGGACCCGGCCGCCAGCGGCGTGACGTCGAGGGTCACGGTGGCGCTGTCGCCGCTGGCGACGCTGCCGATCGAGCAGGCGAGCCCGCCGCAGACTTCGACCTCACAGACCCCTTGCGAAGGCGCCGCCGACACCAGCCCCACCGTCCCCGGCAGCTCGTCGATCACCGTCACCTCGGGGAATTCCTCCGGCCCGCTGTTGCTCAGGGTGAGGGTATAGGTCAGCGTCTCTCCGACGGTGACCGGTTCGGGCGCCGCGCTCTTGCTCAGCGACAGGTCGGCGAGCGGCAGATCGGCGAAGCTCAGGCCCTTGGAGATATGGTTCAGGTCGGCCAGGAAGCCGCGCGCCCCGGCGGTCGAGATGCTCAGAAGCTGAGACGAGCGATCTGCCAGCAGCAGGGAATCGCCCGCCAGGTAGGTCATGGCCGCGGCCCGGTCGATCGGATCGCCGCAGGTGCCGATGTCGGTGACGGTGGGTCCGGCGGGATCGATCGACTCGAAGCCGCTGTCGTTCGAAGCGTGGTAAATCAGGCCGTCCGGCGCGAACGCGATCGCTTCACCGCCCAGACCGTCGGCCAGTGAGATCACGAAGGTCGGGGTGGCATCGATCTGACTGAGCACGAAGAGCGACTCCGGCGTTGCCGCGCCTCTGCCGGTGATGCCGTAGAGCGTGCCGGCGTCGTCGAAGGCCAGGCCGGCGAAGCGGTCCCCGGTATTGCCGATGCGGGTGACGGTTCCGGTAGAGGGGTCCAGGGTGACCAGCTCGCGGCCCGCCTGCTCGAACAGCTCGAGCAGGGCCCAGAGCTCGCCGGTCGTGGGGTGGATCGCCAGACCGTTGGCTTCGTCGATGGTCGCGCCCGGGAGCCTCAGGTCGAGACGCGCGAGCTCGTCACCGCTGCTCGGATCGATCAGCCGGAGCCGACCAGAAGATCGGCCGATGGAGATCAGGCTGAGGTCGGAGCCCGCCGAAGTGACTTCGGTACCTTCAAGAACCTCATTGTTGCTCAGATCCGGATCGATCTGATCGCCGAAGACGGTGGCGCCGTTGATGCGCGTGCCGCTCAGCCAGGGGATCACCTCGAGGGTGATCGTCGCGCTGGCGCCGTTGGGCAAGGCCCCGAGATCGCAGATGACCGCATCGCAGACCTGGCCGCAGGTACCCTGGGACGGCACTGCCGAGACCAGCTCCAGAGTTCCGGGAAGGCGATCCGTGACCCGAACCTCGGTGGCTTCGTCAGGCCCGTCGTTGGTCACGGTCAAGGTGTAGAAGAAACTGGTGCCGACTTCCGCCGGATCCGCGGAGTCTGTTTTGGTCAGCGACAGATCAGCCACCCCGTCCATGGCCAGGGCCGCCTGGCAGAAGCCGACGGTCTCCGAGGTGCCGCCGAACTGAGAAGAGCCTTCGTGGTGGAAGTACCAGCGGTCGTTGGCCGGTGACACGGTGAACGAGCACATATCCGAGAGATTGGAAAACGCCGCCACCGTCGTCGTCTCCCCGTCGGGCACGCGGCTGCGCACGATCTGAGAGCCTGAGCTCGCCCGATACACCAGGTAGAGCGTGTCTCCAAAGTATTCGGCCACGCCCCAGTAGGCCCAGTTTTCGCAGCTTCTGAACGCGGGCGTGGGCATCGCTCCCAGGTCCGTCACTTCGCCCGAAGGTAGCGCGACGTCGTAGGCGACCCCATTCGTATGCAAGGCCGCTCGGCCGAAGCCGGCGAAGATACCGGTGGAGCTGGTGGCCGTGATCGGCATCGAGAGCGAGATGCTGTCGCCGGTCAAGGCTCCCGTGGTGCCGTCGATTTCGAGCAGGGTGGTGACCGTGCCCCCGGCACTCGTGATCGGCGTGTCTCCATCGCCGAGGGAGTACATCGTTCCGGTGCTCAGGTCGCTGACCATCGCATCGTAGCGTTGCCCGA
>JAAUXY010130472.1_pt1 | contig 15541 bp, 11 predicted proteins | sample 7278121 | NCBI WGS metagenome assembly JAAUXY01 (sample SAMN14350117, study PRJNA611818) | marine sediment metagenome | isolation source: surface marine sediment (1.8m) | place: French Polynesia: Moorea | collected 2018-08 | reverse complement strand
CACTTACCACGATATGAAAGTTTTGGAATATACCAGTGACAAAAGAAAAGTGCTCGATACCCTGGTGGCCGCCCTGGCGCTGGATTGTGAGAGTGATCTTTATGACTGCTCTGAAAAGGGGAATGAATCCTATGTCAAAAAAGAAAATTACAGACCGACTGTTCTGCTGGGGGATCTTTTTTTTGAAAATCTAATCGATTGTACCCGGGGCAAACCGCCAAAAGAATACCGCATCGAAAACAGTAAGCCCCGGCCCAAAAAGCTGTGCTATGAAGAATACGAGCAGCTTAACCGCCACCTGAGAAAACTGGCGGCCCAATATCCCAATGTTCACATATTCCCTGCCAATCGTTTGTTTACGGCACTTGTAAAATATCCATATCGTGTTTTTTATGATGAAGGCACCCGTCAAACTTTTTTTGCCAGAGATGAACTCACCTGGGATGGCTGGCATCCGTATACCGATCCGGGCAGCTATTTCTTTGCCAACCGGGTCATTATGCAGATCAATCGTTTAATTCGCGAGGGTAAAATCAAATCCAGGCCGATTCCACTGAGAACGCTTTCCGATAAATATTTCGGCCCACCATCCGGTCTGATCATTCTCGTCCCTGATGGATTTCCGCCGGACCCCAGACCGCTAATCGTGGGGCCTGCCGGAGACAAAATTGAATTGCGCTTTTCGCTCTCAAAACAATGGGCCGAGCGGCATGGTGTCTTCGGCCTTGGAAAATCATATTTTCGAGACCTGGCATTATCGTGGGATCGCCTGGGTCCGAAACCGCTGATTATCCGGGCCCAAACCTTCAAGGGAACAACGCTGGTCCTTTCTAAAAAAGATCAGGATTTTCTAGCGGCTCACTATCAAAAAGGAACTGCTTTAAAAGGGGGGCTGCTTCTTTGGGGCCAAAATCTGAATGAAGAATTTATCTCGCGTGAAGACACCTTTTTTCTCAATCAAATTGAAAAAGACCCCAGTATTTTGAATACGCTTTCTCCACCACCGCCGCAGATAGTCGATAGCCCTCCATGGGATTACTAAAACCTATCTCAAAAATACATCTAAGTAAGTACGCTAAAGCATAAAGCGGAAGTAACCATTTATATATAATAGCTCACGCAAAGACGCTAAGCTGCAAAGAATTATAAATTAAACCTTAAAAAACTTTGCGTCTTTGCGCCTTTGCGAGAGGCCCAAAGCATTAGCTCGTTTGTTTTAGAGGATCAGGCCGATAGACAAGAGAAAGCTATAGACCAGTGCCAATTTAGCCGTTCGGGCCAACGCCTGATTAAGAATAGGACCGCCGGTGCTTTTCCAGATGAGGCGCGTTAAGGAAATTGCCAGGGGCAGGGAAAAAACCGGCAGGATTACCCAGACCGAGCTGCGACCGCCCAGCCAGAGGATGAAGGGAATGGCGTATGCCGTGCTGAGCAACAGCAGATATTCAATCCTGGACCCGCGTTCACCGATCATGACCGCCAGGGTGCGCTTGCCACTGCGTCGGTCGGTTTGAATATCTCTCAGGTTATTCACCACCAGAATGGCGGTGATCAGCAGCCCTTGGATAGCGCCCATCAACCAGATCATCGGGGTCAAATGCAGTGCCTGGACATAATAAGTGCCGCAAACCGCCACCAGTCCGAAGAAAATAAAGACAAAAAGATCACCGAGACCATGAGACGCCAGTGGAAAAGGCCCTCCGCTATAAGCCAGTGCTGCTCCGAAACTGAACAATCCGATCAAAATAATCGGCCAGCCGCCCACCTTTGTAAGATAGAGGCCGGGGATGGTGCTCAGTATGATGGTAACCAGAATGCCGGTTTTGACATGTTTGGCCGGAATCAGTCCGCTCTGGGTCACCCGGGGCGGCCCCAGGCGATCCTGGGTATCAATGCCCTTCACATAATCAAAATAATCATTTGCCAGATTAACGCCTATCTGCAACAACAGGGCAACACTTAAAGCTGCTGCGGCCGGCAGCCACGCAAATTGCTTATCGGCGATGGCCATTGCTGTTCCGACTAATACGGGCGCGACGGCCGCCGGAAGCGTCCGGGGCCGGGTCGCGAGCATCCAGGCCTCTGTCTTCGATATGTTTTCAAAATTCTTTTCGATCATATGACTATCAGGGGCCGGGGTGCTTTTTACCGTCATGCCCGCGTAGCAGACTGTGTCGCAATTGACAGAATGACGCTAAACAGTGTTTTCGTCATTCCGGGCTTGACCCGGAATCCAGCGGTTTTCTATTAATTACGTTACTGGATGCCGGATCAAGTCCGGCATGACGGCCAGAATTTAAGCGCATTTTTGAACTGCGACACAGTCTGGCAGGCGGGCATCCAGGTCTTGTCCTTGCGTAGCGCCTTCCCCCGATCCCGCTAATTAATTTTGGTCTTCCGCCCGATAGCGATTCACTTTTAGTTCCAGATGGTAAATGACAAAATACAGGGCCAGACCCAGCAGGCCCATGGCCAGTATACCGGCGTACATCTCCGGATATTGCAGCACCTGATATGTTTCGACAACAATATAGTACCCCAATCCATGGGTCGTCAAAGACTGCTCGGCAATAAACAGCACCGCAACTGCCGTTCCGACAGAGACACGCAGTGCCGTCAGTACGGCCGGCAAAGATGCCGGAAAGTAAACATACCGGAAAAGCGCGCGGCGGCCGGCGCCCAGCGATCGCACTGACAGAATTAATTCCGGATGCAGATTGGCGGCTTCATCCCTGACGACAACCAGTATCTGGAAAAATATAATCAGCGCAATCAGAAATATTTTCGAAATATCCGTAATGCCCATTAAAACATAGATGACCGGTAAAAACACAATTTTTGGAATCGGATAGACAATGGCGATCAGCGGCGCGAAGAGGCGATTTACCTGGGGCATCTGTCCTAAGCCCAGGCCGATGGGCACAGCACTGACGACTGCCAGGGCGATGGCCGCCAGAACGCGGGCGGAACTGGCCAAAAAGTGAACCCCCAACTCACCGAATAATGAACCGACAAATATCGGCAATACCTGAATGGGGGAGGGCATGATGGGGCGATGGATAATCCAGGCCAGCAGCTGCCAAATGGCAAAAAACATCAACAGGCCGATGAGGACGGCTCTTATATTTAACCGGTTGCTCATGTCAGTGATCCCAGAAACTGGCGGACATCTTCGCAGGTCTGCTGAAATTCATTTTGCCTGCGTCCGGTCGTGAGTCCGGCGCAGGCATTATTTATCATCTGGGCGTTTTGGTTGCATCCTTTTTCCAAGACCAATATTTTTTGGCCCATGACGACTGCGACTTCGATATCGTGGGTCACGATAACATAGGTTAAATCCGAATCTCCGTGCAAATCGATAATGAACTTTTGCAGGTCTTCCCGGGTTGGGGCATCTAAGGCTGAAAAAGGTTCATCCATCAGCAATAGGTCCGGTTGCATGGCCAGGGTGCGCGCGACGGCCGTGCGCTGACGCTGGCCACGGGATAGGTGCAGCGGATATTGGTCACGCAGGCTTTCAATTCCCAATTTTGTGAGCCAGCCGTCCACCCGCTGATCGGCTTCTTGGGGACTGATATCTTCGTCAACCGGCGCATGTCGGCCGTCAGTCCCATAGAATCCCCAGATGGTCAGGCCCAGGCGGGCATTTTCTCTTACCGTTTGCCAGGGCAATAAACCGTGATCCTGCAACACCAGTCCACTGCGGGGTCGGGGGCGGGTTATCGGCTTTTGATCAATGATAATGCTGCCGGACTGTGGGCGGCGCAAACCGGCCAGTAAATACAGCAGCGTTGTTTTGCCGCAACCTGAAGGACCGATGATCGCCAGCGCTTCACCACGGCCGATCTCCAGGCCATAATCCTGAAAAATGGGCGGTTGTCCGCTGTAGGCAAAGGATAAATCTTTAATGATAATCATGGGGCTGTATTTTATATTTCCAAATTTTGCACGAGTTGGAGGCTTCCATAGGCAAGGCATTTAAGGGCGAAGCCATCCCGCTATAAGCGGGATGCTTCGCCCTTAATAACGCAGCATATGGGAGTCTCCAGCTCGCCCGTAGGGTGAAAATTAATGAGATAAAATGATATTCATCCTTTTTAGTGTACCGGTATCCTACTATATAATATCCCTTTGCTTTACTCTCTCATTAATTTTCATGCAAAAATTTTCATGCAAAATTCAGGGCAGATATTCGCTCGTAATTGAGTCCTCATAGGGGATCGGTGCTCTTAAAAGCCCTTTGGACATCATCCAGTTCATTACATCTGCCCATTGTTCGGCACTGGGAACCTCCCGCAGCGGAAAGGGCGGAATACGATAGGTTTGCTGAATATTTTTGGGAACCCGGATCTTTTGAAGCAAAAGGCCCCGAAAGGACTCCGGCTTGGCGTTGATATCCTGCGCCGCGTGATTCCAGGCCTTTAAAAATCGACGCACGGCGTCGGCTTTGGTTGCGATGGCATCGCGATGGAAGCTCAGCACACTGACGCTATATTGCGGGTGAGCTGAATCATCGATCACCGCGCCGGCGCCGGATTCAAGTGCGCTTTTGGCCAGCGGATCCGGCAGAGTGGCTGCCTTGAGCTGACGCTGCAGCAGTAATTGATAGCGCTCCGGTATAACCGGTACGGATTTTTTCGAGATTTGATCCGGTGTCAGGCCAGCGGCAACCAGCAATCGATCGGTCACGTATTCGATGATGGTGTTCTTTGAAATACCGATGGGGATGCCTTTCAGGCCGGCCGGAGATGTCAGGCTGCTGCCGGGCGCGGCCAATATACGAAACAGGGGAAAATGCGGGTAGGCTTTGCGAGCCGATGAAATGATTTTGACCTGGGTGTGTTCACGATTGAAGTTGGCGGTGGAGGCCATTTCGTTGAGCATGCCGTCAATGGCACCGGATTGCATGAGCTGATCTCTTTCCAGTCCGCTGCCCACCGGTACGGCTGTGACCGCAACACCATAATGATCAAAATAGCCCTGGGCTTCGGCCACGTAAAAGGGAAATGTATCTAAAATGGGCAAAAGCGCAACCTTGAGTGAATTTTTAGATGGGACCTGTTGTGCGAACAGACCCATCGAAACGCCTGCTGTTATCATCAGCACCATCAACAGACTGCTGACGAATATCATTTTGAACTGAAATTTTTGTTTCATGGTTTTGTCAATGAGTATCTCATGGATTTGCAATTTGGCTCTATAGTGGTTGTCAAAAAAACGTTCCGTTATTCAAACGTTTTTTTCTACAACCACTTATGCCGCCATTCCTCATTTCGGAACATTATAATGGAAAGCGGTATAAATAGCAAAAAAGGCGATAGGGTGTAAAGGATGTTACTGATTTAGTCATGAATCGGTTGTTCCGTTTTAGATTATCAAAATGAGAATATACTTAAAAAAATCTGGTATTATAAATGGATAGGTGAATGGCGATAGCAGGTGAGGTAAGAATATTGTTCCCGAATACGGTAAACCGCAGAACCGCAGAACAAGGAACCGCAGAATGTCGAAGTGAACAATAGCGTTTCTTTCTTTTAAAACTTCTGCTGTTCGATATTCCTGACTTTAGATCACGTCTTTAGCGTGATTCGATATTCGATATTCAAAATATATTATTTGTGGGTACTTAGCTTAGGCAATAATTCCGATATATACGGTTAATTAACCTATATTAATCCGGCGGCCTGCATTATATCCGGCACTTTCTCTTCCTTGCCGATGGCCATGATGTGCACGCCGTCACACATTTTATCTTCATGAATGCGCTTAATCATACGGCCCGTGATTTCAATGCCTTTGGCCAGGGCCTGGCCTTTGGGTGCGGATGCCATCTCATCTATCAAATCCTGCGGAACGAAAACCCCGGCAATATTTTTATTCATAAAACGGGCCATGGGGGCCGAGGTTAACAAAATGATCCCGGCCAGAATTTTTACATGGAACTGTCTGGCGTACTCCATGAATTCTTTGAACCTGTCCAGATCATAAACCGCCTGGGTTTGAATGAATTCGGCTCCGGCCTCGAGTTTTTTTTCAAACTTGATCAATTGCGGTTCAAGCGGATCCGCCTCCGGTGTCACGATGGCACCGGCACAGAATGAAACGCCGCCATCCAGGTCGTTGCCGCCAAGGTCTTTGCCCGTCTCCATTGTGCGTACCGTTTTCAGCAGCTGGCTGGAATCCATGTCAAATACGCTTTTGGCTTCTTTATGATCCCCTAATATGACCGAATCTCCGGTGAGGCACAGAACATTTTGAATCCCGCGCGAGGAGGCAAACAGGAGATCCGCCTGCAATGCCAGCCGGTTGCGATCCCGGCAGGTCATCTGCAGGATGACTTCTCCACCCATTTCTTTGACCATCATCGCTCCGCCCAGGGACGGATAGCGCATCACCGAGCTCTGATGATCGGTGACATTCATGGCGTCGACTTTGTCTTTTAAAAGTTCGATATGGTGTTTAAATTTTTCAAGGTTCGTCCCTTTGGGAGGGGCAACCTCGCTGGTCACCACAAACTTGCCGGATTCCAATGCTTCTTTAAATTTCGTCGGCATTCTTTTGTCCTTTCACTTACCTGAGTTTCTATTGACTCTCTGAGCAGCCCTTTGTCATGATCGGGAAATTAAAGGGCAGGAGTGTTGGAGTAATGGAGTACTGGAGTAGTGGAAAGGCTGGCAGCTTAATGCATTCAGTCCTTAATCCAACACTCCATTACTCCATTACTCCAATACTCCAGTACTCCAATGTTTGTGCTAATACTCCAGTACTCCAATGTTCTTGCTATCCTTCCGGAAGGTTAAATTTCCCCGGCTTGGGCTCCCCCAGATGATTGCGCGGTTTTTGATATTTCCGCATGGAATCAATCCGCCCGAGCTCCTTCAGGCGATTATAGATCAATGTCCAGACACAGTCCTTGTCGACATCGATTTCGCATTTGCCGTGATTGGTGCCGCCGCAGGGCCCGTTGACCAGACCTTTATGACAGTTGGTCACCGGGCAGATGCCGCCGGTTTCGCCGATAATGCAGGTGCCGCACTGGGTGCAGATCTCGTCGAATAAGCCCACCCCCGTTTCTTTGCCGATAAACAAGGTATCCAGAGCCGGAATTACCATCTTGTTTAACTGCCGGGCAATGCTTTGTACGCCGAAGGCACAGGTCATGATCAGCAGCGCATCGGCTTGATTGATCTGCTCACCGAAATCGCTCAGAAATTCGCGGGTTAAATTATCACAGGCAACCGGAACCACTGTTTGACCGGTGACCATCTTACCCTTTGTGGACAGCTCTTCTTTCATGGCGCGAACTTCCGGATCGCCGCCGGTGCGGGTGAGCGTCACACATGTGCCGCATCCAATAATGAAGATCCGGTTGAGTCCCTTCAAAAGGTGCTCAATTTCTTTTTCCGGCTTTTTTTGCGTTATGGATCGAATCATATCGCATTCTCCTCTTTTTCAAGATCACATCGGAGGCAGCGGATAGCTTCGCGGTATGCCTCCTCTTCGCTAAATCCTTTTTCGACTTCTCGAAAATCCTTTATCCGGTCCTGGGCATCCTCGACCTCGACCTCCACACGGGGTTTGTCCTCCATCGTTTCTTCTTCAAGCGCCAGTTTTGTGCCCGTATGCCGGGGGGATTTTTCATCCGGAATGTACACGCGGCTCTTGTCACCGCCCAGGTATTTATCGATGGCGATGGCGGCACGTCTGCCGGAGGCAATGGCCCGAATCACAAACGTCGGCCCGGTGGTAAAGTCCCCGCCGGCAAAAACACCCGGTACATTGGTGGCCAGCGTATTGGTGTCCACCACCAGTGCGCCCCAGAGCTCACGCTCCAGCTGGCTGTCGGCCGATAGAAACGACATGTCGGCCGCCTGGCCGATGGAAACAATGACATTGTCGGCATCCACAAAGCGCGTGTCTTCAATATCACAGATCGGATTGAAGCAGCCCTCATCATCAAATACACAGATGCAGCGCGTGAACTCAACGCCGGTCACCTTCCCCTTTTCGTGGGTGATCTTACTGGGCGACAAGTCGGGGTTGATAACGATACCTTCATCGATGGCCTCTTCCACGTCCTGTTCCCAGGCCGGCATCTCATCACGCGGTTCTAAACAGAATATTTGTGCTTCCTGCGCACCGGCTCTCAAAGCGGTGCGGGCGACATCGACGGCCACATTACCGCCGCCGATGATCACTGTTTTGCCGCTTAACGGCACCTTTTTGCCCATACGGACTTGGGTTAAAAAATCAAGACCATAGTATATGCCCTCGAGCCCTTCTTCTTCACCGGGAATGCCGATTTGCTTGCTGGCCTGGGCTCCGGCGGCAATAAAGACGGCGCTAAAGCCTTCGTCGAGCAGGTCATTGAATGTGTGTTTGGCATCAATGGGTGAATTGTACCGGATCTCAACCCCGCAGTTTTGGATATACTGGATTTCCTCTTCGATCACCTCGCGCGGCAGCCTGAACTCAGGCACCGCAATGCCGAGCATACCGCCCGCCACAGGCTGGGCTTCAAAAACAGTGCTCGGATATCCCATTTTGGCCAGAAAATAGGCGCAGGTTAAACCGGCCGGCCCCGCTCCGACGACTGCCACTTTCTCCTCGCGGGTTACCGCAAAGGGCTCTCTTTGGGGACCGATGTTTTTAAAATACCAGTCTGAAGCAACGCGTTTGAGGGCCCGAATCGCAATCGGTTGATCAAGTTCCCCGCGCCGGCACTTAAATTCGCAGGGATGGATACAGATACGCCCGCAAACCGCCGGAAACGGATTGCGCTCCCGGATGATGTCAACAGACTTCTCGTACTCCCCATCGGCAATAGCGGCCACATAATTGGGCACATCGATGCCCGCCGGGCAGGCATGCTGGCAGGCGGAAATAACCATCGAATCGCACACCGCTCCGGCACAGCGGTGTTCTTTGATGTGGTCTTCGAATTCTTTCAGAAAATATTTGAGGGTGGAAAGGGCCGGTTTGGAGCAGGCCTGGCCCAGGCCGCACAGAGAGGCTTCGGTCAGGGTCTCTCCCAGCTGGCGGATGGTATCAATATCTTCCATACGGCCCTCGCCGCGGGTGATGCGAGTGAGAATTTCCAGTAGCTGGGTGGTGCCCAGACGGCAGGGTGCGCATTTGCCGCAGGACTCTGACTGGGTGAAACTCAAAAAAAAGCGGGCGATTTCGACCATGCAATTGTTTTCGTCCATGACCACCATGCCACCCGATCCCATGATGGCTCCGATGCGCTGGACCGTATCGTAATCAATGGGCAGGCTTAAAAACTGTGGGGGCACGCAGCCGCCGGCGGGTCCGCCCATCTGAACTGCTTTAAACGCGCGGCCCTTGGGTATGCCGCCCCCGATATCATAGATCACATCTTTGACGGTGGATCCGATGGGCACCTCCACCAGTCCGGTGTTGTTGACCTTGCCGGCCAGAGAAAAAATTTTAGTGCCCTTGCTCTCCTCGGTCCCCACTTGGCCGTACCATTCCGCCCCGTTTTTAATGATCAGCGGGACATTGGCCCAGGTTTCAACGTTATTGATATTGGTGGGTTTGGCGTCGATACCGGCTTGGGCCGGGAACGGCGGTCTGGCCCGGGGCATTCCGCGTTTGCCCTCGATGGAGGCCATCAGGGCGGTTTCTTCCCCGCACACAAACGCGCCGGCGCCCAAGCGTAACGAAAGATCAAAATTAAAGCCGGTGCCCAGGATGTTTTCGCCCAGAAGTCCCAGTTCATTGGCCTGCTCGATGGCGATGTTTAAATGATCGATTGCAATCGGATACTCTTCACGCACATAGATGTAGCCGTACTCGCTGCCCATGGCATAGGCACCGATGAGCATACCTTCCACCACGGCATGGGGGTCGCCTTCTAAAATGGCGCGATCCATGAATGCGCCGGGATCCCCTTCGTCCGCGTTGCACACCGTATACTTGGGGCGGCCTTCAGCCTGGCGGGCGAATTTCCATTTTAGGCCGGTGGGAAATCCAGCGCCGCCGCGGCCTCTGAGTTTAGCGGTCAGAACCTCATCGATCGCCTGTTCGGGTGACATTTTCGATAGCGCCTTGACCAGGGCCTGATAGCCACCGGCGGCAATGTAATGTTCGATGCGGGTCGGATCGATGCGGCCGCAGTTGGCCAGGACCCGGCGTTCCTGCTTGGCGTAAAAAGGGATCTGATTGCGATAAAATACCGGTTGAAACGTTTTGGGCGCGCGATAGGCCAGACGGTCGATGAGCTGGCTGCGTTTTAAGGTCTGAGCAACGATTTCGGCGGCATCATCCGGCTCCACTTCCTGGTATTGAACCCCCAGGGGCTCAATCGCAATCACCGGCGCCTTGGCGCAAAAACCGTGACAGCCGGTGGCACGGATTTCCACCTGGCCTGACATCTTCTGGCTTTTGACCTCGTCTTTTAAGGACTCCAGCACTCCGGCCGCTCCATATGCCCGGCAACCTGTCATGCACACATGCACTTCGGTGGTCCCTTCTTTTTTGCGGGACTGAATTTTATTGCGGAGCCACTCCAGCTTTCCAATGGATGAAAGCTTCTCCATATGGCAGTTTCTCCCTTTCGCTCAGATATTCCATCGGCCGCAGATCCGCTTGGGCAGATGGAGAAATTTATTTTTTTTGATATTCTCCCAGCAGGCTGTTGACTTTGGTCGGCGAAAGCTTGCCGAAATAGTCCCGATTGATCATCATGGTCGGCGCCAGAAAACAGGCCCCGAGACAGGCAACCGTTTCGAGGGTAAATGGATAATCGGGACTGGTTTCACCCTCCTGTAGATCCAACTCTTTTTGCATCAAGCGCAGAACGCTGCGGCTGCCCTTGACGTGACAGGCCGTGCCGCGGCAGACTCGCAGGACATATTTTCCTTTGGGCTTCAGGGCAAATCCGGCATAAAATGTAATAACGCCTTGAACTTCGGCGGGGTACAGATTCATGGCCTCGGCAATCGGTTCAATCGATTCGGGCGGTATATATCCGCTATGTTCCTGCACTTCCTGCAGCAGGGGGATGAGCCCCCATTTGTCGCCTTTATGCTTTTCGATAATTTCGTGGATCCCGTCCCAATCAATCTCTGGTGGTTTCATATTCAATGCCCCGGTTTTTAGTGTTTGGTGTTTAGTATTTAGTGTTTGATGTTTAGTGGAATGTGGCGGTTTGCCAAACACCAAACACGAATTAACAAAACACAGATCCTAAGCCTTCGTTATTTTGGCCGCACATGTTTTCCAGCCGGCCGTATTGGGATCTGACAGATCGCTTAAATCGATCAAATTCATGGCATCATTGGCGTTGACCGCCAGCGGGACAAACAGCTGGCCGGGTCCAATGCGATTACTGCGGCCGATTGTCCGTTTAATCGCACCCCAGCGGGTTTCGATCTTTACGGCATCACCCTCTTTTAATTTCAGCTTGTCTGCGTCTGCGATGCTGATGGCCACCGCTCCTTCGTGATTAAAATCTCGAATGCGCTCAGAGGCATTCGTTCGGGTGCCGCTACCCAGGTGGTAGCGCAAAGGGCCCAATATGGCAGTAAACGGGTAGTCGCTATCATCGGGTTGGTCCGCGGTTGAAACCACCGGTGAAAAGGAAACCATTTCCCGGGCGCCGGTGGCCGCAAAGACAGCCATCGGGCTGGATATTTTCACCCAACCGGGTCTATGACCGTTCATTTCAGCATAGGCGGGCACCAGACGACGGATCTCTTCGCGAATTTTTTCCAGCGTGCCATAGACCTCTGAAGCCCCCAGCCGTGTGGCCAGCAGATCTAAAATCTCCCAGTCGGGTTTTGCCTTACCGGGTGGGGAGACCACCGGTGAAAAGCCCTGGATTCGGCCTTCCAGATTGGTAAAGGAGCCGCTTTTTTCACTCGCAGCGGCACCCGGCAGAACCACATTTGCGAGTTGGACGATTTCACTGTCTAGAATATCCTGTACGACGACGAATTCCAGCTTTTGCAGCGCCGCTTTCACGCGTTGCGGTTGCGGCAAAGAGCGCAGCGGATTTTCGCCCATGATATACAGGGCTTTGAGTTGGCCGCTTTCGGCCGCCTCGATAATGCGGCCCATATTGAGACCCGGGTCCGGGGAAATATTGACTCCCCAGTTCTTTTCCCATGTTTTGCGGGTGCTATCTTCATCCAGCGGCATTCGTCCGGGGAGCAGATTCGGCACAGCGCCCATATCCATAGCGCCGATCTGGTTGTTTTCTCTGGCCAGGGTATAAATGCCGGCGCCTTTTGCGCCCAGACTGCCGGTCATCAATGACAGATTGAGAATCGCACCCAAGGTGTGGGCGCCATAGCGCTGTTGCAAAATGCCATGGCCGATGACAAATGCAATCCGTTTTTCTTTTAAAAGCTCGGCCATCGCATTCAACTGTTGCATCTTCAGTCCGGTCACGCGGCACACCTTATCCATATCAAGAGAAGACAAGGCATAGGTAAGGAGACTGAATCCTTCAGCGTGGCGATCGATATATTCAGAGTCGTAGGCATTGCTTTCATGCAGCAAAGCGGCCAGGACATTGATGAGTTCCAGATCGGTTTGCGGTTTGATGGGAAGCCATAACGATGCCAAACTCACCAGTTCTGTCTTACGCGGGTCGACCACAATCAGCGGCACGCCGTTTTTAGCCGCGCGCTTCAGATAATAACTGACCACCGGAAGAGAGTGGTTGGGATCGGCGCCCAGGACCACAATGACATCCGCCTTTTCTATATCGCTGAAGGGGTTCGGGCGGCATCCACCGCCGGTTTTCTGATCTAAAATGGTCGTCAGGAATTGCCCGGAGACATACCCGCCATTATCGACATTATTGGTGCCGATCAGCACCCGGGCCATTTTTTGAAACAGATAATTTTCTTCATTGCTGCACTTTGAGGAGCCCATAAAAGCAATGCTTTGCGGGCCGCTCTCATCCTTAATGTGAACCAAGCGTTCGGCCACCTGATCCAGGGCCTCGTCCCATGAAACCGGCGTCATCTGGATGGTTTCATCTTTTCCCGTTGTGGGCATCATCGGTGCGATGAGGCGCTGACGCGAATTTAAAAAATCATGGGCAAAATGGCCGCGTACGCACAGGGTGGCTTTGTTGATCGTGTCGGTCAAATGGGCCGGATTGACATCGATGACCTTGTTGGCCGATTGCCCCATGGCCAGGCTGCAACCGACACCGCAAAAACTGCAGATCGAAAAGGATTCTTGCGTCGGGCTGCCGACGTGTTGGCTGTTTTTGACAGAGAGCGCTCCGGTGGGGCACATGGAAACGCAGGTGCCGCAAAACGTGCAATTTGAGTGCTCAAGTCCCTGTTCATGAATTGTTGCCGGTCGGGACTCAAATCCTCTCAGATTATAATCGATGGCACCGACGACAACCAGCTCATGATCCGCCCGGATGCATTTTCCGCACAGGATGCATTTGCTCAGGTCTCGAATTATAAACGGGTTGGCCTGTTCCAGGGGTTTGTAATTGGGCATTGCATACAGATCCGTCTCGCCGATGCCCATTTGTGCCGCGGCCCAGCGCAGTTGACAGCGGTTGCCTTTGCTGCAAACGATGCAGGATTCCGGATGTTCGGCGATCATCAAACGGACGATATTGCGGCGATGGTTGAGGATGCGCGGCGTGTCGGTCAGAAGGGTTATATCCGGTGCGACCGGGGTGACACAGGAAGCCATTAGGCGACCGCTTTGTTCATCCTCCACCAGGCAGAGCCGACAGGCGCCAAAGGGTTTCAGGTCCGGATGGAAACACAGGTGCGGTATTTTGATGTTATTTTGGGTCGCAGCTTGCAGGATCGAAGTCCCGGGGGGACAGCTAATCTTTTTGTTATCGATGGTTAAGATAATGTTGTCCAAGCGGCTGACTCCTTTCGGGGGGTAAATTGTGAAATAAAGCTATTTAATGGTTCGAGAAGATATTGGTTTTTTAGTCAATAGGCATTGGAGCAATGGAGCACTGGAGTGATGGAGTGATGGAGTAATGCAAAAAATGATTGGATCCGAAACATGCAAACGTTCCAATACCAATACTCCAGTACTCCAACACTCCAATACTCCAGGTATTTGACGGCTACTTTTTTCTTTCACGAATCTTTGAATATGACCGGTTCTTAGCTTATACCACTTACTTGAGCTTGGCTGCATCCAGATAATTTTTTAGCTTTTCTTCACCGCCGATGGTGATAATGTGGACCCCCTGACAGAGATCTTTGAGACCGGTAACAATATCGGCGAATATTTCCGTGCTGGCTTTAAGTTTGTCCGGCGCCTGGGCCAATTTTTGGATGATCCACTCCGGCACCAACCCGGATTTTAAATGCCGGTTGAGAAAACGGCCCATGCCGGCCGTTCGCAGAATCATAACCTCTGCAATGACCGGGACTTTAAATGTATCGACCCGGCGCAAAAATTTAGCGAATTGATCGACGTCAAAAACCGGCGTTGTTAGAAAATATCCGGTGCCGAGTTTGGTCATTTCCTCCATTTCCTGCATTTCCAGATCGGGTACGTTTTTGCCCCAGGCCGACTCTACGCCTGAGCCTACCAGAAAATCAGCTTTGGATTTGAGGGTATCGCCTTCGACGGTTTGCCCCTCTTTAATATGCTGCAGCACCGACTGCAGTTTGCCGGCGTCAACATGGAAGAACATCATTTCCTGCAAACTGTCTCCGGTAATGCGGTAATCTTCAGTAAATACCAGGAGGTTTTCAATCCCGGCCTCATGGGCTTCAACCAGATCTTTTTGCAGCTGAATTCGGTTTTTATCCCGGGTGGTGGTTTGATAAATCGGTTCGAATTGATTTTGATCTAAAAGTTGGCAGGTATTGATGGTATCTCCGACGATGCCCTCGAATTCGACTTCAGACAAAGAAACGCCATCAACCCGCCCGCGCACTTTGGCAAGGCTGCGGACCAGATCCTCCGGTTCCTGATCGATGGGCGCCTGAATTTCCGAGGTCACAACAAACTGCTTTTTATTCAAGGCTTCCTTTAGTTTCATGGTGCCTCCTTGGCTGACTTTTCGAATCGCTGCCTTTACTTTCGTTTGATTAACGCAATTCTAGCAAACGGGCCACTTCTTCTTTGAGCTGGGGCAACGGAAACGGTTTGGAAAAACAGGCATCCGCTCCGTACTGCTTCATTTTTTTAAACTTGTCTTCGTCCAAATATGCAGACAGTACGATTATCTTGGTGTTGGCCGTATCGGGATTCTCCTTAATTTTTTTGCAAACTTCATAACCTTTAATATCCGGCATCATAATGTCCAGAATGAGTAAGTGGGGTGCAAAATGATTGATTTGCAGCCCGGCTTCAAATCCATCTGATGCTGAAATAACCTCATAATCAAATTCGTCCTCTTCCAGTGACTACACGATGGTTTCAACAATAATGGGATCATCATCAACCACCAGGATTTTTCTCTTCAATCCGTCCATTTCTTGTGCCGGAATCGGAATACCTTGCTTTTTCATGAAATATTCCAGATCCGAGCGGTTGATGCGACGGTGTCCGCCGACGGTTT
>JAAUXY010153851.1_pt1 | contig 15551 bp, 17 predicted proteins | sample 7278121 | NCBI WGS metagenome assembly JAAUXY01 (sample SAMN14350117, study PRJNA611818) | marine sediment metagenome | isolation source: surface marine sediment (1.8m) | place: French Polynesia: Moorea | collected 2018-08 | reverse complement strand
GTCGCGAAACGCCCGCGCCAGCGCGTTGTCCGGGATGATGCCGAGCCCGACCTCGTTGGACACCAGAACCAGTGGCGGGTGGCTCGGCGCGCGCGCGGCGAGCGCTTCGACCAGGGTCGTGATCTCCTCTTCCAGCGTACGCGCATCCAGCAGCAGGTTGGTCAGCCACAGGGTCAGGCAGTCGACCAGGATCGGCCCGTCGTCTTCGGTGGCCAGCGACTGGGTCAGCGCGACCGGCACCTCGAGCGTGCGCCAGCCCGTGCCGCGCCGCGCCTTATGCGCTTCGATGCGCGCGCGCATCTCCGCGTCGCGCGGTTCCGCGGTGGCGAGATAGATGGCCTGGTCGCTGTCGATATGCGAGCGGTGCGCCTCGATCAGTTCCTCTGCAAACGCGCTCTTGCCCGAGCGCGCGCCACCCAGCACCAGGGTGACCGGCGGCAGCGGACGGCAGTGCGGGGCGCTCATGACGCGGCAACCACGTTGACCGATTCCACCCGCCACAGCAGCTTGCGGTCGGCGATGTGGTCGATCCGGGTGACCGACAGGGGGTCGACTGAGAAGCGCAGGGCGGCCTCGGGGTCCAGATCGAGCGCCAGCGCCAGGGCCGCGCGGATCGGACCCGCATGGCCGATCGCAACCACGTCGCCGCCGGCATAGGCCTGGTTCAGGCGCAGGATCGCCGCGCCGACCCGCTTTTGCAGGGCGGCGTAGCTTTCCCCGCCCGGCGGCACGGTCGCTCCTGGCGACTGCCACAGGCTGTGCTGCGGGCCGAGCGCGTCGTAGACGACCTTGCGCGAGCGGCCCTCCCAGTCACCAAAGTTCTGTTCGACGAGGTCGGCGTCCACCGTGGTGCTGACCGGCGTGAACCCGGCCCCGCCCAGTGCATCCAAGGTCTCCTTCGTGCGCCGCAGCGGGCTTAGGATCGCGACCACGGCGGCCGGCAGCATGTCCGCCAGAGGCGCAAGCGCATTTTTGTTGGGAAGCACGGCGGACACATCGCTGGTTCCGATGATGACCTCTTCGGCGTTCTCTGCCGGAGCGTGCCGCACCCACCACCACCGGGTCGTTGTGGCCATAGCGCTCTCCAACCTGTGTCACAGGGATCGGCCTTATTGCCATGCGGCCAACGCGATCATTGCTGCGATCTCGACGGCCTGCTGCCCCGCCCCGAGCATGTCTCCGGTATAGCCCCCGACCTTGGCCCGGGCAAGCGCCGCCAACGCCGCACCCACGGCCGCACCGATGACCAGCGCGAGGACCAGTCCGAGTGGTGAAACCGCGGCCAGGACGACGAGCGCGATGCCGCCGCCCAGCGCGGCGGCCAGCTGCGCGTGCCGGCGCGCGGTCCGCCCCGTGCTGGCCCGGCCCAGTTCCGCCGCCAGGCCGTCGGGTCTGGCCGGGGGAAGCGCGGCGACCAAGGCCGCGAGCACGCTGCGCGAGACCGACTGGGTCGCGACCAGGGCCGCCGTCGCGCCCATCAGGCCCGCCGGGCCGTCGAGCAGTGCGACCAGGGCCGCCCAGCGCAGGCCGACCGACAGGATCAGCGCGATGGTTCCGTATGCCCCGATCCGGCTGTCCCGCATGATCTCCAGGCGCCGTTCGCGGGTCTGGCCGCCGAACAGCCCGTCGGCCACGTCGGCCAGACCGTCTTCGTGATAGGCGCCGGTCAGCAGGATCAGGACGGCGAGCGTGAGCAGTGCGGCGAGGCTGCCGGGCAGGCCGACCGCGACCAACAGGGCCAGCACCGCGGCCGCGCAGACGCCGAGAACCGCACCGAGCAGCGGCGCCCAAGCCAGCGCGGCGGACAGGTCGCGCGGCCCAATGGTGCCCGATACGCGGACCGGAACGCGGGTGAACAGGACCGCGCCGGTCAGCATGGCGCGACCGACCGCCGCAGCGGTCATCCTGCTATCGGCGTCAGGCTCTCGCGGTTCGGCGGAAGAGGGATCCGGCACGGCTTGGCCATCATTGTGTTGCGACAGGCCGGACAGTATATCAGCGCGACTTTGGCTCAATGATGGATCTCAGATGCAGCAGAGCGCCCGCCCGGGGGCTTCCCCCCTGCCAAGCTTCGCCGACATTCGCGACCTGATCGGAAAGCTGCCCGGCCCGGACGAGCAGGCGCGCACCAAGACGGCGCTGCGCGAGCGGGATCTGACCAAGCCGGCGGGCGCGCTTGGCCGGCTCGAGGTGTTGAGTGAGTGGCTCGCCGCCTGGCAGGGCCGCACGCCTCCGGTCGTGGATCGGCCGCGGGTCGCCGTCTTCGCCGGCAACCACGGCGTCGCCGACGCCCATCAGGTCTCGGCCTTCCCAACTTCGGTGACCGCGCAGATGGTCGCCAACTTCCGCGCCGGCGGTGCCGCGGTCAATCAGCTCACCGCGCTGATCGACGGGGACTTGCGGGTTTACGAGATGGCGCTCGACCGGCCGACCGCCGATTTCACCGCCGAGCCTGCGATGAGCGAGCAGGACTGCGCGGTCGCCATCAGCTACGGGATGATGGCGGTCGAGGACGACATTGACGTTCTGTGCGTGGGCGAGATGGGCATCGGCAACACCACCTCGGCCGCTGCCCTGTGCCATGCGCTGTTCGGCGGCGAGGCGGAGAAGTGGACCGGTCCGGGCACCGGTGTGCAAGGGGCCGCGCTCGACGCCAAGACCGCGGTCGTGCGGCGCGGGGTCGAGCGTCATGCGGACCTGGATGATCCGCTACAGGTGCTGGCCGCGCTCGGCGGCCAGGAGCTGGCCGCGATCCTCGGAGCGGTTCTGGCCGCGCGCTTGGCGCGCACGCCGGTGCTGCTCGACGGCTATGCGACGACCGCCGCCGCCGCGGTGCTGTGGAAGATCCACCCCGGTCTGCTCGACCATTGCCTGGTCGCGCATCTGTCCGCCGAGCCGGCGCATGCCCGGCTGTGCGAGATCATCGGCCAGCGCCCCCTGCTCGATCTGGAGATGCGTCTCGGCGAGGCGTCCGGTGCCGCGCTGGCGGTCAACCTCTTGCGCGCGGCGGTGACCTGCCACAGCGGAATGGCAACCTTCGACAGCGCCGGCGTCGACCGCAAGGACTGAGATCTCTTACTCGCCTTGCTGCAGCAGCAGGCCTTTTTCCCGGGCCAGCTTCACCATGTACAGGAACAGCCAGCCGGCGAGCGCGAGGTAAACCAGGTTGAGCCCGGCCGCCGCGGCCAACCGGGCGGGCTCGAACGTGCCGTGCACCAGGATCGCCCGCATGCCCTCGAACACATGGGCCGGCGGCAGCGACAACGCCACGACCTGCAGCCAGCCGGGCAGCGTGTCGATCGGGTAGTAGATGCAGCTGATCGGGGCGAGCAGAAAGATCGACAGCCAGGCCAGGCTTTCCGCGCCCAGGCCGAACCGCAAGATCAGCCCCGACACCACCAGGCCGACCGCCCATCCAGTGACCAGCAGCATGCTGAAGAACGCGATCAGCGGCAGCCCGAGTGTGAAGATCGAATAGTGGTAGAGCGGAATCGCCAGCACCATGGCCGGCAGCACGCCGATCACCGTCCGGATCAGGCTCATGGTCATCATGGCCAGCGCGAATTCGTAGGGCCGCAACGGGCTGATGAACAGATGGCCGAGGTTGCGCGACCACATCTCCTCCAGGAACGAGATCGAAAAGCCGAGCTGGCCGCGGAACATCACGTCCCACAGCAGGACGCCGGACAGCAGCACCCCGAATGCCTGCGCGATCCACGTCGAGTTGGTGGCGAAGAACTGGGTGATGAAGCCCCACAGGATCATCTGGATGGTCGGCCAGTACATCAGCTCGAAGATGCGCGGCCAGCTGTTCTTCAGCAGATAGACGTACCGCATCACCAACGCGGCAATCCGTCGCGGCGAGAACGCGCGATCGGTGGCGCACGGCCAGCGCGCCTCGGCGTGCGGCAGGCTCATTCCGCGGCCTCCGCGGTCGCCGAGCTGCCGCGGGCGATATCCAGAAACACCTCTTCCATGGTGCGCCGGCCGTAGCGCTCGATCAGCGCCTGCGGCGCGCCGCGGTCGACGATCGCGCCGGCCCGCATCATCAGCACGTCGTCGGCCAAGCGCTCGACCTCGCTCATATTGTGCGAGGCGAGCAGGATGGTCGCGTTGGTGCGCGCGCGGTAGCGTTCCAGATAGGTGCGCACCCAGTCCGCCGTGTCCGGGTCGAGCGATGCGGTCGGCTCGTCCAGCAGCAGCACAAGCGGATCGTTGAGCAGCGATTTGGCCAGCGCGACCCGCGTCTTTTGCCCGGCCGAAAGGTGGCGGGTCGGGCGCTGCAGCAGACCCTCCAGGTCCAGTTCTTCGGCGAGCTGCCGAACCCGGTCCTTCGGGCGCTCGACCCCGTAGAGCCGGGCATAGACCAGCAGGTTCTCGAACACCGACAGCCGCCCCGGCAGATCGACGTACGGCGAACACAGGTTCATCAGCGGCAGCAGCCGACGGCGATGGTGCACGACGTCCACGCCCAGGATCTCGATCCGGCCGGCGCTGGGCAGCAGCAGGCCGAGCAGCATGGCGATGGTGGTGCTCTTGCCAGCGCCGTTGCCGCCGAGCAGCGCGGTGGTCGACCCGACCGGCACGGCGAAGCTGATCCCACGGTCGCCCGCACCGACTGCCGTCAACGCGCCGAAGCGTTTGACCAAGTCGTGCGCGGCAATGGCCGGGCTGGCGTCAGGCTCGGGGTGGACCATGGACAGTTCTACGGGGTTGCTTTGCAAAAGGACCACAAATCGTGAGCGCGCTCTATATCATGCTGTGATGACACTTCAGCACGGGGCGCGGACGTGGACGATCCGGTAGGCGCAACCAACCCATTGCAGGTCAGTCGGCACGATCGGCCTTCAGGTCACGTGCATGGTCATGTCCCCCATCCGCATGGCGCCCCGATCGGGACCAGCTTCGAAGGAGCGCTGAGCGCGCTGGGAGTGCGTGGCGGTGGTCCCGGCGAGCCGATGGTCGGCCTGCGCCTGCGGACCCTGATCGCGTTGCGCTGGGTGGCGGTGATCGGACAGGCGACCGCACTGGCGGTGGTGTATTTCGGCTTCGGCTTTGAGCTCCCGCTCACCTATGCGGGCGTTGTGGTGACGGCGCTGGCGATGTCCAACGTGGCCGTGTCGATGATCCGCGCGCCGACCGCCCGGCTGGGCGACCGGGAGGGGGCGTTGTATCTGGCGTTCGATGTGGCCCAGTTGACTCTGCTGCTGTTCCTCACCGGCGGTCTGCACAATCCGTTTTCCTTCCTGCTGATCACCCCGGTGGTGATCGGCGCGATCGCCCTGACCTCGCAAAGCACGGTGTGGCTCGGCGGCTTCTCGTTCTTGTGCGTGCTGTTCCTGGACCAGTTCAGCCTTCCGATGCCGTGGATTCAGGGCGAACTGATCCTGCCGCCCCTCTATGCCCATGGCACGGCGATCGCGATCATCGTGGCGATTCTGTTCGTGACCGTGTTCGCTTGGGTGGTCGCCAACAATGCACGGCGCATGGCCAAGGCGCTCGGCGCGACGGAGATGGCCCTGGCCCGCGAGCAACGCATGGCGGCGTTGGGCGCGCTGTCGGCGGCGGTGGCGCACGAACTGGGGACGCCGCTGGCCACCATCGCGGTCAGCGCCCGGGAGCTGCAGCGCGAGCTGCCGGCCGACAGTCCGCTTGCCGAGGAGGCGGCGGCATTGGTCAGCCAAGCCCAGCGCTGCCGGGAGATCTTGACCAGCCTGGCACAGGACCCCGAGCAGCACGGCACGGCGGATGAGCAATCGCCCAGCGAGCAGCTTTCGCTGCAGACGCTGCTGGAGCATGTGGCGTCGTCCTATCGCGACAGACCACGTCCGGGCCAGGGCGCGACGCCGGTCATATCGATTTGGACGGCATCGTCGGCCGTCAAATCAGAGATCGGAGACGAGGCCACGGTTCACGCGACTTTGAACGAGCCAATCGTCCGGCCGCGCCCGGAACTGCTGCACGGCCTGGGCAACCTGATCCAGAACGCCGTCCAGTTCGCCGAAACCAAGGTTGATATCTCCGCCGTTTGGGACGCCGACCAAATCACCATCACCGTTCTCGATGATGGACCCGGCTTTTCCTTCAATGTCTTAGGCAATCTGGGCGAGCCTTACATCTCTGAGCGGGCCGAAGAGGGGCATTTGGGCCTTGGTGTCTTCATCGCCAAGACCTTGCTGGAGTTCACCGGAGCGCGGCTGCGCTTTCGCAACATCACGCCGAACGGGGCGAAGGTCGTCGCGACCTGGCCACGCGAGAGACTGGATCGCCGGATTGCCAAGCAGCCGGGTGGCCCTATGTCATTAATCGTTCACGATTAGAGACGGCCGCGACGGGTGTAAGGTGGGCGATGACCATGGACGATTTGGTGAAGAAGACAGCTACGAGTTCGCCGATGGCAAGCGGTGATGCCGACCGCAGCCTGCTAATTGTCGATGATGACCCAACGCTGCTGCGCAGTCTGGCTCGGGCAATGGAGCGACGCGGGTGGATGGTCCACATGGCGGAGTCCGCGTCGAGCGGGGTCGCGACCGCCGAAGCGCGCGCGCCGGCCTTTGCTGTGGTCGATCTGCGGCTCGCCGACGGCAGCGGGCTTGACGTTGTCACCGCGGTCCGCAGAGCGCGCCCGGACGCGCGCGTGGTGATCCTGACCGGCTACGGCAACATTGCGACCGCCGTCGCGGCGGTGAAGGCTGGGGCCATCGACTATTTGACCAAACCGGCCGATGCCGACCAGATCGAGACGGCCTTGACGCACATGGAGGATGCTCTGCCGCCGCCGCCGGAAAACCCGATGTCAGCGGATCGGGTGCGGTGGGAGCATATCCAGCGGGTGTTCGAGCAATGCGACCGGAACGTCTCGGAGACCGCGCGCCGGCTCGGCATGCATCGGCGCACGCTTCAGCGCATCTTGGCCAAGCGCGCGCCGCGCGAGGTCCCGATCAGCTAGCTTTTTCCACGGGAGCCGACAGGCTGAGCATCTCGTCCAGGTGACGCCCCTGGAACAGCGAAATGCCGACCGATCGGCCGAACTGGATGGCGTCCGCGTCATCACAGCGCGCCAAGATGGTGCGGGCCCGTCCAATGCCGGCAATTCGCTTGGCCAGCGCCTTTGTCGTTTCCTCGCTTTCCTCGAGCATATCGGAGCTCCAGAACAGCTTGATGAGATCCAGCGAGAGCTGCTCTCGGTCGACCAGCGGCAGGGTCCGGGTCGTGACGCCGTCCAGGCATAGCCGGTAGCCGCGATCGTGCAGAATGTCCTTGGCGAACAGATAGGCGTCCAGATCGGCGATCAGGTCTTCAAGGCGCAGCTCGATCACCACGGTCGATCGGTTCTCCTGCCCCAACCCCCGGTCGAAGGCTTCGAACTCCTCGCTGAGCAGGGTGGCCACGTTCAGGTTCAGGGAAAAAGAGCTGGCGAGCGAACGGTCGTCCTTTCGCGTCAGCAGTGCCAGCATGCGCCGGTCCAGGAACTGCGTGAGATGCTGAAACAGCCACCGGTTCGCGACCAGGTCGACCTCCGGCAGCAAGCTGTTGGCCAGCTCTCCGATCGAGATGAACAGTTCGCGGAACACTGGGCGCGGCGGATTATCTTGGGCGATCAGGCAGACCGGCTGGCGACGCATGAGGTTCGAAAGATCGGCGCTGCCGATTGCCTGCTCCAACCGGCCTAGCTGATCCGGCGTCATCGGCCGTTTCTGATCGATATCCCTCTGCTGGGATTGGCGGCCGGCCGGATCTTGGACGTCCTCTTCGGACTTCTGCGCGAGGCAGGCGTCTAGAAGCGCGAAGGCAGTATCAGCAAATGCCTGGTGTTCGTCGGCCAGATTGTACCAGGTCGTCAAGCCGTCCTTGCCGGACTCGTCCTTGGTTTGAACCAGAGGGTCTTGACCGAACATGCCGCGCAGTTTCTCGACCGCGGGCTCAAGGTCGCTGAGCCCGCGGGCTTGCCACACGAACACCAGATCGCCGTTGGACAGTGCAAAGAACTGACCCTCATAGGACGAGACCTGCTGTTCGAACGTGCTCTCGGCCACGCGCAGATGATGCGGCTGACGGTTACGCGTCCTGAGCTTTGAAAGATGGACATGCACGGCCCACCGGCCATCGCACTTTCCGTCCAGCCGCTCCAGATGATCGATGAGCAGTCGCTCGTGGTACAAGGCGGAGCTCCGTCCAGGGCAGTCGATCGTCGTCCGCGGAGCGCGGCGCGGCAGCGGGGCATGGCCCGACCGAACCGGGACACTCGAGCCGGTCGACAAAGCGCGCAGTTTGCCCGAAAAAGGCTGGGGAATTGTTAACCTTGCCTAGCGGCGGACGCGGACCCGACGGAGCGGGACCGCGAGCACAAACCGGGAACACCTGCCTGATGGCATCCTTTCGTCCCCCCTCCGGCACCCGCCTCTACGCGGTCGGCGACATTCACGGCCGGGCCGACCTGTTGGCGCACCTGCAAGACATGATCCGCGACGACGCCGAGCAGGCTCCGGAGCAGCGCAAGGTGGTGGTCTATCTGGGCGACTACATCGACCGCGGCCCGGACAGCGCAGAGGTGATTGACCGATTGATCGCGCGGCCGCTCAGCGCGGCGGATGCCGGGATCGAGGAGGTGCATCTGATCGGGAATCACGAAGCGATGATGCTGTCGTTTTTGGACGACCCTCAGGAGGGCATGTTGTGGCTGATGAATGGTGGGGACGCCACGGTGGCGAGCTACGGCCTCGATCTCGCCGAGCCCGGGGGCCGGCCAGTTTCGCAGCACGCCTTATCGCGCGCCTTGCACGCCGCCATCCCGGCCTCCCACCACCGCTTCCTGGCGGGCTTGTCCCATTGGCATCTCGAGGGCGGCTATCTGATGGTTCACGCGGGAATTCGGCCTGGGGTCCCGTTGCAGGAGCAAAGCGCGCGCGACATCCTTTGGATCCGCCGCGAGTTTCTGGACTCTGATCTGGACCACGGTGTCCTGGTCGTGCACGGCCACACCATCAGCGAACGCCCGCAGGTCCGCCCCAACCGAATTGGCATCGATACCGGTGCGCGGTTCACCGGGTGCCTGACATGCCTCGTCGCGCATGACGAAACCGCGGAGTTCCTGCAGACTTGACAGCGCCGGTGAAACGGACTTTCTGCTGCCCGAATCATTGGACAGGCGGGCGTTCCGGTCTGGAGATCGGCCCGCCGCGGCGCAAGGATCGCCATGGATCTCAACGGATTTTACGAATCTGAACTGCGCGAGCACGTGGCCGTGGCCGAAGCGACGGCAGCCGCGCTTGGTGCGCCGTTCGCCGCGTCGGTCGACCTCTGTGAGGCCGCGGTGCGCGAGGGCGGCAAGCTGCTGTTCTTCGGCAATGGCGGCAGTGCGGCCGACGCCCAGCACCTGGCGACCGAGCTGACCGTGCGGTACGTCACCGATCGCGCGCCGATCGCCGCGCTCGCGCTGACCACCGACAGCTCGACGCTGACCGCGGCCGGCAACGATCTCGGCTTCGACCAGCTGTTCGCGCGTCAGCTCGAGGCGCTTGGCCGGCCGGGCGATGTGGCCCTCGGCATCTCCACCTCCGGGCGCAGCGCAAACGTGCTGAATGCGTTGAGGACGGCCCGGACGATGGGCTTGAAGACCATCGGCTTGACCGGCGGCGATGGCGGCGAGATGGCCGGGCTGTGTGACGCCGTGCTGGTCGTGCCAAGCCGGGTCACCGCGCGGATCCAGGAAATGCACATCACCCTGGGGCAGATGTTGTGCGGCGCGTTGGAGCGTCGCTTGGGGCTGGTCTAGGCATGGGTGACCAAACCTCCCTCACGCGCTGGCTCGGCGCGATCACCGGCACCGAGGTGGCGTGCCTGGGCGACGTCATGCTGGACCGGTACGTTTACGGCGCCGTCGAACGGATTTCGCCGGAGGCACCGATCCCGGTTTTGCGGGTGACCGGGGAAGAGGCCATGCCGGGCGCGGCCGGCAACGTGGCGTGCAACATCACCGGGCTTGGTGCGCGGTGCCATCTGATGGGCGTGATCGGCGGCGACGCGGCCGGCGCGGAGCTTTCCGACCTGTTGTCCGCGCGGCCGCTGGTCAATGCGACCCTGATCGCCGACCCGAGGCGGCAGACCTCGTTGAAGACACGCTATCTGGCGCGTTCCCAGCAGTTGCTGCGGGCCGACCGTGAAAGTGCAATGGCGCTGGAGCCGGCTACCGCGGAGCGCTTGTTGTCGGCGCTGACCCAAGCGTGTGCCGGCGCCGGAGCGCTGGTGCTTTCAGACTACGGCAAGGGCGTGCTGTCCGACGCCGTGCTCGACCAGGCCATCGGATTGGCGCGCGAGGCCGGTCTTCCGATCGTGGTCGATCCGAAGGGACGCGATTACGGCCGCTATCGAGGCGCCACTGTGCTGACGCCGAACTTGCGCGAACTGTCCGACGCCGTCGGACGCGCGGTCGAGACCGACGAGGAGATCGTCGAGGCGGGAGCCGCGTTGGCGCGCGATATCGGCGTCGAGGCCATCCTGGTCACCCGTTCCGAACGCGGCATGACCCTGACCCCGGGTTCGGGCGAGGCCGCCCACTTGCGCGCCGAGGCACGCGAGGTGTTCGACGTGTCCGGCGCCGGCGACACGGTGGCCGCGACCGTGGCCGCGGCGCTGGCCGCGGGCGCCGATCTGGTCGAGGCGGCGCGGCTGGCCAACGCGGCGGCCGGTCTGGTGGTGGCCAAGGTGGGCACGGCCGCCGTGCGCAGCGACGAGCTGGTGCGCGCCCTGCAGGCCGTCGAGGACCCCGAGCCGGCCGGCGAGACTCAGTTGCCGGAAGCCCTGGAGCAGGTTGCCGGCTGGCGGCGGCGCGGCCTGAAGGTGGGCTTCACCAACGGCTGCTTCGATGTGCTGCACCCGGGCCATCTGTCCTTGCTGCGCCAGGCGCGCGAGGTGTGCGACCGTCTGGTCGTCGGCTTGAACAGTGATGCATCCGTGCGCCGGCTCAAGGGTCCGGACCGCCCGGTGCAGAGGGCGTCGGCGCGGGCCGAGGTGTTGTCGGCCCTGGCCATGGTCGATCTGGTCATCGTGTTCGATGATCCGACGCCGGAGGCGCTGCTGCAAGCGGTCCGCCCGGATCTGCTGGTCAAGGGCGCGGACTACAGCAAGGACCAGGTCGTCGGCGCCCAATTCGTCGAGTCCTATGGCGGCCGCGTGGTGCTCGCCGATCTGCTGGCCGGTTACAGCACCACCCGAACGGTCGAGCGGCTGCGCAACGGCACCGCCGGCGGGTAGAGGGCTGTCCTGGTCCGATCATGGCCTGGTCGCCGCCCTTTGGTTCGGCTTTGCCTTCCTCCATTCGCTGCTCGCCGCGGTGCCGGTCAAGGCCGCGCTGAGCGCTTGGTTGGGCCGCTTCTATCGGCTTTCCTACAACCTGTTCGCCGCCGCGCACATGGTCCTCACCTGGCTGCTGGCCGAGCACTGGCTGGGCCGGGCGGGTCAGATCTTCGACCGGCCGGCAGGGCTCGAGATCGCGCAGACGGCCGGCTTTGCCCTCGGCGCCGTGCTGATGGTGGTTGGGCTGCGCGGCTATGATCTCGGCCGCCTTGCCGGCACCGCTCAGCTTGCCGCGGGCTCGGCCGGCCAGGACCTGCGGGTCGACGAACCGCTGCGCACCGACGGCTTGCACCGGTATATGCGCCATCCGCTGTACAGCGCCGGTTTCCTCCTGTTGTGGGGCCGGGTGACCGGTGAGGCGACCTTGGCCACTGCGCTCTGGCTCAGCCTCTATCTGCTGATCGGGACATGGTTGGAGGAGCGCCGGCTGCTGCAGGCCTACGGTGATGCCTATGCCGACTACCGGGCCCGGGTTCCGGCCTTCCTGCCCTGGCGCGGACGCGCACTATGAGCCGGTTCAGCCCAGGCGCGGGTCGAGATGGGCGTGCAGTCGGTCCGCCGCGGCACGCGCGAATCGACGGATCAGGGCGGCGCGCCGCGCGCCCGGCAGCTTGTGCTCTTCAGCCGGCCGGTTGACCACCGCGCCGAACCCGTCGGCAATCAGCAGCCCGCAGCCCTCGGGGATCAGGGCGATCGGAAAGCTCTCCGGCACCGCGAAGTAGAGCTGGTCGCAAAACGCGCGGTAGTCGGGCCATTTTGCGTCGCCGCGGAAATCCGCCACCGAGGTCTTCACCTCGACCGCGGTCAGCGCCCCGTCCGGGTGCAGTCCCATGATGTCGACCCGGCGCCCGCTGGGCAGGGTGAATTCCAGCAACACGCTGTAGCCGAGGTCGACCAGACCACGGGCGGCGCCGCGGGTCACCACCGGGGTGAGACGCGCTTCCTCATCACTTGGCGCTTGCGCCGCGAAATCACGACCCCTGCCCATTCGCGCGTGTTCTCCTTCGCCCATGACGTGCGTCGGACGTCAGCCGAACATTAGACGAACAAAGCGCGTTCCGGAACGGAAATTTGAGGCGAATAAAGGCGCGACTCGGATCGCCTCGAGGCGCGAACAGAGCGCGAATTTTTGTCGAACGGGCGGGGCTTAGAGGCGCCGGCCCATCTCCCGAAACTTGCTTTCGAGACTTTGCCAGGCGGCCCGCACCGCCACCTCGGTCTCGCCGTCCTCGCCGTCGTGGAACCACCGGTCCATCGATTGGGCCAGCACCCGCACATCGGGGGCCGAATTCGCCGTATCGGTTTGGCCCTTGCGGTAGAAGACCTCGCACAGGCGATCAAAAGCGTCATCCGGATCGTCTGCCAGCCAGACCGCCTCGTGCGCCTTGCACAGCATGGAGAACCGCATGACCGCGGCGCGCTGGATGACATAGAGCTCGGAGAGCCGCTCGCGCTCGTCGGCCGCTTCTGCGAACGCGCACCGCGAGGCTTTTTCCAGATCGCCGCCATTGGCGGCCGCCATGCTATCGCGGCGCTCCCGCAGCGACGCCATCAGAGCGTATTCTTCGCGTTTTACTTCCTGGAAGACCGAGTCCAGCTCCGCCTTGGCTTCCTCGATCAGTCGGTGTCGAAACATCTTGGCCCGTCCTGCTTCTTCAAAGCAGTGCGGGCTGATTATTCTCCCGCGACTGCTAGATGCGCACTCGATCTCTTCTGCTCGGTCAGCAGCGGCGCACCTTGCAGGCGCTTAAAGCTGCCGTCCACGAACGCGCCGGCTTCGATCGACAGGCTCTCGTGCACGATATCGCCCAGCACCTCGGCGCTTTTCGCAAGCTCGACCTGACCGGCGCGAATGCGCCCCTGCACCGAGCCCGCAATCCGGGCGATTTCGGCGACAATCGCACCCCGCACGCTGGCCTTTGGTCCAATGGTCAGCACCGGGCACTGAATGTCGCCTTCGACGGCCCCGTCGATCTGGATCGCACCGGCGCTTTCGATGTCACCGATCACCGAGAGGTCTTCTCCGATCAGTGACGGCACCGTGTTCTCCGGCGCGACGCGCTTGTCCATGGACACAGTTTCAGCTCCGTCGGCTGGGGATCTGGAAAACATGATCCGTTGACCCTCTGAATTACTTAAAACGCGCGGATCAGCACCATCCCCTAGCCGAAAACCACAGCCACTGTCACGTTCATTCGAACAGCGCAGGAATAGTGCGACTCAGCGCACGATTTGGGCCGCCGGTCGCCGTGTGTCTCGTTCGGACAGCGATGGATTTTCCGGCCCGAGTCGGAAGATTTCGTTAAGCTAAACGGCCGCTGCTCAGTCGAGCGCCGGGTCCTTCTTTCGGTGGTAATCGGTCTGCCGGGCGATCAGGCTGAATTCGAACACGCAGGCGAAAAGAAAGATCAAGAGGCCCACGTAGTACATGGTTCCGTCATGGGCTCCCGCGGCCAGGAAAAGGCCGATTACGCCGATCACGCCAACCCCGATGGCGGCAAACCATAAACCGAGCTGTTTCACCAAGCGCCCTCCTTCCGCCACGCCCTGGTCCGGCGCAGCCGCCGGATAAGCTTTCTATTCGACGACGTCCTTATACGCAGCCCAGGTCGCGTGGCCAATATGCGGCAAGGCGATGATCAGCCCGAGAAAGCCGGTCAGGATGCCGACGCCGATGAACATGGCGATCAGCGCCGCCCACAGCGCCATGGTGCGCATATTGCGCGTAACCGCCGCCCAGCTCACCGCGATCGCTTCGATCACGTTGACGTTCCGGTCCAGCAGGTGCGGAATCGAGAACGCGCTGATCGCGAACGTGCCTGCGGCCATGCCGGCGCCGACCAGATTGCCGACGATCAGGAACGGGATCGCATCGGTCGATATGATCGCGTTGAAGAAATCGATCGCCTCGACCCCTGGCGGGTTGTCGCTGAAGAAGCCGAAGAAGATGATCGTGGCCAGGCGCACCCAGGCGATATTGATCAACAGCAGCACCACGCCCATCAACGCGATCTGAGTGCCGTTGCGCGACCAGGCGGTCAGCACGGCGCTGAAGGTGATCGGTTCACCGCTGTCGACGCGCCGGCTGATCTCATAGAGGCCTCCGGCCAGGATCGGTCCGAGCAGCAGGAATCCGGCCATCAGCGGGAAGGTGTAGTAGTAGATTCGGAATTCCCAGGAGATGTAAGTCAGCAGCATGCCCGTGGCCGCAAACACCACACCGAAGAACAGGCTGATGTGCGGCGCCTTCCACATGTCTGACCAGCCCTTGGCAAGCCACGCCCAAGGACGGTCCATGTAGACCACACGAACCTTGGCCATACCGGGCCCGGCTTCGGTGGCGTGCGCGGTTTCGACCATCTTCGACCTCTATCGAAACACAATAAAACGGCGGCGCTGCTTGAACGCGCAACCGTATCATACGCGACAGATAAGCGCGCAACCTAGCGCCGGCTGTCACGAGTTGGATATGATCCATGTCAAGGCACGAAAACCATCCCGAAACCACACTAAAATGTGGACACATGCATAAATTCGAATGTAAGGGGATGCGACATCTAACCTCATCAGGACTGACTTAGAAGGCGCAAATTCAGTTGTATAGTTCGTCCGGATAGGCTGCGGCTTATCCGGTGCGTGTGTCCATGCGATAAGCACGATGGTCTAGGGACGAAAGGGAGCGACATGGCGGTAACGAGCGCTGCTGACAGCGAAGCCACAGCACCTGCACCGACCGAACGAATTGCCTATGAGATGGGCCCCGTACGGGCGTTCACGGTGGTCGCCGTGTTCTGGGGCGTCGTCGCCTTCCTGGTCGGCGTGTACATCGCCCTGCAATTGGCCTTTCCGGTCCTGAACCTCGATCTGGAGTGGTTCAGCTTCGGCCGACTGCGGCCGCTGCATACCTCGGCCGCCATTTTCGCGTTCGGGGGCAACGCGCTGTTCGCGACCTCGCTTTATGTGGTGCAGCGCACCTGCCGGGCGCCGTTGTTCGGCGGCTACGCGGCGGGCATGTTCCTGTTCTGGGGCTATCAGCTTTTTATCGTGATGGCCGCGCTTGGCTACGTGACCGGCGTTACCCAAGCCCGCGAGTACGCCGAGCCGGAATGGTACGCCGATCTGTGGCTGACCGTGGTCTGGGTCGTCTATCTGGTCGTCTATGTCGGCACCGTGTGGCGGCGCACCGAACCGCATAT
>JAAUXY010133114.1_pt1 | contig 15554 bp, 9 predicted proteins | sample 7278121 | NCBI WGS metagenome assembly JAAUXY01 (sample SAMN14350117, study PRJNA611818) | marine sediment metagenome | isolation source: surface marine sediment (1.8m) | place: French Polynesia: Moorea | collected 2018-08 | reverse complement strand
CATGGCGTCGACGCGTGCCTGGTCGGGGTCGCGAAACTGCAGGTTGGCCTCGGCGAAGCCGGGCACGATGCTGCGCGCGAAGGGTTCCACGCGCAGCTGACCGAGGGTCCAGACGCTGTGCTCGCCGCCGATTCGGGCAAAGGCCTCGTTGACCCGCGCATTGAACTCGAACAGCGCCTGGGCCGCATCGCGCCGCAGACGCATCGGGGTCTTGCCAGCATGGTTCTGCTGTCCGTAAACCCGGATCGTCAGGTCGCGCATGCCGACGATGGACGTGACCACGCCGATCCTGAGACCCGCCTGCTCGAGCCAGGGCCCCTGTTCGATATGGGCCTCGAGGTAGCCGCGATAGCGTTCCTCAACAAGCCGAAAAGGAGCCCGGTCCGCGAGTCCCAGCTCTGCCAGCGCGTCACGCAGCGGGCGTCCTTTGTCATTGCGGGCGTTATCGATTTCACATTCATCGAGCAGGCCGCAGAACGAACGACTACCCATCAGGCCGAGATAATGCGATTCCTCGTCGGCCCAGGATGCGACGTCGACGGCCAGTTCGCGCGTCGCCGGATTGGCGTGCAAGGCCTGCGCGACCTCGATGCCGTAGATGACGCCGAGCGCTCCGTCGAGCCAGCCGCCCGTGGGCTGGGTATCGCTGTGCGAGCCGAGCAGCAGGGCCGGCCCCGGATTCGGCGAAACGCCGATCACGTTGGCAACCCCGTCGATACCGGCGTCGAGGCCGGCTTCGCGCATGCGCTCGACCAGCCAGTCGCGTGCGGCCATGTCGGCATCGTCGAGACAGCGGCGTACGACGCCGTTGCCGCGACGACCGAATTCGCGCAGCGCGTGCAGGTTGTTAAGCAGACGGTCGCTGTCGATCATGCGCCTAAGCTGACACAGACCCGCTGTTTTGCCAAGTCGGCAGTGCAGCGCTGCCTGCCCGTCTCTTGATGCGCATCAAATGAGAAATCCATTGCTGGTATAGTTTCACGTCTGATACAGCAATAAAAACAAGCGCGCTAACCGATATGTCGACTGAATCCGGCCAGCACCCACCTGCCGTGGTGCCACCCTCCGACCCGCATACGCTGGGTGGTGAGCAGGTGCTGGAACAACTCGAAGTTGAGCTGACCGGCCTGTCGCAGGCCACCGCCGAACAGCGATTGCAGCAGTTCGGCCCGAACGCGCTGCCGCGCAAGGAACCACCGGGGCTGGTGCAGATTTTTTTCGCCCAGTTCAAAAGTCCGCTGATTTACGTGCTGCTCGCCGCGGCCGTGGTTTCGCTGGTAATCCAGGAGTATTCGGACGCGATCTTTATCAGCGCGGTGCTGCTGCTCAACGCGGTCATCGGCACCGTGCAGGAGTATTCCGCCCAGCGCTCCGCCGATGCGCTGCAGCAGATGATGAAAACCCGCGCCCGGGTGCTGCGCGACGGCGACGCCTACGAAATCGATTCAAAAGAGGTCGTGCCAGGCGACATCGTCATGCTCGAGTCGGGAGAACGCGTACCGGCCGACATGCGCCTGCTCGAAAGCCATAACCTCGAGATCGACGAATCCCTGCTGTCGGGTGAATCTCTCGCCGTGGTCAAGACCGCCGAGACCACGCTCGACGCCGACACGGTGCTCGGAGACCGGGTCAACATGGCTTTTGCCGGCAGCCTGGTCAATCGCGGGCGCGGCCTGTGTGTCGTGGTCGCAACCGCGCAGGCAACGCAACTGGGCGCCATCGCCGCCTCGGTAACCGGTGAAGCCAGCGGCAAGGCGCCGCTACAGGAACGCATGGAGCGTTTTACGCATCGGGTCGCGGTATTCGTCGGTATCGCGGTGCTGGTGATGGCGACCATCCTGTTTCTGCGCGGTATGCCGCTGACGGATATATTCCTGTCGTCGGTCGCGCTGGCGGTATCCGTCATCCCGGAGGGTCTGCCGGTGGCGTTGACCGTGGCGCTTGCCATCGGCATGCGGCGCATGGCGCGCCGGGATGTCATCGTGCGCCGCCTGATCGCGGTCGAGGCGCTCGGCTCCTGTACCTATATTGCCTCCGACAAGACCGGCACGCTGACCGCGAACCAGCTGACGGCTCGTCGCCTGATTCTGCCGGACGGCGAGCACTGGCAAATCAGCGGCGACAGTGATCAGCCGGTGGGCGCGATCCTGAGCCTCGACGGCGAACCGCTGGAGGATAATCCCGCGCTGGCCGCGATCTGCGACTGCGCCGTGCTGGCTAACGAGGGTTTCCTCGGCCACCAGAACGGGGACTGGACCTGCAGCGGTGACGCGGTCGACGTCGCCCTGCTGATCATGGCGCACAAGGCCGGCTACACCCGCCCGCAGGTGTTGTCCCGTCACCCCGAGATCGACAGCATCCCATTCGAATCCGAACGCCTGTTCAGCGCCAGCCTCAACCGGTTTGGCGAGGGCAGGCGAGCTTTCGTCAAGGGCGCTTTCGAAAAGCTGCTCGACATGTGTGATGGCGCCTTGACCACCGAAGGGGTAGTCGACCTCAAGCGCAAACGCATCGAGAAGCAGGCGAAGGAGCTCGCATCACAGGGCTACCGGGTCATTGCGCTGGCCAGCGGTGAAATCGAAGCCGACACGGACCAGGCGTTTTATCCCTCGCAGTTGCAGGGTCTCAAGCTGATCGGACTCATCGGCCTGATCGATCCGCTGCGACCCGAGGCGAAACACGCGGTCGCCAAGTGTCGCGCCGCCGGCATCCGGGTTGCGATGGTAACCGGCGATCACCCGGTGACCGCGTTTGCGATCGGCAACGAACTCGGTTTGCTGCATGACGCCGGCCAGGTGGTCACCGGGCCGCAGCTCAAGGCGGCCGCGGACGAAGCCGAAATCGATGCAATGACGCGTGACGCGATGGTGTTCGCGCGCGTCGAACCGACGCAGAAACTCGATATCGTGCAGTCGCTGCAGCGCAACGGTCATTATGTTGCGGTCAGCGGTGATGGCGCCAACGACGCGCCCGCGTTGCGCGCCGCGCAGGTGGGCGTGGCGATGGGCGCCAGCGGTACCGACGTCGCGCGTGAAACCGCCGAGATCATCATTACCGACGACAACTTCGACTCGATCGTCGATGGCGTGGAAGAAGGGCGTATCGCCTACGCCAACGTGCGCAAGGTCATCTTCCTGCTGGTCTCCACCGGTGCGGCCGAACTCGTGCTGTTCGTGCTGGCGATGATGACCGGGCTGCCGCTGCCGCTGCTGGCGGTGCAGCTGCTGTGGCTGAACCTCGTGACCAATGGCATCCAGGATATTGCGCTCGCGTTCGAACCGGGGGAGGGACATGAACTGGACCGCAAGCCCCGACCCCCGCAGGAAGCCATTTTCAACCGGATCATGATCGAGCGTGTCCTGATCTCGGCGATTACGGTTGGCGTGGTTGCGTTCGGGGTGTTCAGCTGGCTGCTCGATCAGGGTTTCAGTGTCGAGGCCGCGCGCAATCACACGCTGTTGTTGATGGTCCTGTTCGAAAACGTGCACGTCTTCAACTGCCGTTCCGAAAGCCTGTCGGTGTTTCGCCACAACCCCCTGCGCAACAAGCTGTTACTCGGTGGAACCGTCATCGCACAGTGTATCCATATTGGTGCGATGTACACCCCCTGGCTCGGCGATGTGCTGGGTGCGGCACCGGTCACTTTTGTGGAGTGGCTGCGGCTGCTGGGACTGGCTTTGTCGGTCCTGATCGTGATGGAGTTGCACAAGTGGCTGCGACTCCGTTATCACCGCTGAAGGACGCCTGGCAGGCATCGAAACCCGTCATTGATTCGGATCAAAACCCGCGCTCGCCGTCCCTGTTGTAATAGAAGCAGAGATTAATCGGAGGAGTGTACGATGTTTAAATCCATAGTAGTGGCTTTCGACGGATCACCACATGCCAGCAAGGCGCTGGAGATTGCCGCGGGTCTCGCGGCGCAGGAAAACGCCAGGCTCGGAATCGCCTACGTCGTCGACGTCAGTCATATGACCGTACCCGATGACCTGCGCAGAATGGGCGAGGTCGAACACATCATCGATCCCAAGCCGAGCATGCCGATAGACTTTGGCCGGGCACCTGTCAGCACGCTGAGTTCGATGTCCGAGCTGTCGCAACAGTCGGATCGCGCGTTGTTTCAGTACTCGGAGTTTCTGCTCGAGCAGGCCGAAGCCAGTGCCCGCCAATGCGGCGTTAGCAATATCGACAGCCGCGCGTTGCAGGGAGACCCGGCCGAGGAGGTGGTCGCCTACGCGCGGGATCAGCAGGCTGACCTGATTGTTTGCGGCAACCGCGGTTTCGGCAAGCTCAAAACCCTGCTGCTCGGCAGCATCTCGCACAAGATAGCGCAGATGGCCGAGTGCAGCTGTATGACGGTCAAGTAACCGGCACTGGCGGGATTGAATCGAACAGGGACGTCTCGATCTGTTCAATATCGTGGGCTGACAGTTCCGTAGCGCCCAGCTTGATCAGCCGGGCGCTGCCCAGTTCAGTGTCATCGATCGGGTCGTGGTTGTGTAATTGATGACGCAGCACCGCCACGTCGGCTTCAGATGCGTCGCCCCGTCGATTTTCCAGCCGGCGTTCGAGTTCCTGTCGAGGGGCATGGCAGGGCAGGATCGTGCAGGGCACACCACGCGCTGCGGCGCAATCCAGCAGGCGCCGGCGTTCATCGCGGTGTAAAAAAGCGGCATCGACGATGACGCGGTGTCCGGCTGCCAGAATGCCGTCTGCGATTTCCGCCAGTCGTCGATAGGTTTTTTCACTGGCTTCCGGTCCGTAGATGCCGCCCTCGATCGCCGAGTCCGAGTTGTCCTGCGCACCGAGACCATGCAGTCGCTTGCGTTCGACATCCGAGCGCAGGCGAAAGGCGCCCAGCGACTCGACCAGTTGAGCGGCCACGGTCGACTTGCCGGAGCCGGACAAACCATGCATCAGGATCATGCCGGGGCGCTCGGCCCGCGTCCAGGCGTCCGCGAGTTCGATATAGTGCCGCGCCTGGTCGAAGGATTGGCAATCCGATGCTGCTGCCTGCCCGGGAGCCGCCGCCCGCAGGGCTGCCACCTTGGCTCGTACCAGCGCACGATAAACGAAGTAGTAGCGCAGCAGATCGATGCCGGCGTAATCGCCGCTGGCGACGAAATAACGATCGAGAAAACGCCAGCAGTACCCCGAAAATCCGCGTGCCTGCAAATCCATCGCGACGAACGCCGCTTCGCTGACGACGTCGATCCAGCGCAATTCCGGGTTGAATTCGATACAGTCGAACAGCGTGATGCGCCCACCGATCATCGCCATGTTGCCGAGGTGTAAATCGCCGTGGCATTCGCGCACGAATCCATCCTGCTTGCGTTCGACGATGCCTGTCGACAGGCTGTCGGTTTGCCGATACCAGTCCTGCAGCCGGCTCCATGACGGCGGCAGGCAGTGTCCGGGTATCGAGGTCCGCAGATTAGACAGGTTTTCCGCGCTCCAGTGCGTGATCGACGTCAGCGAACCCCAGTCGTCGTCGGGTCCGCTCCGATCGCAGTGTTCATGGATCCGCGCGACGGTCTCGGCAATGGCGTCGATCTGCTCCGCGTCGAGTCGTTGCTCCTCCGCGTAGCTGCTGAGCAGGTCTTGCTGCGAAAACTGGCGCATCTTGACGGCGTATTCGAGGATTTCGCCGCCGCCGTGCAGACGGGGTTGCGTCGGGCTGCCGCGCACAGCGACCAGTTCGAGGTAAATATCGGGTGCAAAGCGTCGATTGAGCCGCAGCTCTTCCTGGCAGTAGTAATGCCGCTGCTCGAGGTTGGCGAAATCGAGAAATCCGAACTGGACCGGTTTCTTGATCTTGTAGGCCCAACGGCCGGTCAATATGACCCAGGAGATATGGGTCTCGATGATTTGCAGCTGCTGCAGCGGATGGCCGAACGCAAACGGATTGTCCAGCGCCTCGACCAGGCGCCGGCTCGCGGCCATGGCGTCATCGTTGCCGGGAGGGTCGGGTAGCGACATGCTCGGGTTTGTTGTATCAGACGGGAGACAGCTTAATCTGCCCACAAAGCTGCGTCATGATCCGGGTCAAACAGCCCGAAGTCAGCGTTCGTCGGACGGCGAATCGCTGTCGACCGGGCGGTCGGCATAACCTTTCGGCGGCGGATTCCAGCCGCGTTCGCTGGCACTTTGCCGATCCCCCGGGTCATCCTGCATGGCCTCGCGCATGGCGGCTTCCTGCTGCATGAAAAGTTCTCGATAACCCGGCCCCATGCCTTCCTCGGTAGACGATATCCAGCTCTGGTACATGTCCTCGGCCATGCGTTGTTCGAGCTCGATGAACATGCGCTTCAGCCGGGTCGCTCGAAACGGGTGATGTCCCAGTCGAGTCAGCGCCTCGCTGCCGAGTTCGAGCGCCGCGTGGTAGGTTTCCTTGATGATGAAGTCCGCACCCGCCTGTTTGAGCTGGTAATAATGCAGCTGGTCCCAGGCGCGCGCGAGCAGGACCACTCCGGGGTAACGCCGATGCATGTATTCGACCAGCTCGACCGCGCGCTCGCGGTCATCGATCGCAATCACGAATACTTCGGCCGTGTCGATGCCGGCCGTTTCCAGCAGGTCGGGGCGGGTCGCGTCACCGTAGAAACTCTTGATGTTGAGCCGGCGCAGGTTGTCGACCTGTTTGGCGTCATAATCGAGCACCACGGTCTCGACGCCGTTGGCGACCAGCAGGCGGTTGACGATCTGGCCGAAACGCCCGATGCCGGCGATGACGACGCTGCCGCGCTCGTCGATATCATCCTGTTCGCGTTGCGCCTGGTCAGTGCCGAAACGCGGCAGCAGTACTTTATCGAAAAAGATGAATAGCGCCGGGGTCAGTAACATCGAAACCGCGACCACCAGCGACAGCAGATCGGCAACAGCAGCCGGCATGGCGTTGTTCTGCTGGCTGAAACTGATCAGGACAAAACCGAATTCGCCTGCCGGTGCGAGGCTGAGGGTCAGTAACCAGCGGTCGCGCGAATAGATTCCGAACAGTCGGGCAAGCAGGTAGGTCAGCACGACCTTGAGCGCAATAAAACCGATCGTGATCAGGGCAATCATCCACCCGTTTGCGGCCAGTAGTCCGAAATTGATACCGGCGCCGACGGTGATGAAGAACAGGCCGAGCAGCAGGCCCTTGAACGGCTCGATGTTGGTCATGAGTTCGTGGCGAAACTCGCTGTTGGCGAGCACCACGCCGGCCATGAAGGCGCCGAGCGCGGGTGACAGGCCGACCAGGCTCATCAGCGCCGCGATGCCGATCACCAGCATCAGCGCCGTTGCGGTAAAGACTTCGCGCAGGCCGGACTGCGCGACAAAGCGAAACAGCGGATGACTCAGGTAATGCCCGCCAAACACCACGCTGCCGATGGCTGCCAGCATCACCAGCGCGTAGACCCAGTTGGGCAAAGCCGCAACCAGGCTCAGCTGGCCGTTGGCATCGGCGGCCTGCGTGGCCAGCTCGTTTGCCTGTTGCGCGAGCTCCGGCAGCTCGAGCAGCGGGATGATCGCCAGCATCGGAATGACAAGAATGTCCTGGAACAGCAGCACCGCGAAGGAACTGCGGCCGCCCTCGGTTTTGGTCAGGCCTTTTTCCTCGAGCGTTTGCAGCACGATCGCGGTCGATGACAGCAACAGGATCATGCTGACGGTCAAAGCCAGTCGCCAGTCGAGGCCGAACACCATGGCGGCGGCCATCAGCGCGATCATGGTCACGGCGCCCTGCAGGCCGCCCAGTCCCACCAGGCGCGAGCGCATCGACCACAGCGCGCGCGGTTCCAGCTGCAGGCCGATCAGGAACAGCATCATGACCACCCCAAACTCGGCAAATTGCTGCAGCGTGTCGGTTTCTTCGCCCACCAGTCCGACCACCGGCCCGATGATGACGCCGGCGAGCAGGTAACCCAGCACCGAGCCGAGTCCGAAACGTTTGGCCAGCGGCACCGCGATTACCGCGGCACACAGATAGATGAAGGCCTGGATGAAATACTCCGTCATGCCGGACCCTCGTCGGCGTAACACTGGTTGAGCTTTTCCACATCGAGCAGGCCGGCAATATCGAAGCGGTCGGCCACCAGGTCCTTTGCGATACGAATCCAGCCGTCTACGTGCGTCTGAACCCGGCCGTCCTCGAGCGCCGTCCGCGAACCGAACAGCGCATAGGGCGGCAGATAGGTCATGCCGCACAGGGTCGCGGTCTGTTCGATGGGGCGCAACAGCTCGCGGATCGAGTAGTGGTTGTAACCCTGGTGTCGATAGGCATCCTCGAGCCCGCCGGCAGTGATGGCGCACAGCAGCAGCTTGCCGTGCAGCTCGGTACCGTCGTGGCCGTAGGCGAATCCATACTCGAGCACGAGGTCCTGCCATTCCTTGAGCAGCGACGGGGTCGAGTACCAGTAAAGCGGAAACATGAAAACCACGACGTCATGGTCGCGCAGGCGCTGCTGTTCACGATCGATATCGATATAGAAATCCGGGTACTCCGCGTACAAATCGATCACGGTGACGCCATCGAGTGCCTCGGTGGCGCGCACCAGCGGTCGATTCGCTTCCGAGCGATGCTGCGATGGATGGGCAAAGAGAACGAGAACCTTGTTTGGCATGGCACGGCGGGGCTGCAGGGAATCGGCGCTTGATAACGCGTATCCGCGTCGAAATCAAGCGGCCCGCGGCGTTACTGGCGATTCAGCTGCACCGGAATGCGTCGGGGGCCGAAGTTACCGGGCTGCTCCTGAAAACGACCCGGCAGCCGGTAGCCGCAGTTCTGGCAGTTTCCCCCGGAGTCCAGCTGCCAGCGGCCGAGGCGATACCAGTCGCGCTCGATCAGCAGCGTGTCGCATTGCGGGCACCAGGTACTCCCGCCGTCGCTGTCGTGCACGTTGCCGGTGTAGGCAAAATGCACCCCGTTGGCGCGCGCGATTTCGCGCGCCCGCGTCAGGGTTGCCGCCGGGGTCGGTGGTTTGTCGCGCATTTTCCAGTCGGGGTGAAAGGCGGTGAAATGCATCGGCACATCGGGCCCGAGCCGCTCGACCACCCACTGGGTCATCGCCTGCAGTTCGGACTCGGAATCGTTTTCGCCCGGGATCAGCAGAGTCGTTAGTTCGAGCCAGACGTCGGTTTCGTGGTGAATGTATTCGAGGGTTTCGAGCACGGGCGCCAGTTCACCACCGCAAATCTTGCGGTAAAAGCGCTCGCTGAACGCCTTGAGGTCGACATTCGCGGCATCCATCGCGGCGAAAAATTCAACCCGCGGCTCGGGGTCGACGTAAGCCGCGGTAACCGCGACCGTGAAGACGCCGGCCTCACGGCAGGCCGCGGCGACATCGATGGCGTATTCGTGGAAGATGATCGGATCGTTGTAGGTAAAGGCGACGCTGAGGCATTGCTCCCGGCGCGCGACCTCCGCCAGTCGGGCCGGCGAAGCGGCGTCGGCCAGCGTGTCCATCTCGCGCGACTTGCTCATGTCCCAGTTCTGGCAGAACTTGCAGGCGAGGTTACAGCCGGCGGTGCCGAACGACAGCACCGCGCTGCCCGGATAAAAGTGGTTGAGGGGCTTTTTTTCGATCGGATCGATGCAGAAGCCGCTCGAGCGCCCGTAGGTGACCAGGCGAACCTCGTCGTCGAGCCGCTGGCGCACGTAACACAGGCCACGCTGACCCTCGCGCAGGCGGCAGTGACGCGGGCACAGGTCGCACTGCAGGCGACCATCGTCGAGGCGGTGCCAGTAGCGCGTCGCGACGACGCTGGATGGGTTGCTCGATAACATCGTCAAACCTTGTCTTTCACGGGGTATAATGACCACCAGCCTGGATGGAGTAGCCGATGATCATTCGCGAAGCGGCCGTGGCCGGTGCCTTCTATGACGCGGATCCCGCGCGTCTGCAATACCAGATCGAAACCCTGCTGGCGACACCGGCGGCAGTCGAATCGGCGCTGCCCGCGGCGCTGATTGTACCACATGCAGGCCTGGTCTATTCCGGCAGCACCGCGGCCGCGGCCTATGCCCGCCTGCAGGGACTGGCGGCTTCGATCCGAAGGGTACTGCTGCTGGGTCCGGCGCACCGGGTTTACGTGGACGGGATGGCGATTCCCGCAGCAACGCGCTTTCGTACACCCCTTGGCGAGATACCGCTCGACACGGCGTTAATGGCGGAAGTCGCGCAGATGCCCGGGATCGTCGTCTCCGATGCGGCACACCGCGACGAGCACTGCCTCGAGGTACAGCTGCCGTTTCTGCAAACGCTGCTCGACGATTTTTGCCTGCTGCCAGTGCTGGTCGGCAATGCCGACGCGGCAGCGGTAGCCGCGGTGATCGATCGGGTTGCCGCTGAAACCGGCACGCTGGTGGTCATCAGTTCAGACCTGTCACATTTTCTCGACTACGACAGCGCATGCGCCGCCGACGGCGATACCGTGAATAAGATTTTGCAGCACACCACCACGCTGCGCGGCGAGCAGGCCTGCGGCGCGCGGGCGATCAACGGCTTGATGAGCTCGAGGCTCGGTCGCGCCGCCGAGGTCGAGCTTCTGCATGCCTGTAATTCCGGCGATACCGCCGGCAATCGCAACCGGGTCGTCGGCTATGCAGCCTTCATTTTGCGTTGAACCCGGTGCCAGCGCGCGGCAGCTGCTGCTGGCGCTGGCGCGCCAGGCGCTCGACGCCGGCCAGCACTCGGACCTGCCGCCGCAGGTCAATCGACTGGATTACCCGCAGGAACTCAGTGTCGATGCCGCGGTATTCGTCACGCTGACCCGCGATGGTGCGTTGCGCGGCTGTGTCGGTTCGCTCGAGGCGCGGACACCGCTGGTGCAGGCGGTGGCAAACGCGGCGCATAACGCGGCCTATCGCGACCGTCGCTTCGATGCAATCGCCGCGGACGAAATCGACGCGCTGGAGATCGAAATCTCGCTGCTGTCGGAGATGGTGCCGATGGCGGTACGCGATCGGGACGAGTTGCTGGCGCAACTGGAACCGGGTCGGGATGGCCTGTTGATCGAAGATCGAGGCATGCGGGCGACCTTTCTGCCCAAGGTCTGGCAAAGTATCCCGCGAGCCGAGGATTTCGTCGGCCAGCTGATGTTGAAAGCAGGCATGCCGGCGGCCTACTGGTCACCTTCGATCCGCTGCAGTCGCTACCATTGCCTGACCTTTACCGAGACCTGACGCAGGCCTGCCGACGGCTGTTGGAGCACCCTGTTTTTTCCGTTATCATTTGCGCACCCAGCCACCCCGAGCCTCGATTCAGACCCGATGTTATGCCTTCCCGGTAGCCCGGCACTTTCCGTATTCAGACGCAGTAAACTCGAACAACAATTCAGCAGCGCCGGGATCCCGGTGCGCAGCATCGACAGCCGCTTCGTGCATCTCGTCGATGTCGATGGCACGGCACTCGACGCTGACCATCGCGCGGTGCTCGACAACCTGCTGACTTACGGTCCGAGCATCGAGCAGGCGGATGCCGGCGGGCGTGCGTTTTACGTGGTACCGCGTCCCGGCACCATTTCTCCCTGGGCCAGCAAGGCCACCGATATTGCCCACATGTGCGGGCTGGAGCCGATTCGCCGCATCGAGCGCGGTATCTGCTACCGCATCGATGCGGACGGCGATCTGCCGCTGGAACTGATTCACGACCGCATGACCGAGGCGGTATTCGAGGATCTCGACGCCTGTGCCGCGTTGTTCTCGACCCATAGCCCGCGTCCACTTGGCGAAATCGAGACCGAAGGGCAGGGGCGGGCCGCGCTGGAACGCGCCAATACCGAACTCGGGCTGGCGCTGTCGGAAGATGAAATCGATTACCTCGCCGAAGCCTACGCCAGGCTCGCGCGTAATCCCACCGACGTCGAGCTGATGATGTTCGCGCAGGCCAACTCCGAGCACTGTCGCCACAAGATCTTCAATGCCGACTGGATCGTCGACGGTGAACAACAGGCGCATTCGCTGTTCCAGATGATTCGCAATACGCACGCCCGGCACAGCGAGGGTATCTTGTCCGCCTACCACGACAACTCGGCAGTTATCGAGGGATTTGCAGGCCGGCGTTTTGCACCGCTCGGCGAGGTCGCAACCTATGCCGGCCAGCCGACGCAACTCGATATCCTGATGAAGGTCGAAACCCACAATCACCCCACCGCGATATCACCGTTTCCGGGCGCCGCCACTGGTTCGGGTGGCGAAATTCGTGACGAGGGCGCCACCGGCATTGGCTCCAAGCCGAAAACCGGCTTGTGTGGATTTTCGGTCTCCAACCTGCGGATCCCGGGTTATGAACAGCCCTGGGAAACCCACGAGGGCAAGCCCGACCGCATTGCCTCCGCGCTGGATATCATGCTCGAGGGTCCGATTGGCGCGGCTTCGTTCAACAACGAGTTCGGCCGGCCCAACACCTGCGGCTACTTTCGCACCTTCGAACAGCGGGTCGAGCTGCCGAATGGCTCCGAGCTCAGGGGCTACCATAAACCGATCATGGTGGCCGGCGGGGTTGGCGCCATTCGCCGCGAACACGTCGACAAGCGTCCAATTCCAGCCGGTGCGAATATCGTCGTGCTCGGTGGACCGGCCATGCTGATCGGGCTCGGCGGCGGCGCGGCTTCGTCGATGGCGAGCGGCGCGAGCCACGAGGATCTCGACTTTGCCTCGGTGCAGCGCGGCAACCCGGAGATGCAGCGGCGGGTGCAGGAAGTCATCGATCGCTGTTTCGCCCAGGCGGACGAAAATCCGATCCTGTCGATTCACGACGTCGGCGCGGGCGGCCTGTCGAACGCGATCCCGGAACTGGTCAACGATGCCGAACGCGGCGCCAGCCTGGACCTGCGGCAGATACCGAATGACGAGCCCGGCATGTCGCCGATGGAAATCTGGTGTAACGAGAGCCAGGAGCGTTACGTGCTCGCCATCGGCGACGATCGGCTCCTGGATTTCATCGCGCTGTGTGAACGGGAACGCTGTATCTACGCCATTCTGGGCAAGGCTACCGAGGCGCGACAGCTGGAGGTTGCCGATCCGAATTTCGCCAACAAACCGGTTGATCTGCCGCTCGAGGTCTTACTCGGCAAGCCGCCGAAAATGCTGCGCGATGTCGAACGCGTGCCGGTTCCGCGGCCGGCGCTGGAGCTCAGCGGCGTCGAGGCTACCGAGGCGCTTTACCGGGTTTTACGGCTGCCCGCCGTGGCCGGCAAGACCTTCCTGATCAGCATCGGCGACCGTACGGTCGGCGGCCTGATTTCACGCGATCAGATGGTGGGCCGATGGCAGGTGCCGGTAGCCGATGCCTCGGTCACGCTGAGCGATTTTTACGGTCATAGCGGTGAAGCCATGGCGATGGGTGAACGTACGCCGCTGGCCCTGATCGATGCGCCGGCATCGGGCCGCATCGCGATCGGCGAAGCCCTGACCAATCTTGCCAGTGCCGCGATTGGCGACCTGTCGCGCGTAGTGCTGTCGGCGAACTGGATGGCTGCCGCCGGCTATGCGGGCGAGGATGCCCGCCTGTTCGATACCGTGCATGCCGTGGGGATGGAGCTCTGTCCCGCGCTGGGTATTGCTATTCCGGTCGGCAAGGACTCGCTGTCGATGATGACCCGCTGGCAGCAGGATGGCGGAGACCGCGCGATGGCCGCGCCGCTGTCACTGATCGTGTCGGCGTTTGCGCCGGTGGCCGACGTGCGTCGTGGCGTGACGCCGGACCTCAAAGCCTCGGACGGCGACAGTTGCCTGCTGTTGATCGACCTGGGCGCCGGGCGCAATCGACTCGGTGCCTCGGCGCTGGCGCAGGTGTATACCCAGATCGGCGATGCCGGTCCCGATCTCGACGATCCCGACCAGTTTCGGCGCGCGATCGAAATCCTGCAGGCGCTGATGGCCGATGGTCTCCTGCTCGCTTACCATGACCGGTCCGACGGCGGCCTTGCCGCGACGCTGTGCGAAATGGCCTTCGCCGGGCGCCGCGGTCTCGACTGCGATTTGTCGGTCCTTGGCAAGGACACCCTGGCGGCACTGTTCGCCGAGGAACTGGGTGTCGTGATACAGGTACGCGAAATCGACCTGCCGGCAATCGAGCGCCAGTTTGGCGAAGCCGGCGTCGCCTGCCACCGTATCGGTGAGCCGACCGATGACGCGCGGATTCGGCTGCATTGGCAGGGCAGGGTGTCCGTCGACGAACCGCTGCATGAACTGATGCGCGCCTGGTCCGAAACCAGTTATCACATGCAGCGTTTGCGGGACAATCCGGACTGCGCGCAACAGGAATTCGACCTGATCGAGGCGCAACAGCCCCCGACGCTGTATTCTTCCCTGGGCTTCGACCCGAATGACGATGTCGCGGCGCCCTATGCCGGTGGACAACGACCGCGAATCGCGATCCTGCGCGAGCAGGGCGTCAACGGCCAGGTGGAAATGGCGGCGGCCTTCGATCGCGCCGGCTTCGATGCCGTCGACGTACACATGAGCGACATCATTGGCGGCCGCGTGGGTTTGGCCGAGTTCCAGGGCATCGCGGCCTGTGGCGGTTTTTCTTACGGCGACGTGCTTGGCGCCGGCGAGGGCTGGGCCAAGTCGATTCTGTACAACCCGCGGGCGCGTGATGAATTTGCCGCTTTTTTTGCTCGCGACGACAGTTTCGGGCTCGGCATTTGTAACGGCTGCCAGATGATGTCAAATCTTTACCAGCTGGTGCCGGGCGCCGAACACTGGCCGCGTTTCGTGCGTAACCTGTCCGAACAGTTCGAAGCGCGGGTGGTCATGGCCGAAATCCTGCCGTCGCCGTCGTTGTTCCTCGAGGGCATGGCCGGTTCGGCAATGCCGGTCGTGGTCGCGCACGGCGAAGGACGCATGGAGCCGCGAGATTTGCCGGCCGACGGCCTGCTGCAGGGCGGTCTGAGCTGCCTGCGTTATGTCGATGCGGCGGGCGCAGCGAGCGAAATTTATCCGCTCAATCCCAATGGCTCACCGCTCGGTTTGAACGGTTTCTGTAACCGGGATGGCCGGTTTACGATCATGATGCCGCATCCGGAACGGATTTTCCGCAGCGTGCAGAATTCATGGCGCGCGCCGGACTGGGGCGAATACGGGCCGTGGATGCGGCTGTTTCGCAACGCCCGCCGCTGGCTCGGTTGACACGACGATGATTGAACCCAGACCGGTGATCGCGGCCATGGCCGCCTACGCGCTGCCCGATACCACCGCTCCCGAGGGTATCGAGCCGATAATCCTGGCACAAAATGAACACGCGTTTGCGCCCAGCGCCGCGGTACGTGCGGCGGTGGATGTTGCCCTGGCCACGGGCCAACTGTATCCGGATTCGGAATGGACTGAACTGCGCGCCGCGATCGCCGCGGTGCACGAACTTGATCCGACACGAATCCTGTGCGGCTCGGGATCGATGGAACTGATGTCGGCGCTGGTCAATGCCTACGTCGGCGCCGGCGATCGCGTGGCGATGACCGAATACGGCTACCTGTTCATGCGCACCCTGGTGAAAATGGTCGACGCCAGGCTCGCGGTGGCGCCCGAGCGCGACTATCGCGTCGATGTCGATGCGCTGCTCGACGTGGTCGAT
>JAAUXY010089347.1_pt1 | contig 15554 bp, 13 predicted proteins | sample 7278121 | NCBI WGS metagenome assembly JAAUXY01 (sample SAMN14350117, study PRJNA611818) | marine sediment metagenome | isolation source: surface marine sediment (1.8m) | place: French Polynesia: Moorea | collected 2018-08 | reverse complement strand
GTGGCATATCAATCGACGTTCCTGTTCCGGCGCGATCGCGCTGGGCATGTTCTGCGCTTTTATCCCGGTGCCGTTTCAGATGGTGATCGCCGCAATAACGGCGATCTGGCTGCGCGTCAATATCCTGGTCGCGGTGCCGACGGTCTGGATCAGCAACCCGATCACGATCCCACCGATGTTCTACTTCTGTTACCTGATCGGCACCGTAATCCTTGGTCAGGAACCGACCCATTTCCAGTTCGAACTCAGTTTCAACTGGCTGGTGATGGAATTGTCCCTGATTTGGCAACCCTTTTTGCTCGGTTGTTTTGTCGTCGGTAGCGTCGCGGCGATAACCGGTTTTGTCGTAATTCGGATCCTCTGGCGCCTGCACATCGTTAGTCACATCAAGGAACGCGCGCAGCGCCTGCAAAATCGACGCAGGCGCCATCAAGCCGGTCCGCAGTGAATCCGTTCTGGGCGATTCTGGTTACGTTGTTCAGCGTTCTGGCAGGCACCGGCGCCTGCTTCTGGCTGCTGCAGCAGGCGCGCGACGCCGACACCACGGTCTGGATTCTCGAGCACATCATCTGTCCGATACTGCGTATCCTGATGCTGTTGACCGTCGTCAGCCAGGTTTACCCCGCACTGCAGGATGACGGCTCCAGTCTCGATTTCTGGCGTGTACTCCTCGGCCAGGGACAGTTCAGCGATCTCGTCAACATCCTGTTCTTCCTCGGCCTTGCGCTGGCATTCTTACCCTGGGTCAGCCACCCGGCAATCGCGCTGCCGCTGCAGGGACTGTTAACCGTAGCGCTGGTATTCAGCTGGCAGTACGCCGATCTGCGTGCCAGCCTGTCGCTGTGGCCGACACTCGGTACACTGGCAAAAATTGCGGGATTCATGCTGTTAGCCTGGCTGTTGGTGCGTGAGTTCGGCCCGCGCGTCGGACGCGCGCTGGACCGTCGTTACGCGGTCGACGGCAGCACGCTTCTGGTATCCGACGCCTTTTACCTGTGGCTGCAGATTCCGATCATTCTGATGTATGCCGCCTATCTGCAGGCACAGCTCGCATCGGCAGGGGCCTCCGCCGGAACCTAGTCCTCGCGCATCAATACACCGTCCGACATGTGCCATCGGTGTGACATTTGCGCGGCAATCTCGAGATCATGGGTGACGACCACCAGCGCCGTATCCAGCTCGCGGTTGAGATCGAGCATCAGTTCGAGCATTTTTGCCGCGGTCCTGCGATCGAGGTTACCGGTGGGTTCGTCCGCCAGCAGGCAGTCGGGTCGGGTGATCAGAGCACGCGCCAGCGCAACTCGCTGGCGCTCACCGCCCGACAGTTCACCGGGCTTGTGCTCGAGTCGCTGTTCCAGACCGACTCGCACCAGCCATTCGCGTGCCGCGGCATGCGCTTGCGCCACCGTCATACGCCTTACGCGCAGCGGTAAAGCGACGTTTTCGAGGGCACTGAATTCCGGCAACAGGTGATGGAATTGGTAGATGAATCCGAGATGCCGGTTTCGCAGGCGGCCCAGTTCCGCCTCGCCGAGGCCCGAAAGTTCGTTGCCAGCCACGCGGATATGTCCCGAACTGACATGATCCAGACCACCCAGCAGGTGCATCAGGGTCGATTTTCCAGCACCGGAAGCACCCAGAATGGCATGACTTTCGCCGCGCGACACTTCGAAATTCACCCCCTGCAGCACCTCGACATCGAGTTTGCCCTGGCGAAATCGTTTGTGTACGTCGACCGCCTCGATGACGGCTGTTGACGGGATCTCCTCGGAGTTCATTCGTAGCGCAGAGCCTCGGCGGGGCGCGTGCGCGATGCGCGCAGTGCGGGGTACAGGGTCGCGATAACCGAAATCCCGAATGACAGTAGCGTGATCCGCACCACATCGGACTGTTTCATCTCGGCCGGCAGCTCGGTAATCGGGTAAACGCCCCGGGGCAGGAACTGGGTCTGGAAGAACTGCTCCATGGCCGGCACGATCACGTCGATATGCGAGGCAACCAGGACTCCACCGATCAGTCCGACCAGCGTACCGATCAATCCGATCAGGGTACCCTGGACCATGAACACCCACATTACCGACAGGGGCGGGAGTCCGAGGGTACGCAGAATCGCGATATCGGACTGTTTGTCCGTCACCACCATGACCAGAGTGGAGACGATGTTGAACGCGGCCACCGCGACGATGAGCGACAGGATGATGAACATGACGGTTTTCTCGGTACGCACCGCCTTGAAATAGTTACTGTGGCGCAAGGTCCAGTCGGAAACCCAGTACTTGAAACCGACACTCTGTTTCAGATCCTGACGTACCAGCGGCGCGAGATCCAGGTCGTCCAGCTTCAGCCGCAAGCCGCTGACGCCGCCATCGAGGCGAAACAGTTTGCTCGCGTCCTGATGATGGATAATGGCGCTGCTGCGATCGTATTCGTACACCCCGATTTCGAATATACCCACGACCTTGAAGCGGCGCAGCCGCGGCAAAAAGCCGAGCGGCGAAGTCGTCGCCTGGGGTGTAATCATCGTCAGGCGGTCACCCGGTACGACATCGAGCACGTTGGCCAGACCGCTGCCGAGCACGATGCCGTACTCGCCGGCCACCAGTTCGTCGAGGCTGCCGAACTGCATCTGCTGATAAATCTCGGATACCTCGTTTTCCAGTGCCGGATCGATACCGCGTATCAGCGCGCCGCTGACCGAAGACTGATTCGATAACATGGCCTCTGCCTCGACGTAGGGTGCCCCGCCGATCACCGACTCGTGCTGCAGCGTCTGTTCGCGCAGCTCGCGCCACTGCTGCAACGGACCGCCGAAACTGGACACCGTGACATGCGACACCATACCCAGAATACGACCGCGTAGTTCTTTTTCGAATCCGTTCATGACCGACAGTACGACGATCAGCGCGGTAACGCCGAGGGCGATGCCGACCATCGATATCAGCGAAATGAACGAGATGAAATGATTGCGTCGCTTGGCCCGTGTGTAACGCAGGCCAATGAAAACTTCCAGCGGTAAATTCATGCGGCGGATTAAACCACGAAAGACCGGTGTCGACCACCGCGCAACCGGCCCCGCTTGCCCTTGTCTCCCCCCCGAGGCGTGCTATAGTTAATCCCATTGGTCTTGAGGAGACTTTCATCATGCGCATGCAAATCTGTTTGCTGCTGTTCGGCGCCAGCCTGATCGGTCAACCCGCCGTCGCCGGCGACAACCTGACCATTCCGGGACACGTGGTAACATCCGACAAGCAGGAAATGCCGCGCCGCGGTACCCGCATGGAATCCGTGCTGAGCGAATTCGGCGAACCGAACGAACGAATCGGACCGGTCGGCGAACCGCCAATCACCCACTGGGACTACGGATCCTTCAAGGTGTATTTCGAATACGAGATCGTGCTGCATACGGTTGATCTGAATACCCTGATCATTCCCCAGTAAGAACCACCCTCGAAAAAAGCGGTCGAAAAGACCGCGTAAAACTATAACCAGACTCGATCTGGACACCGGAGTCGTAAACATGAAAACCAGAGTTCTCGTGATCCTGTGCAGCCTGTCACTGTGGCTCGCGGCAGGCACGTCGCTGCGCGCGGCCGAAGTCAATATCACGCCGGAAATAGAAAGCGTGTCAGTGCGTCACGGTGACCAGGAAATAACGGTCATGCGTAACCAGAATGAGAAAAACACGGTCAATCCGGCGTTCGCCAAGACCTCGCGCAAATGTCCGCCGTTCTGTATCCAGCCCGCCAGCCTGGCCCCCGGCGTCGAAACCATCGCCGAGGTCGAGTTGCTCGACTACCTCAGCCGCATGAGCCAGGGTGATGATTCGATCCTCGTGATCGATTCGCGTACGCCGGCCTGGGTAGCCAAGGGCACGATTCCCGGCGCGGTCAACATCCCGTGGACCAGTCTGAATCCGGCCAAGGGAGCGGACCCGATTTCGATCGGCGAAATCCTCGAGGAACGTTTCGGTGCGCGCAACCTGGAAGGTCTGTGGGATTACCGCGATGCGCGCACGCTGGTAATGTTCTGTAACGGCATGTGGTGCGGTCAGTCGCCCAACAACATCATGAACCTGCTCGGCTTCGGCTACCCCGCGCACAAGATCAAGTGGTATCGCGGCGGCATGCAGAACTGGGAGATTCTCGGTCTGACCACCGCCAAGCCCGCCCCGGAGTAAGCCTGCCCGGCTGGAATGCCCAACTCCCTACTCGCCACCGCTGTTCCGCAGGTTGCGCGACCGCTTAGAGCGGGTCAGCTCTATGGCAGCAGTCGCAGCCTGTTCCTGGCCGAACAAAGTCTTGCCCACGACGGCCTGTCGGTTGTCGTGTGCGGCGATATGGCCGATGCCGAACAACTGGAGCAGGAAATACGGTTTTTCTGCCCGCAAACCCCGCAGCTCTATCGTTTCCCCGATCTAGAGACCCTGCCCTACGACCAGTTTTCACCGCACCAGGACATTGTCTCGGAACGCATCCGCGCCCTGGCCTCGCTGCCCGGCGTATCCACCGGCGTGCTGCTGCTACCGGTGGCCACGCTGTTACAAAAGGTCGCACCGCCCGATTTTATTCGTCAGCGCTCGCTCTCGCTGACCACCGGCGAGCGGCTGGGTCTGACCAACCTGCGTGAACGTCTTGTCAGTTACGGCTACCAGGCCACGGGCCAGGTCGAGCAACACGGCGAATTCAGCGCCCGCGGATCGATCCTCGACCTGTTCCCGATGGGTAGCAAACTGCCCCTGCGCGTCGATTTTTTCGACGACGAAATCGAATCGATCCGCAGCTTCGATCCCGAAACCCAGCGTTCGGTCGATAAAATCGACGCCATCGAGCTGCATCCGGCACAGGAGTATCCGCTCGACGAACAGGGGATCCGTGATTTTCGGCTCCGGTTTCGCGAAACCTTCGAAATCGATCCGAATACCTGCCCGGTTTATGCGGACGTTTCCGCCGGTCACGCCTCCCCCGGCGTGGAGTACTACCTGCCGCTGTTTTTTGCCGAGATGGCCTGCCTGTTCGACTACCTGCCGAACAACACCCACCTGCTGATCGACGACGGTGCCGAAGCGCAGGCGGCGGCCTTCGCCGAACAGGTCCGCGAGCGTTTCGAGTCGCGCCGTCACAACCTGGAATGGCCGCTGCTCGAACCGACGGAACTGTTTCTCGAACTCGACGAGTTCGAACGCCGCTGCAGCGAGTATCCCCGGCTGTACTTTTCAGCCTTTAAAATCGAGGCAGGCGACAATAACGAGTTCAATTGCGATACCGCCTCGATACCGCAGCTGACGCTACAGCCCAAAACGGATCAGCCCGACAGCCTGCTGCGCCAGTTTATCGCCCGCAAGGAATTCGATCGGATTCTGTTCAGCGCAGAATCCGCGGGACGACGCGAATTTCTGCTCGAGATGCTGCGTCACTACGGCATCCGTCCGGCGCTGGTGGAAAGCTGGCAGGAATTCCTGGAGCGCGACGATGAACGCTGCTACCTGATTGCCGCCCCGTTGCAGCAGGGCATGACCCTGCCGCGCCAACATCTCGCGGTCGTCACCGAAAGCCAGCTGTTCGGCGAACGCGCGGTGCAGCGTCGACGGCGTAAATACCGTAAAACACGGGACGCCGAGTCACTGATCCAGAGCCTCGCGGATCTGCAGCCCGGCGCACCGGTAGTACACGAGGACCACGGCGTCGGGCGCTACCGGGGGCTGAAAACCCTGACCGTGTCAGGCATCGAAACCGAGTTTCTGTGTATCGAGTATGCCAACGAGGATCGTCTTTACGTTCCGGTTTCGTCACTGCACCTCATCTCCCGTTACGCCGGTGCGAGCGAGGAAAACGCACCGCTGCATCGCCTCGGCGGAGAGAGCTGGCAGCGTGCGCGCAAGAAAGCCCAGCAAAAGATCTACGACGTGGCGGTCGAGCTGCTCGACATCCAGGCACGGCGCGAAGCCATGCAGGGTTTTGCACACCCGGTGACGCTCGAGGAATACCACGAGTTCGCCAGCGAATTCCCGTTCGAGGAAACACCGGACCAGGAATCCGCCATCGCCGCCGTGATCGAGGATATGCGCGCCGAACGACCGATGGACCGGATCGTATGCGGCGACGTCGGCTTCGGTAAAACCGAAGTCTGTATGCGCGCCGCGTTCGTTGCCGCCAATGCCGGCAGCCAGGTGGCGGTACTGGTGCCGACCACGCTGCTGGCGCAGCAGCACTACCAGAATTTTCTCGATCGGTTCGCGGACTGGCCAATTCGCATCGCGAGCCTGACCCGCTTCAGCGCGCGCAAGACGCTGGACGACAGCCTGCGGCAGATCGCGGACGGCAAGATCGATATCGTCATCGGCACCCACAAACTGCTGTCAGACGAGATTCAGTACCACAATCTCGGCCTCGTGATCGTTGACGAAGAACACCGTTTCGGCGTGCGCCACAAGGAAAAGCTCAAGGCGCTGCGGGCCAACGTCGACCTGCTGACCATGACCGCGACCCCGATTCCGCGCACCCTGAACATGTCGCTGTCCGGCATGCGCGACCTGTCCATCATTGCCACACCACCGATGCAGCGCCACGCGATCAAGACCTTTGTTTCACGCTGGAACAAGGACAGCATCATCGAGGGTTGCCAGCGCGAGCTGAAACGTGGCGGCCAGATCTACTTTCTGCACAACGAAATCCGCACGATCGAAAAAACCGCGGAAGAGCTGCAGCAACTGCTGCCGGACGCGCGCATCGGTATCGTGCACGGGCGCATGAAGGAAAAGGAACTCGAGCGCGTCATGCTCGATTTTTATCATCACCGCTGCAACCTGCTGGTCTGTACCACGATCATCGAAAGCGGTATCGACGTACCGACCGCGAACACAATTTTCATCAATCGCGCGGACAAACTGGGGCTCGCCCAGCTGCACCAGATTCGCGGTCGAGTCGGCCGCTCGCATCATCGGGCCTACGCCTACCTGATCGTGCCGCCGGAACGGGCGATGACTGCCGATGCGCGCAAACGCCTGCTGGCGATCGAGTCGCTGGAAGACCTCGGCGTCGGCTTCACGCTGGCAACCCACGACCTCGAAATCCGCGGCGCGGGCGAAATTCTCGGCGAGGACCAAAGCGGTCAGATCGCCGAAATTGGTTTTACCCTGTACGCCGACCTGCTCGAACGCGCGGTGCAGTCGCTCAAATCGGACCTGCCGATAGACTTCGATCAACCGGTGATGCGCGCCTCGGAGGTCGACTTTCACGCGCCGGCGCTGATTCCCGAGGATTATATCCCCGACATTCACCGGCGCCTGGTCGAATACAAGCGCATCGCATCCGCCGGCGACGACTCGAGTCTGCGTGAAATCGAGATCGAGCTGGTCGATCGTTTCGGATTGATGCCGGAGGCGCTCAAGAACCTGTTTCGCGTCACCCGCATCAAGCTCGCCACGATTGCGCTCGGCGTGGAAAAAATCGATATCGGTGAACAGCAGGGAAAACTGGTTTTCACCGCCAGTCCCAATATCGATCCGATGAAGATTATCGAGTTGATCCAGGCCGATCCCCTGACCTATCGTTTCGACGGCAAACAGACCTTGCGCATCACCTGCCAACATGTTGAACTTGAGGCCCGCTTCCACCAGGTCGAGCGCCTGCTCGCCAGTTTTACCGCATAATTTTGACCCGGAAACAATGACCAGATTGATCCCGTTTTGTATTTTGCTGCTCGTCCAGGGCATACCCGGCACCGCGCTGGCGCAAACCGCCGACGAAGCCGAGCCGCCGCCGCTGTATGACGTCGAAATCGTGATTTTCAAAAACCGGCAGGTGCCCAAGAGCCGCGAGTATGCGCTGCCGGTCAGCTCCCCCAGCCGCAGCGAGCAAAGCATCGAACTGGACTCCGCTGCCAGTTTCGCCGAGGTCGGGGAACAGGGTTACCTGCGCCTGCCGACCGAGGAGCTGCGTCTGACCGACCAGGTCGAGCGCCTCGTGGAATCGCCGCGTTACGATTTACTGCTGCACGCCGGCTGGCGCCAGCCGGGACTGGAACGCGCAGCGGCCCTGCCGTTGTGGATCCGGGGCGGCCGGATTTTTGGCCCCGAGTTCACCTCGATCGACGATCGTATGCCGCTGCTGGAAACCCAGCAGCAAAAAATGCAGGCAGCCGCAGCCAGCGGGCAAACCAGTTTCGAATTCGACGAACAGACGCTGGAAGCACTCGAGCTCGAGCAACTCGAGCTCGACCAGGCCGCCGGTATCGCGCCGCGCTCACACGATGGCATACATGAGCTGGAAGGCAAGATTACGATCGCGCTGGCGCGTTACCTGCACGCCTATGTCGACCTGGTGCTGCGGCGGCCGCGTCTCAGCCGGGATACGCCACCGACACCCGAGGGTCAGGTCGAAACCGTCGAATCGCCGCTGGACGACATCGCCGATACCCGCATTCTGAACAACCATCGCCTGCTCGAACACCGTCGTATGCGCAGTCGTAACCTGCACTATCTCGACAATCCCGAGTTTTCGCTGCTGATCCTGATTACGCCTTACGAATTGCCGCAGGGGGTCGAAACCATTCCAACCGAGGCGCCGAGCGCGGAGACCACCGACGGCTAAGCCGGCGACGGCCAGGTCGGTCGGTTGCCGGCCGGGCTCAGTAAGTGCGCTTGCGCGGCACTTCGTAACCGCCACCGGAATAGGCGAAAGGCGGCGTTCTGCCCACCAGCTCCTCGATCAGCGCCAGCTCGGCATCGGTGTGATTGATAAACGGTGCCGGCACGATCAAACCGCCGCTAGCGGGTGTCTGCAGAATGTAGAGCGGTTTGTCGTGGTGTGAAGCGGCAACGTCTTCACTGACATCCGGATCGGTACTCGCGGTAATCCGGGTTTGTCCGTAGCAGGTGCAGACATAGGATTGTTCCGGGTCCGATTCGACGTAAATACCGGTGCCGCGAATTCCAATCGTCGCGGTCGACGTCGTGATCGTATGCGGTTTTTCGCGCTTGCCGAATACCGACAGGATGCGTCCGGATAACATGCGCATCCCCTCGATGAGCAGATTGTTACTGCTGCCCATCTCGACTTCGCTGTTGCTGCGCAAAATAAAGGCGTCCTGGTTGACGACAAAGATGACTCGACTGCGCGGGCCGGTCACAACCCGAGAATTCGGACCAATCGGTGTATTGATATTCGCGGCTTCACCATCTACCGTGACCTGGCCCTCGAGCTGGTAAATCGAGCGACCTTCCGGCAACACGCTCGGGATATCGCCACGCGCATGGCTGGCCTGCAACAAACCAGCCGCCTGCCCCGTCGCAAACAGTCCCAGAGACAGCGCGCGTACGAGAAATTCGCGCCGCGGGTCGTCGAGATCTCTACTCATCAGGGTTCCTTTGCGGAGTTTCGGAATACTTTAGTGACTTGACCCAAAATTGCAAATCGATACGGCCTGGCTAAAACGTGACTATTTACGGTTGCAACGATGCTTCGCGCCGACAATAATGGCCGTTAAAAACCGACGCTAACTTTCGAGGGACGGGGATCGTGAACAAAACGATCGCAACAATCGCGACATTGACGGCACTGTTCGCCCCGGCCGTACTGCACGCGATTCCGCCGACCTACACCTTCCAGGCCGGTACCGGCAGCGACGACGTCGGCGAGGATTCCGACAGCTTTTTTTACGTGACCGGTTCAGCGCTGTTCTCACGCGGTCTGTCGCGTAACAGCATCGTCGACCTGCGCGCCGAGTTATCCTCGATCGATTATTCCGACAACAGCGATCGCTCGGGCGAAGAGATATTTCTCGAGGGTGTCTACTCCTATACCCCGCGTGCGGGTTTCCAGGTGCCAACTTACTCACTCGGATTGCGCGTGATCGACGAGTCGCTGTCGTCGAGCGACTTCGACGCAACCACGACCTCGTTACTGCTGTACATGTCTTACCCGCTCGACGATCGCATTGAGCTACTGGGAGGATTCCGTTTCGACGAACGCGACTCGAACGACGACACGTCGAGCGTCGGCACCTTCATCAATATCGACTACCGGTTGACGCCGCGCTGGCTGCTGTACAGCACACTGAACCTCGCCGACGAAGATGTCGACGGCAGCGGCAGCAATGCCGTCGGTTCGGCTGCGCCCGGCGGGATCGGCGTTCGCGGTTTCGTCAGCGGCGGCCATTTGCCCAGTGAAGGCGGTGGCAGCAGCGTCGCCAGCGATTCCGACAATACCTTTATCACCCTCGGCGCCAGTTACGCACTGACCGGGCTCGACACGATCGAGTTTTCCGTCAGCCAGCGCGAGTATGAACTCGACGGCGATACCGTGGACGGCAATATCCTGTCGCTCGATTATTTCCACCGTTTCTGACCCGGACCTCACCATGCGCCCTGTGCTCCCCCTGCTGCTGCTCGGCCTGATCCTGACGCCTGCCCAGGCGCAGACTACCCAGTATGTGACCACCGAGGGCATCAAAGTCATGATGCGCACCGGTACCAGTTTGAACAACAAGATACTGAAAGAACTGGGTAGCGGCGATGTCGTCACTGTTATCGAGGAAAACCTGGCGTTGGATTGGTCGCAAGTCGAAGTCGAGGACGGAACAAGAGGTTACGTCCTGACCCGGTTCCTGAGCGAGGTGCCGGTCGCACGGCAACAGTTGAGCGAGCTGCAGGCGCGCTACGCCGAACAGCAGGACAAGATGGTTCAACAGGGTGAACAGATCGAACAGCTGCAGGATTCGCTGAACCGGGAACGCAGCGACAACGATGCGCTCAAGACCACGCTGCGCGCTTCCGAACAGGAACTGTCCGATGTTCGCGGCGCGGCCGAAAATACGCTCGCGATTCTCGAGCAGAACAAAACCCTGCAGACAACCCTCAACGAGCTGCAGCTGGAGCGCAATCGCCTGACCGAAGAAAACCTGGAACTGAAGGATTCGACTCGGCTGGACTGGTTCGTGCGGGGCGGCGCCGTGTCCTTGATTGCGTTCGTGATCGGCATCCTGGTAACCCGGATTCGCTGGCGCAAGCGCGATTCCTGGGGTTCCTACTGATAGCGGCGCATTGCGCGCGGGGATCAGTCCAGGCCCAGCGGGTTTTCGGGATCAACGCCATCCATGAAGGCTTTGCGTCGATCGACGTGAGTCAGTTGGTAAATCAGGCCGATCCAGCAGCCAATCACCGCATTGGCGGTGTCCTGCCAGGTATTTTTCAGCCGGGGTAAAACCAGCTTCTCGGGGAACTCGGGCAGCTCGCCGCCGCCAGCCAGTGCCTGTTCGACCCGCATCCGGTACTCGCGCAGGACCGCCGCGTTAAAATCCGAGAAGTAGTGCTCCGGCATCGGCGGATACTCCTCGATTTCGCCGTCGATATAGAGATTAACGTCGCGCTTGTATTCTTTCAGCAAGGAAATCGTGTCGTATTCGGGATGGCCCTGGAAAAACACGCTGCGAAAGCCGTCCGCGCTGGTCGCGAGATGCACGCAGCCATCATCGCCGGTCACCAGGATACGTAAACCGGCTTCACGGAACTGTTCGGGATAAACACTGTTCCAGCGCGAATGCGGTACGTCGAACTCGGAGTTGATATCCGCCACCAGCGGGTGCGTCGGGTCGATCACGTCATGGCGAAAGACGCCCCACTTCTTGCTGCGCTGTTTTTCGCGTTTCTGGCCGTAACGAAACTCCAGCACCGCGTGCGTCGCGAGACAGGAGCACAGGGTCGAGGTGACGTTTTCGAACGCCCAGTCGGCCACTTCGATGAGCGGCTGCCAGAACAGCTCCTCGGTCAGGTCGGCGCCGATGACGTTGGCCCCGGTGATGATCAGCGCGTCCAGTCCCTGCTGCTTGATCTGCTCGAAACTGTCGTAGTAGCGCTCGACGTGTTCGCGGGCGCTGGCATCGCGCGGCAGCGTATCCAGGGTAAAGGGGTGTACGTAGAACTGGGCAATCGGGTTGCTTTCGCCGATCAGGCTGAAGAACTGGCGCTCGGTGGCGCCCAGTGCGGCATCGGGCATCATGTTGAGCAAACCGATATGCAGCTCGCGAATGTCCTGCTCGTAGGCCTGGCCGGGTGCCAGTACGCGCAGGCCCGCTTCGCGCAGCCGGGCGAAGGTCGGCAGGTCGTTGTGCGCCACCAGTGGCAAGCTGTCAATCCCCCTGTTGTCGTTCGATCGCGCGCTCCAGCAACTGGATAAAATCACGATCGTCTTGCACCTGTTCGACCTCTTCCGAGGTGACCGTATAACCGAGTTCGGCAATGGCATCATAACGCGGCAGGCGCGAATGGAACAGTCGCGGGAAAATCCAGCGAGCAAACTCGTCCGGGTCGATTTCGGCGGCATACTCGATGCCGGTTTCCTCGAAATAAATCGCGAGGTGTTCCTGCAGAAAATCGGGGCGGTAGTACAGCGGCTTGGGATCGCTCACCGCGCGTTCGATCAATACCTGTTCCTGGCGCGCATTGGTTACCTTGATGTACAGGATCAGGGTATTGTCGACCAGGATATCCATCACCCCCGGATCGTCCAGTTCGCACAGGCTGCCGCCGACATCGTTGACAAAATTCGCGTAGCCGTAGATTTTGCGCGCCTTGTCGATGAAATGCGGGATGTCGTACATCGCGTCGATCTCGGCCTGGCGATAGATGGCCTGGCGCTCGATGAAGTCGCCGAGCTCGACCCCGCCCTGCTCGGGATTACCGAGCTTGCCAACAAAGCTCAACACCGGGCCCAGGTCGTTGATCCGGATATTGTTCTTGATGTAGATCCAGTCGTTGCGCAACAGGTCGCGCAGAAACGGCACCTGGATTGCCTGCTGCTTGATCATGTCGACGATGTGCTCGTCGAGATAACGGGTGCCGATCCGATAGTCGCCGGAGTAATGGAACCAGTCGTGGTTGCGCAACTTGGCCGAGAGATAAGACTTGCCGACGCCGGACATGCCGACCAGCGTGATGCGTTTGTTCTCCCAGGCGCGAAATTCTTCGAGGGAAAGCTTCAATGCCGACTCCGACGCTACGAGGCTGCCGATTATGCATCAAGGCCGTCCGTCGCGAAACCACCCCGTGATGCGGTTTTGCTTTACCCGCTATACCCAGTGTCTATAATCCGGTTTTTTCCCGGATTCCCTCGTGGCAGCAGAATACGACTACGTCATCGTCGGCGCGGGCTCGGCCGGCTGCGTGCTCGCCGATCGTCTCAGCGAAGACGGCCGCCACCGCGTACTGGTGCTCGAAGCGGGCGGCAGCGACCGGCGCTTCTGGATCCAGACTCCGATCGGTTACGGCAAGATCTTTTTCGACGAACGGGTCAACTGGAAATACACCACCGAGCCCGATCCCGGCACCAATCATCGCCGCAGCTACTGGCCGCGCGGCAAGGTGCTGGGCGGTTCAAGCTCGATTAATGCGATGGTGTTCATCCGCGGCAACCCGCAGGATTTCGAGGACTGGAAGGCAGAGGGCAATCCGGGCTGGGGCTGGGACGACGTGTTGCCCTACTTCCGTCGCCTGGAAACTTTTTCCGGTGGCGGCAGTGCGCTGCGCGGCGATAGCGGGCCGCTCTACGTCAACGACGTGCACGAGCAATATCACCCGCTGTGCAAACGTTTCATCGAGGCGGCACAGCAGCACGGCTTTCGCTATAACCCCGATTTCAATGGCGAAGACCAGGAAGGCGTGGGTTATTACCAGATCAACACGCGTGACGGCCGGCGCATGTCGGCGGCGCGCGCCTACCTGCATCCCGCCAGCAAACGCCCGAATTGCCGGATCGAAACCCACGCCCAGGTCACCCGTCTCCTGTTCGACGGCAAGCGCGCCAGCGGCGTCGAATACCGGCGCGGTGACAAGTTGCAGCGCGTCGACGCCGCGGCCGAGGTCATCGTCTGTGCCGGTGCGGTCAATTCGCCGCAAATCCTGCAGCTGTCGGGACTCGGTGATCCGGAATTGCTGCGGGGTTTCGATATCGCGCCGATACATGCCTTGCCGGCAGTCGGCCGGAACCTGCAGGATCACGTCGATTACTGTATTTACTATCGCTCCAGGGTGCCGACGCTGAACAACCAGATTTCGCCCTGGTGGGGCAAGCTGACCGCCGGCATGCGCTACCTGCTGCTGCGCGACGGCTGGCTGTCGCTCAGTGTTAACCAGTCCGGTGGTTTCGTGCGCTCTCACCCGTCACGACCGCGACCGAACCTGCAGATGTACTTCAACGCGATCACCTACACGACGTCTCCGGCCGATAAACGTCCGCTGATCAAACCCGACCCCTGGCCCGGGTTCATTCATTCCGCTGGCCTGTGCCGTCCCGCAAGCCGCGGCAGTATACAAAGTGCATCGCCGGATCCGCTGCAGGCGCCGCGTATCGATCCGAACTACCTGTCGGTGGACAGCGATGTCGAACAAATGCTCGAAGCCGCCCGACTGATGCGCGACATAGCGAGCGCACCGGCACTGGCCGAAGTCATCGACGCGGAAATCACGCCCGGACCCTCGCTGCAGAGCGACGACGAGCTGGTCGAGGACATTCGCAATCGCTGCACCACGGTATTCCACCCCTCCTGCACCAATCGCATGGGCCCGAACCCCGCCAGCGCCGTGGTCGACGCCGAGTGCCGGGTGCACGGCATCGAGCGCCTGCGCGTGGTCGATGCGTCGGTGTTTCCGAACGTCACCTCGGGCAACACCAATGCGCCGACCATCATGCTGGCGGAAAAGGCCGCCGACCTGATTCGCGGACGACGGGAGGTGGGCCGTTAGCGGCAGACCCGATACGCTGACCGCCGGAGGTTATGAAAATCCCGGTCTCGGCATTGCCGCGATGCTGTTCAGCATCCTGCTATTCTCGCTGATGGATGCCACGGTGAAGTGGCTCGGCGGCAGCTACCCCACCAGCCAGATCATGTTTTTTCGTTGCGCAGTTGCGCTGGTACCGGTATGCGTGCTGATCGCGCTGCGCGGCGGCCCTCGACTGTTGCGCAGTGCTCATCCCCGCCTGCACGCACTGCGCTCGGTAATGGGCATCAGCGCGATGGCCTGTGCGTTTTACGCCCTGGCCCATATGCCGCTGGCCGAGGCAATCTCGATTCTGCACACGGCGCCACTGTTCATGACCGCGCTGTCGGTACTCTTGCTGCGCGAAAAAGTCGGCCTGCGTCGCTGGAGCGCGGTGCTGATCGGCTTTACCGGCATGCTGCTCGTGGTGCGACCCGGCAGCGACGTATTCGCAAGCGCGGGCCTGGTCATGCTCGCGGCGGCTTTCCTGATCGGTTGCACGACAATCGTCATCCGCCACCTCGGGCGTCACGACGATCCGGTCTGTATTACCTTTTACTTCACGCTGAGCGGGACCTTCGCGAGCCTGGCAGGCCTCGCCTGGCAGGGCTGGATCGAACCGCCGCCGCTGGACCTGGCACTGTTCGTCGCCATCGGCCTGCTCGGCGGCCTGGCCCAGTTCCACATGACGCTAAGCTATCGCCATGCCGCGGTGGGCATCGTGTCACCGCTGAAATACCTGACCATCGTCGTCGGCGGTGCGATTGCCTACCTCGTCTGGGGTGAAGTACCCGACCTGGTCAGC
>JAAUXY010076818.1_pt1 | contig 15556 bp, 10 predicted proteins | sample 7278121 | NCBI WGS metagenome assembly JAAUXY01 (sample SAMN14350117, study PRJNA611818) | marine sediment metagenome | isolation source: surface marine sediment (1.8m) | place: French Polynesia: Moorea | collected 2018-08 | reverse complement strand
GGCACGGTGCTGCCTGGCACCGATCAACGGTGCAGGCCGGAGGCGGCACCGTGCCGCACACCGAGCCTTTTTCAGAACGTTCCCGATCGCCGATCACCCGCCCAGGCGGATCGCGACGTTCTTGGTCTGCACGTAGTTGTAAAGCGCCTCGCGTCCCTTCTCCCGGCCATAGCCCGACTTGCCGTAGCCGCCGAAGGGCGTCTCGACGCCGCCGGCGTACCACTCGTTGACGAAGACCTGGCCGGCCTGGAGGCGCTGCGCCGTCCGCATGGCGCGGTCCATATCGGCGGTGAAGACGCCGCCGACCAACCCGTATTGCGTTCCGTTGGCGATCGCCACTGCCTCGTCGTCCGTCGAGAACTTCATCACTGACAGAACCGGGCCGAAGACCTCCGTCTGGCCCAGCTCGCTCGCCGGGTCCACGCCATCGAAGACGCTCGGCTCCAGGAACCATCCGGGACGGTTGAGCTTTCGCCCCCCGGCCACGGCGCGCGCCCCGTCCGCGCCGGCGCGCGCGCACAATCCCTCGGCCCGGTCGCGCTGCTTCTCGGAGATCATCGCCCCCATGTTGGCGCCGAATTCGGGCCGCTCGATCCCCGGCCCCACGGAAAGGGACTGTGCCAGCGCCGCGGCGCGCTCGACGAATTCGTCGTGGATCGCGCCATGCACGATGGCGCGCGACATGGCGGAGCAGACCTGCCCGGCGTTGAAAAAGATCCCCCAGCGGACCGAGTCCATCACCGCGTCCAGATCGGCGTCCGGGAAGACGATCGCGGCCGACTTGCCGCCGAGCTCCAGCACGCAGGGCACGACGTTCTCGGCGGCAGCTTTCGCGATGTTGACCCCCGTTTCGACCGAGCCGGTGAAGACGATCTGATCCACGCCCGGATGCGCGGCGAGGGCGGCGCCGGCCTCAAGGCCGAGGCCGCAGAGGATGTTGACGGCGCCCTCGGGCAGCCCGGCGGCGGCCGCCGCCTTGGCGAAATAGGCGCCGGTCAGAGGGTCGAGCTCCGGCGTCTTGACGACGCAGGCGTTTCCGGCGGCGAGCGCGGCGGACAACGAGCGGGCCGTCATCTCCAAGGGGTAGTTCCAAGGGATGATCTGCGCCGACACGCCGTAGGGCTCGTGGACCGTGAAGTCGAGGTAGCCGGCACCTAGGGGAATCGACCGGCCCTCCAGAGTCTCCGCCTGACCGCCGTAGTATTCGAAATAGCGCGCGGCCCCCTCGATCTCGATCCGGGCCTCCCAAAGGGGCTTTCCGGATTCGAGGGTCAGGACCGGGGCAATCTCGTCGGCGTGGCCGCGCAGCCAGTCGCCCATTTGCCGCACCATGCGCCCGCGGTCGCACGGCCGCAGCCCGCCCAGCGCGCCGCTTTCATGACAGCGTCGGGCCGCCGCGACGGCGCGATCCACGTCGGCGGCGTCGGCGAGCGCCTGTTCGGCAAGCGGCGCGCCCGTCGCCGGGCCCTCGACCGTCAGCCGTCCGGCCCCGCCGTCGAGCCACGCGCCGCCGACGAAGTTGCGCCAGTAAGGGGCAACGTCCACGCCGCTACTCCGCCGCGAGGCGGGCTTCGGCCCGGGGGCGCTCATTTACGGCGTCCCAAACCGGCTCGGCTAGGACGCGCGCGCGGCGCGGCGCGCCCAGGATCATGACCTCGAGCGCCGTCCCCGGCGCGGCGCAGGCAGGGGCGATATAGGCCCAGGCCAGGTAGGCGTCGACCTCGTAGCCGTACCCGCCCGAGGTGATCGCGCCGACGCATTTCCCGCCCGCCCAGACCGACTCCGAGCCGAGGGGATCGGCGTTCGGCGCATCGGCGGACGGCTCGTCGAGGCGCAGGCAGGCGAGGACCCACTTGGCCGGTTCGGCGAGGCTGACCTCCGCGCCCTGGAACCCCGACGGCCGGGCGAAGCGCGTCAGATCCGCCTCGGCCAGCGTGACCTCGTTGGTCAGCTCGTGCCCCGATTTGTAGCCCTTCTCCATGCGCATGGCGTTGAGCGTGGCCATGCCCACATGAACCAAGCCGCGCGGCGCGCCCGCGGCGACGAGCGCCTCATAGACGGCGCCCATGCCGGCCATGGGGACGTGCAGCTCCCAACCCAGCTCCCCCGTATAGGTCACCCGCATGGCGCGGACATTCTCGACCCCCGCGACCACGATGCGCCGCGCCGAAAGCCAGCGGAAGGACGCGTTGTCGAGCGCGGCGTCGGTGCAGCCTGCCAGGATGGCCCGGCTCTCGGGGCCGGCCAGCATCAGCACGCCGTGGGTCTCGGAGAGATTTTCGAAGGCGACGGCTTCGTCCTCGCGACGCTGCTCGCCGAGCCAGTCCAGCAGCGCCTTCTCCTTGACCGCCGCGTAGACCAGATAAAACCGGTCGTCGGCCAGCCGGACGCAAGTCGCCTCGCCCTCGAGCCGTCCGTTGGGATTGACGAAATAGGTGAGCGTGATCGCGCCGTCCTTTCCGGGCAGCCGGTTCGACGAGACGCGCTCGAGAAAGCCCGCCGCGTCCGCGCCATGGATCTCCACCTTCGAAAAGGCGGTCAGGTCGGCGAGACCCGCCGCCGCCCGCAAGCCGCGCACCTCGGCGCCGACGACGTCGTGCAGGGCGGAGCGCCGGAAGGAATGAATGTGCGCTTGGGCGACGCCGTCGCGCGCATACCAATAGGGCCGCTCCCAGCCATAGACGTCCTGATACACCGCGCCCTCGTCCTTCAGGACAGCATAAAGCGGCGAGGTCTTCGAATGGGACGGCCGGTAGCCGGGCCGGTCCAGCGCCGGGAACGGAATTTCGTGGCGCAGCAGATAGTCCTCCTTGGCCTTGCCGATGCGGTAGGCATCGTCGATCCGGGCGCCGAAGCGGCGCGGATCGAAGCTCGCCATGGATATGTCGGCCGCCCCGTGCACCATCCATTGCGCGAGGTATTTGCCGGCGCCAGGCCCCCAGGCGATGCCCACTTGCGAGCCGCAGCAGAGCCAGAAATTCCTGACGCCCGAAGGCCCCAGCAACATGTTGCCGTCCGGTGGATGGGTGATCGCGCCGTGCACGACCTGACGGATGCCCAGCTCGGCGAAGATCGGCATGCGCTTCATGGCGTTCTCGAGCCAGGGCATGATGCGGTCGTAGTCGGCCTCGAACAGCTCGTTTTCCGCCTCCCAGGGCGTTTCGTCGTCCCAGATCGTGGCCGCCTTGGCCTTCTCGTAAATGCCGATCAGGCCAGACTTCTGCTCCATGCGGATGTAGCCGGAAACCTCGCGGTCGTCGCGCACGACCGGGAGCTCGGCGCCCAGGTCCTGGAACTCCGGCACCGACTCGGTGACCAGGTAGTGGTGGAGCAGATTGGCGATCGGCAGATCCAGGCCGGCCCAGCGGCCGATCTGGCGGGCATAGGTGCCGCCGGCGTTGACCACGAGCTCGCACCGGATGTTGCCCTGCTCGGTATGCACGATCCATTCGCCGTTCGGCGCCGAGGTCAGGCCGGTCGCCCGGTTGCGGCGGATCACGCGCGCACCCATCCGCCGGGCGCCGGCGGCCATGCCGAAGCTCACGCCCGCCGGGTCGACATGGCCGTCATGAGGCGTGTGCAGCGCTGCCTGGATGCCGTCCAGGTTATAGAAGGGGTGCAGCTCGCGGATGCGGTCCGGGCCGACGATCTCCATCTCGTGGCCCAGCCCGCGCCCGACCGACAGGGTGTAGCGCAGCCAGTCGAGCTCGGCGTCCTCGTAGGCGACCCGCAGGCTGCCGCAGCCGTGCCAGCTGCAGGACTGCCCCGTCTCGTCCTCGAGCCGGGGATAGAGCTCGGTGCCGTAGGCCGCCATCTTGGCAAGGCCGTAATGGGAGACGGAATGGGTGATCTGGCCCGCGGCGTGCCAGGTCGAGCCGGAGGTAAGCTCCGCCTTTTCCAGCAGAATTACGTCCGTCCAGCCCTCCTTGCACAGGTGATAGGCCAGGGAACAGCCCATGATTCCGCCGCCGATGATTACGACCCTCGCATGCATGTCCATGGCCGCGCGCCGCCCCGTGCAATTGTCTGGATTGGCGGATAGGTCTATGATACAGACGTATCACTGTCAACATCGGTGATACAGAATGAGACAGCCACCGAACACCGCCAAGGCCGTGATCGCCGCCCTCACGGCGGCCTTTCCGGACCTGCCCCCCGCCCTGCAAGCGGCCGCGCGCCACATCATCGACCATCCGCGGGAGGTGGGCGTGCAGTCGATGCGGGCGCTCGCGGCGAAGACCTCGGTCCACCCGAACGCCTTCGTGCGCTTGGCGCGCCAGATCGGCTTCGACGGCTACGAGGAGATGCGCGAGCGTTTTCGCGACTTCGTGGTCGCGGGCGACGACCTGGGCGGCTTTCGCGACCGCGCGCGCTGGCTCCAGGAAATGGCCGCCAAGGGCGGCTCGGCCGCGATCCTGAGCGAGATGGCGGCGGCCGTCGCGGACAACGTCGAACGGGGGTTTCGCACGCAGGACGTGGCGCAACTCGAAAAGGCCTGCGACGCCATCCTGAGGGCCGGCCACGTGTACGTCCTGGGGCTGGGCGCGGTCTACGACCTCGCGCATCAGTTCTGGTACGTCACCCGCATGGCCTTCGGGCATATCGTTCCGATCCCCCGGCACGGCTCGCAACCGATCGACGATCTGGCCCTCGTCGGCCAGGGCGACGTTCTAGTCGCGCTCACGTTTCAGCCCTACCGCGCGGAGATCATGGACGCGGTGCGATTGGCCAAGCGCCGCGGCGCGCGGGTGATCGGGGTCACCGACAGCGTGACCTCGCCGCTCACGCGCGAGGCGGATCAGACGTTGATCTGCCCAACGCACACGCCGCAATTCTTTCAGTCGCATGCCGCCGTGGTCGGCCTGCTGGAGACGCTCGTCGCACTGCTCGTCGCGCGGGCGGGCGAGGAGGCGCAGGCGCGGATCGAGGCGTTCCATGCCGAGCGACTCGCCGCCGGGATCTACGAAGAGGATCCGCGCCTGGGCGCGCTGGGATAGAGGAGAGGAGCCATGGACGTCAGCCCGACAATGCCCGCCCGCGCCCTGGCCGGCCGGTACTACACCTCGCCGGAGGTCTTCGCCCGGGCGAGGGACCGGCTCTTCCATCGGTCGTGGCAGTTCGCCTGCCACGCCAGCCAGATCCCGGCGCCCGGCGACTATTTCGCCTTCTCGATCCTCGACCAGGATCTGGTCGTTGTCCGCGACCGCGACGGCGCGGCGCGGTGCTTCTACAACGTCTGCCAGCATCGCGGACATGTGCTGGTGGAAGGCACCGGGCGAACGCGCTTGCTCGTCTGCCCCTATCATGCCTGGTCCTACGAGCTGGACGGCGCGCTGCGCAACGCGCCCGGAACGCGAGGCCTGCCCAATTTCGACCGGGAGAGCGTCTGCCTGACCGAGGTGAGGCTGGACGAATTCTGCGGCTTTCTCTTCGTCAGCCTCGATCCCGATGCGCCGCCGATGGAGCGCGCGTTCCCGGGCGTCGCCCAAGCCGTGCGCGCATTCTGTCCCGATGTCGAAGATCGGAAATTCGCGCACGAGCATGACACGCAGGAATCCTGCAACTGGCTCGTGGCCGTCGAGAACTACAACGAATGTTACCACTGCAAGGTCGTGCACCGCGACTTCGCGTCCGGCGTCATCGACCCGCAGAGCTACAACATCCGGGCTTTCGGCGCGGCGAAGTGCCTGCACCACACGGCCCGGGCCCAGACCAGCAAGACCGCCTGGTACGACACGTCGGGATCGGACTATGCCTCCTTCTTCCTGTGGCCGGCCTTCAGCCTGCAGATCTATCCCTCGGGCCTGGTCAATACCTATCACTGGCGGCCGCTCGGCGCCGAAGCGACCCACGTATATCGCGGCTGGTATTCGCGCGACGGCGCGGTCGACGACAGACTGCAAAGAGTGATCGATCTGGACCGCGATTGCACCTTTGCCGAAGACCTGCAGTTGTTGCGGCGCGTCCAGCGCGGCCTGGGCTCGAGGGGATACCGGCCGGGACCCCTGGTGATCAGCCCGAGCGAGGGCATCGATTCGGAACACTCCATCGGAAAGTTGCAGGAATGGATGTGCGAGGCCGTCGATGCCTGAGGTCCCCGGCCGGACGCACGCCGCGGTGCTCGCCGGCCATGGCGGGCCGGAGCGTTGCGAAACCCGCGGGGCGTGGCCGAGCCCGCGGCCCGGCACGTGATGGCAGCGGCGCCATGAGGATCACGAAAATCGCGATTCACATCGTGGAGCTGACCAGCCACGTGGCTTACCGCATGGCCGGCGGCAAGGCCTGCGAGACGGTCGAGAGCGTCGTTGTGCGCCTCGAGACCGACGAGGGGCTGACGGGCTGGGGCGAGGTCTGCCCGATCCCCCGCTATCTGCCGGCCTATGCGCGCGGCGTGCCGCCGGCGGTCGAGGAGCTGGCGCCCGTGCTGCTCGGCGCCGACCCGCTCGGGCCCGAGGCCCTCATGGGCCGCTGCGAGGTTGCGCTGCCGGGGCACCCCTACGCCAAGTCGGCCATCGACATGGCGCTCTGGGACCTCACGGGCAAGGCGGCCGGCATGCCGCTCTACCGGCTGCTCGGCGGCCGCCAAACGGACAGCGTGCCGCTCTACCATTCGATCAGCTGCATCGCGCCGGACGAGATGGCGCGGATCGCGGAAACCGTTTATGCGGACGACATCCGCCAGTTCCAGGTCAAGCTGGGCGCGGACGGGGATTGGCAGGCCGACGTCGCCCGCATTCGCGCCGTCCGCGAGGCAGTTGGGCCGGGGCCGCTGATCTTCGCGGACTGGAACTGCGGCGCCACGGCGTTGACCGCGATCCGCACGGCGCGGGCGATCCGCGATCTGGACGTCATGCTGGAGCAGCCATGCGAAAGCCTGGACGCCTGCGCCCAGGTCCGCAACGCCACCGGATGCGCCATGAAGATCGACGAAGGCGCGCATGACATGGCCACGCTGCTCGAAGCGCATCGGCTGGGTTGTATGGATGTCGTCGCGGTCAAGTTCTCGAAGTTCGGCGGTGTGAGCGCCGCGCGCCGGGCGCGCGACCTTTGCCTGCACCTCGGCACGATGGTGATGATCGAGGACGTCTGGGGCTCCGATATCGCCACCGCGGCGGCGGCGCATCTGGCCGTCGCCACGGCGCCGGCTTACTTGCTGAACGCCTGCGATCTTTCGGGCTATGTCACGCCGCGCATCGCGCCCGACGGACCGGTGCGCAAGCGCGGCCGCCTCGCGCCGTCCGATCGACCGGGATTGGGGGTGAGCCCGGAGCCCGACACGCTTGGCGACGCCGTCGCGGTTTACGCATGAAAGGGAATGTTGTCATGGATACCCTGTTGAAGCCGGACAATGTCGGCCTTTTCGAGCTGGCCGAACGCGTGCTGCCGGGCGCCGGCCTCGGCGGCTACGCCCTGCCGGAAGACATCCGCTTCGTCTTCTCAGAGGGCGCCGGGGCGCGGCTGCGCGACGTCGAGGGGCGGGAATATATCGACTATGTCGGGGGCGCCGGCGCCCTCATCCTCGGCCATTCCCATCCGCCCGTCGTCGAAGCCGCGCAGGACCAGGCGGCGCGCGGCATGCACATGTTCGGCACCTTGAGCGAGCCCGCCATTCGCCTAGCCGCGCGGCTGGTGGAAGACATCCCCTGCGCCGAGAAGATCGTCTATGCCACGACCGGATCGGAGGCGACCGCCTACGCCATGCGTCTGGCCCGCGCCTTCACCGGGCGCGACATGGTCCTCAAGTTCGAAGGCGCCTATCACGGCAACCACGACTACGCTTTGACCTCGACCTTTCCGACGGCGCTCGGGAACGATCCGCACGGCCAGAACGATACCGCCGGCCGGCCGGCCGGCACGCGCGCGACCATGCTGGTCGCGCCCTATAACGACGCGCAGGCGGTCGAGCGGATCATCCGGGAGCGCCGCGACGAGCTGGCGGCGATCATCGTGGAGCCGGTACAGCGGATCATCCCGGCACGCCCCGAGTTTCTCCAAGCGCTGCGCCGCATATGCGACGAGAGCGGCGTCCTGTTGATCTTCGACGAGGTCGTGACCGGGTTCCGTCTCGCCTATGGCGGGGCGCAGGTTCACTACGACGTCACGCCGGATCTCGCCAGCTTCGGCAAGGTGATCGGGGCAGGCGGGCCGTTGGCCTGCGTCGGCGGCCGGGCCGAGATCCTCGATCTCTGCGACCCGCGGCGCAAGGGCGAGCCGAACTACGTGTATTTCAACGGAACCCTGCACGGAAATCCGGTGGCCGCGGCGGCGACCCTCGCCATGCTCGACGAGTTGGCAAGGCCCGGCATCTATGACCGCTTGAACGGCTTCGCCGAGGCTACCTGCGCGGAATGTCAGAAGATCCTCGACCGGCACGGTCTGCCCGCGATCGCGGAGAACACCGGCTCGCTCTGGCAGATCCTTTTCATGGCGCGGAGCCCTGACTCCCAAGCCGACATCATGGCCGGCGACGCCGCGGCCGCGCGCAGGCTGGACGTCGAATGCATGAAACGGGGCATCTACGCACTGCCGGGCGTCCGGCGCTTTTTCTCGACCACGCATGGCGAGCCCGAATTGGCAGACACCCTGCGCGTCCTAGACGCTTCCTGCCGCGCGATCAATTAGAAGGCTATGCTATAGCATGCCCGGATAAACGATTATGTCTGTCGACGTCGCGTCGACCGATTGCAAAGGCTGACCGAGGACGGATACTTAATCTGTAAGTACCGGGGATAGCCACTTGTAACCACGGTTCAACTCGACAGCAGACTGTTGCCGCCAATATCGAAGTGCTTTCCTAGGGCTGCCAGAGGTATCTTCTTGTACAAGTCCTTGCCCGCAAATGTATTGTCGGACAGACCGGTCAATATGCCTGCTTTGGGTCAATCTCCGACCAGACACACCGTCGTGTTGGAAGTCCGCTTGTGGCGTGATTGTCTCCAGACCCTTGTCTTCACCCGTGGCCTTTTGGCAACCGATTCATGCGTCGCGCACCAAACGCCCGATCCGGCTCAGGCATCGATGACATAGATCGAGGCATCCAGATTGCCGTCTGGGGTACACACCTGCGTGACCACCCTCCGATAGTCGGCCCCTTCCAAGGCGTCAAGACGCCGCCAGTGATCGGGTAGGTCTGACGATTCTAAAACGTAAACCTCGATGACTTGTCCCGATGGATCGAGGATCAATCCGGGATAGCCGAGTTCTGCGCCCCATCCAGCGTCGACAAGCCTGCCTCTCACCGTACCCTGCCGCCAAGACCCCTTCAGGTCTGCCAACTTGTCGTTGTTGACCCGTCCGGGCGCAAGACTTCCATAAGTGGCCAGACGTGTGTCCGCTAACGTCTTCGAATTCGCCATCCTGATATCGACAACTTGCTCCAAACGACTCACAGAGGTTCTGATAGCAGCTCGGTATGGCGAGTATAAGCTAAAGTAGAACCTGTTTTTCGGCATTGGGTCATCAGCCGACCAAGAATGAGGTCGGTACGTATGTCGGATTTTCGCCCGTAAGCGGACTTCGAAGACCAGATTGTCCGGTTAGCGCTGCAAAGCGGTCGTACTTAGATGCGGGCATGAACCGCCGCTGTTAGCCATAAGCGGTCATCACGGAATGGTCCGCGACGGAACGGCCCTAGCCAGTGCCAGACCTTCGCAAGGGCCCTACTCTCTCTTGCGACGCGTTGGTACGACCGAGACGCGCCATTCGAAATCCTGCTGACAATATTCGTCCCGCGAACTGACATTGCGCTTGCCCCGCAGGATCCGTCTTATAAAATAGACATATGTCTATTAAATCGGATGATGTAACGGGGCGCATCGGCGCCTGTGTTCGAAACGAACGACAGGCGCGGAACTGGTCATTGGCTGACATTGCCGAACGCTCTGGCGTGTCCAAGGCCATGATCAGCAAAATAGAGCGCGGCGAGTCGAGTCCGACGACCGCCGTGCTGGGACGGCTGTGTGGTGCATTCGGTCTCACGCTGTCGACCTTCCTGACGCGCGCCGAAGACAGACCCGGACGCTTGATCAGGGCCTCCGAGCAGCCGACCTGGGCGGACCCGGAAACGGGATGCGTCCGAACCCTCATATCCCCGAGTGCCGGCGGACCAATAGAAGTGGTCTCGGTTGACCTTCCTGTTGGGGCGGAAGTTACGTTCCCGGCATCCATTTACTCGGTTTTTCATCAGATCGTTTGGGTCATTGCCGGGCACCTCACTTTGGTCGAAGGGGATACCGAGCACGACCTAGATGCCGGCGACTGTCTCGAGCTTGGCCCGCCCGCCCAATGTACGTTCCGGAACACCGCCGATGTGTCGTGCCGCTATCTCGTCGCGGCCGGCCGTCGCGACCTGCGATAGCGACTATCTGGATCTGAGCATGGAACAACAATCATTCGACCGGCACCTGCTTCATTATGGCCGTGATTTTCTGAACCAGCTCATCATACGAGCGGACGGTTCGTATCTCTTTACCGCCGACGGCCGCGCCGTTCTGGATTTCTCCTCCGGGCAGATGTGCGCGACCATCGGGCACAATCACCCGAAGATCGTAGAGGCCATGGCAAGGGCCGGACGGACGGTGGTTCACCTGGAGAGCACGATGTTGTCACCGGACGTGATCGCCCTCGCGGAGACGTTGTGCGACTTGCTTCCAGAACCTCTGAACAAGGTGCAATTCCTGAACACGGGCGGCGAGGCCAACGAAGCGGCGTTGAAGCTTGCCAAGATCGCGACCGGTCGGTTCGAGATCATTGGGATCGCGGGATCCTGGCACGGGACGACAACGGGTGCCGCCTCGGTGACCTATGCCCATGGTCGCAAGAAGTACGGGCCCATGATGCCTGGTTCTCTGGCAATCCCGTCCCCCGACGCCTACCGCTGTCCCATCCGGCGCTGCAAGAACCAGTGCGACATGGCGTGTCTGGACGTCGGCTTTGACATGATCGACGCGTGTTCGGTCGGCGAGGAGGCGGCACTGATCGTCGAACCGATCCAAAGTGCCGGGGGTGTCGTTGTTCCGCCGAAGGGTTATCTGGGCCGCGTGCGGGACTATTGCGATCAACGCGGAATGCTGTTGGTTCTCGACGAGTCGCAGACCGGACTGGGGCGGGTTGGCGAGCTTTTCGCGTTCAGTTCCGAGAACGTCGTTCCGGATATTCTGACATTGTCGAAAACCCTTGGTGGAGGGATTCCGCTATCGGCTGTCGTCGCGTCCGATGACGTCGCGGATACCGCCCGAGAACGCGGCTTCTCGCACTATACATCGCATACATCCGACCCTTTGACGGCGACTGTTGGCCTCGCCGTCTTGGGCGTGATCGTCAGCGAACAACTTGCCGAACGTGCAGCCGCCATGGGCGACTATCTCTGCGAAAGCCTGCTCGAACTGCAAAAGCGTCACGAGGCCATCGGAGACGTTCGTGGTCGCGGCCTTCTTCTCGGCGTTGAGATTGTCGCTGACAGATCGACGCGCGAGCCCGGATATGAACTGATCAAAGCCCTGACGGCGCGATGTTTCGCCCTGGGTCTTAACGTCAACCAGGTTGGCGGCCCGCACGCGGTATGGCGGATCGCGCCACCGCTTACCGTCTCAAGGGATGAGATCGATCAGGCCATCGAAATCATGGATCAGGCGTTCAAGGGGGGTCCACATCCACATGGCTGAGACAACGAATGGATGGCAGTTCTGGGTCGACCGCGGCGGGACGTTCACCGACCTGGTGGCGCGGCGCCCGGACGGCCGCGTGGTTACACACAAGCTCTTGTCGATCAACCCGGAACGATATGACGATGCTGCCGTGCAAGGCATCCGTGACCTGATGGGCGTAGCGCCGGACCAGATCATTCCCCCCGGCACGATCCGGAACGTGAAAATGGGCACCACGGTGGCAACCAACGCCTTGTTGGAGCGCAAGGGCGATCGCACGGTTCTCGCCATCACCGAAGGTTTCGCTGATGCCCTGCGCATCGGCTATCAAACCCGTCCCAAGCTGTTTGCGCTGCACATCGTCTTGCCGGAACTGCTCTACCAGTCGGTTGTCGAGATCCCGGAAAGGATCGGCGCCCATGGCGACATTGTGCGGAAGCTCGATGAGGCGGAGACAAGACGGGGGCTCCAGGCGGCGTATGACGACGGTATCCGCTCCGTCGCCATCGCGTTAATGCATGGCTACCGCTATGCCGATCATGAAAACCGGGTTGCCCGCATCGCCGAGGAAATCGGTTTCACGCAAATTTCGGTCTCAAACCACGTCAGCCCCATGATGAAGCTCGTCAGTCGAGGTGACACTGCCGTGGTCGATGCCTACTTGTCGCCCATTTTGCGTCGCTACGTCGATCGGGTGGCAGGTGAATTGGATGCCGACGGTGGTGGTGGACCCAGGCTCTTTTTTATGCAGTCCAACGGCGGTCTGACCGATGCCCATCGGTTTCAGGGCAAGGACGCAATCCTATCCGGCCCAGCCGGCGGCGTGGTGGGCATGGCGAAAACCGCGGCGATGGCCGGTTTTGACAAAGTCATCGGTTTTGACATGGGCGGCACGTCCACGGATGTCTCTCATTTCGACGGCGAATTTGAGCGCAGCTTCGAGACCTTAGTCGCCGGTGTGCGCTTGCGGGCGCCGATGATGCACATTCATACGGTGGCTGCCGGCGGTGGATCGATCCTCCATTTTGACGGTGCGCGCTACCGTGTCGGCCCCGATAGCGCCGGGGCCGATCCCGGCCCGGCGAGTTATCGTCGCGGCGGTCCGCTGACCGTGACCGATTGCAACGTGATGCTGGGCAAGCTGCATCCCGACCACTTCCCCGCCGTCTTCGGACCGAATGGCGACCAGCCCCTGGACGCCAAAATCGTCCGCGAGAAGTTTGAGGCGCTGGCCCAAGACATCGCCAAGGCGACCGGCGCTCCGCTGCAATCGCCGGAGGCGATCGCCGAGGGTTTTTTGCGTATCGCCATCGAAAACATGGCCAACGCGATTAAGAAGATCTCGGTCGAACGGGGCTATGACATCACCGCCTATACCTTGAATTCCTTTGGCGGTGCCGGAGGCCAGCACGCCTGCCTGGTGGCCGACAGCCTGAGCATGAACACAATCTTGCTACATCCCTTCGCGGGCGTATTGTCCGCCTTCGGCATGGGGCTGGCCGATATGCGCTCGATCCGCGAGCAGCAACTGGACGAACCCCTGACGGCGAATGTCTGGGAGGTCCTGGATCAGGCCTTTGGCAAGCTCGCCCAGCAGGCCCGCGATGACCTGTTGTCTCAGGATCAGCCCAAGGACCGGATATCCCTCGTGCATAAGGTGCATCTGCGTTATGCCGGCACGGACAATCCGCTGCTGATCGGCCCCGACGCCGACAGTGCGGTCATGGTCCGGCGTTTTGAGGATGCCCACCGGCAACACTATGGCTATATCGCGCCGGACCGGGACCTGGTCGTCGAGGCCATTTCGGTCGAGGCCGTTGGCGCCAGCGAGCAGCGCGATGATGAGGCTTATGTCGACGTGCAGCATGCCGGCGTACCGGGATCGGCCATCGCTGACGTGTCGATGTTTGCCGGCGGGCGGTGGCAAACGGCGCCGATTTATCGGCGCCAAGACATAGCCTTGGGCCAACAGATCGATGGTCCAGCGATCATTGCCGAGAGAAACGCAACGACCGTGATCGAGCCCGGTTGGCGGGCGGAATTGACGGTCCGTGGGTATTGCGTGCTGACGCGGGCCGTGCCGCGACCTAGACGGGAAGCGATCGGCACCCAGGCCGATCCGGTCATGCTTGAGGTCTTCAACAATCTGTTCATGTCGATCGCGGAACAGATGGGGGCGACGCTGGCGAACACCGCTTACTCCGTCAACATCAAGGAGCGTCTGGACTTTTCCTGCGCCATCTTCGCGCCGGACGGCAGCTTGGTCGCCAATGCGCCGCATGTGCCTGTGCACCTTGGCTCCATGGGCGCCTCGATCAAGACCGTGATCCGGGAAAACGCCGGCCGAATGAAGCCGGGGGACGCCTATGTGGTCAACGCCCCCTACAACGGCGGCACGCACCTACCGGACGTCACCGTTATCAGCCCGGTCTTCAATAGCGACGGTCGCGACATCCTGTTCTACGTGGCATCGCGCGGCCATCATGCTGACATCGGTGGCCGCACGCCCGGGTCATCTCCGCCCGACAGCATCTCGATCCACGAGGAAGGCGTGTTGATCGACAATTTCCTGATGGTCGAAAACGGCGTGTTGAAAGAGAAAGAGACGCTGGATCTACTGAATTCGGGGCCGTTTCCATGCCGAAACCCCGCCCAGAACATGGCCGATCTGGAGGCCCAGATCGCCGCCAACAGCACGGGCGTCTACGAAGTGCTGAACATGATCGAGCATTTCGGCCTCGATGTCGTGCAGGCCTACATGCAACATGTCCAGGATAACGCCGAGGAATCGGTGCGCCGCGTGCTGGACAGGTTGAGCGATGGCGCGTTCGTCTATCCGATGGACAATGGCTGCCAGATCCAGGTCAAGATTGACGTCGACAAAGTGACGCGTGAGGCGGTGATCGATTTCACCGGCACGTCACGCCAGTACGAAGGCAACTACAATGCGCCCACCGCCGTTTGCCTCGCGGCGGTGCTCTATGTCTTCCGCTGTCTGGTGGATGACGACATACCGTTGAACGAAGGCTGCCTAAAACCGCTGAAGGTCGTCGTGCCGGCGAAGTCGATCATTTCGCCGGAATATCCCGCAGCGGTGATTGCCGGCAATACCGAGGTCAGTCAGTGCATCACCGACGCTTTATTCGGGGCGCTTGGGGTGCTCGCGTCCTCGCAGGGGACGGTGAACAATTTCGTTTATGGGAACGACGTTTATCAGAACTACGAGACCATTTGCGGCGGCACCGGCGCCGGCCCCGACCATCCCGGTACCAGTGCTGTGCACAGCCATATGACCAACACGAAGATGACGGACCCGGAAGTCTTGGAATGGCGCTTTCCCGTACGCGTCGACAGCTTTTCCATTCGCCGCGGTTCCGGTGGACGGGGAATGCACCATGGTGGCGACGGCGTCAGGCGCGAGGTTACTTTCCTTGAAGCCATGAAGATGACCCTGTTGACGAGCCATCGCCACACGGACCCATACGGATTGGCTGGCGGAGGAGCCGGGGCCCGCGGCCGCAATTTCGTCCGCCGCAACAACGGAGGCATAGACGATCTCGCGGGCAATGACGAAACCGATATGATGCCCGGTGATACATTCGTCATGGAGACGCCCGGCGGTGGGGCGTACGGTGTCAAGACAGCGGGGTCGTCAGTCGGACGAGCTTAGCTTTGACTGTTGACGGGTATCGCGCGTGGCGCGAAGCCGTTCGGACTTGAGCAAGTTCGCGGATCCAGGCCGCTCGTTGCAACGGCGTTGATCGGCCTAAGTCTTCCGATGTTCAGAAGTCCGCTCCGGGTCAAAGCCGGTCTTCGCGGGCATCGGCCAACCACTTCCGCTTGGTGGCGAAATCCGGACTCTTGCCGGAGGATTCTACGTCTCATCGAATGAGCTCCGCACCGCGCAGCTC
>JAAUXY010039350.1_pt1 | contig 15562 bp, 14 predicted proteins | sample 7278121 | NCBI WGS metagenome assembly JAAUXY01 (sample SAMN14350117, study PRJNA611818) | marine sediment metagenome | isolation source: surface marine sediment (1.8m) | place: French Polynesia: Moorea | collected 2018-08 | reverse complement strand
GACTATCGGCGTAAGCACCTCGACTACTCCGATGACGTCTCGGCGGACGCCGCCGAGTTCCTCGATGCGGTGGCCGAGGGCCGGCTGCACAAACCCTCCGCCGCCACCGTGCATACCTCGACCGTGGACAGCGACGGTCTCGGCTGCGCGCTGACGGCCTCGTCCGGCTACGGCTCGGGAGAGATGCCCGAGGGCACCGGTCTCTGGCTCAACAACTGCGTCGGAGAACTCGAACTGAATCGGCGCGGGTTCGAGGCCGGCCCCGTCGGCGCGAGGCTGCCGTCGAACATGGCGCCGAGCGTCGCGCGCAATGACGACCGAGTTCTGGCTGTGGGTTCGCCGGGGGCAGACCGCATCACGACCGCGCTGCAGCAGTTCCTGATCAACGCGCTGATGGCGGAGATGTCCCTCGAGGACGCCGTCCGGCATCCGCGCATCCACGTCGACACCAGCGGGGCGGAACCGAAACTGGCCGCGGAAGCGGGCATCCCGCTGCCCGAAACGGATCTGCCCGTGCGCGAATTCGGCGCCCTGAACATGTACTTCGGCGGCGTCGGCGTTGCCGGACACAGCGAGGAGCTGGGGTTTGCCGTTGCCGCGGACCCTCGCCGCGCGGGCGGCACCATCGTTCTGGACGGATGATCCGGCCTTGAGCCTTTGGTAGGCTGCGCCGCCCGAACATGGCAGCGAGAACAGCGTGGCCGACCCTTACCTGACAGCAACCCTTCCTCAGCCCCTGCCCGACGACCCGATGCACTGGGCCGACGCGTGGCTCAGCAAAGCCATCGAGGACTCTGTGCGAAGGAACCCCAACTCCATGACGCTGGCGACGGTCGATCCCGAAGGCCGGCCGTCATCGCGCGTGGTCCTCTGCAAGCGCTTCGTGCCGGACCCCGGCTATCTCGTCTTCTACACGAACTACAACTCGCGGAAGTCAGCGGAACTCGACGCGAATCCGCGCGTGTCGGTGTGCTTCCACTGGGATGCGATCGGCCGCCAGGTGCGGCTCGACGGGATCGCGGTCGTGTCACCCGCTGAAGAGAGCGACGCCTACTTCCAGTCGAGGTACTGGGGCAGTCAGCTCGGTGCATGGGGCAGCGATCAGAGCGAGCACATCGTTTCCCGGGAAGCCCTGCTCGATCAGATCCGCGGACGCGCTCGCGAGCTGGGCATTCCGGTCAGCGAGGATCTTAAGGACCTCGTCGAGCCCTACTCCGAAACGATCGCCCGCCCGTTGCACTGGGGCGGCTACCGGATCTGGCCGGACAGCGCCGAGCTCTGGCTAGAGGGCCGCGACCGCATCCACGACCGGGCTCGCTGGACGCGAACGCTCGATCCCGCCGACGAGCACTCCTTCGTCTGCGGCCCATGGGCCGGTACGCGCCTGCAGCCGTGAGCAGGTGGCTCACCGAACGTCGTATCGGTTGTCCGTTCTGCGGCGAATCGATCACAATCCTCATCGATGCGTCCGCAGGTTCACAGCAATACACCGAAGACTGCCAGGTCTGCTGCCAGCCGATCCTCGTCTCGGTGGAGGCCGATGATGGCAAGCTCGACTACGTCAACGTGGAGTGCGGCAGCTAGCGTCCTTCTGGCGCTGCTTGCGGCCACGGCCCGCGCCGACGTTCTGCTTACCGAAGGAACCAACCTCAATGTCGATGTATCGGCGGACGGCCGGGTCGTCACGGACCTGCTCGGCCGGCTTTGGGTCGTGCCCGCGGCCGGCGGCGATGCCGTTGCTCTGACCGAGGGACTTCGCGCGGCAAGAAGACCGCAGTGGTCACCGGCGGGCGACCGGATCGTTTACGAATCCAGCGATGCCGCCGGAACGACACTCTGGGTGTATCGCATGGATGTGGGCGACGAGGTCCGTCTCGGCGATACGCGACACTCGAGCCATGAGCCGGACTGGCATCCCGACGGCACCCGCGTCGTCTTCTCTTCGGCGCGGCACGATACCGGCCTCGACATCTGGGAGACGGACATCCCTACGGGGCTGAGCCGGCGTCTGACGCAGACGCCTGGCGCTGAGTCGGAACCGGCCTGGTCCGCGAACGGGCGCGACCTCGTCTGGATCCGCCGGCACGAGGAGACGTGGTCGCTGATGCTGAGGCGCCAGGGGGGCGCCGACGAAGTGCTCGCCGAGTACGAATCGCCGATCGCCGCGCCGTCGTGGCGGCCCGATGGCAGTCTGATCACCTATCTGCTCTTCGACGAAGACCGCTGGACGGCGCGCATGTCGATCCTGTCGGAACCTCGTCTCGATCGACCGCTGCTCGAGGAAGCGGATCTGTTCCTGTCCCCGATCGCGTGGCGCGGCCGGCAGCAGATGATTTATGCGGCGAACGGCCGGATCAGGACTCGCGGCTTCGACGAGTGGACGCCGGAGGTGCTGCGCTTCACGGCCCGGGTGAACGAAGCGAACGGCCTCTCACGCACGCGGGCCGCGCAACGGCCGCTGCCGGAGATCGAGCGCCCGCTCGGGCGCATCGTGATCCGTCCGGCGCGTCTCTACGACGGTCTCTCCGACCGCTATCTGGACGCCCCTGACATCGTCCTCGAAGGCGGCCGCATCGTCGCGGTCGAGCCGCGCCGCGAACGCCCGGGCGAAGTCGTCATCGACGTGACGGATCTGACGGTGCTGCCCGGCATGCTGGACGCGTGGGCCGGGCTTCCGGACGACACCGACCCATCCCTCGGGCCGCTGCTGCTCGCTTTCGGGGTTACGACGATGGTCGTCGATCGAGAGGTCGAGGAATTGAACGCAATCTGGTCCGGCAAGGATGTGCCGGGACCGAGATTGCTGCGCGCGATAGCCGCTACCGAGCCTGTCGAATCCGCCAGCGATCCCTGGCTCGCCCACGTGTCCGCCGAACTCGGGAACGCTGACGAACTCTCTGCCGGCGTCGCTGCCTGGCAGGAGCACGGCGTCGCCGTGCTCGCCGAAGGCTGGCAGGTCGGTATCAGCACGGGGGCCGGCCTCGTGCTGGGTTGGGATAACCGCCCGCCGTCGCCCGGCGGCCTTCGCTACGACGACCAGCTCGTGGCCGCCAGACGCGGCACGATCACCTACGTGTCGGGTCTCGCCGACGCCGGCACGTCGAACGTGCTTTCTATCTGGGAGGCGCGTCCGGCCGAGTTCCTGTCGCTTCAGCCCGAGCTGGGCAATCGCTTCGCGAGCAGGCGCGATCTGTTGGCGGTGGCTGCCAACGTTGTCCTGGGCAGCCGCACGAACGGCATGCCGCCAGGGATGGCGACGCACGCCGAGCTGCGTGCGCTCGTCGATTCAGGCCTGTCGCCACCGCAGGCGTTCCGAGCGGCTGGCGTGAATCCCGCCGCGGCACTTGGCCTGGGGCTCGTTGTCGGCCGAGTCGCGCCGGGCGCCGAAGCCGATCTCGTACTGGTCGACGGCGACCCCTTGAGCAACGTCTCCGATGCTCTGAACATCGTCGCAGTCGTGCGAAATGGACGCTTCTACAGCATGTCGGGACTCCTCGACCGACACCATAAGGCCGAATCTGTCGAATAATTTGACAAATTATTCCCGGCGGCCGCGACGCTCGAACGGTATATCAAAGGGCTACACCTCGCGCGGTCGCTGGCTTGTGACCCGTTTTCATGCACTCCCCCAGATACGGTAGCAACGCTATATTTTTCATACAGTTATCCACAGTTTGTTCAGGCCGCATGATGTGCAGCGCAACAATTTGTCGGGATTCTTTACAGAAAGGCCATTTAGACTGACTCCGGATGAGGGTCCGGTTGGCTAAACGCCTGTAAACAAGCGGGCTATGACAGCGTTGGCACAGGACTTGCTTTTAGTAACCTGCCCAAGCGAAGTGTAACTGCATGAGGCGGCAATCAAAGGACCAGTACAGGATTTAGACGCCAGAAGAACAATAACGATAAAAAGAAAAATCCAGATCCAATAACTACAATATCTCTGGGTCCCGCTACCGACTTCGCAGTTACCTCTTTTGATAAAAAGAGAAATTAGCCCCGCAGCTCTCGCCGCGGGGCTTTTTATTTGTGGGCCCGAAATCCTGAGCCCGCGGCGCTTTGCGTTCCCGGTCGTTTGCACTGATTATGGTCCGTTCCTGCAATCAGTCCCCACCGGAGAAGGAATCGGTCATGAAGTACCTGCGCGAATCGCTGCTTCTCGCCCTCGGATTCGCAGTTCTCGGACTCGCGGGCTGCAGCCAGGAGCCCGGCAATTTCGAGGAAGCGAGCATCGCGGAGTTGCACGACGGGATGCAGCGCGGCGAGCTCACGTCCGAGGAACTCGTCCACTTCTACCTCGATCGCATCGAAGCGATCGACCGCGCCGGGCCTGAACTCAACTCGGTGATCGAACTCAATCCGGACGCCCTGATGATCGCTCGCGCGCTCGACGAAGAATGGGCGGAATCCGGACCGCGCGGGCCGTTGCACGGGATCCCGATCCTTCTCAAGGCCAATATCGATACCGCCGATAACATGCGCACGACCGCGGGATCGCTCGCGCTCGCGGATCACATCGCACCGGAGGATGCGTTTCTCGTCAGCCGGCTGCGCGATGCCGGCGCGGTGATCCTCGGCAAGGCCAACCTCAGTGAGTGGGCGAACTTCCGGTCCAATCGCTCGTCGAGCGGCTGGAGCAGCATCGGCGGCCAGACGCGGAACCCCTACGACACGCTGCGCAATCCCTGCGGTTCGTCGAGCGGCTCGGGCGTCGCGGTGTCGGCGAACCTCGCGATGGTCGCCGTGGGTACCGAGACCGACGGCTCGATCATCTGCCCTTCGGGCATCAACGGCATCGTCGGCATCAAGCCGACGCTGGGGCTGGTGAGCCGCTCGGGCATCATCCCGATCGCTCACAGCCAGGACACAGCCGGACCGATGGCGCGCAGCGTCCGAGATGCCGCGCTCTTGCTGACGGCGATGACAGGAGCCGACCCTCGCGATCCGGCAACCGCGGACGCTCCCGTCACCGCGATCGACTACGCCGCCGGACTTGCCGCCGACGGGCTCGACGGCATGAAGATCGGTGTGCTGCGCTCGCATTCGGGCGCCGGCAGCAATCCCGCGGTCGAGAGTGTCCTTAGCAGCAGCATCGCCGCCATCCAGGCACAGGGCGCGATCGTCGAAGACGATCTTCAACTCGATATCAGTAGCGCGTATGGCGCCGAGTACGAGGTGCTGCTGTACGAGTTCAAAACTGACCTTGCCGTCTACTTCGAAGCCTCGGGCGCGCCGGTGTCATCGCTGGCCGACGTCATTGCCTTCAACGAAGAACACGCTGACGAGGTCATGCCGATCTTCGGCCAGGAGCACTTCATGGCGGCAGAGGCGAGAGGCGGCCTCGACGATCCCGAGTATCTCGAGGCCCTCGAGACCGGCGAGCGGGTCGTACGCAGCGGACTCGAGCAGCTGTTCGAGGAACACGAACTCGACGCGCTGATCGCGATCAGCAATGGCCCGGCATGGATGACCGACCATGCGAACGGCGACAACTTCCAGATCGGCAGCTCGTCGTTCGCGGCAATCTCGGGCTATCCAAACGTGACCGTTCCCGCGGGCTTCGCCTACGACCTGCCCATCGGGCTGTCCTTCATAGGCCGTCCGTACACCGAGCAGCAGCTGATCGGTATCGCCTACGCGTTCGAGCAGGCGACGCTCGCTCGACGCGCGCCCGAACTCACTCCGGCCGCGGATTCCGACTAAACCCCCCAGACGCGACGCGGTTCTCGGCGGACGGCACCGCTTTCTGGCCAAATCAAGCTATGTTCAAAGCGATCCGCATCGGTGTACTCCTTCTCGTCCTGCTCGTCGTCGCGGTCAACGCGTGGCTGCTCAAGGCGCGGAGCACGGACTGGAACAACAGCCTGTGGGTGAAGATCTATCCGATCAACGCGGACGGTCACGAGGACACTGCACGCTACATCGAGAGCCTTTCGCTCAGGAGCTTCGAAGGGATCGAGACCTTCGTCGCGCGGGAGGCCGAACGCTACGGCCGCGATACGTCGCGGCCGGTGCGCATCGAACTGGGCCGTGAAATCAGAGAGGAACCGCCGGAGATTCCCCATGACGCCGGCCGGCTCGACATCATGCTCTGGTCGCTGAAGATGCGCTGGTGGGTCAACAGCGCCACCAACGACCAGGACGACATCGAGCCCGACATCAGCATCTTCGTCCGCTATCACCGCTCCGAGGGTGTACTGCGCCTCGAGAACTCGGTCGGTATACAGAAGGGCATGTTCGGCATCGTGCAGGCTTACACCGGCCGGCGCTTCACCGGACGCAACAACGTCATCATCGCGCACGAGTTGCTGCACACGCTCGGCGCGACCGACAAGTACGACCCCGCTACCGGGCAACCGCTCGCCCCCGAGGGTCTCGCCGAACCCGAACGTCAGCCCCTATACCCGCAGCGCTATGCGGAGATCATGGGCGGCCGCATCGCGCTCGCTGCCGACGATGCGGAGATTCCGCGCAACTTGAGCCTCGCCATCATCGGACCGGAGACCGCCGCCGAGATCGGACTCGTCGACTGACCTCTCGCTTTTCGCGGTAGGTCCGGTACGCTGGACCGATGTCCACAACACCGAATCACGTGCTGAATCTCGACGGCCTGTCCGTCGACGTCCCCGGACGTCGGCTCGTGGACGGTCTGACGGCGCGCTTCGGGCCCGGCGAGTTCGTGGCGATACTCGGCCGCAACGGCACCGGCAAGACGATGACGATGCTGACGCTGGCCGGACTGCGCGATTCGTCAGGTGGCACGGTGAGCATCGACGAGGTTCCGGTGGCAGCGATGACCCGTCGCGATATCTCACTCAAGCTTGCCCTCCTGCCGCAGACAGTCGACGACATCTTTCCGGCCACCGTGCTGGAAACCGCGCTGATCGGCCGGCATCCGCACATCGGCGCGCTCAGATGGGAGACGGATACCGATCGCGACATCGCGACGAAGGCGCTGTCGGCCGTCGGCATGGCGGACCTCGCGACGAGAGACGTGCTTACGCTGTCAGGCGGCGAACGGAGGCGGCTGGCGATCGCGCAGGTGCTCGCGCAGTCGCCGTCGATCTATCTGCTGGACGAACCGACCAACCATCTCGACCCGCAGCATCAGATGGACGCCCTCGCACTCTTCCGCGGCATCGCGGACAACGGCGGCACGGTGATCGCAAGCCTGCACGACGTGAACATGGCGGCGCGCTTCGCGGATCGCTGCCTGCTGCTCTACGGTGACGGCCGCTGGGAACTCGGCTCGCGGGACGAGGTTCTGGACGAGACGAGGCTGGCGCGCCTGTACGACACACCGATGGAGGCCGTGTCATGGCGCTCCCGGACCCTGTTCGTCGCCGGCGAACGCGATCAGCCAACGAACCCGGACAGCTTCTCCAGATAGACGGCGTGCAGTGCGGGATTCGCGGCCAGTACCGAGCGAGTCTCCAGCCCGACACCCTGACCGTTCAGGTCGGTGAAGACGCCGCCCGCTTCCGTGACGATGATCGACAACGCGGCGATGTCGAGGATATTCACGTCGGACTCGATCACCGCCTCGATCTTCCCGGCCGCGAGCAGATGATAGTGATAGAAGTCCCCATAGCCCCGAATGCGGTCCGCGCGGGCGACGATCTCGCCGAGCGCCGGCCAGCCGTCTCCGCCCGCCAGTGATTTCAGATTGCCGGTCGACACCGCGGCAGCATCGGGATCGGCGATGGCGCTCACCTGGATGCGATTGCCATTGAGCCACGCGCCGCCGCCCTTTTCGGCCCAAGCGAGTTCGTCCATCATCGTGCCGCTCGATACGCCGAGCACGATCTCACCCTTGTGCATCAGCGCGATCTGCGTCGAGAAGAACGGATACTCGCGAACGAAACCCTTGGTGCCGTCGATCGGATCGACGAGCCAGAGATAGTCCGCATCGACGCGCGTCTGCCCGGTCTCTTCGCCGTAGAAGCCGTGCTCCGGGAATCGCTCGAGGATAGTCTCGCGGATCGCCTGCTCGCACTCGACGTCGGCCTGCGTGACCGGCGTCTTGTCCGCCTTGGTTTCGATCTCGAAATTGCCGGCGTAGTAGTGGCGCGAGATGTCGGCGGCGCGCTTCGCGGCGGCGAGCGCCACGGCCAAATGGCTGGATGAGTTTTCGTTTGCGGGGCTTTCCACGTCGGTCTCTGCGGCTTGCACCGGCGAACTATGGCGGTATCGCCGTGCGGACTCAAGCGATGGCGCGGTGCGCGCCGGGCGTACCTTGACAGTCCTTCGGGTGCTGCCTACTGTTCACCCCTCATCAGGTGAACCCGGATTGGCAGATTCGGGTGAACGGGAAGCCGGTGACCGGCCGCAAGGCCAGAGTCCGGCGCTGCCCCCGCAACGGTGATCGAGTTAATTCCTGGCCCCGCGCGACGCAATCGCGCGAAGCCACTGCGGACCCTTAAACGGGTTCGCGGGAAGGCGCCAGGAGCGGCATACAGCCACTCGTCAGCCCGGAGACCGGCCCGATGATTCGCGAGCGGCGCGGCGGGCGCTGGTACCGGTTATCAACGATACCGATCACCATCCTGTCCTTTTAGTGACCGCTCACCGACAAAAAAAACTGTGCGTGCGGGCGGCACGCAGCGAGGAAAGGATGAAATCAATCAACTGTGCCGTTCTGGCGGCGCTGCTCGGCGCTCCCCTAGCGGGGTTCGCGGCCGATATCTCCGCGTCCGACACTATCGTCGTGACCGCTACCCGCAACGAAATCTCGATCGACGACGCCATCGTTCCCGTCAGCGTCATCACGCGCTCCGACATCGAGCTGTCGCTGGCAACCGACCTCGCGGAACTGCTGCGTTTCGAGGCCGGGATCGACCTCGGACGCAACGGCGGGCCGGGTCAGGCGACGTCGGTATTCATCCGCGGCGCTGAGAGCAACCACACGCTGGTGCTCGTGGATGGCGTACGCGTCAACCCCGGCACGATCGGTGGCGCGGCTCTGCAGCACATCGCACCCGAGATGATCGAACGCGTCGAGATCGTCAAGGGAGCGCGCTCGGCACTGTTCGGCACGGACGCGATCGGCGGCGTCATCAACGTCATCACGCGGCGCGCCGACGACAGCTTCGTCGACGCCACGCTCGGCGCCGGCAGCTTCGACTCGCGTTCGGCGAACGTCTCCGCGGGGCTGAACGGCGATGCTGGTGAGTTCGGCCTCGCGGTCAACTGGCAGGACACGGACGGCTTCGCGCCGCGAACCGATTCCGACATCGAGACCGGCTACGACAACCTCACCGTGAACCTTTACGGCGCCCGGCAGTTCGGAGCCAGCGAGGTCAGCCTCAGGCACTGGCGCGCGGAAGGCAACGTCGAGTATCTGGACTTCTTCCTGGCCCCGGTGGACCAGGACTACGAGAACCTGGCCACCGCGCTGCAGGTCGACACCCAACTCGGCGATCAGTTGGTGAGCAAGCTCGTCGTCTCGCACATGGTCGACGACATCCGCCAGAACCAGTCACCCGACTTCGTCGAATCGAGCCGGGTGAGCCTCGACTGGCAGCTCACGCGAGCTTTCGACGTTCACACGCTGACCGGCGGTATCTACGTGGTCGATGAGAATGCCCAGGCGCTGTCCTTCGGCTCGGGCTTCGACGAGGACACGGACGTACGGGCGGTCTTCATCCAGGACCAGATCAATCTCGATCGCCACCGCGCGTTCGTTGCGCTGCGTCTCACCGACCACGAGACCTTCGGTCAGGAGACGACGTGGAATGCCGAGTACGCCTTCGACCTGAACGACAACTGGAGCATCAATGCCGGCCTCGGACGCGCGTTCCGCGCGCCGGACGCGTCCGATCGATTCGGCTTCGGCGGCGACCCTGATCTCGACCCCGAACTCTCCGATAGCGCCCAGCTTGGCCTGCGCTATCGTCCGGCCAACCGTCACAGCTTCGACTTCGAGCTGTACGCCAACGACGTCGAGGACCTGATCGAATTCGATTTTGCGACTTTCACTCTGGTCAACGTCGATGAAGCCGAGATCCGCGGCGCCGAAATCGCGTGGGAATACCGGGGCGATTCGTTCGTGCTTCGCACCGAACTGAACGCTCAGGAGGCCGATAATGCCGACACCGGCGAGCGCCTGCTGCGCCGTGCCGAACGCACTGCGACGCTGAGCTATGTGCGGAATGTTGGTCCGCATCGCTTTGGCGTATCGCTTCTCGCCAGCGGCGACCGCGAAGACTTCGGGGGTGTAGAGCTCGACAGCTACGTCGTCGCCAATCTCACCGGACAGTTCCAACTCGGCGAACAGTGGCAGTTGAACGCACGCATCGAGAACCTGTTCGACGAGGAGTATCAGACAGCCGCGAATTTCCGCATGCAGGAACTGAGCGGCTTCGTCGAACTCCGTTACCGGTGGAGATGATCAATGGGTAACAGACTCAGCAAGATATACACCCGCACCGGCGACGACGGCACGACCGGACTCGGCGACGGCAGCCGTACCGAAAAGGACAGCGCACGCGTCGAAGCGTACGGCACCGTCGACGAAGCGAACAGCACGATCGGCATGATCCTCGCCGAGGACGTGGTACCGGAGGACGTCCGAGATCTACTCGTCGGCGTTCAACACGATCTGTTCGAACTCGGCGGTGAACTCTGTATTCCCGGCCACGCTGCGGTCACCGACGAATTCGTCGATCGGCTCGAGACCAGCCTCGATGAATTGAACAGCGATCTGCCGCCGCTCAAAGACTTCATCCTACCCGGCGGCGGTCGGGCGACCTCGGCCTGCCATCTCGCGCGAGCGATCGTCCGTCGAGCCGAGCGCCGCGTCTGGACGCTGGCCGCGGACGAAGACGTTCGGCCGGAGACCGCACGGTATCTGAACCGGCTGTCTGACCTGCTGTTCGTCGTTGCGCGCGTGCTCGCGCGCCGCGAGTCGGGTCAGGAAGTGCTCTGGGATCGTAGCCGGCGATAGCCGGCCGGCCTACAGACGTTTCTGCATCAGCACGGCGTCGTCCGGACACAGACTCGAGAATTCCGCGGTTGCCGTGATCTCGGCAGGCGCATGTTCACGGCTCATCGCTCGGTAGCCGAGCTTCTGGAACCAGGCATCGGCATCGATCGTCAGCAACCAGAGCTCGCTCACGCCGCGATTGCGCGCCAGGTTTTCCAGTCGCTCGACGAGGAAGCTGCCAAAGCCACCACCTCGAAACTCGCTGTCGATGATCAGCGAGCGCAACAGCGCCATGGAGCCGAAGGTCTCGATGCCGATGGCGCCGATCGGCAATCCGTTCGCCTCAGCGACGTAAGCGAGCATGTCCGCCTGGAGATCATCGGTCGGCAATCCGGCAGCGTGCAACAGTCGCTTGACATGCTTTACGTCGCTGGCGAATGGGGATCGGATCGTAATCTCGACATCGGAGTCGAAATCGCTACTCATGCGGGGCGCTCACTTTCATCAGTGAGCGCCCATTCTAGCCCCGACCGCTAGTCGAAACGCCACGTTGCACTGATGCCGAACGAGTCGCTGTCAGCCTCGCTGCTGGTCGACACGTTCGGGAAGAGCACGGCACCGAGGAAATTAGCGTCATCCACCCGATAGCTGGCCGACACATTGACGTTCGGGGTAACGAACCAGCTCGCGAAAGCTTCGTAACTGGTATCGAATCTTGACAGACCGCGATCCGCGTCCAGGTCAGACACGGCGATTCCGAACTCAATATCACGGGTCGGATACAGCGAAACAGCCGCGTTCAACGCGTTCAGATCTCTGAACTCGCGGTCGGTCCGATCAAAGCCGAGGTCGATGGCGTATTGCCAGCCGCCACCGAGATTCCCGAGGTGTTCGAGGGAAACCTCGTATACCGTCGCATCCTGACCGAAGTCGGAATCGATCCGGCCAGTGCCAACAGAGACCGTGGTGTTCTCGGCTATGTATCGGCCAAAACCGAGGCGCCACTCGGTGACGTCGATCGATTCGGCGACCAGGCCGAGCTCCGTCACCTCATTTGAAGTCTGGAGCCCTATGTTCCCGAACCAGCCGCTGTCTCGGTCGACATAGCGAAGACCGGCCGCGAACAAGTCGCTTTCAGACTCGAAACGCCTGTTCTCATCCATGAACGACACATTGGGATCGGTATTGATAAGGACACGCGTGTCCGTTTGCTCGGTGCGGCCGTATCCGAAGCTCAGCGATGATGCCCGACTGGTCAACTCCGCCCGCGCCCTCGGTCCTTCGGCGTCGAACAGGCCGTTGAAGTACCAGCTGCCGACGACGCTCAGTCTGTCGGTGTCCGCGGTGCCTGAATCGAAGACAGTCCCACCGTTCGTGATAATGGTCTTACTGCCGTCGAAGTTGGCGCTCCCGAACCCGACGTCGAGTTCGAAGTCGTACTCCTCGGCGAACCCATTTGTCGCGATCAGCGTTCCGGCCAGCAGGCAGCAGACAGAACTCATCGTCGGTTTCATATTCTTCTCCTGAATTGATTTCTGGTCGGCAAGCATCCCGAGCTTGCCCACATGCAAATGTGACCGGAAGAGAGCTAGTCGAAACGCCAGGTAGCGCTGATGCCGAAGGAGTCGCTGTCGGCATCGCTGACGCCTTGGTCGCCGCCGACGAAGACATTGCCAAAGAAGTCCGCGTCGTCGACCCGGTAGCTTGCCGACAGCTGGATGTTCGGCCGTATGAACCAGCTCGCGAACCCTTCGTAGCTGACATCGGATCGGTTGAGTCCGGGATTGCCGCGCGCGTCCAACACGGCGACACCGAACTCGAAGTCCCGATTCGGGTAGAGGGACAGGCCCACGCCGAGCGTGTCGAAATCGGAAAAGTCGAGATCTGTGCGGTCGTAACCGATATCCAATCCATACTGCCAGCGGTCACCGAGATTGCCGAGGTGCTCGAGAGAAAAATCGAATGCGGTCGCTTTCTCACCGGCCCCGAAATCGATCCGACCGACGCTGAACGACAAAGTCGTGTTCTCGAAGATGTACTTGCCGGCGCCCAACCGCCACTCCGTCGCGTCAGTCGAGTCGTTGAAGGTGCCGCTTATGTCTTCGTTCGTTATCTGCAGACCGACGCTGCCGAACCAGCCGCTGTCACGGTCGACATGGCGAAGGTCGACGGAGAACAGGTCACTATCTGATTCGAACCGAGATTCGGAAAGACTGGGAATAAACATCAGCGACGGATCGGTGTTCGTGAGAAACGACGCGATCGTTTGCTCCGTTCGGCCGTAGCCGAAGCTGAGCGATGACGCCCGGTTGACCAGTGCGGCACGCGCGCGTGGACCGTTGTCGTCCGAGAGCCCGTTGTAGTACCAGTTGCCGAAAATGCTGAGATTGTCGGAGTCGTTGCTGCCTGAGTTGAATATCGTGCCGCCGGGCCGCGTAATTGTCTTGCTGCCGTCGAAATTCGAACTCCCGAAGGCAACGTCGAGTTCGAAATCGTATTCCTCGGCAAACGAAGCCGTGGTGAATAGCAAAGCTGTGAGTAACGAGTAGAACGAGCAAACAACCTTGGTCGTGAGTTTCATATCCTTTTTTCTCCCCCTGGTTCTTGTCTGCGCCGACGCATCGGTCCCTGCGGCACAGTCGTTTCTTGTCAGTCGGTAGCGTTCAGTTCGATTGATGCCGTGACGCCGAAAATGGTCGCAGCAGCTCAGGTAGGTGCTGATATCTTCGGTTTGCTCGATGCCCGGACGGGCGAAGGGTTACGGCGAAGCGGGTGTTTCGCTCAGGCTACGGCGTGCCGTATCGAGGTGCTCGCAAACGGCGGACGCTGCATCCACCAGTCTCAGCGACGGTCGCCCGATCGAGTCGGCGTCGACGGTGAAGTAGTTGCCTGACTGATTCACGCTCAGGTGCGGGAAGCGGTCCCACACGTCGAAGGCGGAATCGCCGCCAGCGTCCGCGGCGAGCATGGCTTCAGGATTGCGGTCGATGACGGATTCGACACTGACGGTGGGCGCGAGCTCGCCCAGGTCGTCGAACACGTTCCGGCCACCGCAGAGCGCGATGATGTCGGAGATGTAGTGCGTGCCGCCGACCGTGTACAGCGGCCGGCTCGATATCTGGTAGAAGACAGTTACGGGAGACGACTGCGAATGCCGGTCTCTGAGCTCGGCGATGCCCCGCTGGAACCAGCGCGAGACGTTATCCGCCGGATCTTCCCGGCCGGCCAGCTCACCGATGCGTTCGATAGCGACGGGAATGTCGTCAAGGCCGTGCGTACGGATCGCTTCGACCCGATAGCCGGACGCCGCGAGTCCCTCGATCAGCGTGGTGGGAGTGCCGCCATCCCATGCAAGGATCAGCGTCGGCGCGAGGATCGCGAGCTGCTCCTGATCGACAGTGAATGCGTCGCTGACGATGGGAATCTCCAGCGCTTCGGGCGGATAGTCCGAGTAGGCGCTGACGCCGACGAGGTACTCACCGGCGCCGGCCGCGAAGACGAGTTCCGTGAGATGCGGCGCAAGCGTCACGATCCTCAGCGAATCGCCGGTGGCGTTTGAGACCGGCCGATCGCAGGCACACAGCAGAGCGCCGAACAGCGCGAGCGCGGCGATTCTCCGCATCAGTGGATTCGTGGCGACGGCGCGCCGGCCGCGGTCATACGGTCCAGCCGTATAGCGTCAGCGCAGCGATGATGACTGCCCAGATCACGAGCAGCCGGAACACCAGGCGATTCGCCGCTGTGGCGCCGCGAACTCCGCGTTCCTTGAGGTCCTCGTCGGGCTGGTCGTGGAGCGCCAACGCGCCGATGCCGACGCGGGCAAGCAGTTCCTCGCTGGCTTCGGAGGGCGTCTCGGGTGCGGGTTCTGGATGCTTCCGCCAGGCGGCGAAAGCGGCATCGAAATGCCCGGCGATCGCGTAGCCGACGGCCGTCAGCCTCGCCGGTATCCAGGCCAGCCAGCCGTGCAGCGTCACCGCGGCATCGCGGATGCGTGTCTTGGACTCGATCTCGGATTCTTCTTCCGCCCGTGCCGCGGAGAACACGGCCCGGCGCCGGATCAGGTCGGTCGAACGGTACAGCCACGCGCCCAGCGGTCCGAACGGACCGAGCACGACGAACCAGAAGATAATCGCGTAGAGGCGATTGTTGGCCTGCACGAAAACCGCGGATTCGACAGCCTGGATGCACTCCAGCGTATCCACGGGGACGTCCGCTTCTACGAGTGCTCTCGCCTTCTGCTGCAGGATCTCCTCGTCGTCTTCCTCGAGCGCCGCGCAGTACTCGCCGACGTCCTCGCCGATGTCATTGGGTCCGAGCGAGAAAAACAGTACGACGATCGCGAGGATCAGATAGGGGAAGCCGAGCAGCGCGTCGCCGAGCGCGACGATCACGATAAACACTGGCAGCGCGAGCAGCAGTGCCAACACGATCACCGGCACGACCGGCGGCCATTGCTTGAACCGATCCGCGTAACCGAAACCGGCATCGATGATGCGATCCATGAAACGCATTCTGCGCCAATGGAATATCTGGGTGGCCAGACGTTCGATGACGAGTCCGATGAGTAGCGCGATCAGGCTCATGACAACGCATCATACAGTCGCAGCCAGTCGAAAGCAGGGCCGGGGTCGCTTTTTC
>JAAUXY010003776.1_pt1 | contig 15563 bp, 13 predicted proteins | sample 7278121 | NCBI WGS metagenome assembly JAAUXY01 (sample SAMN14350117, study PRJNA611818) | marine sediment metagenome | isolation source: surface marine sediment (1.8m) | place: French Polynesia: Moorea | collected 2018-08 | reverse complement strand
CTCGGGAAGCAACGGAATTTGAAATCGAATGTGACTTGATCGTATCAGCCATCGGCCAGGGCGGCGATCTTGAAGGCTTAGAACAACTGGATAACGGCCGGGGATTGATCGATACCGACAAATTCTATGCAGTGGCGGAAAGACCTGGACATTTCGCCGCTGGCGATATCATTCGACCACACCTTTTAACCACCGCTATTGGTCAAGCTTCCATCGCCGCTGAAACCATCGATCATTATCTGAAAAACATAGAAATAGCCAAACGTCCTAAGGTGGATGTGCATCATTTCGACCTGCTGGACAAGCTGCGTGAGAGCAATCTGTCCCCAGAAGATTTTAGGCCCGACGAGCTTGGCGACTTACGCGGCACTGACAGCGGTAATTGGGCTGTTCACAACTATGAAGACCGGTCCGGCCATGAAATCATCGCTTCTGACGAACTGTTTCTAGGCCACTTCGAGTATCACGCGCGAAACTTACGCGAAAGTTTTGGCCCTACAGCCGAAGAAGTACTAGGGCACTTTGAAGAAAGAGCCACCGGTCTTACAACGGAAAAAGCGATCGATGAGGCTAATCGATGCATGAGTTGTGGCATGTGCTTTGAATGCGATAACTGTGTCATCTTCTGTCCGCAGGATGCCGTGTTTCGTGTAAAGAAAAACCAGAGCACCACGGGCCGCTATGTCGACACGGACTACACCCGCTGCATCGGCTGTCATATTTGCGCCGATGTGTGCCCTACCGGTTATATCGACATGGCCCTGGGTGATCACTAGCAGATATTAAATTTTTTATGAATCTCACAATTCATCGCCTCAGGTCGATTGCTATAGCGGTTGGAGGACTGACCCTCCTCAGCCAGTCCCTGGCCGTAAAAGGTGACGTGCCCTATCCCGACATACCGCAAGTACCCAAAACCAAGGCTGAACAATGTGTGGAGCCGACTGAAGTCATGCGCCGCAGCCACATGGAATTCATCCTGCATCAACGCGATGAAACGATGCACCGAGGCATTCGCACCGAAAAACATAGCCTCAAAGAGTGTATTAGCTGTCACGTTAATCCTGGGCCTGACGGTCAATATCCGCGTGTGTCCAGCGACCAACACTTCTGCGCTGCATGCCACACCTATACCAGTGTTACGATCGACTGCTTTCAATGTCATTCAGATATCCCGGAACAGCCTGAGTCCCCACCGACCACCTCAGGAAATCAGACCGAATCGCATTCTGAAACTTCTATGGATGTCAATGCCTTAACGGGAAGCGCTGGGGAGCGGCTTGCTGCAGAGGTTAAAGCAAAATGAGCATCGAGAAGTCTAAACAAGATACTTATCGAGTGAAAATCGACTCGGCAAGACGGAATTTCTTAGGTACTGCGACCGCGGCAATAGCGGGTCTTGGTATTGCTCCCGGGATATTTCTATATGAATTCGCTCGCGCTCGTCCCGCCGATCAAGCAGTCTCCAGCAGCGTACGCTGGGGAATGTTGATCGACACCAATCAGTGCCGTGAAGACTGTAATGCCTGTATCAAAGCCTGTAATGAGGAACATGGCCTGGCTGGTTTTGGGCGCGATGAAACGGATGCTCAGTGGATTCGTAAGTTGACGGTTAAGGACAAACAAACCGGGTATGTCACGTCACTGCCCATGATGTGTCTGCACTGTGAATTCCCACCTTGTGTAGATGTTTGTCCCACTGGCGCCTCATTCCGTAGGGCTGACGGCATCGTACTGGTGGACAAACATATCTGCATCGGCTGCCGGTATTGCATGATGGCTTGCCCATATAAGGCGCGTTCGTTCATCCACGAAACCCTTCAAGATCAGAAGGCTCATGCCCCTCGGGGCAAAGGAACAGTGGAATCCTGTACCTTTTGCGTTCACAAGGTAGACCGTGGAGATGGTACAACCGCTTGTGCGGAAGCCTGTAACCACGACGGCCATAAGGCAATCATTTTTGGAAATTTGAACGATCCTAACAGTGAAATCGCCAAGCGTCTCAAACAGTACAGTACCACGCAGATTCGCGCCGATCTGCGGCTGAACACAGGCGTTCGCTATCAGGGAATTTGAGCAACACGCATTTGATAATGAGTCTGTCTGGTAAAAAATGAATCGGCTGCAAATACCCCAAAACGCAACCATTTTCCGATCATTTTCATTAACGAGGGCTGAGCTTTTCGCCTCAAATGATCGACGATAGACCTCGTTTTGGAGCATTTTAACTTCGATCCCTTTTTACCAGACAGGTTCTAAATTGTCGCTTATAGCGTAAAGCGTAAGACAATCAGCTATGAAAACTATCCGATTTTCCACTATCGAAGGCAACTCAGTCGGTTATTACGCCCTTCTGGCCATACTTGGGTTGTTCGTTCTTATAGGGCTGGGTGCCGCTCACACTATGGAGCATGAAGGACATTGGATCACCGGTATGACCAACCAGATCGTGTGGGGTACGCCCCATATCTTTGCGGTCTTTCTGATCGTAGCCGCCTCTGGCGCATTAAACGTGGCCTCAGTGGCCTCGGTGTTTGGTAAATCAACTTATAAACCCCTCTCGCGACTTTCAGCTTTGCTCGCTATTGCACTATTGATCGGTGGTCTCGCGATACTGGTATTAGATCTTGGACGCCCCGACCGCTTGATCGTGGCAATGACCTATTACAACTTTAAGTCTATCTTTGCCTGGAATATCTTTCTCTACACTGGTTTTATAGTGATTGTAGCAGTGTATTTGTGGATGATGCTTGAACGGCGTATGAATGAATACAGCAAACCAGCAGGATTTGTTGCGTTTATCTGGCGTTTAATCCTGACCACCGGCACAGGCTCAATTTTCGGTTTTCTAGTCGCACGGGAAGCCTACGATACAGCTCTGCTGGCACCTATGTTCATCATCATGTCATTTTCATTCGGGCTTGCGTCCTTTCTATTGGTGTTGATGGCCGCTTATCAATGGACCGGGCGTCCGCTGGGCGATGCCCTAGTGCAGCGGCTTAAGAATCTGCTGGGTGTGTTCGTGGCGTCTGTGCTGTACTTTGTGCTCGTGTATCACATCACCAACCTTTATTTCACTGAGCGCCACGCGGTCGAGGAATTTATACTATTAACGGGGGGTAATTACACGTTAATTTTCTGGTTGGTTCAAATTGTGCTCGGGAGCCTAGTGCCCTTGGTTCTATTCTATCATCCCACGATGGGTCAATCTCGAAAAGCAATCGCCACGGGGGCTGGATTAGTGATAATAGGCGGTCTGGCGCAAACCTATGTCATTATCATAGGTGGTCAAGCTTTTCCCCTCGTTCTTTTTCCTGATGCCGAAGTGAGTAGTACTTTTTACGACGGTGTGATCAACTACTATGCACCGAGTCTCCCAGAAGTGCTGTTAGGTCTTGGCGGTGTAGCGTTCTCTCTGGCAATGGTAACACTTGCTATTAAGGTGCTTGAATTTTTGCCCGACAGCTTGGCCGATTCCGAGGTGGCTCCCTCGGACGATTAGGAGCTGCAAAATGCAGCGGACTGAAAGGAACTAGTCACGATTTTCTGCAGTTAAGCATAAACTGCAGAGTATCATTTTAAAGACAAGCCAGCTTTTTTAATTGCATAGCCAGAGCCAGCCAGTAGCTGTGAAACGCAGCGCACATGCTAGCTATTGCCGTGAATCTTTTTTCATGCCCCATTTATTTATCTCTGCCGCACATAAATCTTCCGGTAAGACGACAGTTTCCTTAGGATTGTGTGCGGCGCTTCGTCAAAATGGTCTCACTGTTCAACCCTTTAAGAAAGGTCCAGATTTCATCGATCCTATGTGGTTGACCCGCGCCAGTGGTCGAGCATGCCACAACTTGGACTTTTATACCGCAAGCAAACAAGAAATCCGCTACTCTTTTGCTCGTTATTCCCAGGATGCAGATATCGCCTTGATTGAGGGCAATAAAGGGCTTTATGATGGCATGGACATAGAGGGCAGCAACAGTAATGCTGCGTTAGCTAAGCTGCTGAATTCCCCAGTGATCCTAGTGCTTGACGTACGCGGCACGATTCGGGGTATTGCACCCTTGCTGATCGGCTACCTCACCTTCGACCCCAAAGTCAGGATTGCGGGAGTCATCCTCAACCAAGTTGGTGGTCACCGTCATGAGAGCAAACTAAGAGCTGTGGTCGAGCACTATACTGACCTTCCGGTTTTAGGCGCGATAAGCCGAGATTGCAGACTTGCACTTGTCGAACGGCACCTGGGACTGATGCCGAGTAACGAGGACGCTGAAGCCGATGCCAAGATCGCGCACTTCGCACGCATGATTGCTGAACAGATCGACTTGGAACAGTTGCTACAGATCGCAGCGACTGCGAGTCTGCCGACTGTAGAAGCTATTGTTCCCTCTCCTCTTTCGTTCAAGATAAGTGTGAAAGTCGGTATAGCGCGTGATGCGGCATTCGGTTTTTATTATCCTGAAGATCTCGAAGCTTTAGAACATGCTGGGGCCCAGCTCATCCCCTTCGACACACTCCACGATCAACAGCTCCCAGAGGTGGACGGTTTGTTTATCGGCGGCGGTTTTCCTGAAACTCAGATGCAAGCGTTGGAAGCAAATACTCGCTTACGGCACGAACTTTATGTGGCGATCAGTGGCGGTCTACCCACCTATGCCGAGTGTGGCGGTCTCATGTATCTGACACGGAGCTTGAGTTGGAAGGAGCTCCGTTGCGAGATGGTTGGTATCATACAAGCCGATTCGGTGATGAATGACCGTCCCGCAGGAAGAGGATACATTCGATTACAGGAGACCGGCCAGGGACTTTGGCCCAACGTAACCACACAATCCGAACCTCTTGAAATTGCCGCCCATGAATTTCACTATTCTAAACTTGAAAACTTAAACCCCCACAGCCGCTACGCATATCAAATGCTGCGGGGCACTGGAATCGATGGCAAGCACGACGGTATCGTGTACAAAAATTTGCTGGCCTGTTATGCTCATTTACGCCATACAGCACAGAATCCCTGGACTGAGCGATTCGTTCGGTTCGTTCATTCTCATAAGCAACGTGTAGAGCGTACCGTTTCCACTGGTTAAAAGAGAAAAATATCTCCGCTTTTTCCCAACTTTCCATAAAAACTGAATCGAACCCATGATTACACTTACCGAAGCAGCTGCGAAACAGATTCAACTGTCCGCTCATCAGGGCCAAATGAAGGGCATGCCACTGCGCCTGGCAGCTAAACGGAATCCAGATAACAGCCTACATTACGCCATGGGTTTTGACGATGTATCCCGTGAGAAAGATCACAAGTTCAGCTCTGAAGGCATCGACATAGTTGTTGCTGACTCAAGTGCCGGCTTGCTCAAAGACACGATCGTGGATTATGTCGAATTGGAACCAGGCAAATTTCATTTCATATTTCTCAACCCTAACGATCCCAACTATGTTCCGCCTCAAGACCAGAAAGATGAGAAAGAATAAATAAATGGTGGTTAACCCGGATATTTCACAAATTAGCAATACTCGGCCACTACTAATCTTTGTGTTTTATAAGGGAGTTAAAACCTCTGTTTTCGCAAAATTTTTTAATGGTGTAGTAATGGCACTAATTTCAAACATCTCCGAGAATCCTTGTCTAGAAAACTATGCTTCTGAAACAATAATTACCGTAATTACCCTACGAGTAACTTTTACTAATGGCCCTATTTTAGCCAGACCTCTACGTGACGATTCTTTTTACGGCCAACTGAGTCGTCATTGCAGGCGACTGGTATCTCCTCTCCAAATCCCTTGACTAACGCGTCTTGAATTCCAACATGCATTAGCTCATTCGCTACCGCTTCCGCCCGGGCATTGGAAAGCGCGAGGTTTTGATCATAATCACCTTGCGCATCGGAAAATCCAAGCAACATCAACTGCCTTTCTCTCCACTCAGGGGCGTTTAAATAGGTTGCGAGGCGCTTAATGTCAGCTCGTGCACGGTTATCTAGGGTTGAGGTATTGTTTTGGAATCTAAAGGTTACGGATAATCGCGTGGCTCCCTCTGTCATATCAATGTAATCATCGACGACCTGTTTGTTCTGTGCATTACTAAGGGCCGCCTGCGCACGGGACCACCGTAAGTTTGGCATGTCCTGTTCGATTCCAGGCTCGATTGCTAAATCAACAAATCCTGTATTGGTTACGATCTGTTGTCCCTCATCCGAAAGTGCAAAGCGAATAAAGTCTTTAGCAGCAAGCGATTCTTGTGTAGTAGGTATGTACAAATAGAGCCGTCGCACTAACGGGTATTCTTCCGTCTTTACTAAAAAGATGCTTGGACTGTAGGATATACCACACTCCTTTATCTGCACAGGCTTAGCCTCGCCTATGTGCGCCAACTCCACAAAGCCTATCGCCCTTGGATCTGACTGCACAGCATCAGATAATTGCTTGCTTGACTCAAAACGACGTGCCGAATTCGAAAGAGATCGATCATATTTTTTCAGCGACAAGACCTTAAACGTGTCATGGATACCCGCGTCGTCGTTCCGCGCGTAAATATTGATCGGTCCAGGATTTCCTCCCAGATTCGACCAATCAGTAACCTCACCGGCAAATATCTGGGCTACCATCAGTTCGCTGAGCGCCTCAACCGGGTTACTCGGGTGGACAATAATCGCCAAACCATCCAATGCCAGTACGTTCTCAGCAGTTGGATCCGTCAGATTCCCTAAGGCTGTTAACTTGTCAACTTCTACCTGCTTGACGCGCCTAGACGACATTCCAATATCGGTTTCATCCCTCTCCAAAGCTCGGAAGGCAGCTCTTGACCCTGCCAATTTAATCTCGAATATCCTTGGGGTACACTCCAATGCATCGCTCATTTTTAAAGTCTTCTGATTCTTATTCGGAGATAAGTCCCATTGTATATTTTTGCCATTTTTAGTCGCAGCGTACCTTTCCGCTATCGCTGGAAGCAAGGCTTCACCTACAGTATTCGAGCCACTAAAGCGCAGGATCTGCTTATATATGGAGATATCAAAATTCTCCCCTTTTGCTCGAACCACATTACAAGCCTTAACCCGCGCTTCTCCTCCATGATACATGCGGATGACAAAATATTCTCCAGAACGATTAAGGATATTTCCAAAAAGTATGCTTCCGTCCGAAACCTCTATTCGCGAAGCTGCCAGCTCACATGGGAAAAAAACAATCAGTGTAATAGCTACTAATAGGCAGTATTGCAACAGTGTGATTCTCCTTTGATCTAATTGAGTTGCAAATCGCAACAACATGATTATCCTCCTGTTTTAGTTCAGTTGCGTTGTTAAGCATAATGGACTATGGACTTTTATGCGAGCCGAAGTTGATTTGCTGACAATTAACAAACCTGGCACACACTCAACCGCTGCCAGGAAAACTGAGAATACCGATTAAAGCTATCAAACAGATTCAAGGATCCAATCGAAGAGTTGAAATCGTAGCTGCGTGAATTTGTTGCTGTGTGCGAGCTGGACAAATTTCAGTCCCTCAAGATTGTATCCATGGCACTCACCGCCGAGGCGGTAGAACTCTTCGAGCAATTCCAATGGATGACAGAACAGGAAGGTACTGAGTTGAAGCCGAAACGGTAGAAACGGGAAAAAAGATTGAATTGGAACTCGCTAATGTCTTTATCCCATCTCATTCCCCTAGCCGATAGGCTTAACGTCAGCAATTCCCAGTCTAAAGATAACACATTGATATTAAGAAAAATTTTTGGGCCGATCAAATTACGGGTGATTAACTTTACATTATGTCTCCAAGCGACTCCTGTGAAGCAAGGAATACATTTTTCAAGACATGCTGTAAATACCTGCAGCGCTACGCCTGCTGCACTTCGCATTCCATGCTCCGTTTGCAGCCCGGCCCATACCTCCGTGTATGGGCGTTCGCAGCTCCTTAATCCGCTGCTTACCCTGCTTCGCTTGCAAGGCCAGCGCTCACCTTCCGTAGCGAGCCCGTTCGGCCGAGAAAAGCGCCACCGGCGCTTTTCTCGGCCTCACCCCTGTACGCTCGACAGAGGCCATCCTTGGCCTCTGTCGGTCTTGAAAAATGTATCCCTTGCCTTGTTAATCTCCCTGCTGAAATGTAAAGCAAAATGATCGGTCCCAAAATTTTTCAGGCTTTCGCGCACCTTTTTATATATAAATCAATCATATATAAACATTAGAGAACGCTTATATACTGAACGCATGATAATAAAGGGAAAAGACGTGCAAAGCCAGAAAATAAGTCTTTATATATCAAACTGAATGAAACGCTATGATTTTGGGTTAATTCTACACCAATAGTATAATGTTAGCCTTTTTAATGATAGGCTGTATACGTTTGCATGCTGTCTCGTTCTATCTGCGCCGATGGCGACTAGACCTCATATAGAGAGTGAAAAAAAAACGACTTATCATGCTCCCTGGTTGGGCCTTTTCAACCCCCAGTTGCATCGCACAATCAGCTGCCTGATACACTGTCGCACCTTCCTCTTACTGCTGTTAGCAGCCTGTATGGTTATCTTTTTGGGACTATTAAATATTTTATTGTCCTCACCTCGCGAGCCGTACTTTATTCCACTTCAAGGATTTCTGCTGTTCACCAGCCTAGTACTGATTATCGCATCTCTTCGATTAATGTGGCGGGATTATTTAAAACCCATTCTCAACCTTCATGACTGGGCGTTGTACATGAGGGGAGGTAATCTGTCAGCCCGCATACTAGTACCTAAAAGCGGTGAGCTCGCGGAGCTCATTCCTCATCTCAACTCGTTGGGGGATATGTTGCAATCGCTTGCCCGCGACACTGAACAACAACTGCAACGTCATACAGAACATATTGCACAGAAGACACGTTCGCTCAGCATCTTATATGACGTAGCCGCCAGTATGAACATATCGCGTGACCTCAATGATCTGCTGAAGCGTTTTTTACATACATTGACCGACGTGGTCGGCACCCATGCCGCTGCCGTCCGTTTGCTCACCAAAGACGGACAGATGAAGCTGGTTGCCAGTAAAGGTTTGGATCAAGAGATGATCGAAAGAGAGCGAGTCTTACCCGCCGAAAGCTGCCTCTGCGGTCAGGTTTTAGAGGGTGGCAATGTACGGTTTCAGGATACCCTGGCACCCTGTTGGAAAAGCGTCAGGAAAGATTATTTTGATGGTCAAAAGCTCTCCATGCTGGTCGTGCCGCTGCAATATCGCGAACATACGCTCGGTGTGTATAACTTATTTGTAAGCAAAAAAACCTTTCAGCGACGCGAAGATATGCTAGAAGTTTGCACTAGTATCGGTCGACATTTGGGGATGGCCATCGAAAAGGCTCGATTAGATGAAGAAGCCAATAGACATTCTATTATGAATGAGCGAACCCGCATTGCCCATGAATTACACGACTCACTAGCGCAGACGCTGGCAAGTATACGTTTCCAGGTCAGAGTGCTAGATGAAATGCTGCATCAGGGAGACGAAGCTGCGATTTGGGAAGAACTAGAACGGATCGAAAACAGCGTTGATGAGGCGCATACAGAGCTGAGAGAATTAATTGCTCATTTTCGCGCTCCTATTGCTAAACAAGGCCTGATCCCCTCCATTGAACAAGCGGTTGAGCGTTTTCGAGTGGCCTGCAATGATGTTCACATCTATTTACAAAAAGAATGGCCTGATCGGCCTCTGCCTGCTGAATACGAGACTCAAGTACTCCGAATCGTACAGGAAGCGCTGACCAATGTGCGCAAACACGCTCAGGCCAACACCGTCAGGGTGCTACTACAAGGCGACGAAAAGGGCGATTACAGGGTGCTGATCGAAGATGATGGCGCAGGGCTTGGGGATGACTCACCGACTTCAACGTTAGGAGAACATGTCGGACTGAGCATAATGAAAGACAGAGCGAGGAGAATTGGAGGGGATTTGCGCATCGAATGCGAGCCCGGGGAAGGCGTTCAGGTTATACTGACCTTTCGACATCCCGATTGTGAAGAGCCGCGATTTGATGTTCAACACCTGTTAAACACACCGGTAATGAAAGATGAATCTTAGAGTTCTGATCATTGACGATCACACCCTGTTTCGTGAGGGATTGCAAGGACTGCTAGCGCGACGCGGCATTGAGGTTGTGGCTTCTCTGGGAGACGGCCAAAAAGGTATGCAACTAGCTCATAAACTAGAACCCGATGTATTACTGCTCGACATGCGTATGCCGGTAACCGATGGTCTGTCTATTTTGCGCCAGTTGCAGCAGGATAAATTCGTTTCCCCCATCGTGATGCTGACTACCAGCAGTGACGAACGTGATCTAGTTGAAGCCTTGCGTAGTGGGGCTCGTGGATATCTGCTCAAGGACATGGACCCAGACGACCTAGTAGTGGCCTTGCGAGATATCGTTGCGGGCAAAACTGTAGTAGCACCTAATCTCACCCAAGTACTTGCGCGAGTTGTTCAAGGGGATACACCGCCAGAACCCGAAACCAGTCCAATCGATGATCTTACTCCGAGGGAATCTGAAATCCTCGGACTTTTAGCAGAGGGCCAGAGCAATAAAGTGATTGCGCGCAATCTCGGCATCTCGGATGGCACTGTCAAACTTCACGTCAAGGCTATCCTGCGCAAACTAGGTATCCATTCTAGGGTGGAGGCCGCCGTAATTGCGGTCGAACATGGAATGCGCGCCAACAAATACACACCGGGTAGAGAGGAAAAGTAACTTTTAAAATTCATGAAACGATTTACTGAATTAATAGCGCAATGTCTTGATCAGGTCGATGAGCTAATGCCGTGGGACTTGGTAGAGCGTTTAGATTCTTCGCCACAGCTGCTGCTACTCGATGTGAGAGAGCCTTATGAGTTTGAAACCATGCATGGACATGGCTCAATGAATGTCCCGCGAGGAATCATTGAAAGTGCCTGCGAATATGATTATGAAGAAACCGTACCGGAATTAGTGGAGGCTCGGGATCGCGATATCGTGGTGATCTGCCGATCAGGAAACCGAAGTATCCTAGCGGCATACACTATGCAGCTCATGGGATACAATCATGTGCAGTCGCTTAGAACCGGACTGCGTGGCTGGAACGATTACGAACAACCCTTAGTCGACAAAAACGGGAATACTGTATCCCTAGAACAGGCCGATGACTATTTTTTCCCCCGTCTAAGACCCTCTCAGGTAAAACCAAAATCTGTTTCCCGAGGAAAACGTGGAAACATTCAAAAAAGTATAACTCAGATTTGTTGATCACCTATGTACGAAATTAATGTTAAAACCTGAGTCTATTTGGGTAATTGACCTTGCCGCTTACTACCGGTGGAATCTTCCAGTGGAGGTAATGCATAGGAGGCTCTTTTATAATTATTCAGGTGAGTACAAGACAAGGTAAAAATCGGCGAGAAAGCGCTGTTTAACTGGGAGTAAATAAGCATTCTGAGTCGATTTTTAACACCCCTAATGTGCCTACCTGAATGATTTAAAAGAGCTTCTATGATCGGTAGTCAGAGCTGTATTTTCAGCTGATTGCTAGAGCCTGATGGATTTAGGATAAATCTACTGCCCGTAAAAAGATAAGGTTGATCACGAGCTCTAAGCCTTTGTTTGCAAAGCAAGAAAATCTTAGCCTAACCCACTACGCTAAGCTAGGCTGGCAAATTTAGTTAGGTTGTGTCAGGATATACGCCAACAAGTATGGTGCGCTTTTTGATTCACCTTCATCTATCATTTAATCGCGCATAGGTATTGTTTTTTATAATTAGATTTTTTTATAATCCGCATTAAGTCTATACAGCTGTAAGATTTCCTCGCCTATCTACTTAGGAGAAATAGGGGACCGATTAAATTTCGGGTGATTGAATTTACATTAGGCATCCTCGCAACTCCTGCGCGTCAAGGATACATTTTTCAAGACACGCTGTGAATACCTGTAACGCTACGCATTCCTGCTTCGCTTACGCCTCATCCCTGTACGCTCGACAGAGGCCATCCCTGGCCTCTGACAGTCTTGAAAAACGCATCCCTTGCCTTGTTCCCCCCTGCTAAAATGTAAAGTAAAATGATCAATTTCAGAAATAGGTTATAAAAAAGCGGACTTATTAAATAAAATCAAACTGTCAGCACTTTTGTAAGCACTCAACTTAGTGCCTTTAATTATGTCGCGTTCCGAAAAATTAAGCGGGCGAACGATGGGTCGATTTAGATCGTAAGCTTCTTACACTCGATCTGGGTCGGATTAAAAAACATGAACAACAAACTCTGGAGGAGGGGGAATTTTCCATGAAGATTGGAATCCCTAAAGAAATTCATACAAACGAAAAACGTGTCGCCGCAACTCCGGATACTACCGAGTGGTTCAAGAAGCTGGGGTTTTCTGTTGCCGTGGAGACCGGGGCTGGAATTGAAGCGAAATTCTCCGATGATGCCTACCGCGAAGAAGGGGTGGAAATCATAGAAGACACCCGAGCGCTTTGGGCGCAATCCAATATCGTACTCAAGGTGCGGGCCCCTGAGCCCCATCCGGTATTGGGGCTTCATGAGGCGGATCTGCTGAAAGAAGGAGCAACACTGATCAGCTTCATCTGGCCAGCGCAAAACCCGAATCTCATGGACCGGCTGGCGGCACGCAAAGCTACCGTGCTAGCCATGGACAGTGTACCTAGGGTCTCTCGCGCACAAAAGCTAGACGCGTTGAGTTCTATGGCCAACATTGCCGGCTACCGCGCGGTAGTCGAGGCCGCCAATTACTTCGGCCGGTTTTTCACCGGCCAAATTACCGCCGCCGGCAAGGTGCCTCCGGCCAAAGTACTGGTCATCGGGGCTGGTGTAGCGGGTTTGGCAGCTATCGGTGCAGCTAGCAGCTTGGGCGCCATTGTTCGGGCCTTCGATACACGCCCTGAGGTCAAAGAGCAAGTAGAAAGCATGGGCGCAGAATTCCTAGAACTGGACTTTGAGGAAGAAGGCGGCGGTGAAGGTGGTTATGCCAAGGTAATGAGTCCGGAGTTCATCAAGGCAGAGATGGACCTGTTTGCTCATCAGGCCATGGAGGTAGACATTATCATTACCACTGCGCTGATACCCGGCAAGCCTGCGCCAGAACTCATCACTTCGGGTATGGTGGAAAGCATGCGGGAAGGCGGTGTGATTGTGGATTTGGCGGCGGAGCAAGGCGGTAACTGTGCACTAACCGAACCAGACAAAGTGGTCGTTAAGCATGGAGTGACGTTGATTGGATATACCGATCTACCGAGTCGCCTACCCACTCAATCCAGTCAACTCTACAGTACAAACCTGCGCCACCTCCTCAGCGACATGTGTAAAAACAATGACGGCCAGATCGAGGTTAACATGGAGGATGATGTTGTTCGAGGAACAACGGTTATCAAGGAGGGGGAGATCACGTGGCCACCTCCTGCACCAAAAGTTCAGTCCATTGCTACACCCCCGCCCGCTCCCCCCGCACCGCCTATAGAGGCGATACCCCAAACCAAAGAAAAATTTAAGTGGGGTATACCTATCCTCGTAGTGGTGGTCGCCTTGTTGTTTGTCGGGCTTGGATCGGTTGCACCCCCCGATTTCTTAGCCCATTTCACCGTGTTTGTGCTAGCCATTTTTGTGGGTTACATGGTGGTTTGGAACGTTACTCCAGCCCTACACACACCACTGATGAGTGTGACTAATGCCATCAGCGGCATTATCGTCATCGGCGCCCTACTCCAGGTATCCAGTCCAGGCCTACTGGTGGTCATTCTAGCGGCGATAGCAATCTTGATATCTACTATCAACGTTGCCGGAGGGTTTCTCGTTACCCAGCGCATGTTGCAGATGTTCCGTAAATAAGGGGAGCGCATAATGACTCAAGGTCTGTTAACTATTTCCTATCTTAGCGCTAGCATTTTATTTATCCTCAGCCTTGGGGGGTTGAGCCACCAGGAAAGCGCTCGCAAAGGTAACGTCTATGGCATAATTGGCATGTTCATCGCCATTACCGCGACCATCTGGGGCAGCCAAGTCACCAGCTATGGAGTATTGACAGTCGCCATGATCATCGGTGCAAGCATTGGTGCCTTTGTCGCTGCTAGAGTCCAGATGACTGGCATGCCTCAGCTCGTCGCCATGCTGCATAGTTTCGTGGGTCTGGCAGCAGTACTCATAGGGTTCGCCAGTTATCTTGATCCCTCTGTGCATCATACCGGCGTGGAGAAAACTATCCACGAGGTGGAAATCTACCTGGGTGTCCTGATCGGTGCAGTAACCTTCACCGGGTCAGTGATCGCTTTTGGCAAATTACATGGGGTGATCCGAAGCAAGCCCTTGCTGCTGCCAGCACGCCACTGGTTAAATCTGGGTTTGGGGCTAATCTGTATCTGGATGGGATTTGCCTTTGTGGGTGCCGAGAGTATTCCATCTGCTCTGGTACCCCTGTCCATCATGACTCTGATCGCCTTTGCCTTCGGTGTTCATATGGTAATGGCTATCGGCGGGGCGGATATGCCAGTGGTGGTCTCCATGCTCAACAGCTATTCGGGCTGGGCAGCGGCGGCCACCGGCTTCATGCTCTCCAACGATCTGCTTATCGTCACGGGTGCCCTTGTGGGTAGCAGTGGTGCCATTCTCTCTTACATTATGTGCCGCGCCATGAACCGTAATTTTATCGCCGTCATTGCCGGTGGCTTCGGCACCGAAGGGGGAACCGTTGCTGCCGGAGATGAGGGGGAACAAAAAGAGGTTGTTGCCACGACGGTGGAAGAGACGTCTGAGTTGCTCCAAAATGCAAAGAATGTCATTATCGTTCCTGGCTACGGTATGGCGGTGGCTCAGGCCCAACACACGATCTATGAGATCACCAAGAAATTGCGTGACAAAGGCGTCAACGTTCGTTTCGGGATCCATCCGGTGGCCGGACGCCTGCCAGGGCATATGAATGTACTGCTAGCAGAGGCCAAAGTACCTTACGATATTGTTTTGGAAATGGATGAAATCAATGAAGATTTTCCTGATACGGATGCTGTACTTGTGATCGGTGCCAATGACATCGTTAACCCCGGCGCACAAACCGATCCCAACAGCCCCATCGCTGGAATGCCCGTACTCGAGGTATGGAAGGCACGTACTGTCGTGGTGCTAAAACGCAGTATGGCAACGGGTTATGCAGGGGTCGCCAACCCATTATTCTTCGAGGACAATACGCGGATGCTGTTCGGTGACGCCAAGTCTAGTGTAGACAGCGTGCTGGCGCACATTTAATCGCTGCAGTGATTGAAACTTGAAACCACTTACTTCCCCTAACCATTACCAAGGATACCCTGTCGGCATCGATGCTTCGCCGGCAGGGTTACCCAGAGGCTAATTTCCCCCTAAATCCTTAGCCTCGTCTTTGGAGAGCCTTTCGGACCAATGTCTACAGAGCAGCGGCAGCTGACATAATTGCGGCCTGTACAATTGAAAATGGCTGGCCTTTAACACGGCAATCGAGTATAAGGTACTACTGCACAAGTTGGTTGCCTAGAATGGGGGATGAAGATGGCCAAGAACATTGCGTTTCGGATCAAGATAGAGCTCGTCGAGACCGAGGT